>Ga0070726_10003703_pt1 | contig 12724 bp, 9 predicted proteins | sample tdAd471_FD_67275 | JGI IMG/M metagenome (GOLD analysis project Ga0070726, IMG submission 67275) | Marine sediment microbial communities from the Atlantic coast under amendment with organic carbon and nitrate - tdAd47.1 | ecosystem: Environmental > Aquatic > Marine > Coastal > Sediment | place...
AATATCACCGTAAACATCAGGTCGGCCACGACCACCGCCACCACCGACTGCACCACCGTGTGCGTCGTCGCGCGTCCGACGCCCTCGGCGCCGCCCTTCACCTGCAGACCGTTGCCGCAGGCGATCAGGCCGATGAGCATGCCGAACACGCCGGCCTTGATCAGGCCGGTGACGAAGTCGACCACGCCGACCTGGGCGACGGTGTTCTCGTAGTAGGTGGTCCACGGGATGCCGAGCACGGTCTTGCTCATGACCGCCGCGGCCCCGATCGCGGCGATGTTCGCGATCACCGCGAGGCAAACCAGGCTGATCACCGCCGCGGCCATGCGCGGTACAACAAGGAAGCGAACCGGGTTGAGCGCGTGGGCCTCGAGGGCCTCGATCTCCTCGTTGACGGCCATGGTGCCGATCTCGGCGGCGATGGCTGCCCCAGCGAAACCGGTCAGCACGATCGCCGCGATCAGCGGGCCGAGCTCGCGCAGCACCGCGACCGCAATGATGTTCGGCACCAGTTCCACCTGGCCGAGTTCGTCGAGCGGCGGGGCCATCTGCAAGCCGAGGATGAAGCCGATCGAGCCGGCGACCAGCGAGACGATGAAAATCGACTGCACGCCGATCCGGACCATCTGGGCGACAATCGCCTGGTTGCCAAGGCGGATGTTGCGATCGACCATCGCGCGCCAAAACCAACCGACGACGCCCGTGAGCAGGAACCAGAGCTCGCCGATGTGTCCCAGCACGCGAAAGGCCCGCGCCCCGATCCCCGAGATGGGACGCACGATCGCGTTCATCAGATCGCCTCAGCCCCCGCCCGGTCCGGCACGATCGTGAAGACCTTGTCCAGACGTGCGATTTCGAAGATCGACTGCACCTTGTCACTCATCGCGCACAGAACGAGCTTCGTGTCCTTCTTCCGAGCGAGTTGCATCGCCTCGACCAGCGTCGCAACGCCGGACGAATCCATGTACGGCACGCCCGAGAGATCCACGATCAGCTTGTCTGGGGCGGACCCGAGCGATTCGCGCAGCTGCGTCTGCAACGAGCGGGAACTGTTCAGATCGACATCGCCCTCGACCGCGACGATCGAAACCGAGCCGGATTGTTCTGCACGCACTTCCATGTCTTCCTCGTTTCCTCGCCCCTGCCAGTTTCCTCGGCTACTCAGCCCTACTCGCTCGATCTTCTCTTGACCATCGTCAGACGCATCCCCCGACCTCGCTCGCCCGTCTCATCCGGCGCGCGGTGCTCGAATCGCACCTCATCCATGATCTCCTTCATGATGTGGACGCCCAGGCCGCCGGGGCGCACCTCCTCGAGATCGCGCGACCGGATCGCCTCCGGATCCACCTGCTGCGCGAGATCCTCGATAACGATCCGGATCCCGCCGGCGCGTGGCCGATGCTGATCGAGCGGCGCATCGAGCGCTGCCCCCTCGCAGTGCTCGCCCGCCTCGTCGTCCACCGGCCAGATCTTCACCCAGATCGTGCCCGCGGGGCTCCGCTGATAGCCGTGACGGATGACATTGCACAACGCCTCATCGACCGCGAGCGCGATCTGCCCGCACGCCGACTCATCGAACCCAAGCCGCTGCGCGACCGCGGAAACCAACGATCGCACGCCGCTGAGGTAACGCGGCTGGCTGAACATCTGGATCGCGATGTGCGGCTTCTCACCCAGCGCTCAGCCCTCCCCGTCGTCGGTTCGCGACGGAACCGGGGCGACCGCGCCCTTCTCTCGGGCGGTCCCCAAGTACCCGTTGTCGTTCGCGTACTTCACCCATCGCCGGACCGCCGCGTTGCGTTCGACGCGTGCGTCGGTCGCCGAATAGCCAAGCCGCTCGCCCGTGATTCGTTCCAGCGCGGCGATAGCGACCATCCGGGACGCCGGGTCGGAGCTGTCCAGCATGACAATCAGGTCCGGAACCGCATCCCGATCGCGCTCGCTCGCGGCCTGAGCCGCCGCCGCCGATCGTTCGCTGGGGTCGATGGAGCCGAAGTCCGCCTGTCGGGCCGGGGCGTGGCACGCCGCGCCGAAAGCCGTCCCCGCGAGCGCAGCCAGCGCCACCCAGCGCGCAGCGCGGAACCTCGAGCGACCAGAAGCAACATCGACTCCCATGTCGGGATCATACGCCCCAGAACTTCCCGCCAAAAGCCGGTGGATCCGCCCGCGCCGCGTTGCCAGCCCGTGTCGAGGCGGCGATACTCTCTCTTCCCTCCGTTACCACCGGACTTCTCCCAACCGACAGCCGCACGAAAGCCCAGAGCATGTCGAGCACCCATACCGCCCCCGAAGTCGACGGCCACCTCCTTGCCGACGACGAGGTCGTCCTCGTTGTCGACTTCGGCTCGCAGACCGCACAACTCATCGCCAGACGCATCCGCGAAGCCGGCACGCTAGCCTACCTCATTTCGCCCGATACCCCCATGGAGGAGATCAAGGCCTACCAGCCCAAGGCCATCGTCCTCTCCGGCGGCCCGGCCTCGGTCTACATCGAGGGCGCCCCATCCTGCAACCCCGCGATCCTCGAGCTCGGCATCCCCGTCCTCGGCATCTGCTACGGCATGCAGGCCGCCTGCCACGCCCTCGGCTCCACTATCAGCCGCGCCGACCACCGCGAGTTCGGCTCCGCCCACCTGCACATCACCGACGACGGGCGACTGCTCAAGGGCGTCCCCGAACAGACCACCGTCTGGATGTCGCACGGCGACCAGGTCGAGGACCTCGCCGAGCACTTCATCACGCTCGGCTCGACGCCTACGTGCCCCCACGCCGTCGTCAAGCACAAGGACCTGCCGTTCTGGGCGACCCAGTTCCACCCCGAGGTCACCCACACCCCCCACGGGCCCGACCTGTTCCGCAACTTCCTCTTTACGATCGCCGGCTGCTCAGGCTCCTGGAAGATGGCGGACTTCATGGAGCGACAGGTCGAACTGATCCGCGAGAAGGTCGGCGACGGTCGCGTGCTCTGCGGCCTCTCCGGCGGGGTGGATTCCGCCGTCGTCGCGGCGCTGCTCCAGCGGGCCATCGGTGACCAGCTCACCTGCGTCTTCGTGGACAACGGGCTGCTCCGCAAGAACGAGCGCGACTTCGTGGAGTCCACCTTCCGCGATCACTTCAACATGGACCTCGTCACCGCCGATGCCGAGGACGACTTCCTGGCTGACCTCGACGGCATCGACGAGCCGCAGGAGAAACGACGGCGCATCGGCCACCGATTCATCGAAGTCTTCCAGCGCGAGGCCAAGAAACTCGAAGCCGCCCACGGTCCGTTCCAGTTCCTCGCTCAAGGCACGACCTACCCCGACGTCATCGAATCCGGGCATGGCCACTCCGGCAACTCGGCGAACATCAAGCTCCACCACAACGTCGGCGGCCTGCCCGAGAAACTCGGCTTCGACCTCGTCGAGCCCCTCCGCGACCTGTTCAAGGACGAGGTCCGAACGCTCGGCTCCGTCCTCGGCCTGCCGGAAAACCTGGTCTGGCGTCACCCCTTCCCCGGCCCGGGCCTGGCGGTCCGCGTGCTCGGCGAGGTGACCAAGCCTCGCCTCGATGTGCTGCGCGAGGCCGACGAGATCCTGCTCGAGGAGATCATCGCCGCCGACCTCTATCGCGCGACCTCGCAGGTCTTTGCCGTGCTGCTCCCGGTCAACTCGGTCGGCGTCATGGGCGACGGACGCACCTACGAAAACGTCCTCGCCGTCCGTGCCGTCACGAGCCAGGACTTCATGACCGCCGACTGGGCCCGCATCCCCTACGACGTCCTCGCCCGCATCTCCAACCGCATCATCAACGAGGTCCGCGGCGTGAACCGCGTCTGCTACGACATCTCCTCCAAACCCCCTGCCACTATCGAGTGGGAATGACCCACGAGGAGCCTCGTCATGGATCCTGACCGCGACGGACCGCGATTCCGCCTCCCCCTCGACCTGCGCGAGTTCTTCGCGGGCGTCGACGGCGAGGCGTTCATGTCGCAGATCAACTCGATGGCCGAATCGGGTTCGCAGGAAGAACTCGACCAGACCACGCGCGAAGCCGCGCAGGCCATCCCCCTGCTCCGCGACATCCTCCGAAAGAAGAAAGAAGCCGAGCAGGAGTTCGACATGGAGAACACCAAGCTCTGGCTCGGTGTCGCCCTGCCGCTGATCGCCCTCTACCGCATCGCCGAGGATCGCGGCTACAACTGGGGCACGCCCCAGCCACCGCCCCCACCGAAGGACGGCGACGCATGAGCCCAGACCCGGTCTCGATCCCGGTGTCCTTCGAGAGCGACCCGTCAGAGCGGTCGTACGAAGTCATCGTCGGCGAATCGCTGCTGCCGTTGCTCGGAAAACGCACGCTCGAAGCCCTCGGCAACCCCGCACCCGGCAAAGCGTCGCTCGTCGTCGACGACCGCGTCCCCGCCGACTTCGTGCAGTCCGCGCAGAAGTCGCTGGTCGATGCCGGCTTTGAGGTCGCGCTGCTGAAAGTCACCGCGCTCGAAACCAACAAGACCCCCGAGACCGTCACCCGCCTGCTCACGCAGATCACCGAGTCGCGCGCCGACCGATCGGACCCGGTCATCGCCCTCGGCGGCGGGATCACCGGCGACATCGCCGGCTTCGTCAGCGCGACCTACAAGCGGGGCGTGCCGTTCATCCAGTGCCCGACCACCCTGCTCGCCATGGTCGACGCCTCCGTCGGCGGCAAGACCGGCGTCAACCTCGCCACCTCCACCGGCCTCAAAAAGAACATCGTCGGCTCGTTCTGGCAGCCACGCCTCGTCCTCGCCGACCTGCACACCCTCGCCACGCTCCCCGCCCGCGTCTTCCGCGCCGGCCTCGGCGAGTGCCTCAAGCACGCACTGCTCTGGCGGGCGTTCGTCGAGGAAGAGCCGCAGGTCGCGTCGCTGCTGAAGGCCGATCTGCAGACGCTCAACGCCGCAATGGCCCGTCGCCCCGACTGGGTGCTCCCGCTCGTTGCCTCGAGCGTGCGGATCAAAGCCGCCGTCGTCCGCGCCGACGAGCGCGAGGAGTCCAGCGACCCCGCCCGCTCGCGCGCCATCCTCAACCTCGGCCACACCTTCGCCCACGCCATCGAGACGCTGCCGGGCATCCGCCTCCCCGACACCACCACCGGTAACGAAACCGGCCCCGCCATCCACCACGGCGAAGCTGTCTTCCTCGGCCTCATCGCCGCGAGCGCCACCGGCGCCTACCTCGGCCTGCTCGCCACGAAGCACGTTGAGACGATCCGTCAGGCCGTCGAGTTCCTCGGCATGCCCACGCGCATCGAGAATCTGCCGGACGACGAGACCATCCTCGAAGCAATGGGCCACGACAAGAAGGCCAGCGCGGGCCGACTGCGTCTGATCCTGCCCCTGGCGGACGAGGGCGAGCCGCTTGGGCACTGCACGATCGTGGATGATCCAGCGCGAGACGCTGTTGCAGCGGGGCTGGACGCGATTCGCGTCTGACACGCTACCAGAACCTCAGACTGGCGAGTGCTTCAGGTTCTTGAATCCGCGACGCACTGCTCACTCCAGGCGTGCCCGGCTGGTTCGCACTCGGACTCAGTGACTCTGCACAAGTACCCAGACGTTTTGGAAGTCCGCAACGCGTGCTTCCTGCTCGCGGACCCAGAAGTAGATGCACCCGAAATCACCCCACATGGCCGGCAAGTCATCGTCCGTATCGACCTGCATGAGTAGTCGCCAGTCGGCAATGCCCGGCTCGAGAGCTTCCGCGATCTCCTCGGTCAAGTCTGGATCATTGTGCAAACGGAATCCATTCGACAAGAGCTGACACATGACGGGCATCTCGTCGCTCTGCACGGCACGTGGAAGACCTCCGATTTGGTGGCACGGCTCATCCACCTCGGATGACTGCGTGCCCTGATCATCCGAGTCAATCCAAGTGAAATCGATATGCACCGGAGGCATCTCAGCAGACTCGCCCAAAGCAGCAGGGGCTTCGGCAACGCCCGGCAGCACGTCCGACTCGCGCACATAGATCACGCGCCAACCTTCTCGGTCTTCGCGCCGATCCCCCCACGGTCCCTCCTCCTCGTCGTAGAAAAACAACAATCGTCCCGATTCCGGGAGCCAGGGCACGAACCGGTGAGCCGCGGCGAGATCGAGACAAGCAACGAGCACCAACGGGTATTCGTCCTCCCCCAGACGCTGATGACGGCGGCCGTGCGGCCACTCAGCCCCCCGATAGTTGGGGGGAGCGCCCCAGAAGTACGACCCGGTCACCTGATCTGCCCTTTCGATTCTTGCTCCTGCCATGGCGAGCAATGTACGGCAGCCCCCCGCCATCTTGCCCAACTTCAAGCATTTTTGCAGGGCGGGCCGATAATCCCTGCGGTGCCGACGGACCTCGCGGAGTCCCGAAAGCACCCGGTGCCTCTCCTCCGGCACCATCTCCATCGCAGGGGCACGGTGCGTGCGGACCATCGCAGTCATCAACCAGAAGGGCGGTAGCGGCAAGACCACGAGCGCGATCAATCTCGCCGCGTGCCTCGCATCACAGGGCGAACCGACCCTCCTGGTCGACATGGACCCACAGGGCCACTGCGCCCTCGGGCTGGCCATCCCGGAAGACTCGATCGATCTTCAGATCGGCGACGCCATGCTCGCCCCCGAAGACCGGCTGCTCGACCGCAACCGCCTCGTCTGGACCGTCCGGCGGAACCTGCACCTCATCCCCTCCACCATGCGACTCGCGTCGCTCGAGGCCTCTCGAGGCGGGCTCGCCGATCGCGAGGACCGCGACCTGCGCCTCGCCAAGGTGCTCCGCCAATTCGAAGACCACTACCGCTGGGCGATCATCGACTGCCCGCCCTCGATCGGGCTCCTGACCTACAACGCGCTCCGGGCCGCGTCCGAGCTGCTGATCCCGGTCGAGACCGGCTACTTCGCGCTCAAGGGCGCGACCAAGCAGGTCGCGACGCTCGAAGCCATCGCCCGGCGCATCGGCACCGAGACCGCCTACCACATCCTCCCCACCATGCACGAGCCCGACGGCCCGCTCTCGTCGGACATCATGGGCGAGATCAACCGTCTGTTCCGCGCCCGCGTCACACCCAACTCCATCCGCAACGACACGCGCCTCCGCGAGGCCGCCTCGCTCGGCGTCCCGGTCGTGGACTACGCCCCGCGCTCACGCGGCGCCGAGGACTACACTTGGCTCGCCGAGTGGATCCGCTCCAAGCCCGTCGAGCGCCCGCAGGCGCTCCCGATGGACGAGCAGGCCCCGGCGGTCGAGCCGAAACCCTTCGATCGCCCGGCGACCAATGCCCACCCCGGCGTGTTCACCCAGGCAGAGATCCATCGCGATCGCCCCGAGCCCCAGCCGGTGACAATCCGACACGAGGCCAGTCGCGAAGCCGGCGATAGCGACCTCCAGCTCTCCGCGACCATGAGCCGCGCCGCAGAACTCGCCGCCCGCGCGCGCCAACTCGCGGATACCACCGCGTCGCGTCAGCAGAAGCGTGCGTCCGACGAGCGCGTCGCCCACGCGATGCAGGTCCTCGAACGCGAGCAGGCCGAAGCGACGCAGCCCTCGAGCGCCCTGCGCCGCCTCTTCGGAGCCCACCAGACGTCACGCGGCGTGCTCTTCGTCTACCCCGCTGAGCCCGACGCCAGCGTCGCCATCGCCGGCGACTTCAACAACTGGTCGTCTCAGGCCAGCCCGATGCGCTACAACAGCAGCGTCGGCGTGCACGAGGCCGTCATCGAACTCAAGCCGGGTCAGCACCGCTACCGCCTGATCATCGACGGCAAGTGGATCACCGACCCCTACAACCCCGATTCCGCCCCCAACCCGTTCGGCCAGACCGACAGCGTCATCGTCGTCCGTGAAGCTCAGAGGCACACACCATGACCACGCCGGCAGACTCCAACAGCCCCAACCCGTTCGCCCCGAATTTCCGCATTGCCGAACAGCCAAGCCTGAGCATCAGCGACTACGACGCGCTCGCCGATCTGTTCCTCGGCGACGAGCCGGACGGCGGACCGGCCGACGACCACACCGACAGACCGACCGCTCCGCCCATGCCGGGCGCGCACGCCCCGCCGGTCCACCCCTTCACGCCGCCGGCTCCCCCCATGCCCGACACGAAGCACGCCCCGACCATCGAAGCGGCCATCGTCGGCCACCTGCCCGTCCGTGCGAGTCTATGGGTCATGCAGCACGCCCGCGACACCGCCGATTCGACCGGCGAGACCGTGGCGGTCCTCCGCGCCACCGGCGACGAACTCGCCATCGACCTGCTCGCGCCGAGCGCGACCCGCCGTTCGTTCAACACATTCGACGCAAAGTCGCTCGACGATGCTCTCGCGCTCGCCTCGCGAACCGCGACCCGCTGGATCATCAGCGCCGACGAACTCTCCGAGCCGCAACTGCTCGCGTCCGACCGCGTGCAAGCCGTCTCGCTGCTCACCAGCGCGAGCCGCGCCGCGACCGTTGCCGCCTACCGCACGCTCAAGCACGCCGTGGGCTCAGCCGACGACGCCGAAGACCGCAGCTTCCGCTTCGTCATCATGGGTTCGGAACCCGACGACGCCTCCCGCGCTGCGACTCAACTCCGGCACGTCACCGAGGCTTTCCTTGGTCGCCCAGTTGACGTTGTCACCGGCGCTTCGAAGATCGATGCGACCCGCGCCGTCCCGCTGTTCCGTGGGCGACTCGAAGCCGCAGACGCCGACCTGCTCGCCCTCATCGAACGCGCACGCGAACTTCCCGCCGAGGCCGACGAAAAAGTTAGAGGCCCCGTCCGCTCATCACGGGAGCCCGAGCCGAAGACGGTGGCGACCGAAGCCACGGACACTGATCTCCGCCTCTGCTCGCTGCTCAGCGGCCTGACCGATCTGGCGCTCCGCTGCCCGATCGAGCCGCAAGTCCAGCTCGCGCTCGACGACGACGGCCGCATCCACTTACTCGCGTCCGACGAAACGGTGGCCGACCCGGTCCGCTCGTTGACCCAGGCCGGCGCGTGGGCCACCCTCAACCGCGAACTCATCCTCGCGGCCGCGAAGCACGACTCACCGACCGACGCCGACGAGCCCGTGCTGCACCTGCTCGTCCACGACGCGCCGACCAATCGGCGTCTCCTCGACGCCGACATCCGGCTGCACTTGCTCCGCCGCATCCCCGTCGAAGACGCCGAGCCCGTCTGGTTCTCCGCGCCCCTGAACTGATTCAGGCTCCGACCGGCGTCGGCTTCGGCTGTTCCAGCGATTCCTTCGACGCATCAGGCTTCAACCCGAGCATCTCGCGTCCGATGTCGCGCTTCTGCGCAGCCGCAGCGCTTTGCATCCCAAGCAAAGCTCGCAGGCCGTCGGTCATCTGCAGCGTCAGCCCGAACACGAGCGGTACCAGAAGCAGCGTGAACACGGTCGAGACCAGCAGCCCGCCAACCACGACCGAACCCAGCCCGCGATAGAGCTCCGATCCCGCACCGGGGAACAGCACCAGCGGCAGCATGCCGCCCACCGAGGTCATCGTCGACATGAACACCGGCCGCGTCCGCGTCTTGACCGCCTCGGCGATCGCGCGCATCGGCTCCATCGGCTGCCCGGGCTCGTAGCCATCGGGCATCTCGGTTGGATCAACATCGCCCGTGCCGCGCATCAGGTTTAGCGACTGGTGCACGATCAGGATCGCATTGTTCACGACCACGCCCACGAGGATCACGATGCCGAGCATCGTCAACACGTCCAGGTTCTGCGTCGCGATGTACGGGTTGCTCGCGGTCTGCCAGTGCACGATCGCCAGCCCCGCGAACCCGCCGACTAGCGCCAGCGGCACCGAGAACATGATCACGAACGGGTACACGAAGCTCTCAAACAATGCGCACATGAGCAGGTACACCACGATCACCGACCACACGATCCGCCCCATCAGCAGTTCCGGGTAGCTCCCGATGCCGAAGAAGAATATCGAGAACAGGATCGTCGCCAGCACCAGCGCCCCCGCGCTGCCGTAGGCGTACAGCGGCTTCTTCTTCGCAACGCACCTCACCAACCCGAACACACCGACGCCGAGCCCCGCGAGCAGCAGCATCACGCCGAAGATGTCCGCGGCGACCTGCCACGATGCCCGACCGCCGCCCTCGGCTTCATCGCCGAGACCGACGCCGAAGAGCGCCGTCGTCACCTCATCGAGCTGCGCCGCCGTGCCCTCCAGGCGCACGCGCATCGTTCGGTCGATCAACCCCTGCTCACGCGCGGGCTGAATGAAGTTCTCACGGATGTCGTTCATGACCGACTCCAGCGGCTCACCGTCCGGAGGCGTCACCGAAACCGTTACCGCCGGCAACTCCTCGATCCGGCGGATCTCCTGCGGCGCAAGCCCCGGCTCAAAATCGACGACCGTGTCCATCGGCACCAGCGGCCCACGCGGCGTCGCGATCGGGATCGAAGCCACCTGCTCCTTGTTCGTCAGACGCCCGCCCTGCGGCAGCAGCCGGATATCGATCGCCTGTCCCGCCGTGCGGAAGTCACCGGCGAACGCACCATCAAAGAGAGCGCGCACCGCGGTCCCGACCCCTTCGGTCCGGATCCCGAGCTCGCGCCCCTGCTGGGAGACACGCACCCGGAACTCCTGCTGCGGGATCGAGAAGTTGCCCGGGGTCGGGCGCACCCGACCGAATCCGTATTGCGGGCTTCGACCGAGTGAATTGAACAGATAGTCAGCCGCCGCGGCGACACGCTCCAGATCCGGGCCGAGGATTTCGATGTCGATCGAGTTGCCCCCACCGACGCCGCGCCCGAACAGCGAACTCTGGTTCGCCCCGCCGAACGCATCCGGAGTCCCGACCATGGCGTTGGTCAACAGTTGACCGACCGGAAGCACAACCTGTTCCTCGGTGCTCGTAGCGCCCACGAACATGCCGCCGTCGAACGCGCCGATGAAGAAGTTGTCGATTCCAACAGGTCGGTACGGCTCCTGATCCTGGCCACGCGGGATAGGGTCGAGCGAGGACGCTTGCTCGCCGGTGCCGGTCTCTGCGCCGACATACGGCCGGAGCTGGTCTTCGATGCGATTCGCGACATCGGTCATCTGCTCCTGCGAATATCCGGGCGGGATCAGCAGACCGCCGAACACCAAGTTCCGGTTGCCCGCCGGCAGGTAGTCCAAGGGCGGCTTGAGCAGATACGCGCCGAGCAGACTCACGACCGTCATCAGCACGATCAGCGCAGGACGAAGCGTCCACCCGCGCCACCCGGTCATCACCCAGTACACCCGCTCGCCGAGGAACCGGTTCATCCGCTGCAGCGCCGGCGCCAGCCCGAACAGCGACTCGAACGCGCGACGGATCCGCCCGTGTTCCTTCTCGTCCTTCTTGGCCTTGAGGAAGCGCGACAGCGCCGCCGGGATGACCGTGATCGAAACGATCAACGACAGCGACACCGACGCCACGATCGCCAGCGAGATATCGCGGAACAGCTGCCCCGCCTCTTCCTGAACCGTCAGCACCGGCACGAACACCGCGACCGTCGTCAGCGTCGACGCGATGATCGCCCCGATGACCTCGCGCCCACCGTCGTACGCCGCGCGTACCGGGGGCTTGCCCATCTGCCGGTGCCGGTAGATGTTCTCCAGCACCACGATCGCGTTGTCCACGACCATGCCGACCGCGAACGCCAGTCCCGCGAGCGAGATCACGTTCAGCGTGCGCCCGAGGGCCAGCAGAACGAGGAAAGTCCCGATCACCGAGACCGGGATCGCGACCGCCGTCACGCCCGTTGCCACGAACGACCGAAGGAAGATCAGCAGCACGAACGCCGCGATCGCGCCGCCGACGTACAGGTTTTGCGTCACCAGGCTGATCGCCGAATCGATGTAGGTCGTCTCGTCGTACACCTGACGCAGGCGCAGGTGGGGACCGACCTCGCCGCCGAGCTTGGGCAGGATCTCGGTCCGCACCTCCTCGAGCCGCTCGCGCAGGTCTTCCATCACCTCAACCACGTTCGCGTTCGATTGCCGGATCGCGTTGATCGCGATGGCCCGGTGCCCGAGCGAACGCACAAACCCACGCTGCTTCTCGTAGTCGAGTTGGACCGTCGCAATGTCCTTCACGTAAACCGGGCCCGCCTCGCGGTAGGCGACGATCGTCTCGAGGATGTCCTGCTCGCTCTCAAATTGCCCGATCACCCGCACGCGGTAGTCGCGCTTGCCCTCCGCGATCGACCCCGCCGAGATGTTCCGGTTCTCCTGCTGCAGCGCCGCCAGCAAATCGAGGTGGTTCAGGCCTCGTTGAGCGAGCTTGACCGGGTCCACGAGCACCTGCATCTCGCGCTCGCGTCCGCCATAAACGTTCACCTCCGCGACTCCGTCGATCCGCTCAAGGTACGGCTTGACCTCCTGATCCAGGGGCCGGAACAGCGTCGATACATCGAAGTCGGGGAACCGATCCTGGTACGCCGGGTCGAGATCGATGATGATCCAGGCGATCGCGTTCTCGCTCGCCCCGTCCGCCGCCTTGATCGTCGGCTCGGTCACATCCTCGGGGTAGTCCTCAACCTGTCGGAGCGAGTCCGAAACCTCTTGCAGCGCACGCGTGATGCTCGTGCCGATGTAGAACTCAAGTTCGATCACGCCCGCGCCCTCGCGCGAGGTCGACTTCATCGACTCGAGATTGCTGACGTTCTTGAGTTGCTCTTCCTGGTCCTTGACGATCTCGTCAACGATCTCCTGAGGGCTCCGTCCCGGCCACGCGGTCGTTACGGTGATCTGCGGTC
>Ga0070726_10003707_pt1 | contig 12716 bp, 9 predicted proteins | sample tdAd471_FD_67275 | JGI IMG/M metagenome (GOLD analysis project Ga0070726, IMG submission 67275) | Marine sediment microbial communities from the Atlantic coast under amendment with organic carbon and nitrate - tdAd47.1 | ecosystem: Environmental > Aquatic > Marine > Coastal > Sediment | place...
CTGCCACATTCAAGCTTATGCCCTCATCTTTGAGTTGATCGATGGCCAATTGTGCCCCTCCATAATAATTGATCGCTTTCAGCGCACTTTCATTGATGTTGGTGCTAAACTCATTAAAGCGATCCGTCAAAAATGGCAATACCATGGCTATGTTATAGGTAGACATAAACTCTGAGCCCAAATCATCCACTCGGATTAAATCAGAAGGCTTACCGCCAGGATTAAACGTATTGTCCGCCACGGTAATCGGAGGAAAAGCGGAGGTAGGTATCTCTGTCCAAGTGATCGTGTCCATATCCTGTAAAACGACATCTTTCACTTCTATATAAGTACCTGTCTCTGGGTCATATACTCGCTTACCAGAAATCGGATCTAGTTCCTCTGCGTCCTTGTCTTTATCATTGCCTTTGGTAATGGGTTTGAAAAGTTCGCAAGAACTCAAAAGTAGCCCCAACAGTAAGATCGGAAGAATATAAGGCCCCACACTAAATGCGTGAGTAGTCGTCTGTCGCTGACCTTTTTCCTGCATTGAAGCTGGAGAATTACTCCCATTCAATGGTTGCTGGGGGTTTTGTGCTGATATCATAAACCACTCGATTGATTCCTTTAACATTGTTGATTATTTCACTTGACACCGTTGCCAAAAACTCGTAGGGCAAATCACTCCACTCCGCTGTCATTCCATCCGAGGAGTTCACGGCCCTCAAGGCAACCGCCTGCTCATAGGTTCTTTCGTCTCCCATGACACCTACTGACTGGACTGGCAAAAGTATCGTGCCTGCTTGCCATACTTTATCGTACAAGCCAAATTTCTTCAAATTATTGATGTATATCGCATCGGCAGCTTGTAGCAAGGCTACTTTTTCAGCCGTGATATCTCCTAAAATTCGGATCCCCAAGCCTGGGCCTGGAAATGGATGCCGACCTAGAATATCCTGTGTGATATTTAAGGTCGTTCCGACTTTTCGGACTTCATCCTTAAATAACATGCGCAAGGGTTCTATTATTTTTAGGTGTAACTTTTCGGGTAATCCTCCCACATTATGGTGGGATTTAATCGTAACTGAAGGGCCATGTACCGAAACAGATTCAATGACATCAGGGTAGATGGTGCCTTGCCCCAACCAACTAATTTTCGGGTACTTTTTGGCAGCATCTTGAAATACCTCGATGAATACTCGGCCAATCACTTTCCGCTTTTTCTCTGGGTCTTTTACGCCCTTCAATTCGCGGTAAAAGTCTTCTTTTGCATCAATGCCAATGACGTTCAAGCCCATCCCCTGATATGAAGCCAAAACTTCTTCATATTCATTTTTCCTCAATAGGCCGTTATCGACAAAGAAACAAATCAACTGATCGCCAATGGCTTTGCTTAAGAGTATGGCTGCCACCGTCGAATCCACCCCGCCAGACAATCCCATTAAAACGTGCTCATCCCCAATCTTTTCCTTTAAAGAAGATACGGTATCCTCTACAAAAGAAGCGGGTGTCCACTCACCCTCACAGCCTGCAACATCTCGGAGAAAATTCCCTAAGATCGTTGCACCATCCAAACTATGCGTCACTTCAGGGTGAAATTGCAAACAATATAGCGGCGCATCAAAATGGCCATCTTTCGCTTTGAAGGCGGCCACATCGATACTTTCCGTCTTAGCCAGTAATTCAAAATTTGGAGGCAATTCCATTACTGTATCTGCATGGGACATCCATACCTGGGAATCCAATTGCACATTTTGGAACAGGGGATCAGCTTGTTGGATTTGGCTCAAATTGGCCTTACCATATTCTCTCTTCTGAGAACGTTCTACTTTCCCTCCAAAATGATTAGCGACGTACTGTGCACCATAACAAACTGCCAATATCGGTTTTTTACCCACTATTTTTTCCAGCGCCGGATGCAATGCATTTTCATCCTTTACCGAAAATGGGCTACCCGACAAAATAATGGCTTTCACACTATCATCTAGTGGGGGCAGCTTATTGAAAGGTACAATTTCACTATAAATATTTAATTCACGTACTCGCCTTGCTATCAACTGCGTGTATTGCGAGCCAAAATCCAATATAGCAATTTTTTCATTCATCACGCAAATATAGCTTTCAAAGCAAAATATATTGGCCTTCCAGAAAAAAATTCAAATTCTTTCCCATAAAGTTTTCTGTATTAATGAAACTGGAGGAGGCTATTTACTGCCATTCTTAGTCAAACTACAGCTAGGATCAGCTATTATTTACTCATCGTCCGGCAAAGCATGCAGTCGGTAAATTACAAATTTCCCATGCTGTCCTATTGAATCAGTTAAATAAGGCAATACACCTGGACGAGAACGGATTGTTGTGTCTCCCGCTACTAGATATTTAGCGCCCATAGCGATATAGGGCCGCACATTATTCAACCCTCCATTAAGTGCATCCGTCCAGCCCGGGTTATTACACATGTACAAGGAGATATTTGGGCTAGGGTCAGGTATGGAAATAATTTTGTCTTTACGATCGACTCCCAAAGCTCTTAGGCTTTCCTCTAGCGTATAGAATTCTGGGTTGATTTCACTGGCTTCGATATCTGTTCGGACTTGTTGCAAGTTTCCATTATAGTAGACGGCATAGCCCGCTAGACAAATAAACAAAGCGTATACCCCCCATTTGAGGACAGCTGAAGGCCATTTGATTCCATCTAGCGCCGCTAAAAAAAGTAAAAAAATAAAGGCTGGTAAGACGACAAATGGTAACAGATAATAGTCGTGTACCATAAAGGCTTGGTACCACAATACCCCATAAGCAAAGCTACCCAGACCTAGGAGGACGGTTGGAAGAAATAGATTAGATTTCCAATTGGCTGGCCATAAGAGTCCTAGTGATGCCACTCCCAGCGCTATCCACTGTAACGGACTACCAAAAAGTGGCGACCAATACTTCTTGATCACTCCCCAAGTATAATTTCTATCTAACTCTGACATATTCCAGATCGGCAAAATATCCAGTAAACTCATATGGTTTCCATACTCCGTATTGGTCACCTTTGCGTAAGTCACCCAGGCAAAGATCAATAAGAAACTGAACGCAGTGCCTACCCAAATCTTCCAATTTCCACCTGGAGGTAGTTTCATTTTCCGCCAATAGCTAGCGTGCAAAAGTGCCATAAAAGCCGCCAACAAGTGAATCGCCTCAGAGGCTTTAATCATTGCCCCCACCGTCATAAAAGCCAGCATCCACCATAGCCCACTAGCCTTCTGGTCCATCAGATAACGGAAGTAAAAATACCAGCCAATGATCACTAAGGAGATGGCAGGAAGGTTGGGAATAAAGTTATTCGCATAAAAGTAGGCCAGCGGTGTATTTAAAAGCAAAGCACTCGGCACGAGTGCGAGGAAAGGATTTTTGATAAATCGCAAGGAAATCAAGTAGAAGCAGAAGGCCGCGCTCACAAATAGGAACAAATGAAAACCCCGACACCAGGCTTCCGAAAAACCAAATAGTCCAGCCAATTGGGCGGCGACATAGTAGGTTATCGGAAATTCAGCCACCGCTACCCCATCACGTCCCGTTTGATTCATCAACTGCGGTTTCCATAAAGAAGCCTTGTTTTGGTGGAAATTGCGGAATTGGGCGGCGCTATCTGACTGCCGCCAGGTATGTACGCCAAAGGGTTTAAGAAAAACGGAGCGCTGGGTTTCGGTAGCTATCACGCTAGTAAAAACCAGCAACATAAACAAACCCAACCTGAGAGCTAGTTCCTTCCGAGTCATGCCATGAATTTAGTATTGTACCTTATCACACTATAAGTTCTTTTATAACAGACTCCGGAAATTAAAAGTATTTTTTAGTGGCATTTTAAGGCCTATTTGAGCTTAATAAACTTTTTGTCAAAAGGGTTCAAAGCGACTCCTTTGACCTTTGCTTCCGCTTCAATCCGATAATCTGATCGGACGGCTTGAATAGCCTTGGCAGCTTTCGCCAAGCCACCATATAAAAAATTACGATCACCAAATTGATCTACTTCGGACTTCACTAATTTGTAGGGAAGAGTGAAAGGGACTTCGACAATTTCTTCGGCAGGAACTTCAAAGGTCTGATCTATCGAAATTTCCCCCAATTCATATTCATCAATCAATTTATCTTTGCCGCGTCCTCTAGTGTATTTTTCTACCAGTGCTATTCGAATGCCAGACACCGTTTGTGTGTTCAAAGATTGGAATCGTATCCTTCCTTCTATTTGCTGTAGTTTTTGGCGTTGCTCTGGGGCTACTACAATTTCAAGCTTCACTCCCTCTATGCCCAACCATTTTTTTACTCTGCCGATCATTTTGCTTGCATTTTGATTAGTAAAGAAGTTGAAAGCTACGGGGATTGTCTGCCATGTCGAAAAAAAATCTATGAATCATTTACTTGTACGGATAGATGACTGCTTTCAAACCATTCGTTTGTGCCAGCTTTGGCCTAAAGGCTTAATCCATGCCGTTTCAAACTTGGCTTTGTTATCCACTAGGGTGTCGAAAACCAAGGTATTATCATCGATGGTTCCTGCTTGGTATAAAGCGGAGAAGGTATCTCGATCCGCTGTTTTTACTTCCTCCCCCTCCAAATAGGTGAAGGTCATGCGATCAAACAAATCCAATTGATACTCTGCCTGTAAAGCCTTGATAAAACGTACTGAACTATCGATCGAACAGCCACTGGCTCCTGCCTGGCTTTCGTCGACCATCAATACAATAAACTGTCGATGAATCAGGTCTCCAAAGGCTTTGAGCTGTCGGTTATGACTCACCCATTGCTGGGCAAATTGTTTAACATAGTCTCGTACTTTAGCTTCATCCTCTGCCTTAAAAGGCTGGTTGCTTTGGTAAACCCAAACCCGCGTACTATCTGAAAGTTGATCTAATGTTTCCATATCTTGACTTTACAAAAAAACGCCTTGCCTAAGTACTTTGTTTAATTGGAGAGAAACCTTCCTGTACTAATTCCCCTTACCATTTATTATTATTAACAATCAACTCCGCTAAATCATACACCATGACATCATCTTGTTTTTCCTTGGCTTTTACGCCATCCCCCATCATGGTCATACAGAAAGGGCAATTAACCGCTATGATATCCGCTTTCGTTTCCAAAGCTTCTTCTGCTCTTTCGATATTAATCCGCTTTTCTCCCGGCTCATCTTCTTTGAACATTTGAGCCCCGCCTGCGCCGCAACATAGACCCGTTGTACGACAGCGTTTCATTTCTACCAACTGATTGTCCAAGGATTCCAAAACTTTTCGGGGAGCTTCATAGACGCCATTGACGCGCCCCATATAGCAGGAATCATGATAAGTAATCTTCTTCCCCTTGAAAACGCCACCTTCTTCAATTTTAAGACGCCCGTCGTCAATCAATTCTTGTAATAGTTGTGAGTGATGTACTACTTCATAATGACCTCCTAGTGCAGGGTATTCGTTTTTCAGGGTATTGAAGCAATGCGGACAAGCCGTCACGATTCTTTTAACTTCATACATGTTCATCGTCATCACATTCTGGATGGCTGTCATTTGGAAAACGAATTCATTGCCCGCCCGGCGTGCCGGATCGCCTGTACAGCTCTCTTCAGAACCCAGGATAGCAAATTCGATGCCTACCTGGTTCAGTATCTTACAGAGTGCTACCGTCACTTTTTGCGCACGCGCATCAAAACTTCCGGCACATCCTACCCAAAATAAAATCTCTGCTTGCTTACCTTCGGCCGCCATTTCGGCCATCGTCTTTATCTTTAAGCTACTCATTGGTGTCAATTTTAAAGTCTATTAATCCGCCATCGCATCCTTTGCCCATTGATCTCGCTCTGTAGGCATCGACCAAACGGCACCACTATTTTCTATACTATTAAACATCGGCAACCAGTCGGAAGGACCAGCTGATTCTGTCAAAATCTCATATCGACGAAGTTTCAAAATAGGGTCTAGTGGATTAATCAAAATGGGGCAAGCTTCCACACAGGCATTACAAGTCGTACAAGCATGTATTTCTTCTCGTGTTATGGAATCGAAAAGGGATTTACCATCTTGGTAATTGTCCTTCGAAAGAGCCTCTTCTTTATTAGCAGCAAAGTCTGCGGAGCCTGTATCGAGATTGCGTCCTACTTCATCGGCTCGATCTCGGATGTCCATTAATATTTTACGGGGTGACAACTTCTTCCCAGTCACATTAGCTGGACAAACAGAGGTACAACGGCCACACTCGGTACAGCTATAAGCATCCAGTAGATTCTTCCAGCTCAGTCCAAAAATATCGTTGGCCCCAAACTCCGGCAACTCCTCATCCATGGGCATTTCTTCCGCTCCACCTGTCCCGTCAAAATCCATCATACTCTTCACTTCATTCATAATGGAATCCATATTTTCCATTTCACCGCGAGAATTTTGTCGAGCATAATAGGTATTTGGAAAGGCCAACAGGATATGCAGGTGCTTAGACTTAGGCAGATAGTTCAAAAACACAAACACCATCGTAATATGTAACCACCAACCCATTCGTTCGACCACCACCAGCGTAGATTGCTCCATCCCACCAAATAAGGCAGGTCCTAACCAGCTTGAAACCGCTAAATTGCCAGTGGCAGGGTAATGAGCGGCGTCCATCTGTTGTAATAAAGTATCTGCGCCATTCATGCTAAATATTCCAATCAGCAGGATGATTTCAAAAATCAAGATCAAGTTGGCATCCAAGGTGGGCCAACCTTTCATTTCCGACTTGTGGAATCGAGGTAGCTTGAGTAGGTTTCTTCGGATCAGGAAAATCAATGTCCCGACAAAGGCAAGTATCGATAGAATCTCAATAAAACTGATGATGAAAGTATAAAAGCCCCCCAATGAGGCAGCAAAAAAGCGATGCACGCCAAAAATACCATCAATGAATATTTCGATCAACTCTATTTGTGTAATCACAAAAGCTGCATAAACGAAAAAGTGCAATACGGCTGGAATCCATCGTTTAAACATCTTCCGTTGCCCGAAGGCTACCAGCAAGACATTGCGCCAACGCTGGGCGCTATCACCTGGAATCTCTTCGTCCTGACCTAATAATACATTTCGACGAATCTTCATAAACTGGTATCCGGCATAGCCCAAGGCCGCGGCAGATACTAGCAAGAATAAAATTTGCTGGAACATCTAGTTCAATTTTGCACTTAGTAATGATCAAAGAATTACTTAGCGAATATTCGCCAAAATAATAAGGTATTTGTTGATTATCCAACTTCAAGACCGAAAATATCTCCTTTATGGAAGATTCTTTAATTTTTTTAGTGAAATTTGTGGCCTATTCACCATTTCATACAGATTATGAAAATACTGGAACATCGGGACATCAAGCAAAAGATAAAGCGTTTAGCCATTCAAATTTTAGAAAACAATTATGGAGAAAAGGAAATTGTCTTGGCGGGTATCAACAACAATGGTACGGCTTTTGCAAAAATGCTAGAAACAGAGCTGAAGAACATCACCGATATTCCTGTGGTCCTTACTCGTATAAAACTCAATCCTGCCAACCCGGTCGAGAACCCCGTCGAATTGGCCTTAAGCCCTGCTGAATTAGAAGGAAAACCGATTATTATTGTAGATGATGTGGCCAATACAGGGCGGACTATTTTTTATGCCTTCCGCCCCTTGATGGATTTTCTACCCAAGAAAGTTGAAGTGGCCGTATTGGTGGACCGAAAGCATAAATCTTTCCCTATCCTAGTCGATTACCTTGGTATTTCCTTGGCTACTACTTTGAGAGAGAATATTGAAGTGGATATTAGCGATCCGGATAATTATGAAGTGTCTTTACAGTAGATTTCGTTCTTTTAAGTCTGCCTTAATCTGATCTATCCGCTTGATGGTAGCATCATAACCCAATTGGGTAATTTCCTGATACTTATTGAATTGAAAAGGGTGGTATTTTACTACACCTTCTACTTTGATCAATTCATCGCAAAATTTCGTCTGGGATATAGAGTTGGCATGAACGGAAAGTTCAAAGCAGCGAATAGCAATACCCAGCCATCCTTTCAGGCTTTTGTTTTGTACTTCCATCGCAGGCATCACATCTATACCAATTACATAATCAGCGATTTCGCTAAGTGGTTCTGCTGGCAGGTTACAAAACAAGCCGCCATCAACTAGGGTTTCGCCTGTGATTTCGACAGGTTTGAAGATGAGTGGGATAGAACAAGAAGCCATGACTACGTCAAATAGAGGACCCGAGTTTTTGATTTCCAGTCGTCCTTTATTCAAATTAGAGACTGTGATAAAGGTAGGTTTCTTCAGACCAGCGAAGTCATCTGTCTCGATGACTTTGGCCAAACGTTCTTTGAGATAGATCAAGCTGGTCAGCCCAGTATTAGGCACTACAATCTTAAAAGCTTTATATAGGCTACTATCCGCTACAATTTCCAACATTTGATCTACGGAGAGGCCGGCTGCATACCAGGTCGCGATGATAGATCCAGCGCTTGTGCCGCTCACCACATCAGCTTCAATCCCGTGTTCTTGCAGGGCTTTGATCACGCCGATATGTGCGATTCCTCTTGCTCCACCACCAGAAAGTGCTAGGCCTATTTTTCCTGTTTTCTCCATGTTTTGGGTTAATGAGTTGAGAGTTGGGGGTTGACATTTAAGATTATTTGTCAACCCCCAACCTCTCTCTTACTGTTGGACATTTTGCTCCAACCCGGTTTAATAGTTTAGGGTAGAAGGTTTATACTGCGGAATTAAACCTCCAACTTTCAACTGATAAACCGTATTTGTCCAGTACTATGAACCTCTCTCCTACTGCTTAACTAATTTGCTCGTCCAGAAACGATTGTCCTTTACAAACTGGATATGATATACGCCTGTTTGTAGGTTAGACAATTGAATCGTTTCATTCAAGTTGGGTGAAACGATTCTCAATACCTCTCTCCCAAGTACATCTAGAATACGTAGGCTTTCAAAAGTCTCAGTCATATTCACTTGTACCTGTTCCTGTGCTGGGTTAGGAAATATTTTGATCGAACTGGCAATTCCAGGATCAAAAGTGTTGCTAATCAATTCAAAATCAGATACAAAGCGAGGTAGTAATTGATAGCCCGCATCGAATGGGGCATTACCATCTGGATCAAACTGTCCCCCGATTCCAATGACATTGAAAGGAGAGCTTGGAATATCAGCTTCCGTAAGACCAGTATCTGCGTCTAGACGCAGGGTGAAAGTGGTCGTGCCATCTGTGATCTCTGCGTTTAAACCACCCGAATCTGTCGTGACGGTACCCAGCGTAACATTATTGATTTTCACCAATTGTGATTCTGTATCTTCATTTAGGGCAGTGACCACGCTTGGCTCAAACAAAGTATTATTGCTGGACACAAAAGTCAAAGCAGAAGGTTCTAGTTGCGCAAGACCTCTAAATTGAGTTATCTCACCTTGAACAATGATTTCATCTCCTTCCGTCACGGTATAGCCGAATTCTTCAGAAGGACTAAAAATTCCGATACCATCGTTGTTGGCATCAATCAAGGTAAATTGCAGTCCTCCACTTCTCAAATCAACGCCATACACTACACCTTGCAGTTGGCAAGTTATCCCTAAAGAATCTACTCTTCCATCAGCATTGACTGTTGTCACAAGCCCTATATCATAAGCGGGGAAATTGGGATCGCCAGGATCAGTACAATCATTGGCCAGCCCAGGAGAACCCAGTAATTGGCCATCTCCAGCAAATACACCAGTAGGTCTTGTAGCTGCTTTCCAATTGGCCGCTTCACTATTATCGGTATTCACATCACATAAAATCAATGAGCCTCCATCACCATCGGCATCACTTGGCCAGTCGCCTCCATCATCATACTGTACTTCATCCACCACATTTCCAAGTGCATCTCTAATCTCAATTAACTCTCCACTATTATTCAGTGCGCCATCCGACCATTGTAGGGCGACAGTATTGAAATTACGTTCAAACACCAATGAATCATCAGCAATCACCAAGTAATCACCGGGTTGTAGCATAATAGCAGGGAAAGTGTATTCTACACCAGCACTGATGGTATATCCCCCTAAGTCTATAGCACTGTTATCATTATTAAACAACTCTAGGTATTCTAAGCTATCTGTACCAGGATTGTTATACATGATTTCACTAATCACAAGATCAGGTACATTCGTATCATTATCTTGGATAGCTATAGTAATGGCATCACGCAAAGGATCAATAGCTGCCCCATCACTAGGAAAGTTCAAATCAATTTGAATAAACTCTATAGCCTCAGGCATAATATCATCAATAATGGCTACGGTCACAATCATGGTATCCGTTTCCACATCCGTAAACTCAACCATGGTATCATCTGGATAGTCAAAGTCCACATCTGCCGTCGCCGTAGAGGCACCTAATACCCGAGAAAAAACGCTAAATGTACCTGTTCCACCAGCATCCTTTAATACAATACGGAAGCTTACCGTTCCCACGTCTTCAGCAACTTCAAGGTCATCTTCTAAAATATAGAAAACCGGCCCTTCCAAACACTCCGAACTTGCACCAGGATTGGCAAAGACATCCAAATCATTGATATTGATTCCAGCACTAGTAGTAGCACCTTGCCAATTAGCGGGGTCATTGTTATCGGCGGTAACATCGCATAAAACCAGTGAGGCCCCATCTCCATCCGGGCTTGTTGGCCAGCCATTTGCATCATCATATTCGACCGAATCCACCACGGCACCTGAGGCATCAAGCAATCTAATCGTTTCTCCGCCATTACTTAAAGACCCTCCAGTCCACTGAAAAGCCATTTGGCCGTAATTATTGTTAAAGGCAATCGAATCACCAGATACCATCACATATTCACCTGCTCCTAAGCTAAACGCTGGGAAAGTATAAGTCACCCCATCCAAGCTATAACCTTGCAACGATATAGCAGAAGAGCCAGTATTCAAAATCTCCAAGAATTCCAGAGAATCCAGGCCAGCTTCTGGCGGATTATACATGATTTCTGTAATCACCAGACCAGCAGCTACCGTAACCGTACCCAACATATCGATGGATCGATGTGGATCACAGTGGTAGTTATACAAACCCGGTTTTTCAAATACAAAAGTATAAGACCAAGGTGAGTTAGCCGCATCCCCGTTGGTGAAACCATCAGGGTTATCAGGATATTCTGCTTGACTTCCATTCACATTATGAAAGCCTTCCGTAGACATCCAAATGACGGTATCCCCCGATTGGACGACCAGGTCTCTAGGACTAAAAAAGTTATTTTGTACCGTCACTTGATGCGTCGTCGCATACAGCGCGGAAACAAATAAGAATTGAATCAAAAAGAGTACACTTTTTTTCATAGTGGCGAATTTTATTGATGTGAAGCGCAAATATAATTGAATTTCCCTACTGGCCCTGAAGGAAGCTGGTATAATAAGGACTCTTTTATTAAATATAACCTGGAAAGAAAATGTTTAAATTCTAGTATAAGAAGTACTAGATCAACTAGAAAATGATGATGCACCCTTGTACACTTATTTCGCCAGTGCATCTACTGACAAATCTAGAGGGTACCGATGGTTCTTTTAAAAAAGGGATGCCATCAAAATTTGACGACATCCCTTTTATGGTAAGGTAGAATGAGTGGAATTATGAATTAATTCCTAGTCCAATTCAAAGTGTAAAACACTTGACTATACTTCTACATAAACGCCACCCTTGTAGATCAAGAGTATCGTTCTAACCCCTGCGCCTGGTTCCCAAGTATCGTAAGAAACCAAGTACTTTTGGTCTTCTACTCCCGGGAAAATTTCTAGTAATCTTCCTCCGATAGAGGCCACAATATCAGTCGCTGGCCACAAACCAATATCATAGTTACCAAAATTGGCCATACTACCTGCACCTCCAGGGTTGATGCTCTCAAAAGCAGCTGCAATAGCTACATAATCCGCTCCAACCAAAGAATATTTGATCGTATTGTCAGGTACCCAAGTCTTGCCATCATGTCCCAACTGTAGAGATGATTCTACCACGTCCTGGAAAGGTTGCCAAGCCGTTCCATCAAACTGGAATACAGCCATAAAGTCAACAAATTGACGAGATCCTCCATCAGGAACAAAAGTATAGGTAAAAACAGCCGTTCTAATGGTTCCTTCATCATCAAACAAATGGCGAAGGCCAAGCACCTTAGCTATTCGCTCTCTAGCTTCCGTTCGACTATCAAAATTTGGGAAACTTTGTCCCATAAAAGTATAGTCCTCGGCAGTTGGCACATAGGCGTTGTACCAGCGACCATCGTAATAAGTCACTTTACTGGTTAAGGTGCCTTCATCAGCACAACCTCCACAATACCATTCGTAGGTCAAGGTCACGACATCATTCTCCTCAGGAGTTGGGTGCTTAAATTCCACAGCATTCAAGATATCTCCTTCACTGCTAAGCGTACCAAAGCTTTCTCCCAAATCCATGTAATCCTGCTCTGTCAAGGTGAATTCAAGTTCATTGTTGATTCTGATCGGATCATATAGATCATAATGAACTAATGCAGAAGAACCTAATCCCATCTGTGGATAGTTCTCCGTTAGAATCGTCGGAATTAATACTTTGGCCTCATCATCACTGTCAAAAGTGCCAAAGCCCTTATCTACCAAATCGTAATCATCATCAGTCAAAGTGATGTCTAAATCTGCTACGATTGTGGTTGGAATATCCAATGCTGCAATCTCATCCTCTAAAGGATTACA
>Ga0070726_10003710_pt1 | contig 12712 bp, 13 predicted proteins | sample tdAd471_FD_67275 | JGI IMG/M metagenome (GOLD analysis project Ga0070726, IMG submission 67275) | Marine sediment microbial communities from the Atlantic coast under amendment with organic carbon and nitrate - tdAd47.1 | ecosystem: Environmental > Aquatic > Marine > Coastal > Sediment | place...
ACCCGAGCGGCCCCTGGCTTGCATCCGCCGTATCTCGATCGGGGACGGCCTGATGTCCACGTCCCCCGACGGTCGGTACGTGGCAAGCGCCCGGGAGTTTGACGTTCTTGTGATTGATGTTTTCACGGGGATTGAGCGTATTTTTACGGCCCCTGCGCCGGACTTTGTCGGCATGGCTACGTTTTGCAAAGACCACTTTGTTTTCGACAGCAACAAGCACGTTTTTGTGTACGAGACCGCCGGGTGGACGTTTGTTCACGCGATTCACACCGGGGGCGTGGTTTGGTCGGTTGTGGGCAGCCGTGACGTGCCGTCGGTTTTGGTCGAGCACACCGGTGGCCCGAGCCCCGTGGTTGAAATCAACGTTATTACCGGCGAACAAATCGGCTTGTTTGACTACGACGACGCAACCTATGTCGGAAAAGACTGGGTTGTTGGGTCGGGCGGTGACGCTTTGTGCGCACGCAACAGGGACGGGAGGCGCGTGGAGATGACAACGGACGGCGACATATGGACCCCTCTTGGAAGCGAGTCAATTCTGGTGATAGAGGACGACACCGCTACGGTGAAAAACCTCAGAACAGGGGCGTCGCGGGATGCTTTGTGTGCCAAGGTGAATTGGGAGTTTCTGTCACAGCTGCGCGCTCACAAAGACGGCACGGTGGCTGCGTACAACGGCTTTCGCAGCGGTATCGTCGTGAGCCGTCCCAACGACATCATTATGTTTTCGAGTTGCCCTGACGACGCTGCGGTTGCAATCAACGATTTTGTTGCTGATGGACGGATTCTTTCCACAGTTGCGCATTTTCGATTGCCAGACGCGGGCGTTTTTGCGGAGTTTCTTTCGCCGTCGCCTTTTTGGGCAAAGGCCGTTCACCGGCACCTTGAGCCGGCCGTGCGAGCCGCCATCCGCACGTTTTTGCTGTGCTGCAGGCGGGCGCGCGCCCAGATGACGCTCCCCGGGTTGCCGCCGGAGATGTCGTTGGCGGTGCTCGGGTTTTATGATGTCACGCGCTTGGTCCCCGAGCGTATTCCGGCGAACAATTAGTAAGCATCGGCCTACATTAAATGTGTCTCACAGGGTTGCCCCGGTACAACATGCTTTGGATGCGAGACACATTGGTGCCAGTGGGACGCGGGAGTCCGGTCGATGCATGCATCTGGCTAGACAAAATGCGAAGCACATTGAACGCAGCGGGGCGCAGGAGAATGATAATACACGTTTTGGCCGGATGAAATATGAGGCACATATTGACCACAGAACACGAGGATCCGGTCGGCGTAGGCGCTCGATCGAGTAAAATGTGAGACACATTTGACTTGGCAAATGTCCACAAGTCCGGGCGAAACGGACATGGGGACGATGAGGGTGTGTTTCACATTTCGCTGGGCATGTGCCCACAAGTCCGGGTAAAGTTGGCACGCGTTACACACCACGTGTCTCACATTAGCACGCTCGACTGGATGCACCACGTGCACTGATAAGCCCTCGCGACTCGGGTGTGGAACACATTCCATTTTATGAATAACGGCGGAAACTCTTCCGAGAACCGCCAAAAATCGACCGTTGGCACTACTGCGTGTCCGCCACGAGCTTAACGGCCGTCTGCAGCATCTCCAAGGCTACGGGGCCACATTCGGCGACCGCAATCAAAACATTGGTTGCCTCGGTGCACGCCTTTCGGGCAAGCGTTTTCCGCTTCGTTTCGGCCGCACGGATCTTTTCCTTTTTTTCCGCCTCCAACAACCCGGCCCACGCCTCGACCAGCTCGGCGTCGTCGATCACCGACAACGACTCGGTGAACACCAGGCTAAGCGTGGTTTCAAGGACCAAAAAATCGGCAACGCGGGGAGCGTCGTCCGCCTTCTTGTCAACAAGCCTTGCCAGGTACGTCCACGTTGTTGCCGCGCGCATACACGCTGGAACGGACTGGTCGGACTTTTGCATGATGAACCTGTACTTGGCAAGAGCCGTCGTCGCGTACGCGCGGATCGACGGCGGCGCGATCGAAATGTCGCCGGTTTCAACCAACCCAAGAGCCCTGCAAATGTCAATCGCTGCGGCTTCGCGCGGGTGTAACAGTGCCCAGTGTGGGTCCATTCTATACACGCGATCCTAGTCGGGTGAGCCTATCCGGGTGCAAAATGACGCGTCCTCCGGTGTACGCTCCCCGGCCTGAAGAGCCCTGGTCGGTGTTTGGGTACGGCTGGGCGGTTCTGTGTGTTGCCGCACTGATGGTTCTGTGCCCAATTGTCCTGCTCCGTCGGTCCAAAGTGGAATAGTGACTACGCCCAGCTTCAATCAGGCCCAACCAGCCCCGGCCGGCTACGCCTGGGCGTAGACGCTGGTCACTGGGTTTTCAGCCGCCGTCGCGTACACGTCCGCCATAGCTACCGTCGGAAAAATGAAAATGCGATTCACGAGGCGGTGCTTCAAAACGAGCGTGACAACCAAGAGGCGCTGATTTTTCTCCGTGTACATGAGCCCGTTGTTGTCTACCGCAAAAACGCGCCTTTCGTCCCCAAACAGACAGGATCCCCACCGGCGCCGTGTTGCCGTGAGTATAACTTTGGACATTCTGACGGAGACCTCGGCAACGTGGTAAACGTCGTGGCGGGCTCGGCGCACCATCACGGCCACTGAAAAAATACGCCGAGGGGATGCTCGTCTTTTGCACCAGAGTGCTGCGCGAGTGTGACGACGCACCCAGAGACAATCGCGGATGCCGTGATGAGTGCGTGGCTCATATCCCTTCCGTAGACAATCATACACAAACTGAGCAGAACCATGAGCACCAGCGCAAACAGGGGCGCTGGCGGGACCGCGCTCAGGTCGCGCATCATCTTCAAGGTATATGAGAACCTTCGGAAATACGAGCACGCAGCGATCGCACAGCGATGAGCCGGGTTGTAGACCACGGAAACACCGAAGGCCGTGTGACGGTGTTTGTGAAACCCGAGGCGGGGAAGCATCAGACGAGTGTCCACATTCCGGCGGCGACCATCGCCAAGGCATGCCAGTGCGATCCTGCCGTTCTCCACCTCACTGGTGCGGAGATTAAGCCAACCACGGGTTTGACAATGGCCGGCTTTAGCCTTGACGACCCCGAAACGGGGGAGCCTGTCCCGGCGGTTGGGGCGACCACGATTGTGAACACCGGAGGGCACGCCGACGGCGAGACGTTTCACCACGTGGCAACGCACGGCACGACGTCGTCTGAGATTCAGTTTATCCCTTCTGCCGCGACAAAGAAGTACCACGAGTCGGGAGCCGCGGTCAAGGCAACGACCCCCGAGGTCATTGCGTTTCGCAGGAGCTGTGCCGATGCCGGGAAGAGCCTTGGGGTGTTGCGTGACGGCGCCCGCAACCGCCGGTATGCCCCGTCCGGCAGCCCCGCGCATGACATTATTTCCCGCTCCCTTGCCCAGGGAAAGCACAAGGATGTTTTTTCCACGTGCGCAAAGGTTACCATGAGCGACGGGAAGACCGGGTACACTGTGGACACGTCCGCCATGACAAAGATCCAAGAGTGCGCGAACGAGCTCACGGGCGGCCCCCACTCGGCCGGGTTCAATCTCACTTGCACCCCTCTGACCGAGCCTGTGCCCGGCGTCTCACCGGTGATTCCAGTCTCGGTCAATTTCAAGCGGGCTCCCCTTGGCCCCAAGGGCAAGACCCCTGTGCTCCCAGACCCGAGCGGCAATGCTACGACGGCTGCAGACACACACAAAATTGTCTACGGCACCCCCCCGAAAGACACAGAGCCGGAAGCAGAAGTCGTCTCGGTCGACGACCTTTCTCCGGACGACCCGCCCGGCGAAGGCGCCGGGGGCGCGGATTCCGACTTCCCGGACGCCTGAAGTCAGGGTTCCAAGTTCATTGTTTCACGTTGTAGTAACAAACGTGTCCAAGCGCCACGCCGTTAAATGTGCCATTCGGTACGCTGTTGCGTGCAGAGACAGCGCGTTCACCGCGTGGGACTGTGCTAGAGCAACGTGCTATCCGCACAGCGAGATGGCGACGATTCTAGATTTACTGTTAAAAGCAAAACTGGTGAACCGGGTATACACCGCCGGGGAGAGCGTGTGCGCACCGCACGTCTACGTGTGCAAGCGGTCGGTGGTACTGCGGGCAGACGGGTCCGGGGGGGCTCCAGTCGACGTTCCAAGCGCATCATCGCTGCTTGACTGGCTTCAGTCGTCGCGTGGCGTCCGTCCGGTTTGACCACAACCAGTGATGCGGTGCCTGTGTGCACTTGAGGGCCGGCGTTGGTCCGAGGACGACGTTGCGACATGCGCCGTTTGCGGGGAGGAAGCGCCGACATTGGTCACTGGACAATCGAGCGTGGAAGCTATTGCTACCAAAATCAGCGAGGTCATGTCAACTCGCGAGAACGAACCGTGGTTTTGCGTCTACGGGGACATGGACGATGGCCTGCGGCGGCACATGTACGTTCTCTTGGCCGAGTACGTTCGGAAGACGGGAGCGGGGGACGTGTCGGTTGCTTGCATTGTCCGGGTGATGCTGCAACTCGCACGCACCATTTCACTGATTGGGTGGTCGGCGCCTGATCTCATGGAGTTCAGGGAGGTGTGGGCGCAGCGCGTGAAAATACTGTAAAAAAGTACAACCGATCTATATTCGCCGCGTGCGGTTGGTGTTTGCGATGGACGAAAACCTCATCGAAGAGGGCGAGAGCCCCCCGGAGGAGGAGGTGGAGGATGATTTCCCTGCCTCGCCAGGGCCCGAAAAGCCAATCACGTTCCGGGTGCGCCCCCTTGGTGCGCCCGAGTCGGTGACGCCCAACCCGCGAAAGTTTGGGCTGTTTATCCTTCTCGCCATCATCTTTGCCGCTATCGTCCTTGCCCTCCAGATTGTTCCGCCACAGAGCTACCCTTCGCAGCAGGACACTGCAACCAAAACCAGGGAGGGGATAATGTACGCAATGGGAAACGCTTCACAGCCGGCGTGCTCCATCTACGACCATTCGTGCGAGCAATACCTTGCGCGGTACCCTGATGGCACCACACTATATGGCGAAGCCAGGGCACAAATTCGCTCCATTGTGGGCCGATTGGCGCTTGCCATCCCGGGGAAGGTGGCAACCGGCCCCTTGTCATCTGCCGGAATCTACGGCTGCTTTTCCGTCAAGGTAACGGCGGATTATCAAACCAGGGTCCGTGCCGCTCTTTACTTGAGCCAGGAAGGCCAATCGTCCGATAATGTGCGTGTGGTTCTTGATCTCCCGGATGAAGTACCGGATGACGTCCGACGCGTCTACGAACAAGCCGTCGCGGCGGGAGTGCGCGTGTACTGGATGTACACGGGACAGACGATTGAAGAATGGAGTGTCTCCTGTACAAACGGAACAGCGCGCGGTCTCGCCGCGTACGAGGCAATAGCGTCTCAGGAAGACACCGATCTGCTTCTACGATACTATGACCTTGACACGTGCTGCGGTTACGCCGTGGCAAACAGGGACGGCACGGATCTCGAGGCGCTTGTGAGTGTGGTCAGACGGCGTACGCTCGAGTACATTGACACTGCCCGCTGGATGGCACCGGCAACACGTATGATTTTTACGCAAAAAGTGGTTGGCTTGAAAATCTACACCGGTGGAACAGCCGCGGAGTGTGACTTGAGCGCCAATCTGTACGAGTGTCTTGTTAGAACCCACGCGGCAGAGCTACGCGCGCTCAACGTGTACGTCAAAGGGTCCGATTACTGGCCAATCAATTCGTTCGACACTACCGTCACGTTTGATCCTTATTACGACGCTGTGTACGTGCCGTGGGGGGCCGCCCAGGAGCCAATGTACAGTCCTGCGTGGTCCAACATGTACAAGCTGGCCACGCTGGGCGCCGTGATTGCCGCGGAAATCGGGAATTACCTCACCCCGTCTCCCATCAACAATATTACTCTGACGTCGGACATTTCAGACATGAGGAATTGCGTGGGGGCGGAATACTGGAGCACGTTCTGGAGTGCCAGCACCGTGTCGCTCCCCACGCCAACGTTTTACGTTTTGTGGTCTCAAACTCTGTGCGGAAACCGCGCGATCGTCAATTCGACGCTTGGGGCATTTTATCCGTTTTCTGTGGTCATGGAGTGTCCACAGCTGGCATCATGCGGACACGAGTAGATGCGCCCGGCCGACCGGCACACATCCACCACGGGGGAGATGAGGGTGGACTCGCCAGAATCTATATAAACAACCGACAACCTCGAATGCACGGTACTATGGAAGTCCCCGGCAGAAAGCTCGCCAGAGTGCAACCGCCGCTCGGGGGAAAGCTTGCTAGAGTGCCTCCTTCCAAACTTCCCCCGGAAGTCATTCGTCACATTTTGGAGTACGTGCTTGGGGGTTCTTTGCACGACCCGGTGTTGTTCCATACGAATACTGAGTACATCATGAATGTGTACTACTTGCTCATGGACCACGCACGCATGATTGACATTCGGCCGGTCATGTCAACCCCCCTACCAATGATACCTTCTGCCCCTTCAGTGGGCGAGGTTGCCGTCGTGACACCTGAGCGTGGTCTGTGGTCTCTCCGAAATTCCACCACGACGGAGCTGCGGATTAGAGTATGGATGGTCGGCAATAATTTGATGGTGCTGGGGCCTGGCAACGGGCGTCAGTGGAAACGCGCCAACCTTACCGCAGACTACATACGCGAAATGGCAAAATTGTTCCCCCAGCTTGTCTGCATTCGGTTTGGGTTTTCCAGAGACTACGCGCAAACAATTCACGACTTGTCTCAAGTTATGTCGTCCTTCGACGAGGAAGTGTCGGAACAGGGCGTACAAAAGCGGGACCTGAACTTGCAACTTCGAAGTTTCTGGGTCGTGTTTGACACACCGGATTTCACATCCTGGGGGGGCACGAAGCCGTGGTTGTTGCACCTGAAAACCAATCGGATTCCGCGCATATCCAACATATTCAACAAGCACAGAGAACCCGTGGATATCGGGCTTGATTTTACAGGGAACCCCCTCAATTTGCAATTCGGGCCCGATGTTTATGAAGTCGATTCGATCGGCAATGCCACCACTGTTCGGTTTGACCCACTGCCGACCCACAGGCTCTTAATGCAAGATTGGGATTGCCTGCGCGACTCAACCACACTCACAAAGATTGTAGACATGGCGCCTGACCTCAAATCCGCGAGGTTTCCTACCATTCCGAATAATTTCCTCGCGGGGTCTGTACACTTTCGCGAGTTTGTGTCGCCCGGTCCAAGCATGATTGGGTCCAGGGCGTTCGCCGGTTCGGGCATATCACGTATTTCGTTTGACAACTGTACATACATTTACGATGGGGCATTTTCTGGGTGCGTTCGGATGCGGGCTGTCGCGTTTCAATACCTGTATGAAGGCTTCAGTTACATTACGAAGGCTTCCGTGTACGAATGCGTGTCGGTTGGCGAAGAGGCATTTTTGGGGTGCACGGGTCTTGAATCTGTCACGGGATTCGCCAATGCTATCGGGAAACGTGCGTTTCTGGGGTGCACAGGTCTGACTACCCTCCGTCTCAACAAGAGCGACGGGGTGGGGATATCCGCCCTCGGGGCTGACGTGTTGGTCGAAGAAGAAGCGTTCCGTGGGTGTGTGTCACTCACAACGCTTGACCTCAGTTACGTGTCTTGCGGTGTCGGTGTTTTCTCCGATTGCACGGGGCTCACGGATGTGTCTATCAGCGACGTTCGTACTCTGCGGTCGGATCTATTCAGCAACTGCACTTTTCTCAAACAATTTACCGGAAAACGCATCGGTCGGATCCAATCGAACGCATTCTACGGATGTACAGCCCTGTCAACTGTTATGCTGAAGAATGTGGGAACGATTTCAGCGGGTGCTTTTCCGCAACACGACGGGGCAATCTCGTCTATAACTCTTCAAGAAGTGGACATCCTCGAAGAAACCGTTTTTAGTCGGTGTCCCGAGCTCAAGTCGGTAAAGATGAGAAGTGGGGTAATCCCCGTCCGGGCATTCGCGAATTGTCCAAAGCTCGAACGGGTTATCGGGCATAACATCAGCTCAATCGAACCCCGAGCGTTTCAGCAATGTGGAACCGCTACAGACAACGGGACAAAGGTGGATCTTCTCAATGACCGCATCACGATCACCGTTGCCAAAGACGCGTTCAAAGACATGAAAGGGGAGGTGACCCGCCGGACAGAGCGCCGGCGGAAACCCGCCAACTCTTAACGCACTATCACTTGGCGCGCCTGTTTGTCGCGGACCATCCACCATCTTCCGTCGTCTTCACCTCGATGTCGCTCCTGATGGCGCAGACGGCAAACCCGGCAAAGCCCAGCACCATCATCGGCGGGAGCAACACCCAAGCCATCCCCGCGACGGTCCCTCCGACAAAGCCTCCAATTGCCAAGCCCTCGCCAACGGCAAGGGTCTTCATTTTCCACCCGAGCTTGTCGTCGGTCGCGGAATCGTAGGCGACACCGGCCCCGCCGTACGCCCCTATGACAACCCCCGTCGCTACGACGGCCGGAACGGGGTGGAACCACGTCACAGCGGCGTTCCAGAAATCGCCCGGGGCGAGCCGCGCGCGCTTCATGATGGAGGTTGCGACACGCTGCATGGTTGTGTCTGGCGGGAGACAAAATCCAAGCTTTACACGCTCGGTCCATTGTGGCGCTTGGCTGGAGCACTGTCTTTATTGTGTGAGTTTGTCAAGCACATAGCGAACACAGGCAGCGTCGATCACTTCGATCGGGTCGCTGTTGGTAAAGTAGCCGGCCTTTTCCGCGCTTTCGCAATTGTCGTTGAGACATTGCTCGCAGATGAGGTGCTCTTCGACAAAACCGTAAATGATTTCGTCGCACGCCCTGCACCTCGGGCGCAGTCCTCGCAAAAATCTCCCTCTTGGTGGATGTGGATTGTCCCCTCGGCGGCGTGGCACTTTTTGCACTCCATGATGCGTGCCTGGTGGTTGTGCTAAGCGGGTCCTGGCGCCGTTTGTTTGGCTCCACCATCATCATCAGTCCAGATCATTTCGATGTCATCTTCAATACTTTCGGCAATGCCAATGAGCTGGTGTGCGGCGGCACGCTGGTTTTTTTGGTCACACTTGAGAATGGCAAGCTCTGCAAACTTGGTCAGTGCAGCAACAGCACGCGAGAGCGCACTTTCTATGCACACTTCTGGCATGGTAGTGACGGGTGTGCCCTCCGACCCACGATTTACTGGAGGTTGTTGGCGGCCTTCACCTGTTCCACAATGGCGCGCAGCTTTCCAAACATTGCCACCTGATCACGTCCGCTCATCCACGCAACCGCTTCATCCACGTTGGAGGTAATGTGTGTTCCGCCGATACCCGGCGGCGGCGGTTGGGTTGCAAGTCCAAGTCCGTGGCGTTCGTAGTATTCACACGTAACTTTGCCGTTGCGCGTCGAAATTTCCCCGCGGGGGCCAGGCCTGACGACTTCGTATTGCACGCCATTGTTGGCAAGCGCTCTTTTGACATCCTCAAGAAGCTCGTGGTTGGGATCCATTGCGTGCACCGTAGCCCAAGGCGGAACGCGGGTGTGGCTGGCACGGTTTGTGCCGTCAACAACTGGACCGGTTGATGAGTCATTGCACCGAGCCCGAGACTGAGTTGGTCACACGACCCGTTGTCAACGTTGTCTCAAATTTGAGACAACCCGTTCAGAAAAGTTTTTTGGGGGCTGCCTCAAATTTGAGACAACGTTAACGGTGGGCAGTGTGGCGATGAGTCATTGGACTGAGTCTGAGCCTGAATGGTACACATTTGCTGCATATGCTGTTTCAAAAGTGAATCGCCTGTCACTTTCAGGCAGGCATGGTGTGTGAGCATTTAAGATAACTCACTGGCTGGACGTGCTGCAATGGACGGTGCCGCGTGGGGCGGTATCTCGCTCGGAGCCCTTGTTCTTGTCGGCTATGGCATCAACCGCCAACAAATTCTTGGCGCGGCGGAGCAGTTGTTCAAAGTGCGTGTGGCGCTCGTGGCGTGGACAATTTCTGCTGTTTTGACCGCCGTTTCGTTTCTTGTTATCGTTGGGCTTTTTGCCGCTGGGGATACGCCCTCAAACAAACCTCTTTTTGTTGGTGGCTTGTATGTGTTTATGAGCGGCGCTATTGCGTGGAGCTGGGTTGTTTCCGGTGACCGCCTCACTCTCTTCGAGCTCGCGGCGCTGTGGGTCACCGCCACCGGTTCAATCGTTATTCTGGCGGCGGTTGAAGGCAGCACGGCAACCGTCCCGGCCGCTGTTCTTGCCGCGCACCACGTTTTGGTTGACGGCATTTGGTGGCCGCTGTTTCGCAAACCGCGGCAGCAGTACGAGGAATCATTGAGCGTGCCGTTTTGAATGCCGGGACTACCACTCACCGGCGTCGTCGCAGATGGCGTCGTACGCGTCTGCGTCCTTGTCAAAGTAGAACTCGCGCTGCGGAACCGAGATCAAAAAGGCCTGGTTCCGAAAAACAAACTGCCTGGCGTGCTTGAAAGACATGGTCGCCTTGAGCGGGTCGGTCTTGTACCGCTTGTCGAGAGCGCGCTCAATTCCCGTCCTCTCATCCCCGCCCCGCTCCGGAAGCGGGGTGCTCACGACGCGCTGCAGCGCCAGCGCCGCCGCCTGGTCGCGGTCAACCCCGGCGCGCTCAAGTTTGCCGATCATGGCGCCAATCTGCCGGGTCGCGTTTTCTGGGACAAACGACCGCCATCCCACGTCGGGTCCGCAGACGGCGTGGATCGGAGGCTCCTTGCTGAGAACGCAGATGGCCGAATCGTTGTCTGTCCCCTGCATGTAGACAAGGTCTCGCATGTTGGAAAACAACGTTTGCACCGGCCTGTCGAGCTTTGCCACGAGCACCGAGGTGTACCCTCCAAAGGTCTCCCGAAAAAACCCGTCCGGGGTGAGCGCAAACACCGTGATGAATGAGTACCCATCCACTGCGGCGGTAAACGTCCACGGCGTGTTGTACATAAACGTCGTCTTTTCGGGCTCGTCCTCACGGTACTGTGGCGGGCTCTTGAACAGCACTGTGGGGCTGCGGCGATCAATCATCCTCGTCATTTTCGTGTTGTCTTCGGTCGACCTTTCGACCAGCTTGTCGTAGTCCACCGTGGTAAGCTCGGCCACCAGGGCCTGCAGTGCCTCGCGGCGTTCCCGGGCCATGCTGGCAACAGTGTTCTGGGTTCTGCCTCGTTCAAACCCTCACGGAGGTTGGTACCCGTGGCACGCCCGGCTCACCCGGTCTCCAGCTTGGACAATACAGTCTTTTCAGAAATTGGTTTGTTGCGTGCGCGTATTTGAGGGCCCGCTGGCCTTATCCAGCCGGCATGTTTGCCGATGTCGCGCACCGATACAAAAAGACGCTCGACAACGAGCTTGAAAAGGACGCGAGCACGGCATTGAAAAGGGTCCGATGGATTCTCCTCGCTCTTGTGCGGGGGTGTCTCGAGCTTGTGGCAGGCCTGATCCTGTTTCTTCTGTCACTCGGAGCGGTCGGGTATCTGCTGTTGTTTCTTCTTTTCGGCGGTCTCGCTCTCATGGGGGTTCGCGCGGTAATTATCCTCGCGTGCCCCATCATGAGACAACACCTCGAGCCCGTTTTGGACACCATCAACATTTCTGTGGGCGTTCTCAACATTTTTCGTGCTGCGTTTACCGTGGACTATGATGCACTCCGGGCGGCGGTTGGCGAGTTGTACAAGCTGATCACGGGAAAATCACTCGGTCTTTTGCCGCCCATGTCCTACACCCCCATCAACACCGTGTCCAAAGCCGAGCTCATCCGTGCTCTCACGGAGATTCCGCCAACGTGCGCTCAATATTCAACCCCGGGCGAGGTTCTTCGGTTTTATGTTCGGAGCGGTGTGCATCGGTACACGTGTGCGGTTGTTCGCTACCTGGCGCCGATACGGTGGGCCTACCCTGCCTCGGAAAACGCGCTTGATTGGTCTTACTACAGATCCGCATACCCCGATCCAAACGACCCAGAGGCAAACTGCAACGGGGATTCTTTTGTGAACGAATACGACAGGCTGTGCGCCGGGCTTGGAACAGGGACGGTGTTTGTATTTGTTCTTTTCCCCATTGGCCTCGCTGTCCTGGCTATTATTTCCACTCTGCCGGGCCTGAAAACCCTGGTGGGTGCCGTCAGCTACACCGCCTACATGGCCGCGGCCTGGGCGGTGCACGAGCTCGTGGTCGCGCTTGACTCGATAGCAACGTGATCCGAAAACGCCGGCCTGGAAATAAACATCTTTGAGGTGGTGGCAATCACGAGCCTTCCGTTGACAACCGCCCCGGCGCGAACGTTGCCTTCTATCATCTGTGTCGTCTTACCCATTTGGGTGAGGTATGTCACGCAGTCGCGGCGCACCACAACGAGCATTCCGTGGAGAGTCAGCAAACCGACGCACTCCCTTTTCGGGTTCCGCCAAATGGGCTGCATGCCCATAATGGCCTTGCCAATCTGCACGCCGGCGTCGGTCAAAAACGCGCGGAAGATCGGCTTTTGGGGGCTGAGGACAAAAATGCACCGCCTTCCAGCCACCGCGTGGAGGATCTTAACCGGCGACAGCGGCTTTGGGTCGGCGCCCGCGAGCCAGTCCTGGTACCGATACACGACGTGCGCGTTCTCCGTCGCGATGAGAATGTGCGTCCTGAACACGCAAATCACGTTGACGGGGTCGCTTCCGTCGGGGTTGATGTCCCAGGT
>Ga0070726_10003711_pt1 | contig 12712 bp, 6 predicted proteins | sample tdAd471_FD_67275 | JGI IMG/M metagenome (GOLD analysis project Ga0070726, IMG submission 67275) | Marine sediment microbial communities from the Atlantic coast under amendment with organic carbon and nitrate - tdAd47.1 | ecosystem: Environmental > Aquatic > Marine > Coastal > Sediment | place...
TTATCAACTTCTTCAGCAAATTGATCATCAGGCTTCAATAGAATGTTGTCTTGCCACTCCCAATTTGGTACTCCATCGGTATTGTAGCTCGTAGAAGTTTTAAACCTAAGGATTGAATTTTCCCATCTGTTGGCTTGCACAGCTATCCAGACCAAAAATAGTTTGTTTTGACTGTTCAAAAATAGCACTGGATTACAATCAGGGATGTTCTTAGTGTCAGCCATTAAAAAGGGTGCTGTCCAATTTTTAGCACCTTTTTTGAGTCTAGATCCAAGTATCCGCACATCATCTGCCTTTCTTTCACCACTACCTTGAAACCAGGCTACAAGTTTATCGCCATTGGGTAATAGCACCAATGAGCTTCCATGTGCATGTTGTTCTTGAGGTGTAAAAATCAACTCCTCAGACACAATAAATTTTGGAGTTTTGTCTCCTTGTGCCCACGAACTTTTTGAAGTTGAAAAGGCTAAAAGAAGGAGTACAATTAGTGTTTTTTTCATTTTTGATAATTATTTACTCATTGAAAAAGGGGCGTCTTGAGGTGAATTTGCCCATTTTTTGTTGGGTTTGTTTCCCATTACAAAATGAAGTGTTCCACCTTTCATGATTTCGGAATGATCGATCCAGGCACGATTGAATGTTTCACCATTCAATGTGGCGGACTGGATGTACTTATTTGCTGACGAATTGTTTTCAGTGGTTATATTGAATGTCATATTGCCTTCCAATTGGAGAGTGACTTTATCAAACAAAGGAGAACCAATGTTGTATTGAGTATGTCCGGGAGTGACAGGGTAGATGCCCATCGCACTCAAAACATACCATGAAGAAAGCGATCCCATATCTTCATTTCCACAAATTCCACCTTGGCCACTTCTATAAAGTTGCTCCATTACCTGACGAGATTTCTCCTGGGTTTTCCATGGTTTTCCAGCGTAGTTGTACAGGTAAGCTACATGGTGGGAGGGTTGGTTTCCTTGAACGTATTGTCCTATTGTACCTACCACTCCCACATACTTGGGTACACTTATGGTTGGAGTCATTTCGAAAAACTCGTCCAATCGGTCTGTAAATTTGTCGTTTCCACCTAATAATTCGATCAGTCCAGCAGGATCGTGCTGTACCGACCATAAATATTGCCAAGCGTTGGATTCAGTGTAGTGTCTGCTTGGTCTTCTTCCTACTAGCATAGGATCAAAATACTTGTAGTAGGAGTGGTCGCCAACTTGTACTATTTCCTGTTCATTGTCTTTAATTTCCGGCAGCCAGGTTCCATCTGATTTTTTAGGGCGCATAAACTTTGTTTGGCTATCAAATAAGTTCTTATAGTTACCAGCTCTTGACAAAAACAGTTGATAATCTTCTTCTTTGCCCATTTCCTTTGCCATTTGGGCAATACACCAGTCGTCATACGCCAACTCTACGGTGTTAGGAACAGATTCTGTGACTTTATCATACGGCGTATAACCTAGTTTCATATAGTCTAATACACCTGACCTTCCAGCATGCTCTGGAATATTACCTGATGGTAATTGCATTGCTTTCGTTTTCATAGCATTGTATACCAATTCAGCATCAAAATCTCTATAGCCTTTCAAATAAGCATCTACAACTACTGGAATCAAATGGTCTCCAACCATACTTTCAATCGGTTTGTTTCTGAAATGCTGGGCAGGCAACCAGCCGTATTCTTTTACTTTGGCAACTATTGATTTGATCATGTCGTTGGTGTGGTCCGGAGCAATCAAAGTCATCAATGGATGTTCTGTTCGGTAAGTATCCCAACATGAAAAAGAGGGATAAAAATCACCAGTGGTCTGTTTCTGGATTTGATTGTCCATTCCAAAATATTGTCCATCCACATCTTGTGAAATTTGCTGCGCAAGAAGGCTATGATAGACAGAAGTGTAGAAAATCTGCTTTTTGTCAAATGAGGGTGTTTCTACCGTCAAATTGCTGAGTTCAGCATTCCATTGCTTTCGTGCTTCAGTTTTCACCTTGTTGAAGTTCCAATGGTTGAGTTCTGCTTTGATGTTTTTTTGTGCACCTTCAATTGATACATAAGATAATCCAACTTTTACTAGCAGTTGTTCCGCTTCTTCTGTTTCATAGACCAAAAATGCGCCAACATCTTTTCCTATTTCTTCATTCTTATAGGGAAATACACTCGCTCCTGATTCCGGAGTAAAATATCCATCGTCGAAAGTGCCATAGTATTTGAAAGGTTTATTGAAATGCGCAGAGAAGTAAATTTTTACTCCTTTTCCACTTTTAACTCCTGTAATGGTAGAGTCATTTACAATAGTGACTTTAGAAATATCATCGATTTCTGTGCCTCCTATAGAGTGTCCAAGGTCAAGAATGATATTGGCTTTTTTTGATTTTGGGAAGGTATATCGATGCATTCCAACACGTTTGGTACTGGTGAGCTCCGCTTTAATTCCATAATCTTTTAACAAAACAGAATAATAGCCAGGCGTAGCAGATTCGTCTTTATGGTCGAACCTAGATCTATATCCTGAATCTGGTTCTTCTTTAGTGCCGGGAACTACATGTAACTCATCACCAGTAGTTGGCATAATCAACACATCTCCACATGCACTATAGCCCATACCGCTAAAGTGTGTATGACTAAAACCCATAATGGTATTGTTCTGATAGGAATAGCCTGATGTATAGGTCCATCCATCTGTATCATTGTCAGGACTCAGTTGTACCATGGAGTAGGGTAGGGTAGCTCCTGGGAATGTATGACCGAAGAAATCGGTACCAATCATGGGATCTACATAATCAACAAGTTCCTTTTCTGTTGTTGGTTTTTCTTCACATGACAAAATGCCTAAAGAAATAAATAGCAGGATGAAAAGTGAAGAGCCAATAAATGATTTTGATAATTGCATGTTGTTAGTTTATAGTTCTTGGATGTTTAGTTCAAAGTTAAAATTCTTATGGTTGCCAGATGGTGGCAGCAATAAACCTTTCTGATTTTAATTTATCTTGAAAATAATAGGATGTGACTACTTTGCCATCTGGTCTTTGCAAAGAACGAACATAGCCAATGTCTCGCCCGCCACCATCATTGCGTAGTACGATTTGTTCTGACCAGGTCATACCATTGTCATCACTGGTCTTAGCACAAATGCTATATGGTTCTGCTCTTACTCCATAAGTAAGACACAGTCTGCCGTCTCTGAGTTTGATCAGACTCGGTGGATTTCCTTCACCTAAATCACGAACTGGAGGATCTGTGAGTGTCCAGTTTTTCCCACTATCATGGCTGATGTAGCCATCGATCCAGCGGTGTGTACCTTCCCTTCTTCTGACGGTTACTAGATAATCCTTGTCAGACAACTGAACGGCTGAAGGCATGATTCCAAACCCCTGAGGTTCTGGACCTATTTTGCCGAGCAATTCCCAATCAATTCCTCCATTTTTGGTGATGGCGCAGATTGGCCTTCCTTCCTGATTGTTTTCTTTTGGAAGGGACAGAAACGCCATGCATGTGTTTTTATCCAATACAATGTAGTTGGTACGCGCAATGATATTGGACATACCTGATACTTCAAGTTTAAATGGTCCTTGCCAGGTATGTCCCCTGTCGTAAGAGTGGTAAAAAACCGAGGGGCCACTATTGAAATTTAAAAAGCGAAAAGTAATCGCAAAATCCGGATGCATAAAATTGATCGGAGTGGTAAGCTCAACAGGCTCTTTTCTGTTTGGGTATTGTGGTTCTGTGCCATGGAGACTTGAACCTCTAGCCACCAATATGCCATCGGCTGATGGGTCTTCAATAGACCAGGTCTCTCCTCCATCTAAACTTCGTGCAAACAACGATTCTTCAGGTTTTTCTCTGTCGATGTTGTGCATTGTTGGACCGTGTTCTTTGTGGTAGCCTCTGGCAAAGCCAACTAGAATTTCATTGTCCCAAGACCAAATACCATTATTGGCAGGCCAACCCCCGAATCGACCTTCTTCAAAATACACTACATGATGTTTCGGATTTGTTTTAGTTACTTCCGCTGTATTAGCACTTTGTTCAGTTTGCTGTTTTGGTGACTGACAAGAAAATGCCATTGCAACCAAAAAAAACAGGTATTGAGTTTTGCGCATAGTGTATGATTTAGTTATGAATAATTGCTGAATCGCTTTATTTACTTAACAAATTGTGATAACGAGCCAAGTAATAAGGTAGAAGATAGAAAGTGCCTTCATGCTCAGAATATCCATTGCCTTCTGAATCATGGAGAACAAATGCATCCCGGTCTAAACGGACATGTCCTCTTTCATCAATTGGAAGGGCATATTCGTCCATTCCCCATCCCATACCTTCTTTTTGACCAGGAGTTGGGTCATTCATTACATCGAGTCGGTGCGTATTGTCCATTTCATAACCGATAAGATCTAATGGTATTCTTTGGAGCGTTTCTACCATGTATTTGGTATCAAGACTACTTTTGTAAAACTGTTTGATTGCCTCTTTGGCAAACAATGGGTTTTCTACAAATAACTCATCTGTTTTGAAATACCCTTCATCCACTTTTTTGGTAAAGGAATCTGCCAATGCTCCGTATAGGCCATCCCAAAAGGCATTTTTTTGTTTGCTGATGTGTAACCATGCATTTTCAAGTGCAATGCGGTACATGATTATTCTTTCCGGATCTTTTTCATAATTCAACAAACCGTAAAGACTCATCAGGCACAAGTTGTTGTCCCAGGGGACAGCATTTTCTGCAGGAAAAAATTCTTTTGGATGCATGGAGTTGATGTGGTAGTTATATTTGGTACGGAGCATTTCTGCTACTTCTTCATACTTTGGATCACCGGTTACATGAGTAGCTACATTTAGAAAAGAGAGCATCATCATGGAATTCAGTCCTTCCTGATCCCATCCCCAGATTGAGTTGAAGTACTCTGGGTTGAAGTTGCCCCAGCGTGTTGGCTTTCCGTCATAATCGACCAATTTAAACCCATTGCGAATAAGGTGATCAGTAACATCAGCCACCACTTCCTTCACTGCATCTTTTTCTTCTTTTGTTTCGGCTACTAAGTCATAATAAATACCATAGTAAAAATAATGTCCCGCCAGCTCATCCGAGCTGGTGTCACATTTCCACCTGTAGTTTCCATCAGCACTTTTTGGAAAGCGAGGAAAGATGTCTTTCCAGAACGGGTCGCTTTTTTGATGTCTTAGGTTGGCTTCATGGCTGTATTGTTCGTTAACTGGCTCGTGCCAATCTATAGGAATAATCACTCTGGCAGGAAACCCATGAAAATCTTCTTTTTCATTTGCAGTAATGTCTACCAGCCATTTACAGGCATAGAAGCTTCTATTGGCCAATTCCTTTGCCTGTTTGTCTCCAGTCAAAGCATATCGGAAGGCATTTGCAGCTCCATATTTGGCGGTATACATGCCATCATTGTCCGAAATGGCCAGTCGGGTGGATGTAATATCAAATTGTTTGGTTAGCTGACTCTGACAAATGAAACCCATTCTAGCGTGCCTTTCTTCTACTTGCTGAGTGAAGTAATCTGCTTTTTCATCATATGTCATCTTTTTGGACATGATCTGGCTCACACCTTTATTGGTTGCAATCCAGGCAGTGCCATCTGTATCTACTGCAATGTCATTGACATAATTTCCTGGAAGCCACCTTCTGTTTGACCGGTAGTAAAAATAGTCCTTTTCTACTCTGATAGCACCATTTTCAGTTCCAAACCAAACCTCACCATTAGGTCCGGCCGCTGCACTTGTAAATTTATTGTAAGGCAATCCTTCTTTTCCGGTAAATAACTTCCATTGACCATTGGATAAATAGCCAACACCTTCTTTAGAGCCAAACCACAAACGGTCTTTTGAATCTACAACAAGCCCTGCTACTTTTTTCAATGCCCAGCTGTAAGTGTCATCGAATGGGAGCACCTGCTCCCAGGTTTTCTTACCAGTTTGAACAAAAAGTCCATTTTCACACCCTAGATAGTTTTTTCCTTTGTATGCAGCTTTTGACAATTGTTTGCCTGCACTTTCAGGAAGACTTTTTATATCCAAAGTCATTTCCTCGTTTTTTTGTGTCTTTGCCCAATTTGAATTGTTCCATTCATAAGACAGTCCAGATGCAGTAGCCACAGGCTTATTGTTGACGAGCGCTATTTGATCTATATTCCCTTCCGGAAGACCTTGCTGATTTCCATGAATGATGGCGATATCCTGAGAAAATGATGTATCATCTTTTAGTGATAGAAAAGAGGAATTCACTATTACAAAAAGGATTAAAATGATGTATCTCATTGGGAGTATTTAAATATGGTTTAAGTTAAATCGTAACTGATCCATCTGAATCAGCTATATGGTTTTGGTCATTTGAAGCTGATTTAATGATGTTTAAATCAGCTTTTAGTTTTTGACTAAACAGAGCTATGTCAGAGCTGTGTACAATTATGTTCACACCTTCTTTCATCCAGTCTATTTGTCTTTGTGGTTCGAGAGAAAAATGTATGCCCACCCCAAGTGTATGTTCTCTGGCTTTTTGAATAATTTTTTTAGCCATTTTGATGAAATCAGGATGGTCGTATTGTTCAGGAATGCCCATGCTAATGGAAAGGTCATGCGGACCAATAAATACTGCATCCAGACCTTTGATACTTAAAAGTTCGTCTAGGTTTTCCACCGCTGGCATACTTTCTATATTGGCAATGCACAGGTTGCCTAGGTTGTAGTCATTTAAATAATTCTGCAGGTCAGTTGCGATTTCTTTTTCGTCATTGAGGTATGACTCCAGCACTTTCCCCTTAAGGGGTCTGTATTTGGTAGCACCCACTAAATCCTTGATTTGCTGTGATGTCTCCAAATAAGGAGCAATGACCCCTAGTGCACCGTCATCAATCACTTGACTTGCTCTATATCGATCAGGCTTGGGTATCCTCACGATAGGGGTAAGACCCATAGATTGATACATTCTACACATCTTTGAAAGCTCCGATCGATCTAAAGCGATGTGTTCGGTATCCAGAAATACAAAATCTAGGTTTAGGTTACCAACTACTTTTGGCCACATCGGGGCAGGAGAAGTGATACAAGTACCATATACATTCTTACCACTTCTTAACTTTTGTTTCAACGAATCTTTCTTAAAATCAGTCATGGTGATTATTTTTTAATGATCCATATTTCAGACACCTGAGTGCCTCGCTCAGCCTCGCCGCAAGTCCAGCTGAATGTTATTTTTCCATCTGTAATGACCTCAGCAGGTATAGCAAATTCATAAATGGGTTCAGTCCCGGTTTTGATGAAATCATGAATAATTACATCATCGGCGGTCACTTTAATTCTAGATCGAAAACGACCGGTATATGCTACTCTTATTAAATATTCTGCTGATGGATTCAGGTTGTCATAAGCTATTTCCAATGGTAGATCATAAAGGGTAGTAACCTGATTCATCCATGCCATGGGTATGGCCTCTCCATCAAAACCTTTGGAAGTAATTTCGTGTACCCATTCTTTATTTTTGAGGCCTGCTCCAAAGCTCACACGTGGCGTCTTTAGGTTGCCAGGGTCTTTGGATACGTCATAGTGCTTGATTACTCGACTCCAACTTTCTGGACTACCAAAGTTGTCATAAAATCCACCGGCTCCTGGATCTGTCCTATGGATAATACTTTCAATAACGGTGATTTTAATTTCTTCTGAATCCGTGGATTTTATTTTTGATAGTTTCGAAAAAATCCATGCTGCATCATTGAGCGGATGGTCAATGTTGTCCATGAAATTCCCACGACCTCCCATGGCCCCATGTTTCTCAATAGTCAACTGGGCACCTATGCTTTCGAAAAGATCGTCTGCTAGGCTTTCACATTTTAACTTATATGACTGATCAATTGGTTCTTCACTTGCCTTGATGAGGATGTTTTTACAATCTTCAATGGCTTTGTCTAAACCTAGAGTTTTGTAGTTGGCTAAAACTTCTTTGGCTTGTTGCTCAAGGTAAGTTTCATACAACAACCGCTTTTGAATGTATGCGTCGAAATAGGCTCTAATCAAACCCATTTGAAATCGAAAGTTGGCTTTGACTTTTGCTGAACTTCTTTTTTCAATATCCATCCATTGATACAAAGTATTTTGAACCTGTTTGTTGACCAACAATGAGCCTTGCAGGCTTTTTTCTTCTGCCATCAGGCCCTGTGCTATGTCTTCTTCATAATCCAAGCCTATAAAATACCTTGAGTAATCACGCAGGGTTTCTATTACAGGTGTTTCAGGATTCCAGTCCTGCCCGCTCCAAACAAATTTGTTGACGTCATCATTGGTGCCTTCAGAATAACTGATGCTGCCATTGGCGAATTGATCTAAAGTATTGTGTGCATTTTTTTCATCCGTTGGCCTGGGGTTGATACACTCTCTACCTAAAGTAATGGCCTGAGCAAGATCCCATTGTGGAATTGGGTATTGAGAACTAAGGCTGTGTGTAATATCAGGATACCTTCTAATAGGGATATCCTTGCGTACTATTTTTCGCATGTCTTCAAGTGGCGTTTTGATCCAAGGACCAAAAACAACGCCTCCCAACCATTCAGGTTTTTTATTGATTTGAGAATAGAATGAATCCAGCCATTCAGTGGTAGGCCTAAATACTTGTGGAGATACCCATACTTTAGCATTGGGATGATATTGCTTGAGTATGGCAGCTTCTTTTTCCATCCACTCAAAAAGAATTTTGGGTTCCAAGTCTCCAGGATCTCCACCTGGTACAAACAGGTGATCTAGTCTTGGTAGATTGGAAAACACCTCATGTCTTTCTTCGATTTCTTTCTGAATAGTATCAGGATGGGTGTAATTTGAAGCCATGTTAGGGTACCACATCCATACATCCAAATCGTACTCATTGCATATCCTGGATTGCTCTGCAATCATTTCTATTGCAGATAATTGCATGTGCTTGCTTGTGAAATCATCGTCGGTCCTGGGCGGCATTATCTCAATGCTGTTGGCACCAAATACGGCAAGGTCACGGATGTATTGATCAAACTGAGCTACCGACCATGCATCGTAAGAATTGGTTTTTGGTCTGTATCCCAATTGGTGTCCACGGATTTCATAAGTAGGAGTAGAGGATGTTTCAATGGCATGTTGAGCAATGATTTTATTTTCACTGATTTCCATTTTGCGCAATAGATAGCCAACACCGTACAATGCTCCTCTTTTGTTTTTGGCTAGAACCAAAACCTTGTTGAGTTCAGCGTTAAAGGTTACATAAAACCCTTCCTCTCCGATTTTTTCTAATTCATTTGTTTTTGCGAGTAAACCAGCTGGTAATGATTTTTTGTCGTTTTCAAGTGCAATTATGACCTGTGGCCTGTTTTTTTTATCCAACCTCGATGTTGTTTTCCAAAGTATATTGCTTCTCTTTTGAGCTTCCTGTTGCAATACTTCCACTACTTTATGTAACGCATTTTTGTTAGCAGAAGAGGCGTAAATAGTAGCGTCCGTAAGGTCTATTGTGTTTTGTGTATAGGCAACCTTTGAAGTAAAGCACAGACAACTCCATAATGTAAAAACGGAAACGAATTTGACTGTGCTTGCTAATTTCATAGGATAGTTTTTAGAGATGAATTACAAAAATTTGCTTGGATGATTCTCCTTTTTCATTGGTGGCCATTTTATTATAAGCTATTTTTTTACCATCATGAGACCAAACAAGATTAGTAGGAGAGCTCTCACTTGGTTTTGTTAAAACGTTGTACTTTTTTTCACCAATTTTTCTCAATATGATGGAATTCTGACATGTGTAACTTATTTGGTATTCAGAGGGATGCCACCTTACACCACTTTCTACATCAGATTCATGAAAGGTTTGTTGTACAGGCTTGCCTCCCAGAGGAGAAATGGTAAATACTTGTTTGATGTTTTTTGCATCATATGCTAAGAATGCCAATAAACTTCCATCATAAGAACTGCGCACAATACCCTCACAACCCGAGATCAAAGAATCAGCGGTAAATGTTAACCTTCGTTGTTGAGTATCCTTGGGAGGTGCTGGCATGGAAGTCAGATCACCTTCTAATGCTCCAGTCGTTCCTGATTGCGTGATGTCTTCCGGTATGTCAACAATGAACACTTCGTCAACATTTTCACCATTTTTGTTTTTTACAGTGCCAATGAATGCTCTGGCTCTTTGTATAGTTCCCTCTGATTTTTTATACCCAGACACTCCGACCCAACTGTCACCAGCTGCCCTGCTGATTTCATCACTGCCGGGAGTAGGATTGGGTACGACGCTGACAACCAAAACGCTGAACCATTCTCCTGAAATATTTTCATTATTGTTTATATCATTGACAAATACGGGCTGTATGTTATTGGATACACCGATTGTTCTAAGGTTGAATGTGAGGTGGGTAGAATCTTCCAATTGCTTCATGATGGCATCATTGTAAGTATATCCTATCCAATTTCCATCTCCACTCCATTCATGACGATGAGTACCACCTCTAAGTGCTCCCACAGTAAAAGGAAAGGAGGTGTCTCTTGCGTCCATAAATATCGGAGAGTTCAAATCGGAATCTTTCACGATTACTCCTGTTCGTCTCCATTGCTGGTATGGATTCTCAGCTGTGATATTCATTAGGCCATGTATGAAAACCACCTGATTGTCAGTATGACTATAGCTTACAGCCCCTACACCAGGGCCGTAAGCTTTGTTGTCTTTCAGTTCATACATAACTACTTTTTCACCAGATTCAATATTGACTTTTTCTATTTTCCCGCATGCTCCAATGCCACCTTCTTCTGTTCGGGTATCATATACCAGCCATTTGTCATCGGGGGAGAAATTGTCATTGTTGTCTAGGTCATGGTTGTATGTATAGTCGGTAGTAATCTGATGTTCCACCGTGTATTTTTCCTGAGCACAAGCGCTTAGTAATACATTCATAATATAAATATTCAGTAATGGCATTCCCCAAAATCGATTTTTTTGTGATATTAGTTTGATGAAAAATGCCATAGTAGAAAATTATTTTATTGGTTCGCTGATCACGCCTAGGTATCGACCCATCCAATAGGGTAGCAACCATATATCTCCAGCTGAATATTCTTCTGTACCGTTTCTTCCAGCCCTATCAAGTCTAAACATGTTGGCGTTGTGACGTTGCACTGGTCTTTCATCCGGAGGCAATACTTCAGTGAGTGTTTGCTCTCTGAAATTTGGTTCTATAAATTCAATGTCTTTCCTGTGACTGTTCATTACTTCCCAACCTACAAGATCCATAGGGTGTTCCTTGAGGTACCATACAGCTTCATCCAAATCAAATTCCGGAGTTCCTGTAAGGGCTGTCATAATGTTCCATGCTCCTTCTTTTTCAGGACGTTCGATTTCCCAATGGTCAATGATAGCTTCTTTGTACATCGCTTTAAGTGAATCATTAAAAGCGTAGTTGTAAAGCCCCCAATATCCAACAAAGTACATTTCATCGTCAGAGTGGTTCCATGATTCTGAAAGCATCTTACTCCAGTCATCGGCATCTTCAGGAGCTTTTGATATCTCCTTCATTGGCCTCATTAAGTTTTCGAGGTAACCATGGTTGTTCATTAAATCAAATGCTTTTTCCTTGTACTTTTCTTTGCCTGTAAAGTGGTAAGCGGTTTGCAACATACCAATAATGTTGGAAGAGTTGATTTTCCTATCGCCTACCATTTTTGGTCTGGCATTTACATAGTCAGGATTCCATTTTCCCCATGTGGTGGGCTCACCATTGAAATCAACCATATACATATCATTTCGAACTACATGGCTCATTAAAGTATCAATGAGTGTAATGGCACGGTCTTTTAATTCATGACCATCCATCAATTCGGCAATCACCCCATAGGCAAAAATATGGCCTATAGCTTCATCGCTACTTGTAGTGGCTTTCCAATCCCATTCTGGGTCGCTGCTATGCTGCCACCTCTCAGGATCTGAAAGGCGCACTTTGTATCCACTACGCTCGAATGACCTTGAAGGGAATCCAGGGACAGGATTGATGCTATACAACCTTTCCATGGCTTCTACTGATTCGATACAGTTTTGCAAAGCTTCTTCTGATTTGGTGGTTGCATATCTGAAGACTTCCCCTGCCAAATACATGGTAGTCCACAAACCATCATTATCGGAATCAGCCAACCTGCCTGAGTTTACATTTTCAAATTCAAGGTTTACTAATGTTGCATTAAAGCCATTTCGAATATGCCTCTTGCGTACTTGTTGTTCATAATACATGGCTTTGTCATACAGAGTCATTTCATCGTAAACAATCTGTCCAAGCCCCGCATCTGTCAGTATCAAGATAGAGTTGTCATATCCTTTTGAGATGTAAGTAACCAAATTTCCAGGAAGCCACCTGTTGCCATAGTAGTAATTGAATTTACCATCTTGCTTCAGCATGAAAGCTCCTTTCGTAGATCCAAACCAAATGTTTCCATCAATTTCTTCCACTGCGGTAATTTCTGTCCATGGCAGTTTGGTTTGAATACTTCCTACTTGTTTGCCAGTAGATTTATCTATTTCAATATAGCCATTCTTAGTTCCTATGATGATTTTTTTGCCTGCTAATGCAAAAGAAGTAAAGTCTGAACCGCTGAATTCATTTTTCAACACCTGGCCTTTAGGATTAAATGACACAAGTGACTTTGCTCCTAGAATCCAAAATTTATTCAATTCTTTGTCATAACGAATAG
>Ga0070726_10003714_pt1 | contig 12709 bp, 10 predicted proteins | sample tdAd471_FD_67275 | JGI IMG/M metagenome (GOLD analysis project Ga0070726, IMG submission 67275) | Marine sediment microbial communities from the Atlantic coast under amendment with organic carbon and nitrate - tdAd47.1 | ecosystem: Environmental > Aquatic > Marine > Coastal > Sediment | place...
GAACTCCACCGTCTTCAAGGCGGTGATCCTGAACTATACGCGCAATCCGGAACGCCGGTTCGAGTTTGATCTGGGCGTAGACGCAGCAGATGATCCTGTTGCGGCGATGCAGCTGGGCCTCGACACGCTGAAGGGCCTGCCCTTCGTGCTGACCACGCCAGACCCGGAAGCGTTTATCCAGACGGTGGGCGATTCCAATATCGTGCTGCGCTTTATGGGTTGGGTGGACCAAAGGGAGACGAATTTCGCCAAGGCACGGGGGCTGGCTATCAGCGCTGCGAAGGATGTGCTGGAAGATGCAGGCTTCACCCTGCCCGAGCCGATCTATCGCCTACGCTTTGACAATGGCCCGGACCTGACCGGCAGCAAGACGGCACATACAAAGACCGAGTCAAAACCAAAATCATCCGTACAGGTTGATACGACCGAGGCGGCCGATGTGAAGCCGGATGAGCATATTGACCAGAAGGTTGCCGAGGAGCGGGCCGAGAGCAAGAAAGGCGACCTGCTGGATGAGAACCGCCCGGTCGAATAGGCAAGGGTGCGCAGGACGCGTCAGCGGAAGATAACGTCCAGATGGGTCTGGGTGCGGTCGACCACTTTGCAATTGGCAGTCAGACCGTCAGAGCGGATGTGCAGGCGGAACTCGTTCGGGACATTCGCGGTAGTCACCAGATCCAGCCCCGCGCCATCCTGGCCGAGCTGGCGGACCGTGCAATCGATATTGGCGGCGTTTCCGGCGAACTGGATCTGACCGGATTTCAGCACACGGCGACGCACAACACGCTCGGGAAGCTTTTCGTCTCCATAGGCCACACAGCGGTTCCGGCCGGTCTGCTTGGCCTTGTACATGGCAGCGTCGGACTGTTCCATCAGCTTTGCAAGATCGTAATCGGCATGCGCATTGGACGTAATGCCGAAGCTGGCGGTGACGCCGACCGTCTTTCCATCGAACTCGAAGCGCAGCAGCGAAATGGCCATGCGCAGCTTCTCGGCCACTTGAGAGGCGCCCTCATCATCGGTTTCCTGCAGGAGGACCGCGAACTCCTCGCCGCCAAGCCGTCCCAGCATGTCACTGGTCCGCAGCGTCTCGGCGCAGGTCTGGGCGACCTTTTTCAGCACCTCATCGCCGGCGGCGTGGCCATAGGTGTCGTTGATGGATTTGAAGTGATCGACATCCAGGCCGATCATCGAGACCTTGTGCTTGTGACGTGAGGACAGCTGCAGCACGCGCGTGGCCTCCTGTTCAAAGGCCCGGCGGGTCATCTGGCCGGTCAGGCCGTCAATCGAGGCGAGCTTGCGCAGTTCGAAGAGGTCCGCCGCGACACGCGATACATCCTCTAGCGCGGTCAGCTGATTGGCAGTCAGCTCACGCTCACGCGAATCCATCACGGACAGCGTACCGATAATCTCATTCGCATAGGAATAGATCGGGACACCGGCGAAGAACTGGACACTGCTGTAAATGTCGTCCTGCGGCAGGGCGGACGAGGCCAGAAGGTGCTCATGCTGTCCGTAAGCGATTGAAATCGTGACAGTTTCGACCATCAACATGCTGCGCAACAGCGAAATGAGATTATCGAAATTGGCGGCCGATGGACCTTCCTGCTGGATCATATCCGCATCGGAAGATGTCGTGTCAGCCAAGCCGTCTGCCGCGGCCGGGGCGTCTATTTTCTGTATCGCCTGTGACTGAGCCAATGCGGGTCACCGTAATCTGGGCGCGACCTCCCCCTTCGGCCACGTCGGTTGATATCCCCTACCCAGCCCAATCTGATACAGAAAATGTGTTAATTTGAGATTGCTCCATTTCGGAGAATTTCCGGCGCCCACACGGAGCGCCGGAAGCTGTCTAGCGCGCAAACTTCTTGAATTTCAAGCGCTTGGGATTGACGGCATCTTCGCCGAGGCGGCGTTTTTTATCCTCCAGATAGGAGGAGAAATCCCCTTCGAACCACTCCACGTGGGAGTCGCCTTCGAAGGCCAGGATGTGCGTCGCCATGCGGTCAAGGAACCAGCGATCGTGCGAAATGATCACGGCGCAGCCCGGGAAGGCGTCGAGGCCCTCTTCCAGCGCCTGCAGTGTTTCCACGTCGAGATCGTTGGTCGGTTCGTCAAGCAGGAGGACGTTGGAGGCCTGTTTCAGCATCTTGGCGAGGTGCACACGGTTACGTTCACCCCCGGACAGGAGGCCAACTTTCTTCTGCTGGTCTGAGCCCTTGAAGTTGAAGGCGCCGACATAGGCGCGGGAGTTCACTTCCACACCGCCAAGGTCGATGACGTCCGTTCCGCCGGAAATCTCTTCCCAGACATTCTTGTTGTCGTCGAGCTTGTTGCGGCTTTGGTCAACATAGCCGAATTTCACTGTGTCACCGACGCGGAGCGTACCGGCATCCGGCTCTTCCTGGCCGAGGATCATCTTGAACAGGGTGGACTTACCGGCGCCGTTCGGGCCGATGACGCCAACAATGCCACCCGGCGGCAGCTTGAACTCCAGATCCTCGATCAGGAGGTTGTCGCCAAAGCCCTTGCGCAGGCCTTCGGCCTCCAGAACCACATTGCCGAGACGCGGGCCCGGGGGAATGCGGATCTGCGCGGTTGAGACCTTTTCCTTCTCGGCCTCGGCAGCCTTCTGTTCGTAGGACTGGATACGCGCCTTGGATTTTGCCTGACGGGCTTTCGGGCTGGAGCGGACCCATTCCAGTTCCTTGGCCAGCGAGCGCTGCTTGCCGCGCTCTTCACGGGCCTCTTGTTCCATCCGCTTGGCCTTCTGCTCAACCCAGCCGGAATAGTTGCCCTGGAAGGGCACGCCGCGGCCGCGGTCCAGCTCAAGAATCCAGCTGGTGATGTCATCCAGGAAGTAACGGTCGTGGGTGACGAGGATGACACAGCCCTTGAAGTTGATCAGATAGTTCTGGAGCCAGGCAACCGTCTCGGCGTCGAGGTGGTTGGTCGGTTCGTCCATCAGGATCATGTCAGGCTTGGACAACAGCAGCGCGCAGATCGCGACGCGGCGAATCTCCCCCCCGGAGAGATTGTTGACGTCCGCATTGTCCGGCGGACAGCGAAGCGCTTCCATGGCCATCTGGATCTTGGAATCAATGTCCCACGCATCTGCCGCGTCGATCTGCTCCTGCAGCGCGGTCATCTCTTCCATCAGTTCGTCGGAATAATCCTCGCCCAGCTTGCCTGAGATTTCGTTGAACTTGTCCAGCATCTGCTTTTCCGGACAGGAGGCGGCGATATTGTCGAACACGTTCTTGGACGGGTCGAGCTGCGGCTCCTGCGGCAGGTAGCCGACTTTCACACCATCAGCGGCCCAGGCCTCGCCGTTAAATTCCTTGTCCTGACCGGCCATGATGCGCAGCAGGGTGGACTTACCAGCACCGTTGACGCCGACGACACCGATCTTGGCATCCGGCAGGAAAGAGAGGTGGATGTTCTCGAACACCTTCTTGCCGCCAGGATAGGTCTTGGAGAGATCCTGCATATGATAAACGTATTGGGGACCGGCCATTGGAAGCGTCTCCTGAAACTTAGGGGGAATACGTCGCCTCAGTTACGCGGGCGCGGAGGAAAATCAAGCGGGCAGACGCAACCTAGGCTCCCGCCTGTTTTGCCAGACGCTGTTTCTGTCCCATCTGGTAGAGGCGTATCTCCCGGACGAGGCGAATGGTTGGCTTCATCGTGAAGAAGACTGAGCCGATGACAAACAGCCAGGTCGCGGTGAACTGGGTGTCTTTCCAGAAGAACAGGACCGAGCCAACCAGAAATGAAATCGCGGCGACGAAATCCACCGCCGTGTGAAGGATTTCGTAGAGCGCATAGGCCTGCCGGGTCTCTGGGCTCTGATTACGGTTCTCGTGAGTAAATAAATTCATGACAGGCCCCTGTTTCTTCTGCGAAGCGATAAGCCTGCCTGAATTTGTAGCGTGGCGCACCCCTGAGCGGTCCAGACGCACGTATTCGAGATGATCTATGGATTAGCAAGACAATGCACTGTACCCGGGAAGGTGAACTGTTCGCGAGATGGAGGCCAGATGTCAGACCTTTACGCCGCCAAGCCGGATCAGACGGATGACAAACGGCAGCCGGACCTGGACGACATGATGGAAGACGTGTTCGGGCTGAACATTCGCGCGGCCCATACGGTCATGGACCTGTTTCGCCGTCCCGTCCGCGTGTTCCAGGCCGCACGCCTGCCCGACTGGGCTGGCCACACATACACGCCATCATTCCGCGTGTTCTTCTCCCTGATCGCCATCCTTTTCCTGTTTAAATTCTTCTGGGCCAGCGAGAACACGATGATGCAAGTGGCCTTCGAGACCACGGCACAAAAGCTTCGTCAGATGGACCCCCGCCTCGACGTCAATGCGGTGGTTGACGACATGATGGAGAAGAACTGGCTGGTCTATCCATTTGCCGTGGGCTTCTGGTGTACCCTGACGGCTTTGCTGATGCGCATCTGGGGCAAGGGCACGCCAACCATCACGCGCATACGCCTGTTCTTTGCAGCCATCATTCCCAGCACAACGCTGCTGACGGTGCTGATGATCACCACGGCCAAGCTGCCTTTCTCCCTGATGATGGCCGTCGGGGGGCTCTCGATACTTGTGACCTTCGGATTCGACGCCCTGACCACATGGCGAGGACTGAAAGGCGTGCACGAAAAAGGCGCAAGGCTGTGGCGCGCCCTGCTCCTGGGGTTCGTAACATCATGCGTCGGTATATTGGGGCCGACAACCGCGTCCCTGACAGCAGGCTTCTGGGTTGGCCAGGATGTCGGCCGGGCGCTGAATGAACTACATGAGCAGGATGCGGCTGCTACGACGGCGGAGCGATCAGACGAACCTGCCCTGGAAACAAACCCGGAATAAGCTGAATTGCAGGATAATCAGGCGTCGGCGCGGCGGCGCTCTTCTTCCGTCATGACGATCGCCAGACGCTCCAGCTCGTTCGCGGCACTGTGGCTGCCCATATCATGCGCGCGGGAGAACCAACGCCAAGCCTCGACATAGTCCGGCTTCTGGCCATGACCTCCCGCATTGGCGATGCCCAGATTGAAGGCGCAGCGGCTATCCCCCAGATTTGCGCCCTTACCCCACCATTCGCGCGCGGCGTCATAGGCCTGCGGGCCACCGGCCCCGGTCATCAGCATAGCGCCCAGATAAGTGATGGCATCAACGACGCTCATTTCCGCCGCGCGCTCAAAGTGTTCGCGGGCTTTTTCTTCATCCTTCACACCGCCAAGGCCGTGAAGATACATGAAGCCGAGGTTGAAAATAGCTGTCGGGAGTCCTGCTTCAGCGGCCTGCGTATAATAGGCGCGCGCGGCAGCGAAATCCTGATGGACGCCGCGTCCATGATGCAGCATGGCCCCGAAATTATTGGCCGCAGCGGCGTGACCTTCGTCAGCGGCACGGCGCATGAGCGCCGAAGCCTTCAGCAAACTCTCGCCCCCCTCGCCGTCTATCAGCAAGGCGAAGGCTTTTTCAAACAGAGATTGCCCATCCGCCATGAGGGATACGATATGGAAATCAGAGCCTTTGCCTAGCGCGTATTCGCAGTTTTACAGCTAAAAAAGCTAAATCGTGTCATCAGACCAGATGACATGAAAATCCAGACGGCTAAGTTCCCCTCATGAAAATATCGCTTCGAAATATCGCTCACACTGGTGTTACGGCTGCAGGATTGGCTATTTTCGCCAGCCTGGCTGCCACGCCATCTTTCGCAGATTCCCCTCCCGCCAAGGCAGTTTCCCAGCCCATGACAGATTTGACCCTTGAACGTCTTTACGCATCGCCATCGCTGAATGGCCCCTCTCCGATGGGGGTAAAATACTCTCCGGACGGCAAGCGGGTGACGTTCCTGAAAGCCAAGGAAACCGATCAGGCCCGGTATGATCTTTGGCAGTTCGATGTGGCGACGGGCGAACAATCGCTGCTGGTCGACTCGCGGCTGCTGGAGCCGGAAGATGTCGAGTTGTCGGAAGAAGCAAAGGCCCTGCGCGAGCGCAAGCGGACGGCGGGCAAGACCGGCATTCTGGATTATTCCTGGGGCACGGCGGACACGATGCTGATCCCGCTAGGCGGCGATCTGCATCTGGTCACCCTGACGCCGGATGGCCCGCAGACCAGGCAGCTGACCGACACTGACACATTCGAATATGACGCAAATATCTCGCCCGGCGGCAAATATGCGAGCTTCATTCGCGATGGCGCCCTGTGGATGGTCGATCTGGCGAGCGGAGAGGAAAAGCGCCTCTCCCCCGAAGCCGAGCCCGACAAGGCCGTCTCTTATGGCGTGGCGGAATTTGTCGCGCAGGAAGAGATGAGCCGCTACACCGGGTATTGGTGGAGCCCGGATGACAGCTATGTCGCCTATACGCGGGTTGATGAGAGCCCGGTGGATATCGTGCCCCGGTTCGACATTGCCGCAGAAGATGTGACCGTGATCGAACAGCGTTATCCGCGTGCCGGGCGCCCGAACGCGAAGGTGGACCTGTTCGTGCTGGACATCAAAACGGGAGAGACCACGAAACTCTATTCCGTCGGGCCGGACACTTATCTGGCGCGGGTCAACTGGACTGATGACAGCATCTGGTTCCAGACCGTGAACCGCGACCAGACCGAAATCCGCTATCACCGCTCTGACGGTAAGCCATGGCGGGTGTGGAGCCCGTTCAAAGAAACGCAGAAGACCTGGGTAAATCTGTCCAAGGACTTTATCCCACTGAAGGATCGCATTCTTCAGACGACGGAGAAGACAGGCTACCGTCAGGTCTATGAACTGCCCCAAAATGGCGGGGCCTTGATCCCGCTGACGCGTGGCGACTGGGTGGTCAGCGCGATTGAAGGCGTCGATACGGGCGCGAGCCTTGTCTTTTTCACCGGCTTTACCGATACGCCGCTGGAGAAGCATCTCTACAGCATTCCGATGGCAACACACAGCGACGAGGTGGACACGGACGCCGATGGCGCCCCCGCCCCCCGGCCCCTGCCGGACAGCAATTGCGTAGACCTGGTACCGATGGCTGCCCTGATCAAGGTGGAATGCCCTGTCCCGCAGCGCATTACCGAAGCGGGCAAGAGCTGGTCCATCACCATGGCCCCGGACGGCAAAAGCTTTGTCGGCACCTCCTCAGCGCCGGACCAGCCGCCGCAGACCGGCCTTTACAAGACTGACGGTACGCTGATCGCCTGGCTGCTGGAGAACAGGCTGGACGAGAACCATCCCTATTATCCGTATCTGGAGCAACATACCGTTCCTGAATATGGCATACTGACCGCCAATGATGGGCAGACGCTGTATTCTTCCATCCAGACACCACCGGATTTCGACGCATCAAAAAAGTATCCAGTGATTGTGGAAGTCTATGGCGGCCCGCACGTGCAGACGGTGGACCGTGACTGGGAGAGCCTGTCTGATCAATACCTCACCCGGCAGGGCTATATCGTATTCCGCCTGGACAATCGTGGCAGCTGGAACCGCGGCAAGAAGTTTGAGGATGTGATCTATCACCAGACCGGAAAGCATGAAGTGGCCGACCAGTTGGAGGGCGTGAAATGGCTGAAGGCGCAGCCCTTTGTGGACGCTGACCGGATTGCCATTCAAGGCTGGTCCTATGGCGGCTACATGACACTGATGACCATTCTGCAGGCGCCTGAAGGCACGTTCGCTGCCGCCGTGGCTGGCGCGGCCGTGACCGACTGGAGCCTCTATGACACATTCTATACGGAGCGTTACATGGGTACCCCAGAGAACAATCCGGAAGGCTATGACGCCTCCAGCGTGTTCCCCCATGTCGACAATCTGGAGACCCCACTGCTGCTGGTCCACGGCATGGCGGACGACAATGTCACTTTCGACAATGCGACGCGCCTGATGGCGATGCTGCAGGAAAAGGGGAAACTGTTCGAGCTGATGACCTATCCAGGCCAGCGTCACGGCGTTCGCGGCGAAGCCTTGCAGGTACACCTGATGAAAACGCGGATGGAATTCCTGAACCGCCATCTGAAGGCTGACGCGGAATGATCAAGCCGTGGAAAATTCTGGAGAGCCGACAGACCTTCAAGGACAATTTCCTGTCGGTCCGCACGGACAAATGCGAGCGTGAGGATGGGCACATCGTACCCGCCTATCATGTGCTGGAATTCACCGACTGGGCGACGATCATTCCGATTACGAACGCAGGCAATGTCGTTCTGATCCGCGAATATCGCCATGCGTGCGGCATAGTTCTACTGGGCTTTCCCGGCGGCGTGATGGACCCGGGCGAAACAGACCCGGAAGCCGCCGCACGTCGGGAACTGCGCGAGGAAACAGGTTATTCGGCCCGGGAGATGATCCCCGTCGGAAAATGCTATCCGAATCCGGCGGTTCAGAACAACCAACTGAACTATTTCCTGGCTGTAGGCTGCACTCTCACGCACGCGCAATCGCTGGATCCGAATGAGGAAATCGAGGTGCTGGAAATGCCGTATAAGCAGTTCCTGGCCTATGAAGATCTGCCGGCCCAGCACTCCCATCACGCGGCGGCACTGTTTTACACGGAGCGATATTTCGGCAAGCATCCTCATCTGAGACCCTAAAGGAGAGCTCCATGCCTGCCTTCCAGCCGACCGCCGACCAGTTCCGTGCCTTTCGGGATGACCCGTATGACGGCCCCATCGCGCAGGTGAATCTGCTGAAATTCCGCATGAAGGCGGAATACCAGCCGGACGACCCCGAACACGGGAATGACGAGCCGGGGTGCGATGCCTATCAGCGCTATGCCGATGCCTTCGGCGTGGCAGCGGCGGACGTGGGCGGCACCTGCCTGCTGATGGGCAAGGCCGAGCGCTATTTCATTGGCAATGGCGACTGGGACGCGGTGATGGTGATGCATTTCCCGAACCGGCAGGCTTTCATCGCCACGCTGAACCACAAGGATTACCAGTCCATGGCCCGGCACCGGGAGGCGGGCCTGCTATGCCAGGAACTTATCACGACACGCGTTGAGCGCGCAGAAGGTATCACAGGGTGACGGCCTATATTGCGCTGCTGAAAGCGGCCAATATCGCTTTCACGAGTAACCTGCCCGCAAAGAATCTGATCCAACAAAAGAACATAAACGGGAGGGTTATATGAGCCATTATGAAGTCTACGGAGCACTCGGCTCCCCCTATTCCATGAAGGTGCGCGCCGCGATGCGGGCCAAACGGCTGATACACACATGGACAGGCATGACAGCGCAAGACCGCCAGCAGATCATGCCGAATGTGAAGGCGCCCGTGATCCCCGTCATCAAGCGTCCGGATGGCAGCTGGACGAATGACTCGACACCCTTCCTGCTGAGCCTTGAACAGGAAGGCCGGGGCCTGTTGCCGCCCGGGCCGCTGGAGCATTTTGCTTGCCTGCTGCTGGAAGACATGGCAGACGAATGGTTCATGAAAGCGATGTTCCATTATCGCTGGGCCTATGAGGACGATGCCGAATGGTGTGCAAACTGGCTGATGTTTGACAGCTTGCCCAATGCGGGCCGCGCAGGCGTGGAAGAGGCCGCCGCCACGATCCGTGAACGGCAGATCAGCCGCATGGCGCTGGTTGGCTGCACACCCGCCACAGGGCCGCTGATCGAAGCAAGCTGGAAACGTGTCTGCAGGCATCTGGAAGCCATGGCGACCGGGCCAGACCGCTTCCTGTTTGGGAACCGGATCTCGCTCGCCGATCTCGGCTTTTACGGGCAGCTGAAAGTGATGAGCGTGGACCCGACGCCAATGGCCTGGATGCGCGCGGAGACGCCCTATCTCTATCGCTGGCTGGACCATGCCGATGATGCCAGCGGAATTGAAGGCGACTGGGCAGACGGCCTCAGCCAGCCTGTTCAGGACTTGCTGGCCATTGCTGGCGACACCTACCTGCCCTTCCTGAAGGCCAATGAAGACGCGCTGAATGCCGAAGAGGACAGTTTCTCACTTGAGATCGAAGGCGGGCGCTATGAGCAGAGTGTGTTCAAGTATCAGGTAAAATGCCTGCAAACCCTGCGGGCGGCCTGGCACCGGCTGGATGAGGCGACGCGCGAACAGGCGGCGGAACGGATCGGCCCGAATGCCAAAATCCTGGAAGCCAGCGCCGGATAAGCTCGGCTCTGGATTTGTGCCGCAAGCCGCGTATAGTTCCCGTTCTCCTGGGGGACGGAGGACTAGACGCATGGGCCGTACTCTGCAGATACTGAGATGCTGGGCCGTTAGCCTGGCAGGTGCATTGTTGCTGGTCGCGGGGTCTGCCTTTGCCGAAGACGACGCACCCGAAAAGCTGGCCTTGCTGATCGCGAATTCAGCGTATCTAGATGACTATGTCGGAACCCTGCCGGGCGTGCCGCACGACCGGGAGAAAATGGAGGCCGCCCTAAAAGAGATCGGCTTTCATGTCACGGTTCTGGCCGATGGCACACAGGCGCAAATGCAGGCGGCGTTCGCGGATTTCCGGCAGAGACTGGCGGACGCCCCGGAGGACTCCACCGGCTTTATCTATTACACAGGCCACGGCATAGGCAGCGGCGCGGGACAGGATTATTTCATCCCGGTTAACCTGGACATCACCCAGATCAGCCGGGGCCAGAGCATGACATCGCAGAGTGTTTCTGTGGAAGATGCGCTGGCTCAAATGGTGTTTGACGGGCCGCGCCAACTGGTGCTCGCCTTTGATACGAACCGCGCCTATATCGGCCAGCGCTCCAAGGGCATCGGCCAGCGCGACACCCCGAAAGAATTGAGGCTGCCGGAAATCTACCAGCTGTGGGCAACACGCATTGGCGACTATGCCTATGAGACGCCGGAGGGGTCTTATTTCAGCCAGGCGCTGGCAGACGCGCTGCGCGAGCCGGGCCTGACGGTGACGGAGATTTTCGCGCGCGTGCAATCGGAAACCATCGAGGCGTCAGAGGGCCAGCAATTTCCGGAGGCGATCATCAGCACGTCCCGCCCGCTCATTTTGTTTGAGGGCAAAGGCGGGAAAGACACGGGCAGCGCGGCCGCGCCAACGAAATCTGTTCCGCTCGTGCAATCCAGCGCGTCCGGTGCGCCGCGGGCCGAAAGCGTGTCACAGGATCTCGCCCTAGAACTCGCCGTCTGGCAGTCCGCCGTCAGCCTCAACTCGATTGAGGCGATGTCTGACTTTATCGAGAAATTCCCTGACAGCGTTCTGGTGGATCAGGCGAGGCTGCGCCTGAAGGCCCTCAGCCTACGCGCGCCTGCAGGGGTAAAACTGCAAGCAGGGTTTGAGCATTTCATGCCGACGCGCAAAATGGACGGCCCGGCCCGGATCGCGCTGCTGATCGGCAACAGGACTTATGCGCCAAACCTGAACGACCTGACCAATCCGCACAATGATGTTCAGTTGATGAAAGACCGGCTGATCCAGGCGGGGTTTGAAGTGTTTCTCTACCGGGATGCGGACCCTGATGAAATGGGGTTGTCTCTCTCCAATCTGGCAACGCGCCTGTCAAAGGAACCCAAGGAGATGCCGCCAACGGTGTTCTTCTACTATTCAGGTCACGGATTTGCCCCTGACCCGAACGGACCGAACTATCTGGCGCCGGTGGGCATGAAGCTGACCTCGGAGACGGATCTGATCCGCGCACTTTCGATTGAGAAGGTGATTGAATATGTGCAGGCCTTTGAGCCCTCCTTTGCCTTCTATGTGCTGGATGCCTGCCGCAATGATCCGGGCCTGCCCGCAGGCAACGGCACGAAGAGCGTGAGCGCCAGCAAGGGCCTGTCGCGCGTGGACTGGGTGGGCGGCGCGCTGGTCGCCTATGCCACGGCGCCGGGCGAAACCGCGTTCGACGCGCCAGAGGAAACTGTCGGCCCCTATGCCAGGGCACTGGCCGACGCGCTGAGCCAGCCGGGCATGGATGCAACGGATGTGTTCAAAACAGCGCAGCGCACTGTCTACTTCGAATCCCGCAAGACGCAGACACCGTGGATTTCCGATGGATTGATGCAGGATTTCTATTTCCACCCGGCGGAAGACAGCGCACAGTCCAGCGAATCCAACTGATCCGACTCGCCTGAAGGAGAGACTGCCCATGACCTGGAAACCCTCTGCCATTTCCGAATTGCTGCATCACCGCGCGAGAGGATTGTCCAAGGGAGACCCGGTGGCCCTGCCGATCATGCCAAGTTCAACTTTTCTGCTGCCGGGAAACCCTGATGGCAGCCATTTCTATGGCCGCAATGGCAACCCGACGGTGGAAAGCGTGGAAGCGGAAATCGGCCTGCTGGAAAATGCTGAAGTGGTTCTATTCCCATCAGGGATGGCGGCGGTGGCGGCGATCCTCCACACGCAGCTGAAGCCCGGCGACAAGGTACTGGTGCACTCTGACGGCTATTACAATGTGCGCGCCCTGTTGCAGGAGTATTTCGTTCCGCGCGGTGTGATCATGGAGACCTGCCCGACGGCGGAGATGGCCGAAGCCGACATGACAGGCTGTCGGCTGGTCATGATCGAGACGCCCTCCAATCCGGGGCTGGATGTGTGCGACATTGCCGCCGTGGCAGACCGGGCCAAGGCCGAAGGCGCGCTGCTGGTGGCGGACAACACGACCGCCACGCCGATCTGCCAGCAGCCGATGGATCTAGGCGCGGACATGGTGCTTATGGCCGACACCAAGGCGATGGCCGGGCACTCCGATGTGCTGTGTGGACATGTCGCCAGCCGGGATACG
>Ga0070726_10003715_pt1 | contig 12704 bp, 10 predicted proteins | sample tdAd471_FD_67275 | JGI IMG/M metagenome (GOLD analysis project Ga0070726, IMG submission 67275) | Marine sediment microbial communities from the Atlantic coast under amendment with organic carbon and nitrate - tdAd47.1 | ecosystem: Environmental > Aquatic > Marine > Coastal > Sediment | place...
TGGAAACAGTGGCCACACTACCTGGAACAGGACGACCGGATAATTCTGCGCATCGATGGTCGCCTGTATGAACAGCGCCTGCAGCGGATTACCAGTGGACCGGCCATTCAGCCCGTACTCAACGAACTGAGCCGAAAATACGGTGACGGCCTGGGAGCCGATCCGGCCCAGGTCATCGACGGACACACCTGGATGTTCGAAGTCCTGCCGCGGTCCGACAGCTAGCCGGCCATCATGGAGTGAAGCAATGCCCAGCAGACTGGAAGGTGAGATCTGGCTGACCGCCGATCAGCCTGGCAGCAATTTTGCGATGGAGCAGGTGTCCCTGCTGGCAGCGATTCACCGGACCGGTTCCATCAGTGCCGCGGCGCGGGAACTGGGCATCAGTTACAGGACTGCCTGGGAAAGACTGGAGCGCATGAACAACCTGTCCCGGCAACCCCTGGTGGAACGCACCGCCGGCGGCAGCCGCGGCGGCGGCAGTCAGCTCACCGATCATGGCCAGAAAATTGTTCAGGGATTTTCCAGAATTCAACAACAACATCATGATTATGTTGAAAAACTTGGTGCTCGCGTGGATCGCTTTGATGACCTGGCCCGATTCGTCAGCAGCAGCAGGCTGATCAGTAGTGCCGGCAACCAGTTCCTGGGCACCGTGACTCACCTGCAGCCTGGCGCGGTGAACGCCGAGGTCAGCCTGCAGGTCAACGAACAGGTTTCCCTGGTTGCCATCGTCACCGAGCAGAGTCGTGCCTCGCTTGCCATAACAAAAGGCAAGCAACTGATCGCGCTGGTGAAAGCCTCTTCGGTACTGCTCACCAATCAGCGTGAGCTTCAGGTCAGCGCCCGCAATATCATCCATGGGCAGATTACCAGGCTGGATGAAGGCAAGGTAAACACCGATGTCTCCATCGACATCGGCGATGAAAAAACCCTGAACGCGGTCATCACCAACCGCAGTGCCAGCCGGATGGGGCTGCGGGAAGGCAGCGGGATAACCGCCTTTTTCAAGGCATCCAGCGTTATTCTGCTGGGCAGCTGACAGGCGCTGCGGCCAGCAGTGCTGCCGCCTTGACCTGGGCAAACAGCTGCTGCCCGGGCACCAGTTGCAGCTGCTCACGGGAATAGCTGGAAATCCGGGCCAGCAGCTTGTCCCCCTGCAGGTCCAGTTTCACCGTGCAGCTGACGCCGGAAGCTGATTCGCTTATTTCCTCAATAACAGCCGGCAGTATATTGATAATGCTGCTTTTTTCTGCTTTTTCCAAAGCCAGGCTGACATCCCGGGCCTGGATTTTCAGGCGCACGCGGCGGGCCTGCTCCGACCTGGCCGCCAGCGGATCATCATTGGTGCCACCATCCGTGCCGGGCAGAGCCGGCATCCGGGGAACCTGGAATACATTGCCATGCAGACTGCGCACCGCGGTCAGACCCGCCAACCCGGATTGCTCCTGGATACCGGGCAGCACGCTGAACGCGTCGTCAACCTGGGACAGGGGTGTTTGCAGGCTGGCAAAGGTCTCCACCAGGGGGCCGCTGGTCATTACGCGGCCCTGCTCCATGAGAATCACGTGGTCTGCCAGCCGCACCAGCTCATCCGGGGAATGAGTTACGTAAATCGCTGGAATATCAAAAAGGTGAAGCGCATTTTCGAGAAATGGAATGAGCCTTGATTTGCTGCCAAGGTCAAGTGCCGCCAGGGGCTCGTCCAGCAACAGCAGGCGGGGATTGCTGAGCATGGCCCGGGCCAGCGCCACCCGCTGCTGTTCCCCGCCGGACAGGTCCGCCACCGGGCGCTGCAGCAGCTCAGCAAGACCCAGGGTCGCCACCACCTGGTCCAGCGACAGGTGGCCATTGCCCCGTCGCCGGGCGCCGAAAGCCAGGTTACCCGCCACCGTCAGATGGGCGAACAGGCCCGGTTGCTGGAATACGTAACCCACGCCACGACGATGCACTGCCAGCCTGAAACCGTCGTCCAGCCAGGTCTCGCCGCTGACCACGATCCGACCGCTGGCGGCTTTTTCCAGGCCGGCTATGGTTCTGAGCAAGGTGGTCTTGCCACAGCCGGAGGGACCGAAGATCACGGTGACGCCCCGGTCCGGAATCCGGCAGTCCACGTCCAGTCGGAAGCGGCCGACAGTCACCTTACTGCAAATTTCAATCATATTGATAGCCCATAAAAATCAGCTGGATGCCAGTTGTTATTGCTACTGTTTCCATAACTATCTGCAGGACTCGTTGCCGCCGATTGCAGTAAATCCCTGGCCGGTTCCTGGAGACCGGCCAGCGTCCGGAAACGACGTTGGCCAGCCTCGCTGCACTGTTGTGGACACGAGGCTCACCGCCCGTTGCGGGCTCCAGCCTGGGCACCACACGCTGATCCCGGACCCCGGGGTCAACAGACGCGAGGCGCCGCTGAGAAACTACGGAATTAACCGGTAAAAATGACAAATAAATCATTGAATACAATTCGTTATCGAATAATTGTGATACACATTCCAGTATTCTATACGCGCAGCTTTAAAAAATTTCCCGCCGTCCCTGACCGGGTACCCCGCCCCGGCCTGCCCTGCTGTCTGCCAGGTTGACCAACAGCAGCACCAGGAACGACAGGATCAGCAAGGTGCCGGCCAGCACATGGGCACTGCCGTAGGCCAGCGCTTCGACATGTTCGTAGATGGCAATGGAGACCACCTGGGTTTCGCCGGGAATATTGCCACCGATCATCAGCACCACGCCGAATTCACCCAGCGTGTGGGCAAATCCAAGCACCGCAGCGGACAGGTAGCCCAGGCGGGTCAATGGCAGTACCACCAGAAAGAAGCGCTCAGCCGGACCGGCCCCCAGGGTGGCGGCCACCTCCAGGGGACGTGCACCGAGGGCGGCAAACGCGCTACGCAGCGGTTGCACGACAAACGGCAGCGAGTAGATCACGGACCCCACTACCAGGCCGGGGAAGGAAAAAGCCAGGCCCGGCAACCCCAGGGCGCGCAGGGGCTGACCGATAAGCCCGTCAGGTGACAGCGCGATCAACAGGTAAAAGCCCAGTACCGTGGGTGGCAGGACCAAGGGCAGGGCCACCAGGGCGTCCACCACCGGGCGCAATCGGGACGTGGTTCTGGCCAGCCACCAGGCCAGTGGCGTACCCAGCGCCAGTAACAGCAGCGTACTGTAGGTCGCCAGCTCCAGGGTGAGTACTAATGCTTGTAAGTCAGCAGGTTGCAGCATTTTATTAAGTCATTATCAAGCATCCGGGAGCAGCAGTCGGCAATGCGACTGCCTTGCCCGGGCCCACCGGCCCAACGTGTTGGCCGCCGTGATTGTCGCAGCCAACACCGCGTCGCCGGGTACATCAACCGATGCCGTGGTCCCGCTTATCGCCTGCCCCGCAAGACCCCATTGCCGTGACGGGGTTTTGACCATGGACGGGCTGATTCCGCTCACTCCGGTGATCCGGCGGATACCGCGCCCGATTCCGGTACCCCGTAGCCGGCCTCCAGTATCAGCCTGCGAGCCCGGGGAGATTCCAGGTAGGCCAGGAATTGCCGTACCGCCGGGGTATCCCTGACCACCAGCAACTGCTGGACGATGGGCTCATGCAGCACTTCCGGAACCAGCCAGAACTCACTGTTATTGTGATGTTTTACCTGTGAATAAGCGACAAAACCCAGCGCTGCGTTGGCGGTTGCCACGAACTGGTAGGCCTGGGCAACGCTTTCGCCGCGCACGATGTCAGTCGCCCTGGAAGTAAGCAGGGCAGCCAGGCCGAGACTGTCCAGGGTTTCCACGGCGGCCTGCCCGTAAGGTGCCAGCCTGGGGTTGGCCAGTGCCAGGCGGTCAAACTGTCCTGCTTCGAGCCGGGCGCGGATCTGCGCCTCAGAGCCTGCCTGGGGCCCCCACAGAACCAGCCTGCCCTGGGCATAGGTGCGCAGGCTGTCCGCCCTCAGATCGAGTCTGGCGCGCAACTCGGCAGGTCTGGCGGCATCCGCCGAGAAATAGAGTTCGAACGGCGCCCCGTTGACGATCTGCGCAAAATGTCGGCCACTGGATCCCCGCACCAGTCGCAGGCGATGGACTGACTGCTGTTCGAAGTCCCTGGCCAGGACCTCCAGGGTTTCAGCAAAGTTGGCCGCGACCGCTACAGTGAGAGTGTCCGCGTAAACCCGGGAGGCAGTCAGCACCGGCCCCAGAAGCAGCACCACCAGCACAACGGCCACCGACAGGGGATGACGACCACGGGAACCGGCGACACATGGCGGGAAACGACAGGGCTGGAATCCAGAAGACATTAATGGCGGCAAGCGACTCTACCCGATACCCGATCCGGTCGACATGCCGACCGTTATATAGTGAATTACATAACGAAAGTGTAGCCGCGGACGATAAGCAATGTAAACCTGTCGCCTCACCCTCCTGCGGATAGCCGCTGAGATGACGCCGCCCCCAAGCCACCGGGTTCACTGTTGCAGGATTCGCCCAACTGCTGGAATAACTGCTAATATGTTCCTTTTTTCATAAGGTTAGTCAAAAAAGTTAATGTCCAATAAAGCAACACCAAAAGCGCTGTTCGACACCCTGGAGGCAATGCCCAATCCGTTCAAGGAAAACCTTGCCAGGCCGGAAACCCTGTTGAATGCATCGCTGCCCGCCGATGCCGGACAGGATTTTCAGTATGCCAGCGAGTTTATCTACAGCTACCGGGGCAGTGCCGATACGTTTTCCACCTACCGCCGCGAAATTGAACATTTCTGCCAGTGGCTGTGGCTGGTGGCCGAAAAGTCCATCCGGCAGGTAACCCGGGAGGATATCGAGCGCTACGTCGCGTTTGCCCGGCAACCCCCGGCCGCCTGGGTGGGCAGCAAGAACGTGGCCCGGTTTATCAACCGGGAAGGATTGCGCAAGGCCAACCCGGAATGGCGCCCCTACGTCACCACGGCGCCGCAATACGTGCTGTCCCAGAATGCGCTGCAATCCTTATTCAGTGTATTAAGCAGTTTCTTTAACTTCTTGATTCAGGAGAATTACCTGGCCGCTAATCCGGTCGCCCAAATCCGCCAGAAAAGCAAGTTCATCCGCAAGCGCCAGGGGCAGACCAAGATCCGCCGGCTGTCGCCCCTGCAATGGAATTACATCATCGAAACGGCGGAACAGATGGCGGCCGGAGACCCGGCGGTCCATGAACGCACCCTGTTTATCATGAACGCGCTGTACGCCATGTACCTGCGGATTTCCGAACTGGTGGACACGCCCCGCTGGAGTCCGCAGATGGGCCATTTTCAACAGGACCAGGAAGGCAACTGGTGGTTCCTCACGGTGGGCAAAGGCAACAAGGAGCGGGAGATTTCCGTCAGCAATGCCATGCTGGATGCCCTGAAACGCTATCGGCAGTCCCGGGAACTGCCAGTCCTGCCGTTCCCGGGAGAAGCCACGCCCCTGATCCACAAGACCCGGGGCGCCGGCGGTATCACCAGCACCCGCCAGATCCGGGGTATCGTGCAGCAATGCTTCGATACCGCTGAAGCCAGGATGCGTGGTGAAGGGTTTGTCGAGGAGGCGGCACGTCTCTCCGCCGCTACAGTCCACTGGTTACGCCATACCGGCATCTCCGAGGACGTCAAACACCGCCCCCGGGAACACGTCCGGGATGACGCCGGTCACGGCTCCAGTGCCATCACCGACCGCTATATCGACGTGGAACGGGCGGAGCGCCACGCTTCGGCCCGGGATAAAATTATCAAGACGTAGGGAACCCTGTCATGGCGAGCCGAATACCCACTGGAAGGCCATGAAAACATTCAAAAATCAGGTGATTTGACGGTTTTTCGCCTAGTGCCTTGATTTCAGGGTTCAAGACCGTGGATACTCGAGGCGCTCTGTTGTATAAATCATGAACTGAAAAAGTCACGGCGACGTTCTTCTAGTCAAACGTTTCAGTCGAAAGCGTTCAGTTGAGAGAGGAATAGCACAAGCGGAGCAAGTACCAGCATCATCCAAGCAACCAGACTACCGGTAGCCAGGTTCGATTGGGTTGAGCCCATGGTCTCAATCGACAATCACCCGGTCCCAGATCAACCAGCATCAAGATACCCCGGAAGGCATTATGACCGATATCACTACAAACCGATCCCCGTCAGACCTGCGTAACCGACTTGGCACCTGCCTTGGCGCCCTGGTACTCGTATTCAGCCCCCTGGGTTTTGCCCAGGAACCGGCGGAACTGGATCCGGTGCTGGATCTCGACTCGCTGTACGAACCGATTCAAAGCCAGCTGATCTACGGCCAGACAGCCACGGACCTGATCAACGAGCTGGAGGAAAAACACTACTCCCGGGTGGAGATCGACGACGACTTCTCGTCGGAACTGCTGGATCAGTACCTCGACGTGCTGGACGGTGCCAGGCTGTATTTTCTGCAGGAGGATGTCCAGCGGTTTGAAGCGTACCGCTATACCCTTGATGACAGCCTGAAAAACGGCAGTGTCGAGCCGGGCTTCGAGATGTACAACGTCTACCTGGAGCGACTGCTTGATCGGCTGATCTACGCCATCAACCTCATCGAGAACGACATCCCTGCCATGGACTTTACCCGCGACGAAGAAATTCTTATCGATCGCGAGGACGCGCCCTACCCCGCCAGCGTCGCCGACCTCGACGAGTTGTGGCGCAAGCGCATGAAGAACAGTGTATTGAGCCTGAGGCTCACCGGTGACAGCAACGAGGAAATCCGGGAGAAGCTCAGCAGGCGCTATCGCAACCAGCTCAACCAGGTGCTGAAAACCAATGAACGGGACGTGTTCCAGACCTACCTGGCCACCGTGGCCAGGACCGTGGATCCGCACACGGCCTATTTCTCACCCCGGGATTCGGAAAACTTCAACATGGGCCTGTCCCTGTCCCTGCAGGGCATCGGCGCCCAGCTGACCACCGAGGACGAGTACACCAAGGTGGTGGAACTGATCACGGGCGGGCCCGCCGAGCGTGGCGGCGATCTCAAGGCCGGCGAAAAAATCATCGGTATCGGCCAGGGTCCTGACGGTGAAATCAAGGACGTGGTGGGCATGCGGCTGGACGACGTGGTGGACCAGATTCGTGGCGAAAAAGGCACGGTGGTCCGGCTCAACGTCATTCCACCTGATGCCGTCAGCGAAACCGGCGCCCGGGTGGTGGCCATCACCAGGGACACCGTCAAGCTGGAAGACCAGTCAGCCAAGAAAGAAGTCATCGAGCTCAGCTATAACGGCCAGGATTACCGCATTGGCGTGATCAACCTGCCGACCTTCTATTTCGATTTCGAGGCCGCGGCCCGGGGTGAGGATGACTACAAGAGCTCCACTACCGACGTGCGCAACCTGCTGGAGGAACTCAAGCAGGAAGGCGTCGACGGCGTGGTTGTCGACCTGCGCAACAACGGTGGCGGCTCACTCAGCGAAGTCAACCAGCTGGTGGGACTGTTTATCGATACCGGCGCCACGGTACAGATCCGCTATACCGGGATCCGGGCCGGGTTCACCCGGGCTTTCGGCGACAACGATCCGGAGGTGGTGTATGACGGTCCCCTGGCGGTCCTGGTCAATCGCACCAGCGCCTCCGCCTCGGAGATTTTCGCTGGGGCCATCCAGGACTATCAGCGTGGTGTCGTGCTGGGCGGACAGACCTTCGGCAAAGGCACGGTGCAGGAAATCATCCCGATGAATTACGGCCAGGTGAAGCTCACCCGCTCGAAATTCTACCGGGTGTCCGGTGAGAGCACCCAGCATCGGGGCGTCATGCCGGATATCGAATTTCCGGATATCCTGCAGACTTACGAAGATCTTGGCGAAAGCAGCCTGGACGGCGCCTTGCCCTGGGATACCGTGCGACCTGTGGAATACTCGGCCTACTACCCCATCCAGGAATTTCTGCCGGAACTGGCGCGCCTGCATGACCAGCGGGCCAGCACGTCGCCGGATTTCATCTACCTGGAAGACCAGATCGAGCGGTCGATGAAGTTCCGCAACCGCACTACCCTGTCCCTGAACGAAGCCGTGGTGAAAGCGGAACGGGAAGAGAGCCGACGGGAAGAGTTCGACGCCGAAAACATGCGTCGCCTGCTTAAAGGTCTGCCCCTGCGTGAATGGGTGGAAGATGAAAACGCCGAAGATGAAGCGGACTCCGTGGCGGATGCCGGGCAGGAACCCGATGCCGCCGCCGATGTCGCCCAGCTGACCCCGGACAGTGACGAGCCCGCAGCCGCGGATTCTGACGAGGAGATCGAAGAAACCGATCCGCTGCTGCTGGAAAGCGGCTATATCCTGGTCGATCTGCTGCGCCTGTCCAGCGGTGGCGATATCGCCGCCCAGGCGTCCGGCTCACGACCCAGCCTGAACTGAATTCCTCCCCACACGCCCCCTGGCATCGTGACCAAAAAAAAGGCCCTCGTAATGAGGGCCTGTCACGGGGTCGAGCTCTAGGAGGCGTTCTCAATCAATTTGCAGTTGATTGAGTGTTCATTACAGCAGACAAATCAAGTATTCAGATTGCCGGATCCGGGCCTTGTGCCGATCAATTGTGGCAACAGTATGGCCGGCCCGCATCACGGCCTGTCAGGGTACCACCTGGTGAAGCGTGTCGGCGGTGAGCTCAAAACCGCCGGTGACGATGGCGTAGTCCCCACTGGCCTCGTTGCTTCGTCCACCGCTGACGGACGACCCGTCGCCACTGGCGGTGTTCTCCCTGCCGCCGGTAATGGCGGATTCGTTGCCACTGGCCAGGTTGCCTTCGCCGCCGGTTACCGCCGCGCGCGGCCCCTCGGCTTCGTTGCCGGTGCCCCCGCTGACCGACGACCAGTTGCCGCTGGCCACGTTGTAGCTGCCGCCACTGGCAGCCGCGTAGTCGCCACTGGCCTGGTTGTCCCGGCCCCCGCTTACCGACGCATACACGCCGCTGGCCTCGCCGTCACGGCCGCCACTGACCGAAGTCCAGCTGCTGCTTGCGGTGTTGTCCCGCCCGCCGCTGACCGAGGACGTATCGCCGGTTGCCTGGTTGGACAGACCACCACTGACCACCGACCGGGCACCTTCCGCTTCGTTGTCCGAACCGCCGGTCACGGCAGCATAGGCACCACTGGCCCAGTTGCCTTCACCGCCGCCCACGAAGGAATGTTCACCGCTGGCCAGGCTGTCCCGCCCGCCGCTGATGGCAGACCAGGCGCCGCTGGCCGTATTGTCCCGCCCGCCGCTGATGGAGGCATAGCTGTTGTTGGCGATATTGCCTTCACCGCCACTGACGGTGGCAAACGGACCGGAAACCGAATTACCCGCACCGGCGACGATGCCGCCATAGCTGCTGAAATTGTTGAACGAACCCACCACCAGCGTATGAGAGCCGCTGCGCTCGTTGCCGGAAACCTGGCGCGGTTCGTTGTAGCCGATGATGATGTTGCCCAGGCCGTTGATGGAAGCCGTATTACCGGTTCCGTTGGTCACGTGCAGGTTTACTCCGTGTAAAAAGACGTCTGACCCGTTCCTGGCAAACAGGCCCAGTATGCCTTCCGGATCAATGGCCGCGATCAGGTCATTGGCGGCATCCAGCTGATCCTGCAGCAAGTTCACCGTGGCTTCCAGCGACGCCAGCCGGTCGAGGGTCTGCTGGGTATCACCGCCAGCGGGTCCCTGGGGCCCCACCGGTCCCTGTGGACCCGGCGGACCCTGCGGTCCGGGCGCGCCACTTAATTCGAGAAGCGCCTCGATATCCGCGAATCCCGCGCCGCCGCCAACCGGCTGCAGGGTATCCAGCTGCAGCACCGGGGGATCGAGGCTGGCCAGCACGAAATCGGCGCTGAAGGAAATGCCGTTGAGGATAATAAAAGGCGTGCTGAGAATGCTGCCGTCATAGACACTGACCTCCTCCGGCTCGACGTCCACCGCAACGGTCACGCCAACCAGTTGAAATTCAGCCGGCTGATCACCGACCTGCTCCAGTTCCACGCGCAGGTACCCGCCCCCGTCCTGCACCGCCAGTAGGGTCAACAACCCGTTTTCCAGGTACGCGGACTGCGCGTAAAGCGGTCCCTGGGTAATCAGGCCAACGAAAATCAGCAAGAATCCCCACGGTTTGATCAAGCGATTATGGTATTGCATAGCCCTGCTCCTAGTTTGTTTAGTTACGCCCTGGGCCGGTTGCCAACACCTGCAGTTGCTCCAGGTTTGCAACCCGCCGATAACAACCGACCAGCGTGGATACTATAGCCAATCCTGAAAGGAAACGTTATTGACAGGGAACAACTATTTCCGGACCCGCTGACTGGGTGTCACAACCGGCGGGTTCGAACCTGCCTCATTGTGCAGGTATCAGGCTGACGACGAATCGGTTAAGCTTCGACTTGTTACTAAACTGCCATCGACCACTTCAGGAGACCCAATCCATGAAACCTTTGTTAATTCTCGTTACGTCGCTGTGTACCCTGCTTGCACTGGGCACGGCTTACGCGGCAGAAGATCTGCCCATCGCCGGTTACAACGCCAGCCGGGATTATCCCGGCGCTAAGCTGACCCCCGATGCCGACACCGAGTACAAGGTGGTCTTCGATTTTGTCGTGACGGATGACAACCTCGACGATCCCTACCCGATGCTGCCGCTGGTGGCCCGGTACGTCAACACCCTGGCCAATCTTGGCGTGCCGAAGGAAAACCGCAGGATTTCCGTGGTTCTCCACCAGGGTTCCGGACTGATCGGGCTTAAAAACGAGGAGTTCCGGGCCCGCAACAATGGCAGGGACAACCCCAACATCGAGCTGATCAGGCAACTGCACCAGGCAGGCGTTACCTTCCACCTTTGTGGCCAGGGTGTCCTTTCCCGGGCCATCGAGGAAGAGGACCTGCTGGACGAAATCCAGGTTGATTACTGGGCATTGACCACGCTGATCGAACTGGGACGACAGGGGTACGTCAAGATCGGTGGTTGAGGCGGGTTGCCGTTCTCCGGCAGGGCCAGCACGATTCTGTACTGATTAATTCTGGCATTCTGGCGATTTTCGGCCGCACAGGCTCCAGGAAAGGAACTTCCCGGAGCCTGTTTTTGCCTGATTTCTGGAATGAATCTCTAAAAAGAGTTTCTAGAAATAGTACCGCAGACCGATCCGGAAGCGGGTCAGGTTATTGGCCAAATCGTTGTCAGCTGCGTAGATGTCGTCACTTGATACGTTAAACCCGATGGATGTAGAGATCGCCATGTAGGGTCGGACGAACCACTTGATTCCTCCCTGGACCGCAAACACGGTTGCCGTTCCGTCGGCGTCCAGGGTGGTATCGGCATTGAAATCGCCGTCATCATAATCAAATGAAGCGATACCGACGGAAGTGCCGATGTAGGGGACCATGTTACTGGCTCGATTGAAGTTGTACTCGGTAAAGGCGGAGATATCGAACCGCTCCACACCGCCGAGATCCGCGCCTACTGCGCGAATGCCGATTTCCCAACCGTCCCTGACAAAGTAGCCGTATGAAGCATCGATGTCGAAATCGATTTCTTCAAACTCCGGTAATTCAATGGTACCTGTCAATGCCAATTCCTTGGTGCCTTGCCCCAGCAGTGGTGCGCCACTGTCCTGAGCGTGGGATACGGAAGCGACGAACAGGCCGAACAGCACAGCAGGAACTATCAATAGATTGTTCATAAAATTTCTCATAAGGGAATGAAAACAAGGACCGCCAGGGAGGGAACAGCGGCCTGATGTACATAATTGGGGTGTGCAGGTGTTAAACAACCCTCCGCTGTATTTATATTTGTGTCTCAAACTGCCTACCAAGCCAGAGTGTCATCGGGGTTGTTTCTCCGTATAACTCAAACTTTTCAGCTGTTGGGTCATACCGGGTGTGTTTGTATCCCCTTTTATAGATAAATGAATCGATACTGGCTCACAGGGTTTTCTGTTGAGGGCTTAGGTGGTAACGAGAATCGGTTTGTTCAGGGGCGTTGCATGAGCACAGGACGGGGATTCGTCCGTGTCACCCCGTAAATACGCCCATGCAGGCTCGACAACTGCGTCCCGTCAGGCGACGGCCACAACAGTAAATTCCCGGTCCATGTCTGCACCCCAGACAGGACAGCAGTGGAGCTAATGCCAGGATCTTGAATCCCCGCCGTGAGCAAACGACAGTGGCCGGGAAAAACAGTTTTCAATTTTCCACTGAATGGGCATAATGCAGGCTGGTACGCAAACCGGCCCGAGTTTATACCGATGCAAGTGACACGCTTGTACAGTTCCAACCGCAATCGACTGCTGATCCTGGTCGCGGCCTGTGTATTTTTGTTTACCCAGACCATCGATCTGCAGCATTCCCATGGTGGTGATCTCAACCTGCAGTCAGACTGTCATGTCTGTCTCAAGCTCGGGTCCCAGCATGACCTCGCCGTGGCGAAACCGGCAGACCTGCAGACAGCGTTTGTCGCGGTCCATTTTCAATCGACTGTTCTTACTCCTGTATTCCGAACAGTCCGCTCGTATAGCCCCCGCGGCCCTCCCCGCCTCAGCAGCTAGTCCAGATACACAATATTTCCGTCTTGTTCGAATAATCCCGGTGTCTTTGTATGCCGGGATGTAGTGCATTTGGCAGACTGTAGTTAGTAATCCGGTATTGGATCGAGTTGCAGGAGCACACATGTTTGAATCTGGAAAAACCCACAAACTTACCCGGGCCATCGGGCTGGCCCTGGTGCCGATGATCGCCG
>Ga0070726_10003716_pt1 | contig 12700 bp, 9 predicted proteins | sample tdAd471_FD_67275 | JGI IMG/M metagenome (GOLD analysis project Ga0070726, IMG submission 67275) | Marine sediment microbial communities from the Atlantic coast under amendment with organic carbon and nitrate - tdAd47.1 | ecosystem: Environmental > Aquatic > Marine > Coastal > Sediment | place...
GTACTCGAGCCGAGTTTTTCAGTAACTGCCGAAAATCACGCTCGAGCCGCGTGCTCTTGGCGGCTATCCCGACAATCGACTCCGTATGATCACGCGGCGAAAAATGCAGGTCATTACCTGACAGCTGCACGTTGCCCTTGCGCGAGGAACGCCGAGCGACAACGTTGACGGCGTAAATACCGCTTTGACCGACGATGACGTGATCGACAACGCCCGCCGACGTTCTCACGTCGTGAAACACGCGTCCGTGGCCACTGGCGATGCGTTGCAGTGAATGGCCAACGGCGATGTTGGCGTCCCGCAGGAATCGGATCTGGCGCCACGCCGTCACCGTTCGGACCAGCCGGTACAGCGCGAATGCGGCCGCGGCGCCCAGGGCACCGAGGAGAATATACAGTTGCCAGGCGGGGTAGCCCACGAACAGCTGATTGGCCTGAAATGTGTACGCGACGCCGAAGACGAAGACGAACATGAACCCGGCGCCAAAGTAGGTCGACTGCCGGCGTGACAATTGTTCGAGTTCGTCGCGAAAACGCTGTGCCGCTTCGCGCATGATGCTGTCTGGAAAGTTCGGGTGCGACGCAAACGAACGCGCGACGAGCTGCCAGGACTTGGCGGCGAGAAAAAATATGATCGTGCAGGCGATCGCTACCGTTGCCGACCCGCTGATAGCTTCGATGTTCATGCAGCGCCTTGCTGTGGTGAAGACCTGTCAGGGTATCCAGCACCGGGCCCGCGCTCTGTGACGTGCTTCACAGTGATCGCAGAAGATGCCTCGATGGCACTCATTTTTCAGCTGACGTTCAGCCGTATCGCGTTATTTGTGAATGTCATCACGGCAGTGACCGTGACCCGGCTGGTAGCGTCGGGATATTCAGTTCACATAAGACGGGGTGTGTCATGAACAGGAAATGGGCAAACGCAGGAATGGTGCTCGTTGTCGTCGCTCTCAGTGGCTGCGCATCGATGAGCAGCGAGGAGTGTGCGAACAGCGACTGGGTCGCCGTAGGCTACGAAGACGGTTCGCGTGGCTTAACGACAGACAAGTTTGGCAGTCGCCGCAAGGCTTGCGCCAAGCACGGCATGACGGCCGATTTCCAGGCCTATCAGCAAGGTCGCGCCGAAGGCCTGGTAGAGTTCTGCCAGCCGAGCCGCGGTTACAATCTCGGCGTCAGCGGCGGCACCTATCACGGCGTCTGTGACGTTGCGATGGAAGAAGAATTTCTTGACGCCTATCGCGTCGGTAATCAGCTGCATTCGTTGCGCTCGAACGTGAGCGGCGCGAACTCCGCGATTCACTACAAGGAAGCCGAGCTCAAGCGCACGAGAGAAAAGATTCGGGAGAAAGAGGCGGCGTTGATCAGCGACGAGGTTACGACAGAAGATCGTATTCTCTTGCTCGCCGACCTGAAAGAACTGTCTGAGCGCACGGGTGAACTCGACTCGGAAATCGAGGACCTGATCGCGGACAAGGCGCGTTACGAGTACGAATTGCGGGATTACGAGGCGACTGTCGCCGCCTACGGCTACTAGTCGGTTACGATAGCGTCAGAGCAGGTAGTCGTCGGAATCGTCCCGGCGCTCCTTGCCTTCACGACGTTCCTGCGTGTATTTCCCGGTCGCCGTAGACATCCCCCCGGACGTAAACGGGCTGCGGCGATCTTTGCCGGTGCGACGATCATCGTGGTGCACGAAACGGCACTCACAGTTCGACGACATGCATCCTTCCAGCGGTAATTCGGGGGCCTTGGTCGCCAGAAAGCGCTCGCCAGCCAATTCGTTGGCCTGACTGCACGCATAGGCACCGGGCTTGATCGCGACTGCATGGTACTCGGTACCGCCTTTCGACTTACCGGAGATGCGCCTGTCCTGACGCTCACCTGGCTTATCCAGCCCCTTGCGGTAGAAAAACCACGCAACGAGCAGACCAGCAACGAGCAACAACAGGACGGTTCTCATCTCTCCTCCCCACAAGACGACGGGTTCAGGAATAATACTTTATTGTCGGCGCCTCGTCAGAGCAATGGCGAAGTCCATCAGTCGGTTTCGGGCTTCGCAGCCCGGCGTGCGATGAGGTCGTGGATGGGGTCGAATACACGCGACCGCTGCAACTCCGGGGATGCCGAGTAGATGGTTATGAAGTGGTCGTGTAGCCCGGGATAGCGTTCGAGCGCCTGAGTAAGGTCAGATGCGTAGGAACCAAGTCGAGCATCGTTCAGAAGTCCATGATCGTGGGCGATTTGCGCCGACCAATAGAGATTGATCATTTGCCAGGCTATTCCCTTGAACTGCGAGTCCTCGGTCGCGGTGATGAGGTGTCCCTCGGGCGAGTCCAGCTTCGGAAATAACCTCGCAAATTCAGGGTTCGACGCGCGTGCAACGTTGAGTTCGTTGAATCCCTGTGCGAGGCCCATTTCGATTTCCGCGGCGGCAATACTGTTGGCCTGGCGTACCTCCCAGGCGACCAGCAGCAGGGAGGCGACAATACTGACGACGCCGACGATCTCGACAGTTTCACGAAATTGTATGCGATGCACGATTACGACCTCATTATTGAGTCCACGCCGGCACACCGAAGAGCGCCTGGTGGAAATACAGGATGAGTGCGAATGCTACAGCGCCGATCACCACGGTGATGGCGTCCCTGGACTTATCGACGGGCGCTGGTTTCTCCCACGTACCGTCGCGCCGGTTGCAAAGGAGAATCTCGAGGACCGCCCAGACGCCAAGCCCACCGAAAAGGGCAAGGGACCGGGATTCTCCGTTCGCGAGCAAGTGCCCGGTCGACCAGAGAAGTACCGCAATCATCTGTGGATGACGAACGAGTCGCCGGATGTTGGTCTTCGACTGTGATGCCACGAATAGTACGAATGCACCAAAAACGAACGCCGATATTATCGGGCTGCCGCGCAACGGAGCTGTGTAAATGCTTATCTGGGGCGCCGCTTTCCAGCCGAATACGATAAGCACGAGCGACGCCACTATTGCCAGCGAAAACAGACCTCGGTAGGGATTGGAACCGAGCTTCTCGCTCATCTGCTGGCGCGCGGAGGGCATTGCAGACGGATACAGGTGTGCGGCCGAGAACAGCAGCAGTCCGCCAATCAGTAGAGTCATTGTCGTGGCTTCCGGAATTCGCTACCGAAGAGTATACCGGTTTGAATCAGGCGGGCCGCGATGTTCGTGTACCATGCGAATGTCTCGATATTCGGCGTACGGCATGAGAACCGATAGCAAGCTTATGGACATGCTGACGGGCTATGCGGCCTCGCATCAGCATCCCGTGAATATCGCCGTGCACATGATTGGTATTCCGACGATCATGCTCGGCGTACTGATCCCACTTAGCTGGATGTCATTCGCGGTGATTGATATTTCATTGACGCTGGCGCACGTCGTGGTAATTGGATTCTTTCTCTTCTACCTGACGCTCGACGCCCTGTTCGCGATTGTCTTCCTGATATTCGGATTGGCATTAAGCGTGCTCGCCGCATGGATAGCGCAAAGTCCGATGGCGGTATCCGGCACGATCGCGGCGGTGGCATTTTTCGGCGGCTACGCGGCCCAGTTCGTGGGACACGCGATCGAGAAATCCATGCCCGTGCTCGTCAGACACCCGATCCAGGCCAATCTCGCGGCGCCCTTCTTCACGGTCGTCGAGATATGCAAGATCCTCGGGCTCCGGGACGAGTTGTTCAATGAGGTGCAAAGACAAATCGCACTTCTCAGGAAATGAATGGTCAATGGCATTGGAATACCTAACAACAAGTAACGGGTGACCCGAATGAACGCAAGAATTCTCGCAATCGTGCTGGTCGCGATGTCCAGCATGGTGCTTGCCGATGAAGGCATGTGGACGATCGACAATTTTCCCTCTGACCGAATAGCCGATCAATACAAGGTCGATATCAATGACCAGTGGCTGCAGTCTGCCCAACTCGCGACCACGCGTCTTGAAAACGGCTGCACAGGCTCATTCGCATCGCCTGATGGCCTTATCCTGACCAACAACCACTGCACATGGGGATGCATCCGTAATCTCAGCAGCGAGGACCGGAATCTTTCGGACGAGGGCTTCCTGGCGATGTCCCGGGGCGAGGAATTGCAGTGCCCCGGTCAGCAGGTTTCCGTACTGGTCGATTTCGACGACGTGACATCGAAGGTAGCCGGTGCCACAGCAGACCTCGATGACGCCGACGCGAACGAGGCACGCAAGGCGAAGCTGACCGATCTCGAGTCGAGTTGCGAGGAAGCAGCAAATGGTGAACTGAATTGCGAGGCGGTCTCGCTGTACAACGGTGGGCAGTACTTCATCTACAAGTACAAGCGCTACGACGACGTTCGACTCGTTTTTGCGCCGGAGTTGGACATTGCCGCATTCGGGGGCGATCCGGATAACTTCAATTTCCCTCGTTGGTGTCTCGATATGTCGTTTCTCAGGGCCTATGAGGACGGGAAGCCGGCAGAGACTCCGAATTTCTTCCAATGGCGCGAGGCTGGGCCGCAATCCGGTGACCCGGTATTCATCACCGGACACCCCGGATCGACCGATCGGTCGCTGACGATGTCGCAATTGAGGATGCTGCGCGACGATGTGTATCCGTTATGGCTGCTGCGGTATTCGGAACTGCGTGGTCGCATGCTCTCCTGGGCCGATACGAGCCCGGAGGCGGCGCGAATCGTGCAACAACGGATACTCGGCTTCGAAAATGGCATTAAAGTACGCCGCAATCTGCTCAAGGCGCTGCACAACGACGAGATGATGGCGCAGAAAGCCAGGCATGAAGAAGAGTTACGCGGCGCGATCGCCGCGAATCCGGAGTGGCAGGCTGCCTACGGCGATGCCTGGGACCTCATCGACGGTGCAATCGAAGCACATCGCAATATGTACGAAGACCATCTATTCATTGAGGACAGTGCCGGAATACAGGGCGATCTGTTCAATTATGCGAGAACCATCGTGCGCGGCACCGCGGAGCGCGAGTTGCCGAACAATGAACGCATTCGCGACTACACAGACGCTGCGTTACCCCAGGTGGAGCAGGGACTGATGGCGCAACGCCCGATCGATGAGGGTTATGAGAAGCTTCGGCTATCGTTCTCTCTCGACAAAATGCGGGAGTGGCTCGGGCCCGATAGCAAGTATGTGCACCTGATTCTCGGCAATGAATCACCGGATGCGCTAGCCGCGAGCCTGGTAGAGGGCAGTCGCCTGGATGATCCGGCGTATCGAGAAGAGCTTTGGACCGGTGGCGTACAGGCTGTCGCGGCCAGCGATGATCCGATGATCAGGCTGGCGCTGGCGATCGATGCTCCGGCGCGGGCATTGCGCAAGCGCTACGAGGACGAAGTTGAGGCCCCGCGTATCCGCGGCGAGGAAATGATTGCCGACGCACGCTTCAAAGTCTATGGAACGGATACATACCCGGATGCGACCTTTACGTTGCGCGTGACATTTGGTGCTGTTAAAGGCTGGAAAGAGAAGGGCGAAATGGTCGAGCCCTTCACGAGGACGAGTCGTCTGTTCGAGCGTGCGACGGGCCAGCGGCCGTTTATGGTTCCCGACTCCTGGGCACAAGCTCGTGAAGACCTCGATCCCGACACGGCATTCAATTTCGTGGCGACGACGGATATTACCGGAGGTAACTCAGGCAGCCCGATCGTGGCGGCTGACGGGGCACTCGTAGGCCTCGCGTTCGACGGCAATATTCACTCGATCGCCGGCGACTACTGGTTCGATAGTGACATCAACCGGACGGTCGGCGTCAATACGGCGATCATTCTCGAAGCGTTAAAGGTAGTGTACGGCGCCGATCACCTGGTGGAGGAGTTGACGGTCGTGAACTGATGCGTCGTCAGTGGAGCGGGTAGTGACCGAACTCCTCGACGGCATCGACCATTGCCAGTACGTTCTCGGCGGGCACATCGTTCATGACGGTGTGCACGGCACCAATCATGCAGCCTCCCCCGGGGCCGAGAATCTGCATGACACGCCGGACTTCGTCGCGGACCTCCTCGACGGTGCCAAATGGCAGGATCCGGTGCGAGTCGATGCCACCGCAGAACGCGATGTTTTTGCCGTAGCGCTTCTTGAGATTGGGCAGGTCCGACATGGTGCCGGCGGAAGTCTGAATGGGATTGAGGATGTCGACGCCGATCTCGATGAAATCGTCGACCAGGGTGGCCACGTCGCCATCGGAGTGAAACAGGACCTTGGCGTTTGTCCGTTCCTTGATGAAGCTGATGAAATCCGCGTGAATGGGTTTGAGAATTTCCCGATACATTTTCGGTGAGATCATCAGGCTTTCCTGCGTGCCGAGGTCGTCACCGATCTTGATGATGTCGACGTTGTCCCCGAGCTCCTCCAGGAATGGTCCCATCAATTGTTTGCAGTAGACGGCGATCTTCTCCATCAAGGCCCGTGCGAAGTCACCGTCCAGCGCCATGTTGAGGAGGAATTTCTCCATGCCCTGCATTGCATAAGCGCGTTCGAACGGAAACAGCAGCCACGGCGTCGCGAGAATCGCGTACTGATTCTCTTCGGCGAGTTTCCGGGCCTGTTCCCGAACATGAGCAATTCGCGTTGGGTCGCTCATGTCAGGCCAGCCCTCGTAGGCATCGAGGTCTGCCTGGCTGCGTGCATCGGGGATAGGATGGACAGCCGGAAACCAGTCGCCAGGGACGATTTCCGTCTGCCCGCTGCCCCAGGAATCGACATAGTCGGAATGCGGTTCGCGCTCCCGATTTCGCTTTCGCGTGTGCTCGGGTTCGAGGTCGAGCACACCACGCACGTCGCTGTGCAGCCGGCGCATCGTTTCTTCATCGATCAGCGCGGTGCCGAGTTCCGGCCAGTCATAGATGTAGTCGTCAGGGGCGTCGATACCGGCGATGGCCTTGATGTCCTTGTAAGTTCCCATCTTGATGCCCGTTGCATTACTGACGCCTATGACCAGGGGCACCCGATCCGGCTCTTCGTGGTTAATCGCGGTGAGAACTCGTTCGCGGGGCGTCAATGGCATTAGCGCTGTACCACCTGTGTCGAGAAGCCCATGCCGTCAGGTTCCTTGCCCGCGTGCAGCGAGCGCAGGATCTCTCCGGTCGTGAGGTCGATCTCGGTGATGACGTCGGCATTGGCGTGAGCGACGAAGGCGCGCGATCCTGAATCGTCCACGATCACGCCGATCGGCACCGAGCTGTCGCCAAAGCGGTCGCCAAAGAGCCGCTCCTCGACATCCATACTCTTGAGGTCGAACGCCACGGTGCGAACCGCTTCCATTGTCACGGCGTCGTAGATCACGAGATCCCCGGCTCTTGCACGGGTGACAAGGACCTGGCCCTGTGACGTGGCGGTTGCCCGGATTGGAAAGCCTTCCGACGATATTTCCTTGACCACTGCGAAGGTCTCGGCGTCGAGGACAGTGATCGTGTCGGCGGCGCGGTTCGTTACCCAGATGTGCTGGCCAACAACCGCGATGCCTTCGGCACCTTCGCCCGTGATGACGTTTCTAATCCACTCGCCGGAATCCAGATCCAGAACCGTAATTGATCCCGACCCAATGTTGGTCGTGTACGCATGACGCCCGTCAGGATTGAGTGCGACCATGTGGGAGACATCCTGGTCGGTCGGTATGGCCAATTCGATTTCGCCGCTGTCGACGTCGACCACGACGAGGGCCTGGTTCGCCTCGACGGTGACCGCGGCAAGCGTCTTGTCGATCCATTCGACGCCGTGGGGTTTGCTGGCGTCGCCGAGACTAATCGTCTTCACGACCTCGGCGGCGGGAATGTCGATCAGCGTGAGGCTATTGCCGACTCCATCTCGAGTACCGTAATTGGTTACCAGGGCAAATCGGCCATCGGGGGAAATACCGACTTCATGCGGGCCCGGGCCTGTAGCCAACGTGGCGACGACTTCGCCGCTCGCCTGATCGATCAGGGACACTGTGGCTTCCGCTTTGTTGGCAACGACAAGCGTGCCGGCTTGCACTACAGGTGGTAGCAGTAAGGCTGTGAGCAGGATGATGAACCTCATGAGAGCTCCTTGCTATTTTCCGGTGATTCTACCCCCATTAGTCCAGTTGATTTCACAAGCGGGTGGCCCGGCGGTTCAACATTGTAAGAGGCAATCACAATAAATATTGTGCTAACGCACTAGTTAGATCCCGACCTTGTTAGAAAGGCTCTAATCTAGTCTAATATTCGCCACTCCACGGCCTCCGTCGAACGACCTTGCCGACGAGAATGGCTGAATAATTCAATCGCAATTTTGGGGAACGAATATGAAATACATGGCTGCTGCTCTTCTCGCGCTGTCCCTGGTCGCTTGTGGCGGAGAATCTGCCACTGAAAGCGCCGGTGAGAAGTCGTCTGGTGCTAGCGAGTTCTCGGTCTCTGAAGCAGGCGTCAAAACGAAGCGTGTAGAGGGTTTCGGCGGCGTAATCGCGGAAAGCTATTCGGACTCGCAGGAATGGTGGGCGGCCGAAGAGCGGCCTGAAGAAGGGTCGCCGAATGTCATTATCTTCTTGCTTGATGATGTTGGCTTCGCCCAGGTAGGCAGCTTCGGCGGGCTGATAAATACACCGAACATCGACGGGCTGGCCAACAACGGTTTGCGCTACAACAATTTTCACACCACGGCACTCTGCTCACCCTCACGTGCCTCATTGATGGCTGGTCGCAACCCGCATTCCATCGGTTTGGGTAGTCATGCTCTGACGGCGATGGGTTTTCCGGGGTACAACGCGATCATGCCGGAGTCGGCGAAATCGGTGGCCAATTACCTTCAGGAAGAAGGCTATGTGAACTACGCGTTGGGCAAGTGGGACCATACGCCACTTTACGAGGTCTCCCAGGTTGGGCCTTTCGACCGCTGGCCGAGCGGTGAAGGATTCCAGCATGCGTACACGTTCATGGCAGCTGATGTGCACCAGTTTGTTCCTGTCATGTGGAACGACCACACGCCTGAACCCTATCGCAAGTCCGTACATCTCGACCAGGACCTGGCCGATCGGGCAATCGAATGGATCACGGGGCATAAGTCAATTAAAGCTGACCTGCCATTCATGATGCTCTGGGCCTCCGGTTCGATGCATTCGCCACATCACGCGCCTGACAGCCACATTGACAAGTACGAAGGCAAATTCGACATGGGTTGGGACAAGGCGCGCGAAGAGATTCTCGAACGCCAGATTGCCATGGGAGTCGTGCCGGCAGGCACCAAGTTGACCGAACGCATCGATCAGATTCCTGCCTGGGATTCCTTGTCCGATGAAGAAAAGAGTTTGTATGCACGTCAAATGGAAGTGTTTGCGGCGCAAATGGAATGGGTCGACCTGCAGATCGGTCGCGTCGTTGCCGAGCTCGAGCGCATCGGTGAGTTGGACAATACGCTCATCTTTGTGACCGCCGACAATGGCGCGTCCGGCGAAGGTGGCCTGGCGGGAACGTTCAACGAAACATACGTATTGAATGGTCTGCAAACCCCGCTCGAGGCGAATTATCGTGCTCAGGAGGATTGGGGTCGTGAGAATACCTACCCTCACTACCACGCGGGCTGGGCGATGGCCGGCAACACGCCTTTCCGGTATTTCAAGCAAAGCGAGCATCGTGGCGGTCAACAGGACCACCTCGTCGTGCACTGGCCGAATGGCATCGAGGCCAAGGGCGAAGTTCGCAGCCAATACCACCACATCAGCGATATCGCTCCGACGATAATGGAAGCGGCGGGCATCGAGGTGCCCGAAGAACTCTACGGTATCCCGCAGCAACCCATGGACGGTGTTTCCCTGATGTATTCCTTCGACAACGCTTCAGCAGCTAACAGGAAGGAACGCCAGTACTACGAAATGTTCGGCAATCGGGCCATATGGTCTGACGGCTGGAAGGCCGTTACGCTGCACGCCAATCGCATGCCATGGGATCTGGCGGTCGTTTTGCCCTTTGAAGAGGACGAATGGGAGTTGTACCACGTTGCAGAGGACTTCTCGGAAAGCACGAATCTCGCGGAAGAGAATCCGGAGAAACTCGCTGAGATGATCGCGATGTTCGACGAGGAAGCCTGGAAGTACAACGTCTATCCACTGTACGACGACATGATTCAACGCCTGGGCGCGCAACAGGACCGCCTGTTCGGTGATCAAAAGGAATTCATCTATTTCGCGCCAGGTGCAGTACGCATAGCCGAGAAATCGTCAGCACCGGTCAAGAATCGGGCTCATACGATCGAGACACAGATTGATCTTTCGGGAGAGGAAGAGGGAGTTATTGCTGCGGTTGGTGGGATGACTGGCGGCTATTCGATGTTTATCAAAGATCATCGCCTTTATTACGATTACAATTTCCTCGATGGCGTGCACTACGTGTTGAAGTCATCGCCATTGCCGAAAGGCAAGACCGAGTTGAAATTCAACTTCATTAAGACGCAAGAGTTCGGCGGAATAGGCGAACTCTACGTGAACGGAGAAAAAGTCGACGAAGTTGAAATGCCGCAGATGCACATCGCAACGTACTCACTTGCGGAGACATTCGATATCGGCATGGATACCGGGACCCAGGTGACCGATCTGTACAGGGGTACTTTCGACTTTGATGGTGACCTCGACAGAGTCATCATTACAGTGTCGGACGAGAACACGGTGCCGCCGCGAGAGTTGCCGGCAGCCTACTACTGATCGGAACCATCGCTGGCCAGGCGGGAAACAAAAAGGGCTCCCATAGGGGAGCCCTTTTTAATTTGGTGCCCAGGGCGAGACTCGAACTCGCACATCCGTAAGGACACGGCGACCTGAACGCCGCGCGTCTACCAATTCCGCCACCTGGGCCGGTCTGAACCGCGTACAATTGCGCGGTTGGCAGGGTGGCGCACTGTACTCAAAGCTTGAGCAACCTGTCAATCGTCAACATCATCGTGGAGCAACCGGACTTGCCCGGCAAAAAGACGAAAAAGCGGTCAAAGCGATCCAGTAAGACCTACAAGCACCCGATTCCCAGCCGAAATGAGTTAATAGACTTTTTAACTGAAGCTGGTAGACCTTTGAAAATAAAGGCGATTATCGACGGCTTCGGGCTCAAGGGTGAACGCATGCGGACGCTACTCGAAGAGCGGCTCGAAGCCATGCATCGCGCCGGCCAGATCATCGAGAATCGGCGTCGCGAGTATTGTCTGATGGCCAAGCTGGACCTGGTCACGGGTACTGTCAGTGGTCACCGGGATGGATTCGGTTTTGTGATTCGCGACGATGGCGAGGCCGACGACGTCTATCTCTCCGCACGCGAGATGCGTTCCTTGTTCGATGGCGACCGGGCAGTGGTCAAGGTTATCGGCACGGATCGGCGAGGCAAGCCGGAAGGACGGCTCGTTGAGGTGATCGAGCGGGCGTCGCACGAGGTTGCCGGCCAGTTTATTCGTGAACGCGGGATTGGCCTGGTCATTCCCGATAATCCGAAGATCTCACATCGTATCCTGATCGCGAAAGGCCAGAACGGTGGTGCGAAGCCGGGCCAGATGGTTGTCGCCGAGATACTCGACTACCCGTCACACATCGAGCAGGCGACTGGCCGCATCGTAAAGGTGATTGGGTCGCCGGACCAGAAAGGCATAGCGACCGACATCGCCATTCACTCGAATAGCATACCGACAGAATGGCCCAGGGCTGTGCGCAAACAGGTCCGTGAGTTCGGCAAGACGGTGCCCGAGGGCGCGAAAAAGGGCCGGGTGGATTTGCGTGATGTCGACCTGGTCACGATCGACGGCAGCGATGCGCGCGATTTCGATGACGCCGTGTATTGCGAGCGGGCAGGGGACGGCTGGCGCTTGTTGGTAGCGATCGCTGATGTGGCGCATTACGTCGAGGTCGATTCACCGCTCGACAAGCAGGCGATTGTACGAGGCACCTCGGTGTATTTTCCGGATCGCGTTGTGCCGATGTTGCCCGAGGAACTCTCCAATGGACTCTGCTCCCTGAATCCGAAAGTGGATCGCCTGTGTCTCGTCTGTGACATGCGCGTCAGCAAATCGGGCAAGGTGTCGCGATCAACATTTGTCGAAGCTGTGATGCGTTCCAAGGCGCGGCTTACCTACAGCGAAGTCAACGCGTTACTGAGCGGGGAGTCACCGAACGCGGTCGGCAAGGAATTGCGGCCGGCAATCCGTGAACTACACGCTCTGTTCAAGGCATTCGCGAAAGCCCGCTCTCGTCGCGGAGCCATCGAACTGGATCTGCCGATGACGAAGTTCGAGCTGAACCAGGATGGCGAAATTGATCGTATAATGACCGTGGCGCGAAACGACGCGCACCGGCTCATTGAAGAATGCATGATCGCCGCCAACGTGCAGGCGGCGAAGTTCCTGCGCCGGCATCGTATCGCGTCACTGTACCGCATCCACGCGCGCCCGGATCCGGATCGTTTCGACGAGTTGCGGCTGTACCTGGTGTCACTGGGGCTCAAGGTGCCGCACCCGGATCATGTCGAGCCGCGGCAGTTCAATCAGCTCATCGAGCAGGTCGCGGACCGCCCGGACAGTGCCGCAATTTCGATGGCCATGTTGCGTTCGCTGACGCACGCGGAGTATTCGCCGAACAACATCGGACACTTCGGCCTCGCGCTCGATGCTTATGCCCATTTCACGTCACCGATCCGGCGCTACCCGGACCTGCTCGTGCACCGGGCAATAAGACATATCATTCGTGGCGGCAAACCG
>Ga0070726_10003717_pt1 | contig 12697 bp, 10 predicted proteins | sample tdAd471_FD_67275 | JGI IMG/M metagenome (GOLD analysis project Ga0070726, IMG submission 67275) | Marine sediment microbial communities from the Atlantic coast under amendment with organic carbon and nitrate - tdAd47.1 | ecosystem: Environmental > Aquatic > Marine > Coastal > Sediment | place...
ACAGGCTGACCGGCAGGTTTTGCCGCGCCATGGTGCGTTGTGCCTGGCTGGAGCTGCTTTCGATGATCTCGTCGTTGATATCCGTGATCACGCCGCCCAGCGCCTCGATCGCGGTCGGCCAGTGGACCGGGTTCAGGGGCGATGCCGAAAGCGAGAAAAACTGCCGTGCAAGCCGGTCGCGGATGATGCTGTCAATCTCGCCGATCAGGCCGTCAGCACGCTTATACGCTTCCTGAGCGGCAAGAACCGGGGATTGGGCCTTGGTGAGTTGCTCGGTCAGAAGACGGCGGCGCTCGGCGACCTCGGCGGCTTCGCTGGCCCCCTCGGCGGGCGACGGGCCCAGCGCCTCGACCTGGGATTTCAGCGTCTGGATCCGCTCCTGGTTCTGATCCTGAAGCGCCAGCGCGTCCGAGCGGAACCCGACCAGCGTTTCGCGCAGGGTTTCGAGCGCTGGCGAGGACGCCTCGGCGGTTTCGATGATCCCCTCGGCACGGGTCGCGGTTTTCTCCCATGCCGCGAAATCGAAGGTGACCTCATCCTGCGCGGCCAGCGGCTGCGCCAGCAGCAACAGCAACAAAAGGGCCGCACGGATCAGGCGCATGGGGATCAGGCCTCTTCGAAGACGGCGGGCAACTCCGCCGCCGGACGGTCCAGCCAGTCCGGCACGGGCAGGCCCTTGTCATGCAGGAAGACCGGATTCCACATCTTGGACTGGTAGCGCGTGCCATAATCACACAGCATGGTGACGATGGTGTGGCCCGGCCCCATTTCCGTTGCCATACGGATCGCACCGGCGATATTGACGCCCGACGAACCACCAACGCACAGCCCCTCTTCGGCCAGAAGATCAAAGGCCAGGGGCAGGCTTTCCATGTCGGGGATCTGAAACGCCATATCGGTTTCCAGCCCTTCCAGGTTCTTGGTGATCCGGCCCTGTCCGATGCCTTCGGTGATCGAATTGCCCTCGGATTTCAGCTCACCATGGTCGAAATAGTTGAACATGGCCGAGCCATCGGGGTCGGCGACGCCGATCTTGACCGCAGCTGAGCGTGCCCGAAGTCCGATCGCCGTACCGGCCAGCGTCCCGCCCGAGCCGACCGAGCAGATGAAGCCGTCGATTTTGCCGCCGGTCTGGTCCCAGATCTCGGGCGCGGTGGTGTCGATATGGGCCTGGCGGTTGGCGACATTGTCGAACTGGTTGGCCCAGACAGCGCCATTCGGTTCCGTCAAGGCCAGAGCCTTGGCCAGACGTTCGGAATACCGGACGTAATTATTGGGGTTCTTGTAAGGCGCGGCGGGCACCTGCACCAATTCGGCGCCAGCCAGGCGGATCATGTCCTTCTTTTCCTGGCTTTGGGTCTCTGGGATGACGATGATCGTGCGAAATCCCATCGAGGCTGCGACCAGCGCGATACCGATACCGGTATTGCCGGCCGTGCCTTCGACAATGGTGCCACCAGGGCGCAATTGCCCTTTGGCAATGGCATCGCGGATGATGAACAGGGCGGCGCGGTCCTTGACCGACTGGCCGGGGTTCATGAATTCCGCTTTGCCGAGAATCTCGCAGCCGGTCTGCTCGGAGGCTTTGTTCAGCCGGATCAGCGGGGTATGGCCGATGGCCGCTTCCAAATCTGTGTAAATCGCCATCATTCGCCCCTTGCGTGCCAGTTCCATCTTTCGCCTAGTTACGCCCTGCCCCAATGGGTTTCAAGGCGATGATGCGGTGCGCAGGCGGGGCCGGTTCGCCCGCAACCAATGCGCCGTCAGCAGAAGCGGACCGTTTTCCAGCTCGCCACTGTCAATGGCCGCATCGAAGGCCGGCCAGCTGAGCGTGAAGGCGCGGATATCCTCATGTTCGCTGGCAAGGCCAAGATGTTTCTCGCCATAGCCCGCCAGATCGGCCAGCCCGACAAAGGAGACGAGATATTCCGACACCGCCCCCGGCGAAGGATAATAGCGCGCCACCTGTTCCAGGGACCCAAGCGTCACCCCCGCCTCTTCGCGGGCTTCGCGCCGGGCGGTTTGCGCAAAGCTCTCGCCCTCATCCCGGCGCCCGGCAATCGCCTCCAGACACCAGGGGACAGGATCGCCGCGTGAAAGGGGGGCGGCGCGGAATTGTTCGATCAACAGCACCCTGTCCAAGCCTGGATCATAGGGCAGTACGGTCACTGCATCCTGCAAGCAGAAGGTCGCGCGCTCGATCTCGGCGCTCATCTCTCCGTCAAAGCGGCGATGGCGGAGGCGGCGTTCTTCAAGCGCGAAATACTTGAGATAGGGCCGTTTGGTGCTGACCGTCTCGACATCGGCCAGACCATAGCCCCGGCGCAGGCGCACAGGCGGGTGATCGCGGGCAGCAAGGCGCGACAGCGCGCGGGTGCGGATCGTGGTGATATTGGCCAAAACCTCGGCCGCCGGGCGCGTGCCGAAATACCCCATAACCTCGCGGGCGGCCTCGACCGACACGCCACCATCCCGCAACTGCCAGGCTTCCAGTGACCACGGCCCTTCGGGCTGCCAGGCGCCAGGGGCCGAAAGATAGATCTCGGCCGGTTCCGGCCCGGACGGGGTCTCGACCGTCTCGGTGACCAGCGCATAGTCAAACGCCCCCTCATAATAGTCCAGCCGGGCGATATCCGCCGCCGACAGGCCCCGGACCAACAGCCCCTCGGCCACCGCTCCTGCCTGTTTCCGGGCGAAGGGAAATTCGCGCCCCGCCACACCAGTGACCGCATATCCTGGCAAACCTGCCGGGACCATGTCGATCTCGACCGGTTCCCGGCCCAGCACGACGGATAACAGCTCCGTGTCTCGTAACGTGCCGTAAAAGAACAGGTTTCTCATGCCGGGCCTAGCTCCACCGACGGGCGGCGCTTTCGGTCAGAACCCCGCCGATCACGCCCCCGACCAACAGGATTGTGAGGATGGTCGGGTCGGCGGCATGGGACAGATAGTCGATTCCGATCCGGACGGCACCGTTCAGCGCATCATCGGGCATGGGATAGCGTTTCTCCAGCGAACGGCGGAACATCTCGTACAGGGAAAAGGCCAGGGTCGACCAGATCGTGATCCAGAGACTGCCGGCAACGCCGCTGATCACCGCCGAGCGAAGCCCGCGCCCGGCCAGCCGACCGACATGGAACCAGCCGACCATGGCTCCGAACAGGGCTGCGATGGGCAAAAAGGCGGGGTTGCGCGGCGCATCGGTCATGAGCGGCCAATAGGCCAGCCCGGCGATCAAAGTCACAACAGCAAAACAGATCGCCCCGACAAGTTTGGCACCGGTCGGCATCTCGCGCATGCTGGGTCAGCCCGGCTTTGCCATGGTCACCTGCACCACATCGCAATTGCCGCTGCGAAACGCCGCCGCGCAGGAGGTCAGGTAATAATCCCACATCCGGTGGAACCGGTCGTCAAAGCCCATGGGCGCGATCACGTCCCATTTCTCATTGAAGGTTTCAAACCAGCGGCGCAGGGTCAAGGAATAGCTCTCGCCGAACTCGATCAACCCCGTGCGGGTCATCCCGGCCCGCGCAATCTGCTGATCCAGCGCGGTTTTCGACGGCAGCATCCCACCGGGGAAGATGTATTTCTGAATGAAATCAACGGATTTCCGGTATTGCTCGAAGCGACGCTCGGCAATGGTGATGATTTGCAATGTCGCCTGGGCGCCCGGCTTCAGACGGTCGCGCACCGTGTTGAAATAGGTCGGCCAGTATTTCTCGCCCACGGCCTCGAACATCTCGATCGAGGCGATGCCGTCATATTCCCCGGTCTGGTCGCGATAATCACGCAGGACAATCTCGACCTGATCCTGCAACCCGGCCCGGCGGATCCGGTCCACGGCGAAATCATGCTGTTCCTGGCTGATCGTGAGGCCGGTCACCTTCAGCCCCCGCTCACCAGCGGCATATTCGGCAAACCCGCCCCAGCCGCAGCCGATCTCCAGCACATGGTCGCCTTTCGACACGCCCATCTGGTCAACCATGGATTTGTATTTCACGGTCTGCGCTTTGGCGAGATCCTCTTGCCCGGTCTTAAAAATAGCCGAGGAATAGGTCATCGTCTCGTCCAGCCATTTCGAATAGAAATCATTGCCGAGATCATAATGGTACGAGATGTTCTTTCTCGCCTGCTCCTTGGTGTTGGAGTTCATCCAGTGGCGCAGACGCTCCAGCATGCGGACGATCCCGCCGCCGGGAAACCCGTCGAACACATGCTCATTTCTGTCGAGAACGATGTCCATGAAGGCTTGAAGGTCACTGACCGTCCACCACCCCTCGAGATAGGCATCGGAAAAGCCAAGATCGCCTTCGCGGATCAGACGGGCAAAGCAATCCGGGTTGTGGATCTGCAATTCCACCGCCTGACCGGGCTTCTGGCCGTCGGCCCGGAACACCCGCCCATCGGGCAATCGAAAGTCCACCCGGCCATGGTTCAACCGTTTGACAATGCCAAACACCGCGGAAAAATATCGCGGCAAATTTTTCTGGCCGGACGTGCTGGTCAGTATACTCATGTCTCAATCCACCCCTTGGGGACGGAGCCTAGACCGATTCCTTTGTTTTTGCCAAGTGGTTTGGTGCGTTGACTTTTCCGGGGATCGGAAGAAGACTTTGGCCAGAACGGGGGCTGGTACTTCGGCCAGGACGGGGAGCGGTACGGGAACCAGTACGGCGGCCAATGCGGGAGCGACGAACAGAGATGGATCCAAATGGCGCCTTTCTGGACGATGCAACGCTGGCGGCGCATCGTGCCCGGCTGTGGGACCGGCAGCGCCTGCATGTCACCGCCTCGGCCTTTTTTCGCGACCTGTGGAAGGATGCACCCGCGCCAAAGACATTGGCGGGCATTGTCGATTTACCCTTGTGCGACAAGGCAGACCTGCGCGCGTCGCAAGCTGCCCAGCCGCCCTTTGGATCCTATCTTGCAACATCGCGGCGCGAGGTGAACCGGCTGCACCGCACCTCGGGCACGACGGGTCAGGCGATGAACCTCGCCTTGTCAGCCAGAGATTGCCATGTGACCGAGGTGGTGGCCGGGCGCTGTCAGACTGCGGCGGGTCTGGGGCCTGAGGATACGGTCGTGCATTGCCTGAATTACCAGATGTGGATGGGCGGTCTGACCGACCATATGGGGCTGGAACAAACCGGCGCGACGGTGATCCCGTTCGGCGTCGGGCAGTCCGAGCTTTTGATCCGCACGATCCGTGAGATCGGGGTCACCGCCATCTCCTGCACGCCCTCCTATCCCGCGGTGCTGGCCGAGACGCTGCGCCGGGCCTTTCCCGATATCGCGCCGCGCGATCTTGGCCTTCGGATCGGTCTGTTCGGCGGCGAGCCGGGTCTGGACGACCCTGCCCTGCGGCAGCGGATCCGCGACTATTGGGGGATGGAGCCGCGCAATGCGAATTACGGTGTTTCTGATGTGATGTGCAATTTCGCCGCCCAGTGTGCATGCGACGACCGGCTGCATTTCATGGCCGCCGATGTCCTTTGGCCCGAACTGATCGACCCAGAGACCGGCGGGGCGCTGCCGCTGGAACCGGGGCAAACGGGCGAACTTGTCCTGACCCATCTGGAGCGGGAGTGCCAGCCTCTGGTGCGGTTTCGAACCGGCGATATCCTGGCCATCGACGCCACGGATCCCTGTGATTGCGGGCGGACCGGGTTTCGTTTCCGGGTGATCGGCCGGAGCGACGATATGGTCGTGGTGCGCGGGCTGAACCTGTTTCCGACCATGGTCGCGGCCAGCCTTGCCGGGATTGTCGAATTGTCCGGCGATTACCGCATCCGGCTTGACCATCCGCCGCCCTATGATTTTCTGCCGGTCGAGGTGGAACTGGCGTCAAAACAGCAGATCGACCCCGCCCTGGCGCTGGCCGTTGAGGCCGCGCTGAAACGCGATCTTCAGGCCACGGCCCGCGTCACCCTGTTGCCGCATGGCAGCCTGCCCAAAACCGAGGGCAAGACCCAACGTGTCATTCGGAGCCATCCATGAGTTTTACCTATGAAACCGTCCTGTCAACCCGCCATGGCGCGGTGCGCACCATCACGCTGAACCGCCCGGACCGCCTGAACGCCATGAACCCGGCGCTGCTCCGCGATGTCCGATGCGCCTTCGATGATGCCAATGCCGATCCGGACACAAACGCCATCATCTTCACTGGCGCGGGCCGGGCTTTTTGTGCCGGTGATGACCGGCAGGACCATGTCGAAGCCACGAGCCGCACCGAAGCCGAGGCCGCCGTGGCCGCCATTCAGGACGTCACAACGGCGATCTTGCTGGGGCAAAAACCGGTCGTGGGCGCAATCAATGGCTGGGCTGTAGGCGGTGGGTTCGAATGGGCCATCAATTGTGACTTTCCAATCTGGGCCGACAGTGCCAAGGGCTTCTTTCCCGAGGTCTCGCTGAACTTCTTTGTAACGGGCGGGGTCACGGCACTTCTGCCGGCGATGGTCGGCCTCAACAAAGCGCGCGAGCTGTTGTTTTTTGGCGAGAAACATGGCGCGGCGGCGCTGGCTGAGATGGGGGTTGCCTGGCGCGTGGTGCCCGATGAACTGCTTTTGGCGGAGGCAGAGGCCGTGGCGGAAAAACTGGCAGCGCTGCCCGTCGCGTCGGTTCGGGCGATGAAGCGGGTGCTGACCGCGACCGCCGCCCGCGATCTGGCAGAGGCAATGGCGCTGGAGACCGAGATGGCCGTCGAGGGGATGCTCGACCCGCTGACGACGAAACTTGTAAAGGACTTCTGAATGACCGACCTCCGCCCGGCCCGACCCGATGACCTACCCGCGCTGGCGGTTCTGTACCCGGCCGCCTTTCCCAATGAGGACCTGATGCCGTTGGTCCGACAATTGCATGACCACGACGATACGTTCTCGCTGGTGCGCGAGGGGGCGGATGGGCTGGTGGGGCATATCGCGTTTTCACGTTGTTCGGTTGGCGATGCTCTGGTGTTCTTGCTGGCACCACTTGCGGTGGCCCCCGCAGCGCAGCGGCAGGGGATCGGATCGGCCCTGATCGACGCGGGCTTGGAGCGGTGCCGTGAGGCCGGCGCGGCTTCGGTCTGTGTACTGGGCGACCCGGCTTATTACGGGCGTTTCGGCTTTCTGCAAGAGGACCAGATCGCGCCGCCCTTTCCGATACCGCGCGACTGGCGCCCGGCCTGGCAGTCCGTGCATTTTGGCACAGTCCCGGCCCCGTCCGGAACGATCGCGGTTCCCGGCCCGTGGAAGACTCCCGCCCTCTGGTTGCCCTGACGCTCGGACGCCGCAAAAAGCCGCAGGCCTGACCTCTGGCCCCTGCCCCCGGCTGTGAGGTACCCTGTGGAATACCCTTGCTTGCTGCGCCGCAGCATTTTATCACTTCGGCACACGCATATCACCAGAGAGAGATCGCATGGCTGAATTCAAGAAAATCCTTGTCGCCAACCGGGGCGAGATTGCCATCCGCGTGATGCGTGCCGCCAATGAGCTCGGCAAGAAAACCGTCGCTGTCTATGCCGAAGAGGACAAGCTGAGCCTGCACCGGTTCAAAGCCGACGAAGCATATAAGATCGGCGAGGGCATGGGGCCGGTCGCGGCCTATCTCTCGATTGATGAAATCATCCGCGTCGCCAAAACCGCCGGGGCCGATGCGATCCATCCCGGATATGGCCTTTTGTCCGAAAACCCGGATTTCGTGGATGCCTGCGCACAGAACGGGATCACGTTCATCGGGCCGAAATCGGATACGATGCGCGCCCTTGGCGATAAGGCCAGCGCACGGCGGGTGGCGATCGCCGCCGGGGTGCCGGTCATTCCCGCGACAGAGGTTCTGGGCGATGACATGGACGCGGTCCGCCGGGACGCGGGCAAGATCGGCTATCCCTTGATGCTGAAAGCCTCGTGGGGCGGTGGCGGACGGGGGATGCGCCCGATCCTTTCTGAGGACGAGGTCGAGGAAAAGGTTCTGGAAGGCCGGCGTGAGGCCGAAGCGGCCTTTGGCAATGGCGAAGGATATCTCGAAAAGATGATCCTGCGCGCCCGCCATGTCGAGGTCCAGATCCTCGGGGACAAACATGGCGCACTTTATCATTTGTGGGAACGGGATTGCTCGGTCCAGCGGCGCAACCAGAAGGTCGTCGAGCGCGCGCCTGCGCCCTATCTCAGCCAAGCCCAGCGTGACGAGCTGTGCGAGCTGGGCCGTCGGATCTGTGCCCATGTGAACTATGAATGCGCCGGAACGGTCGAATTCCTGATGGATATGGACAGCGGCAACTTCTATTTCATCGAGGTGAACCCCCGTGTCCAGGTCGAGCATACCGTGACCGAAGAGGTGACCGGCATCGACATCGTCCAGGCGCAGATCAAGATCGCCGAGGGCAAGCCCCTGGCCGAGGCGACCGGCAAGACCGAGCAGTCCGAGATCACGTTGAACGGCCATGCCCTGCAATGCCGGGTCACCACCGAAGACCCGATGAACAATTTCATCCCCGATTATGGCCGGATCACCGCCTATCGTTCGGCCACGGGGATGGGGATCCGGCTTGATGGTGGCACGGCCTATTCCGGCGGGGTGATCACCCGCTATTACGACAGCCTTCTGACCAAGGTCACCGCCTGGGCCCCGACGCCGGAACAGGCGATCGCGCGGATGGACCGGGCCTTGCGCGAGTTTCGGATCCGCGGCGTGTCGACCAATATCGCCTTTGTCGAGAACCTGTTGCAGCACCCGACATTCCTGGCCAATGAATATACCACCACCTTCATCGACGAGACGCCGGGTCTGTTCAAATTCAAGAAACGCCGGGACCGGGGCACCAAGGTCCTGACCTATATTGCCGATATCACCGTCAATGGTCATCCCGAAACCGAGGGGCGGGCCAAGCCTCCGGCAAGCGTCAAGCCCCCGAAACCGCCCGCCACAGGCCCGGCGGGTCCGGCCTATGGGACGCGCAATCTGTTGGAACAAAAGGGCCCGCAGGCCGTGGCTGACTGGCTGGGCCAGCAAAAACAGGTGCTGTTGACCGATACCACCATGCGCGACGGGCATCAGTCGCTGCTGGCGACCCGGATGCGATCCTATGACATGGTCAAGGTCGCCGATGCCTATGCACGGAACCTGCCGCAACTGTTCAGTGTGGAATGCTGGGGCGGGGCCACTTTCGACGTGGCGTATCGCTTTTTGCAGGAATGCCCCTGGCAGCGCCTGCGGGATCTGCGCAATGCCATGCCGAACCTGATGACGCAGATGCTTCTGCGGGCCTCGAACGGTGTCGGATACACGAATTACCCTGACAATGTCGTGCAGTTTTTCGTCCGCCAGGCCGCCGAGACCGGGGTCGATGTGTTTCGCGTCTTTGACAGCCTCAACTGGGTCGAAAACATGCGCGTCGCCATGGATGCCGTGGTCGAAAACAACAAGGTCTGCGAAGCGACGATCTGTTATACCGGCGATATTCTGGACCCGGACCGGGCGAAATACGACCTGAAATACTATGTCGGAATGGGCCGCGAACTACGCGATGCGGGGGCCCATATTCTGGGCCTGAAGGATATGGCGGGACTTCTGAAACCTGCCGCGGTCGGTGCCTTGGTCAAGGCCCTGAAGGAAGAGGTCGGCCTGCCGATCCATTTTCACACCCATGACACAAGCGGCATTGCCGCCGCCACGGTTCTGGCTGCCTGTGACGCGGGCGTCGACGCGGTGGATGCGGCGATGGATTCCATGTCCGGCGGCACCTCTCAGCCCTGCCTTGGCTCGATCGTCGAAGCCCTGGCCCATACCGGACGCGATACCGGGCTCGACATCGCGGCAGTGCGCGAAATTTCAGATTACTGGGAAGGCGTGCGGGCGCAATATGTCGCCTTTGAAGCCGGATTGCAGGCCCCTGCCAGCGAGGTCTATCTGCACGAGATGCCCGGCGGCCAGTTCACCAACCTCAAGGCCCAGGCCCGCAGTCTCGGCCTTGAAGACCGCTGGCACGAGGTGGCGCAGGCCTATGCCGATGCCAACCGGATTTTCGGCGACATCGTCAAGGTCACACCCTCGTCCAAAGTGGTGGGCGACATGGCGCTGATGATGGTCAGTCAGGGGTTGAGCCGGGCCGATGTCGAAGACCCCGATCGCGACGTGGCCTTTCCCGACAGCGTCGCGGATATGCTGCGCGGAAATCTCGGGCAACCACCCGGTGGTTTCCCGGCGGCGATCACCAAAAAGGTCCTGAAAGACGAGACCCCCAACACCGAACGGCCCGGTCTGCACCTGCCGCCCGAGGATATCGAAGCGACCCGCACCCGTGTTCAGGCAGAACTGGGCGGGTTCCGGCTCGATGACGAGGATCTGAACGGCTATCTGATGTATCCAAAGGTGTTCCTCGACTATATGGGCCGTCACCGGGTCTATGGGCCGGTCCGCACATTGCCCACGCGCACCTTCTTTTACGGAATGGAACCGGGCGAAGAGATCTCGGCCGAAATCGACCCCGGCAAGACGCTGGAGATCCGGCTGCAAGCGGTCGGTGAGACGAATGAAGAGGGCGAGGTGAAGGTCTTTTTCGAGCTGAACGGCCAGCCCCGTGCGATCCGGGTGGCCAATCGCAAGGTCAAGGCCTCGACCGCCAAGCGGCCCAAGGCCGAGCTTGGCAATCCGAACCATATCGGCGCGCCAATGCCGGGCTCGGTGGCCTCGGTCACCGCACAGACCGGGCAGGCCGTCAAAGAGGGCGACATGCTTTTGACCATCGAGGCGATGAAGATGGAGACCGGCATCCATGCCGAGCGTGACGCGGTCATCAAGGCGGTGCATGTGCGGCCGGGCGACCAGATCGACGCCAAGGACCTGTTGGTGGAGCTGGAATAGGCTTGTCTTTCACCGGACGCGCGATCCGTTTATCCTGACCAAATTCTGGGGCCGAGGCGCTGGCGACCTCGTCCGCGGCGCATGCCTTTTTGCGCCGATCCCCAAGATCCCCGAAGATCTCGCCCGGACCTGTCGCGAGATCCGAAAACCCGGAAATGTATTGGCCGCAGGCCGATCTGCAAAGCTGTCAAAAGCGGCGTTCGCGGCGATGGGCGCCGCCCGGATCAGTCTTGGCGCCGCGCTGGCGCGGGTTGCCCATCAGGCCCTTCTCGATGTCGCCGAGGGTATATTCGCCGCCGGAGATGTCTCAGGGCTGTTGCGGACAGCGCCCGCAACGATCCCGCAACGCGACATTGCGGGACCATCCTGTCGGACCCGACGATCACTTCAGGTTTTTATAGGCGTTCCAGCCGAAGGTCACGACGCCGATCACGACCAGCACCTCGAAAATCGCGGCCACCGGGCCGATAACCGCAGGATCCGCCTTTTGCGTCAGGATAAAATAGAGTGCGATGACAAGGCCAAGGACGCCGATTTCATAGGCCCAGAAATGCACCTTCGCGAGGCCCGACGCCGCCATGTCGGGAAACACCTTGTAGGCCAGGCCAAAAATCGTCGCGAGGACAAAGCCCAACAGGTTCATATGGGCGTGCAAGGGCGCAAGGGTGAAATCCTCACTCGGGGCCATATACATCCCGATCAGCAATCCGACGATCAGGTATAGCGTGCCAATCAGCACGAAATTTCTGGATACGTTCATCATTCTTCCCTCATATTCCGGACCGGCTTCGGGACCATCCCTGCCGATCTCACGACTAAGTGTATCACATTTTCAATGACTTGGCACGTTTTGCGTGCAGGCGCGCAAAGCTGTCGCCACCAACATGGGCCGAAGGAGGACTAAGGCGGCCCGCCAGTCCGGTCATCGGGCTCCTGACCTTGCGACCCTCCCCGGTGGAGCCTGCCCCTGGACTTGCCCACTTGAACCCCGCGCAAAACCGCCTAGGGTCGGTTCCGCCACAACCGGAGGATCCGATGACCGAGCTGACCCTGTCCCTTGATTTGTTGTCCAACCCGGCGGTTTGGGTATCCTTCCTGACGCTCACCATCCTTGAGATCGTCCTGGGCGTTGACAACGTCATCTTCATCTCGATCACCGCCCAGCGCCTGCCCGAGCATCAACGCCGTACTGCCCGGATGCTGGGGTTGGCCGGTGCGTTGGTGATGCGGATCATCCTGTTATTCTCCATCGCCTGGATCGTCAGCCTGACCCGGCCGGTTTTCACTGTCTGGGGCACGGAATACAGCTGGCGCGACCTGATCCTTTTGGCCGGCGGGTTTTTCCTGCTGTACAAATCCGCCACGGAAATCTTCTCGGAGATGGAGCCGGAGGAACGTGCAGCGGCCAGTGCCACGGCCACATTCGCCGGGGTGATCGCGCAGATCGTGGTGCTGGACCTGGTGTTTTCGCTGGATTCCGTGATCACCGCCGTCGGCATCGCCGATCATCTGGAGGTGATGGTCGCCGCCGTGGTGGTGGCGATCCTGATCATGATGGTCGCCGCCGAGCCGATTGCCGGATTTGTCGAGGCACATCCCTCAACCAAAATGCTGGCGCTGGCGTTTTTGGCCATGGTCGGGATGGCGCTGGTCGCCGACGGGCTGCACCAGCATATCGAGCGCGGTTTCATCTATGCCGCCATGGTCTTTGCCGGAGCGGTCGAAGCACTGAACCTGATCCGGGCGCGGCGGCGGCGGCTTCAGTCCGGCGGGCCGCCGACATAGGGCTGCAACATCGCCGTCACAAAACTGTGGAGCGGGGTCGCCACGCCATGGGCCGCCCCAAGCCGCGCGACAT
>Ga0070726_10003720_pt1 | contig 12685 bp, 9 predicted proteins | sample tdAd471_FD_67275 | JGI IMG/M metagenome (GOLD analysis project Ga0070726, IMG submission 67275) | Marine sediment microbial communities from the Atlantic coast under amendment with organic carbon and nitrate - tdAd47.1 | ecosystem: Environmental > Aquatic > Marine > Coastal > Sediment | place...
AATAACAATACAGGTAAGATTTATAAGGTGACCATGAATGGTTGTAACCCCGGTACTATCACGAATATATTTACCGGTGCAGCCACAAGTAACAATGATGGCATGTCTTGTCCAAGCGCTCCAATTGCTGAGTTCAACGGCAACGATACTGATAATGATGGTTTGACAGATAACCAGGAATTAGCAACTTATACCAATCCCCTGGATGCTTGTAGCCCACTTTTTGATGCGCCTTCCTGCGATGGCATTCTCAATAATGGTTTTGTTATCCAAGCACCGGCTGGTAAGACGATTGCTTATGTTGAGGTAGACTTCAACTGTGATGCACCCGATGAATACTCTTACATATTCAATAACAATGTAGATAACGATATTGATGATGATGGGGTTCCTAATGCCTTGGATCCTAATCCAAACGATGCCAATCAGTCCTTTGTGCAGTATCGACCTTCGCAGAATAGCTTTGGCACCTATGGTTTTGAGGATTTATGGCCAGAAGTGGGAGATTACGATTTCAATGATTTCGTCGTACAGGTGAAAGAACAGATTATTACCAATAGTTCGAATAGAGTATATCGGGTCATCTACGACTTGAAGGTGATGGCCATGGGAGGGATTTTCAATAATAATTTTGGTATTGTAACCCCTGATCCGGGCAATAACGCGGCGGTGAAAATCATTTCGCCCCACAATGTAACCTGGACGAGTAGCCAAAGAGGAAGTACCGAAGTCATTATCATCCAGAAGCCCAAGCAACTCTTTTACTCCCTGGGAGTGATCAATGCCTGGAATAGTGACCCTTACTTTGCCCCGGTGGAAATTCAAGTGCAAGTAGACTTAGATGGAAGTTATTCTTATCCTTCAGGCTACAAACCGAGCTTCTTTATCGAGCAAAATGGAGTGAGTGGACACGAAATTCATATAGCGGGCGTAGCACCTACCTCTAATCTCCGATCCGGCCTATTCGGTACGGCCCATGATGACAGCAAACCGAGTTCTAGTAAATATTATATGACTAGTACCAATTTACCTTGGGGGATTTACCTACCCACAGAATGGAATTATCCACAGGAGGGAATCGATCTAACAGCAGCTTATAAACGATTTGCAGAATATGCGCAAACCAACCCGAACTTGGCCTGGTATACCAACACTTCAGATAATGTTGTGTCTTCCCGAGTATACACCCGGCATTAAAATAAGTTAGGAATTTGGCAAGACTTCAGAAGTTTTCTCCGACTTGTCAGCGGAAACTTCTGAAGTCTAAGCAAGGCTTACAAACAGCAGAACACCACTAGGGCTTCAATATTTTCTATACCAAACATGTACTAATATGAGAACTGCAATTTTACTACTATTGGTGTTTCAACTGAGTTCCTGCGCCGTTTCCAATAAGGTCAGCTCAGCGCATATTTCCCCTGGGATGGAACAGCTCGTTGTACCCGATAACTTCAATTACGCCAATGTTACGGATGTAAAAGTCGAGTTACAATTTCAGGGGCGCGATTTTACGGATGGCCCACCAGCCAAGTATAAAATCTTAGGCTTGGATGATAAAAAACAGCAGGATTTACTCGTGCAGGGAGAAATTACCGAAAAAGGAAAAGTCGAAACCGGCATGTTTATTCCTTTACACTTTACAGAACTTGTTCTGGAGGTAGATTATGGACCTCGCACCTACAAAATGCCCTTGAAGAAAAGACCCAATATTCGCCAGATTATTTGGATGGATTACGAGGGCCTATTCTAATCGACAAAAGATATAATTTGAGGATATTTTAAGACATACTAAAGCGGTTTTAGGATTAGCTGATAGCGTGTGAAAACACGAATTGGTTAATTTCCAGGCGCACAATGCTTGCTGTGGTTCAGTAAGTGATTGTGCGTCTTATTTTTTGTATTTTCCTTTCTTTTTAGCTTCACGGAAAAACAATACTCCTTCCTTTTTCCTATTTTGCAGCAATCAAGTTTCAATTCTTTTAATTTTTACGGAAAACCTCGCATTTTTATATGAGATATCTACTGTTTTTATGTCTGATAGGGCTTATTAGTAGCACTACTGTATTGGAAGCCCAGAAACACCCGCTTACTTATTATCTGCCCGATATTGAATATGATCCTGCTATCCCCACACCAGAGCAAGTGCTTGGTTATCAGATCGGAGAATGGCATATTAGCCATGATCAATTGCTGTTTTATATTCGTACAGTAGCACAGGCTTCTCCACGGATGACCATTAGTGAACATGGTCGTACCTATGAAGGGCGTCCATTGGTTCATTTAACGGTTACATCCACTGCTAACCATAGCCGATTAGCTGAAATTCAAGCACAACACGTCCAGTTGAGCGACCCTAAACAGTCTGCGAATCTAGACCTGACTAATATGCCTGCGGTCATCTACCAAGGCTTCAGTATACATGGAAATGAACCAAGTGGCGCCAATGCATCTGCCTTGGTCGCCTATTACTTGGCGGCTGGTCAATCTGATGAAGTAAAGACCTTACTAGATAATGTGGTGATAATTTTTGATCCAAGTTTTAACCCGGACGGTCTTCAGCGTTTTTCTACTTGGGTCAATATGCATAAGAATGCGCAATTGACCTCAGATCCACAAGATCGAGAATATTCCGAAGGCTGGCCCAGAGGGCGTACCAATCACTATTGGTTTGATCTTAACCGGGATTGGCTACCTGTGCAATTGCCCGAGAGTCAAGGACGAATCAAAGTCTTCCATGAATGGAAACCCAATATCTTAACAGATCACCACGAAATGGGATCCAATTCCACTTTCTTCTTCATGCCAGGAGAGCCCACAAGGGTTAATCCTATTACGCCAAAGCGAAACCAGGAGTTGACAGCGAGGATTGGGGATTTTCACCAAGCGGCATTGGACAAGATAGGTTCCTTATATTATAGTGGCGAAGGCTATGATGATTTCTACTACGGTAAGGGTTCAACCTATCCAGATGCCAATGGTTGTATTGGAATTTTATTTGAGCAAGCCAGTTCTCGAGGACACCTCCAGGAGACGGACAATGGCTTGCTTAGCTTTCCTTTTACCATTCGCAATCAGGTGACCACGGCTTTGTCCACGCAAGCTGCTGCCGTAAATCTGCGGACTGATTTGCTCAGCTTCCAAAGAGATTTTTACCAACAAGGCCTCAAGAAGGCAGCACAAGAAAAAACGAAAGGTATTATTTTTGGTGATGGACATGATGAGACCAGAGCCAAAGCTTTGGTAAAGATATTAAAGCAGCACCAGATCGATGTTTATCAGCTAAAAGATGGGCAAGAAGTAAACATCGATGGTGCGCCTGCCAAGACAGCCTACGTAGTACCCATGGACCAGGCTCAATACCACCTTATTCGAGGCATGTTCGATAGTAATGTCACCTTTGAGGATAGCCTTTTTTATGATATTTCTGCCTGGACTTTGCCCATGGCTTTCAATTTATCTTATGAGGCCATTACCGATAAAGCTACGCTGAAAAACAGAATGGGTAAATTGGTAACAGATGAGGATTTGATGACCACTTTCCAAACCCCGACCCAAAGCAGCTATGCCTATTTATTGAAATGGGATGATTATTATGCACCTAAAGCTTTGAGCCATTTGTTGAAAAACAATGTGCGAGTTCGGCTCTCGACCCAACCGTTTACCATCGAAGGAAAATCCTATGATGTAGGTACTATAGTGATCCCTGTGCAGCAAGAGGGAATGACTGCTACGGATTTGCATCAGCTACTAGTAAAAGTGTCAGAAACAGCGCAAGTGAGTATTGTTGGGACTTCAACCGGATTGAGTCCTGTGGGGCCAGATTTGGGAAGCCGCGATATGGCGGTATTAGAACAACCTCAAGTGCTTTTGATGGTAGGTGATGGGGTGAGTTCCTATGATGCGGGAGAAGCCTGGCACTTGTTGGATCAACGATACGATATGGCGGTGACTAAGGGCCAAACGGCTGCATTCAATCGAATGGATATTTCGCGCTACAATGTGATTATTATGGTCGAAGGATCCTACAGCTTGCTGGGGAAATCAGGTGCGGCCAAGTTGAAAAGTTGGGTGAGCCAGGGAGGAACGGTAGTAGCCATGAAAAGGGCTGTCAATTGGCTGGCTAGTAATGGTCTAGCCAATGTAGCGATTAAAAAATCGAATACTAGAGATGGCGAGGCACGCCGACCTTATGGAAAGCTATCTCGGGACAATGGAGGGCGTGTTGTTGGTGGTGCAATAGCGGAGGTAGAAGTGGATTTAAGTCATCCATTGCTATATGGTTATCATCGCGAGAAGATGCCTGTTTTTAGGAGAGGTTCTTTCTTATTTGAACCGGCTCAAAATCCTTATGCTACGCCAATGGTCTATACCGATAAGCCATTATTAAGTGGGTATATGCATGAGTCAGAAGAAAAACGCTTAGCCAATGCGGCGGCAACGGTCGTAAGTAGTACTGGCAGAGGAAAGGTGATTTGTCTCAGTGATAATCCCAATTTCCGAGCTTTTTGGTATGGCACCAATAAAATATTTGCCAATGCTATTTTCTTCGGACAAGCCATTAGCGGAGGGAGCGCTGAAAATAAGCCCCCTAAAAAGCCGACAAAATAGAAAAACTAGGGCTTAATTAAGCTTGGGCAAATGATGGAGAAATATAGCATTTGACCTCATCATTGGTTCAAAACCACTACTGACATAGGTTTTTAGCTACTAAATAAAGGGATAAACCCAACGATATATGCCGTTTTAACGTCTGATCAGAGAGAATAAGTAGTGTGGCCATAGAATCTTCTATTGTCACACTACTTAATTTGTTGAGGAGTTGTAATTTACTAGTTCTACTTGTTCTCTACCGTCAAGCGAATGATCATAAATATACGACGCAGTATTATTTTTCTCCTCTTTGTGCTGGGGGTAATCTGTTTGCCACGAACTTTCGGGCAACGGTTTCCACAGTACTTACCTAATGATGGAGATAGTATCCTAACCTTGAAGAATGGGGTAGGTACCACTTATTATATGAAAGGACGGAAGATGAATCTTCCCATTATGGAGTGGTTCATGCAGGATTACCCCGCTGCGAAAAAAGAAATTAGCGGGGCCATTGTGGCCGATCAGCTTAGTGTAGTGGGCTATACTGTAGGGAGTATTTTTACCATAACCGGACTCCTGGTTTATGAACCGAATAAACACCTGGGACAAGATTTGATGATGATGGGGGGAATCTCATTAGGCGTAGGAATTCTCTTTCAAGTAGTGAGCGGAAAATATAAAAAAAGAGCGGTAGAACGCTACAATGAAGCGCTTCGGAAAAGTAAACCTGCTGTGCTAAAAGGAATGAGTTTCCGACTTAATTTTAATGGAGGAGGGACTCAGCTGGTGATTGGCTTCTAAGCCAGCAATTTTACATTTTGTGCAGGCGGAAACCTGCCTAGCTGACGCCAGATCAGACAGGTGCGAAATCGGAAGGTGGAATCTCAGTTGGGCTAGGCTAGTTTTCCAAGCTGTCTGTTTTGGCAAACGCCAGGCAGACTTCCTCCTTCCGATTTCCGCTTTTTCAATAGAGCTGATACTATAAAAGATGAGCCAAATGAAAGGAGAGTTGGGTGAGTTCCTCCTTCGTTGAGGCCAGTGCCTCCGATAAACTCCTTGGACGAGTTTGAATGGAAAATGCGGCCTTTAGTCCCATTTGCCGGATCAATTTAGGATCGGCCAATAAGGCCCCACAAATCGCAATAACTGGAATATCATAGGATGTAGCTCGGGCACAAATACCACTAATCAGCTTCCCTTGCAAGGTTTGATCATCAATCTTTCCTTCTCCTGTTATGATCAAATCTACTTCCGTCAATTGCTCGTCAAATTGAGCTTCCTGCATGACCGCATGTATACCCGAACGAAGCTGGCCATTGAGAAAGACCAGGGCGCCATATCCCATTCCGCCGGCAGCGCCAGCTCCTGGTTCATGGGCCTTATCTACGCCCAGTGTTTGGACGACTTGCGCTGAAAGGTGCTGAAGTCCTCGATCAAGTACTTGCTGCATCATTTCATCTGCTCCTTTCTGCCTACCATAAACCATGGCTGCTCCCTGCGGACCGTACAGGAGATTGGTAACATCACAGAGTACTTCAATATCGGGTAAATGGATGGCGGGAGAGGTGATGGCTGCGATCTGTTGGAGGTCTTTGCCTAACCCTTTCAAGGGCTGCCCATGCTTGTCTTTAAAGGTGTAGCCTAGGGCGATCGCCATTCCGATTCCTCCATCATTGGTAGCGCTACCGCCGATGCCCAACACAATTTTCTGGGCCCCACCTTGAATGGCGTCTAAGAGCAATTGCCCGGTGCCAAAAGTGCTGGTCTCAAGTGGATTTCGCTCCTCCGGCTTCAGTAGTTGTAAACCTGAAGCTTGCGCCATGTCAACGAAGGCGGTTTTCCCATCTGCTGATAAACCGTAACCCGCCTTTATATTTCGAAATAATGGATCATAGACCTTCTTTTCTATCCATCGACCTTGGGCATGATAGGTGAGTATATCTGCGGTACCTTCTCCTCCATCGGCCAGCGGGAATAGCTGTACTGCAAATTGAGGCCTGGCTTGTTGGATGCCATCTCCAATCGCTCGGCAAACTTCCAAGGCGTCCAAACTGTCTTTGAAGGAATCGCAAGCGATAAGTATCTTCATTGTAATCAAAATGGCAATGTGAATCAAAATATCAATGAAAATCAAAATCAAAATGGAAATCAAAATGGAAATGAAAATCAAAATAGAAAAGAAAATGAAAATGTGAATCAAAATGATTCTTGCTATTACCGCCGCTGGTTCACAGAAGCTAACTCGCCTTTGCCGGCAACTGCTCCGCCATCATTCCCAACCAAAACCAATTTCCGACTTCCGACTTCCAACTTTCCGACTTCCCACTTCCCCACTCCTACAACCCATACTTATCCATCCGACGATACAAAGCCGCCCTGGTCAAGCCCAATTCATCAGCCGCTTTAGAAATATTACCGCCGTGATGTGTCAATACCTTGCGAATAGCCCAACTTTCGAGCTCGGCCAAGTTGTAGCTTTCTGGCTCGCCGGCTTTTTTACCATTGCGGGAATTGTTTTCACCCTGTTGGATAAAGTCAGAAATATTCAATTCGCGGTCCTCGGCGAGGATGACGGCTCTTTCGACAGCATGTCGGAGTTCTCGGATATTCCCGGGCCAGCCATAGGCCTGTAGTTGTTTAAGGGTTTCTTTTTTGAGCGTGAGGGCGGGGCGTTGGTATTTGCGCGTATAGATTTTCAAATAATGATCAATCAAGAGTGGGATATCTGACTGTCGTTGCCGCAGGGGCGGAAGCTTGATTTCTACTGTATTGATTCGATACACCAAATCTTGGCGAAAATTGCCTTCCCCGACCATATCATACAAGGGCATATTGGTCGCACAAATCAGTCTAATATCTATATTAATGGGCTCATTGGCGCCAATTCGTTGTACTTGCCGACTTTGGAGAGCCGTCAGTAATTTGGCTTGTAAGGGCAAGGATAAATTCCCGATTTCATCTAGAAACAAACTACCACCGGAGGCAATCTCAAATCGACCCGCCCGATCTACTTTGGCGTCTGTAAAGGCTCCCTTTTTATGTCCAAATAGCTCACTGCCAAACAACGACTCAGGAATGGCACCCAGGTCAACACTGATAAATACCTCATCGGATCGCTGAGACTGGCGGTGAATGGCTCTGGCGACCAATTCCTTACCGGTACCATTTTCACCCAGGATGAGTACATTGGCATCCGTTTTAGCTACCTTCTCTACCATGCTGAAGACTTGCTTCATCGCTTGCGAGTCGCCAATAATCTCACCAAAAGGCTGATCCAGGTCATTACTTAAAGTTTGCTTCTTTTCTTCTAAGGTTTTGACCTTCTTCCGAGACTGACTCAACTCCAGTGATTTTAGCAAGGTCGTTAGCAGTCGTTCGTTGCGCCATGGTTTTTCTATGAAATCTAGTGCGCCAATTTTTACACATTTTACGGCTGTTTTTACATCGGCATAAGCCGTTATCATGATCACTTGCGCATCGGGTTTGAGCTCAATGGTTTTTTCGAGCCACATCATACCATCTTTGCCCGAAGTATCTCCTTTACGGAAATTCATATCCAACATAATCAGGTCATAATCTCCATTGCGGAGCAGCCTTGGCAATTGGAATGGATTATTCTCAGTCGTAACATCAGTGAAGTGCTGAGAAAGGAAAAACTTTAGACTTAAGAGAATATCTTCTTCATCATCGACGATTAGAATTCGTGCCTTTTTCTTCTCCATGATTTAATTTACTTACTTTCTGTCTTTCTTGCGAATTACTAGTTTCAAGCCTGACCATACCTTGTCTACTGCACATACTTTTACATCTACTAGTTTATTGGCAAAAGCAGCAGCGCGGATGGTGTCTTCGGTTACATCAGTGGGAACTTTCGATGCCTTTTTCGGCCAGGATACCCAAATCATACCATTGGATTTGATTTGGGACCTTAATAGGGGAAGTAGCTGATCTAGCTCTTCTTTTTGTCGGGTGAAGAAATGAATAAGGTCTTTTGGAGTCGTATCATCCTCTAATTGTTCAACCCCTTCCGGCCAGTCTTGAAATAATTCAAAATAATGGGCTGGCTGCTGAACGAGTTTGATGGTAAATCCAGGCTTTATGCCTAACTTTTTGGCTAGTGGTGTTCCTGAATAACCAGCTGATTGGGTAGTCTTTTGATGATCCATTGTTATAAAGATACACTTTGGGACAAAAAGTTGCTACAATTCTGTTCGTTTTCGAACACTTTCTGTTCATTAGTGAACGCTGAATAGGGGGGGGATTACGGATTGATAGGGTCAAGTTGTTGATTATTAGTGTATTGTGAAAAATGGCACGCTGGTTGCCCTATAGGAATAACTGTTAGAAGAATTGTCCGTTTTTATCAATTTTTTTTACCGACTATGAGGGCAATCTTCAGAAATCACCCGACTTTTTAAAATTTTAAGAACCACTTACAATCCTTGCAATGGATAAGAAAATTAAAAAACAACGATGGAGTATTCAGAAGATCGGTCTCTACGCCTTAGGCTTAGCAGCCGCTGTCTTTCTGTTTATGGCCATTTACCGGGATGCAGGTACTTCGCGCTTGAATGTTGAACAAGAGCGGCTACTTACCGATACGATTAACGAAGGGGTCTTTAAGGAGTATATCACACTTTTTGGTGTAGTAGAACCCATTAAGACGGTGTACTTGGATGCCATCGAAAGCGGTAAGGTAGAAGAGGTTATGCTCGAAAATGGTACGATGGTTGAAGCGGGACAAAAAATCATGCGCTTATCCAACCTCGATCTTCAACTGAATGTACTGAACCAGGAAGCACAAGTTGTGAATCAGATCAATGACATTCGCCAAACGAGTATCTTGATGGATCAACAAAGTTTGAACCTGAAGGAAGTAGCACTGGACATCCAGTACCGAATTGATCTGTTTGAAAAGCGTACGGCTAGGAATAAATTACTCTTTCAAGATAGTGTCATTTCTCAGGTCGACTATGAAGAAGCGCAAGATGAGTACGAACACTTAGTGCGTCGAGCCAAGCTGCTGGAGCAGACGATAGAAAAGGATTCTCTTTTCCAATTGATGCAGCAAAATCAGATGACAACTACCCTGGACTTGATGAAGCGAAACCTAGATTTTGCTAAGAGTAGTCTTGACAATCTGACAATCAAAGCACCGATATCTGGCCAAATTTCTTCTTTGGATTCCGAAATTGGACAGTTGATCAATCGAGGGGAGCGAATTGCTCAAATTGATTTACTAGATAACTTTAAAATTCGGGCCCAAATCGATGAATACTACATCTCTCGGATATTTCCGAATCAGCAAGGTAGTTTCGTGATGGACGGCAAGACATTTTTGCTAACCGTCAACAAAATCTATCCAGAAGTAACCAATGGTACCTTTGAAGTCGATATGTTATTTGTCGGCGAACAGCCTGGAAATATCAAGCGAGGACAAAGTATTTCACTAAAATTATCGCTTAGTGATGAAACACAAGCAACCTTGCTCGCAAAAGGTGGTTTTTATCAAACGACAGGTGGTAACTGGGTGTATGTAATTGATGACTCGGGAGTAGCACACAAGCGCAATATCCGAGTAGGACGCCAAAATCCCAATTACTATGAAGTACTTGAGGGCCTAGACAACGGAGATATTGTCATCGTTTCCAGTTATGAAAACTTTGGAGACAAAGATGAATTGGTATTGAAATGATGGATTTTTGCAACTAAGCGTAGGGGTAAGTCGTCCTACAAAGACATCTTATAACTGCGTAGTATTCAAAACCATCAAATCACTTAACACATGAGAATCATACTAATCCATATTATTGTGGCGCTGTTGTTGGGCTTTTGGGTCAACAAGGCAGCGGCTCAAGAAGGAGACTTTCGTTCCCTGGAATCATTTAATTCTATCTTGTTGAAAGGTAACTGGGATATCATCCTAGAACAGGGAACGGAGCCCTCCATTCGTATGGCAGCTAAAGACCCTAGCAAATTGGATAAGGTGGAGGTAAGTGTCGAAAACGACAAGCTCAGCCTTATTTACAATGCCATACCTGGCAAAGAATGGAAAGATCATCCGCGAATTAAGGTCTATTTGATTTATACTGAGTTGGAAGAGATGGATGTCGAAGGAAAGATGGTCGTAGAAAGTCGCTCTACGATTAAGACTGAAAACTTCGACCTGGATGTGGAAGGCTATCTCAAAGGAGAGATGGACGTGATCGCCAAAACATGTAATGTGGATGTAGAAGGCTATTTTAGATTAGAACTTCGTGGTGAAACCGAAGCTTTTGATCTAGATATGGAAGGCTTTGGAAAAGTTTGGGCCAGTAAACTCAAATCCCAATCGGCTAAAGTATCCATTGAAGGTATGGCCTCAGCCTATGTATATGCCAATGAGTCTTTATTCGCCAAGGTAGAAGGCATGGCCAAATTAGGGTATGCTGGAGATCCCCAGGACAAGAAAATTATCCGAGAGGGGTTAACCCTCGTATCAAAAAAATAATCATCTGATTCAAATAATGCTTTTCACAAGCTTATCGTAAAACAAGCAAGTCATGATTAGAACCAACAAACTTTTTAAGGTCTATCAGACCGAAGAAGTGGAGACCACGGCCCTCAATGAGGTCGATATCGAAATCAAAGAAGGGGAATTTGTCTCTATTATGGGACCCTCCGGTTGTGGTAAATCTACACTCCTCAACATATTGGGTTTGATTGATAACCCCAATGGTGGAGAATACTTTTTCCTGGATGAAGAAGTATCTGATTATTCCGAAAGACAACGCTCCAAGTTGCGTAAGAATAATATCGGATTCATCTTTCAAAGCTTTAACTTGATTGATGAACTGACTGTGTTCGAAAATGTCGAATTGCCATTGATTTATACCAAAGTAGGATCAAAAGATAGAAAAGCGCGTGTAGAAGAGGTCTTGGAGAAGATGAACATGATGCATCGTCGCAATCACTTTCCCCAGCAACTATCAGGTGGTCAGCAGCAGCGGGTAGCTGTAGCTCGTGCCATTATCAACAACCCAAAGCTGATCCTTGCGGATGAGCCTACCGGTAACTTGGATAGTGCCAATGGTAGTGATGTAATGAAAACGCTGGTGCACCTTAATAATGAGGGAGCGACTATCATCATGGTGACTCACTCCCAATATTGTGCTGAGTTTGGTACGCGTATCATTCGTATGCTCGATGGCCAGGTGGTCACTGAAAACATGCTCAGTAAGCCCATGTTATAGTTAGGGCTTCAAACTATAACGCTTACCAAACTCAGGCTAACCTCCTGCTGTTTGGTAAGCGTACCTACATCTGTATCGATGCTAGTGTTGGAGAGAACCAGACTATCCAAGTGACTTCAGCTCAAGCATAATCTTGCTCTTTCTCTTTCCAATTAGGGAATATTCATCATCGCATTGACTACTTACCTGCCTTGCATTGCAAAGGTGGGCTGTCCCTATTATGTCCAAAACAATCATCCAATGCATCTAGAACATTTCAAAATCGCCATTCGTAGTCTCACTCGTAATAAATTGTATGCGGGAATCAATATGCTCGGTCTCACTTTGGGCTTGGCAGTGGTCATGTTGATTGGGTTGTTCCTATTGGATGAATGGACCTTTGATACTTTCCACCAACAAGCGGATCAAATTTATCGAGTGGTTGAACACAAAGGAATTGATGGGCCTAATGCAGAACGCATCGCCGGTGTGCCGCTAAAAGTAGCATTGGATGGAGAAGAAAAATTCCCAGAAATAGAAGAGGCTGTTTTTGTCAATGGATATGGCCGGGTATTATTGATGAATCCTGAAAAGCAAAACTCATTTTATGAAGAACTGCTGATGGCCGAGAAGGATTTTCTACAGGTATTTGATTTCAAGTTAGCAAAAGGAAATCCTGCGCAAGCCTTGTCAGAGCCGTCCACGGTAGTACTCTCACATGAACTCGCCCAAAACCTATTTGGAGAGATCGATCCCATGGGCAAGATACTAGAAACGGATCGCGGGGCCAACTTTAGGGTAACGGGCGTGCTAGCGCCGATCCCCGGGAACTCTCACCTTCAATTCACCATCTTGGCCTCTGCCGAAACCCTCAAACAATTTGA
>Ga0070726_10003724_pt1 | contig 12671 bp, 7 predicted proteins | sample tdAd471_FD_67275 | JGI IMG/M metagenome (GOLD analysis project Ga0070726, IMG submission 67275) | Marine sediment microbial communities from the Atlantic coast under amendment with organic carbon and nitrate - tdAd47.1 | ecosystem: Environmental > Aquatic > Marine > Coastal > Sediment | place...
GGTGTGCCTCAGGAAACCGCCCTGATTCGGGTTTATGACAAGGTGCAGCAAAACACCCACCGGTTGCCCCCGGGTGCGAGTCAGCCGAGTGTCGTGCCGGTGGTGGTGGACGAAATCCCCGTGGTCGCCGTAACGTTAAGCTCAGCCACCTATGACGATTACGGCCTCAAACGTATTGCTGATCGAATGGCGGTACGACTGCGCAGCCTGCCGGATGTGTCGGTGGTCAGCGTGATCGGAGGGCGAGATCGTGAGCTTCGTATCGAGTTCGATCCCGAGCGCATGCAGGCCTTTGGCATCAGCATGGATCAGGGGCTTGCACTGCTGGCAGCCAGCAATCGCTCCGGTGATGTGGGTTCAGCGGTTAAGGATGGATTACGCTCTCAGGTCTATGTGGACGGGCAGCTGCGGTCGATTGCGGCTGTGCGACGGCTGGTCGTGGGGAGTTATCAGGATCGTCCCATTTACCTTGAAGATATCGCCGATGTGGTCGATGGGCCGCCGGAGGAACGTCATCAACTAACGCGTTTCTCACTCGGTCCTGCCCATCCGGATTATCAGGGCGGCACCTATCGCGACAGGGCCGCTGTGACCCTGGCCATTGCCAAAAAACGCGACACCAATGCGGTTCGGGTCGTCGATCAGGTGCTCGACCGGGTGGCGCGCATGCAGCAGCGCATGGCACCCCGAGAAGTGCGCTTTGATGTCACCGTTAATGATGGCGAAAAAGCGAACAAGGCGGTCAACCGTCTGGTAATACAGTTGGGTATTTCGCTGTTGTCAGTGAGTCTGGTGCTGGCACTGTTTCTGGGGGTCCGAGAGGCAGCCATCGTTACTTTGCTGGTACCACTGGCGTTTTTTGCCACCTTGATAGTGGATTATTTTATCGGTATCAGTATCAACCGGGTCACCCTGTTCGGGTTGATTCTGTGTATCGGCATGCTGGTTGATGCCGGTATTGTGGTCGTGGAAAACATTCACCGTCACTTTAACGAGTCACCGGATGCGGATCTCACCCTGGCAGCCATTGAAGCAACTCGGGAGGTCGGTAATCCGACCAACCTGGCGACCCTGGCGATTATGGCTGTGTTTAGCAGCATGATCGTCCTTACCGGTATGGCCGGGGAGTACTTTTATCCCATTACAGTGGATGTCCCGGTGGCCATTTTCGCTTCGTTGGTCGTGGCCTATATCGTCGGCCCCTGGGCCGCCGTTCGCCTGATTCGTCCAGCACCCCAGAGCCACGCAGCGGCAAAACGTGATGCCTGGGTGGTAGATCGCTACCGTTATCGCCTTGGCCGTCTACTGGATAGCTCAAAGTTGAGGCGAAATTTTTTCCTCGCCCTGACTCTGTTACTCGTCCTGACTTTGTTAATGCCAGTGTGGCAGTTCCTGCGGCCACAGGGGGTTTCAGGACCGCTATCGGCCGGGGGGGTCGCGTTAACATTCCTGCCAAAGGACGATCAGAACACTTTCAATATCACCATTGATATGCCTGAAAATAGTGTGATTGAGCAGACTGACCGCCTGGCCCGTGCGATCGGCCGGATACTGGATCAGGAACCGCTGGTCGAGAGTTACCTGACTACCCTGAGTATCCCTGGGGTGGCAGACCTGACCGGTTTGCTCCGCGGGAACCTCTCCCGTTATGGCGAACATTTTGGCGAAATTCGGGTCAACCTGCTGCCGAAGGATCGACGCCTGGATTCGTCGATTGGTCTGGTGACCGAACTAAGGGAAAAAATAAATCAGGTGCAGGTCCAGTTTCCCGGCAGTGTGGTTCAACTGGTCGAAAATCCGCCGGGTCCGCCTAGTCGCGCCATGGTGCTAGCGGAAATTTATGGCAATGATCCAGACGTTCACCGAGCCATGGCAGCCCACGTCAAGGAGCAGATGACAGACACCTGGGGCATGGTCGAAGTGTTTGACAGTGACCCAGTGACCACCCATCGCTATCGCGTTGTGGTGGATCAGGAAAAAGCGGCACTTTCCGGAGTGGCGACGGCACAGGTAGAGCAGGCACTGGCGATTCTGTTTGACGGTCAGGTAATCGGCAGCATTCACCTCTCTGGCGAGCTCAATGTGGTGCCGCTGCGGGGTATGGTGCCGCGGCGGTTGCGGTTGCAGCCGGATCAGCTCGACCGGGTGTACCTGAGCAATAGTGACGGCAAGCGCGTGCCGCTCACCGAGGTGACGCAGATTGTTCTTGAGCCAGAAACGGCACCGATTCAACGCAAGGATAATGAACGGGTGATCTACGTAGGCGGGGAGCAACTTTCGGCGACCGCCTTCAACGCCGTGCTCGACCTGGATGAGCGGCTACGCGAGCAATTTGCCGACCAGGGCATTTCATTGCCGACCAGCAATTTAACGCTCGTAGAAACTGCACCGGATACCGTTGATGGACCCCAGATTTTGTGGGCCGGTGAAGTACGGATGATGCTGGATGCCTACCGGGAAATGGGATTGGCGGTCCTGCTGGCGGTGATTTTCGTTTACCTGATTCTGGTTGGATACTACCAGTCATTCACCATACCGTTGATCGCCATGGCCGCGATACCGCTGGGTGTTATTGGCGTTTTCCCGGGGCACTGGATTATGGGGGTGCCGTTTTCCGGCGCCTCTATTATCGGCATCATTGCGTTGGCGGGTGTGGTGGTGCGTTCTTCGCTGCTGATCATCGATTTTGCCGGTGAGAAACTGGCCGCCGGTGTGCCGTTGCGCGAGGCAGTGCTTGAGGCAGCGACGCTGCGGCTCAGACCCATATTCCTGACTGCCGTGACGGTGCTGCTCGGATCACTGGTGATGCTGCTTGACCCGGTGTTTAACGGGCTGGCAGTGAGCCTGATTTTTGGCACACTGGTGTCGACGGTTTTGACGGTGCTGGTTATACCGGTGATTGTGTATCGGGTTGCCAGGGGCAAGGTGGCTCGCGGTGAGCAGTTTCTTGGCTAGCAAGCCAGAGTAGCGTTGCTGTAGGGCTGTTAGCCAACCCTGATCACTACTGTCAGTGGCCGGAAAACCAGCGGTCTGCGGGATTCTGAGAGTGCCTGGCTTTAGCAGCGATCATGGTCGTCAGGGTTCGATTGCCAATGATCTTTTTGACGCCTACTGAATGGATGTCAGAAGTGAGTCATCCAATCCCCAGGGAGGTGGCGTCAGCGGGCCAGTTTTTCCGCTGCGGCAGTAATCATCGCCTCGGTGGTTGCCCAGTCGACACAGCCATCGGTAATGGAAACGCCGTACTTGAGGTCGCCAAGGTCGGCTGGAATCGGCTGGTTGCCCGCGGACAGGTTGCTTTCGATCATCAGGCCGACTATCGGGCTGTCGCCGGCGGCAACCTGGTCCACGCACGCCTGCATGACCTGGGGTTGCAGTTCCGGATTCTTGTTTGAATTGGCGTGGCTACAATCGACAACAATCCGCTGCGCCAGGTTAGCGGATTCCAGCTGCTGCGCGACTGCCCGGATTTGAGCCGGTTCGTAGTTGGGACCATCGTATCCACCGCGCAGGACAACGTGACCATAATCATTGCCACGGGTGCGGATTACCGCCGACAGACCATCCTGGTTGATTCCAAGAAAATGATGCGGGCTGGAGACCGATTTCATTGCGTTCACGGCGACGGCGACATTCCCATCGGTACCATTCTTGAAACCAACCGGCGTTGATAAACCGCTGGCCATTTCCCGATGAGTTTGAGATTCAGTGGTGCGAGCACCAATCGCAGTCCAGGTGATCAGGTCATGTAAATATTGAGGCATGATCGGATCGAGTGCCTCGGTGCCGGCCGGCAGGCCCAGCTCGGCGATGTCGATGAGCAGTTGACGAGCCAGTCGAATGCCTTCTTCAACATGAAAGGAGTCGTCAAGACGGGGGTCGTTGATCAGTCCTTTCCAGCCGGTGGTCGTGCGTGGTTTTTCAAAATAAACGCGCATCACCAGGAGTAGCTGTTCGGCAACCTCGGCGGAGAGCTTCTGCAGCCGCTGGGCGTAATCGTGAGCAGCATCCAGGTCGTGAATGGAGCATGGCCCAACAACCACGAATAAGCGTTTGTCGCTGCCATTAAGGATGTTACAGAGCGCCTCTCGGCTTTGGCTCACGGTAGCAGCAGCGCTGGTAGTAACCGGTAATTCGCGGCAGATAGTAGCCGGTGTCGGCAGAAGTTGCTGGGATGCCACGTTAAGGTTGCTCAACTGGTCCATCAAAAAATTCCTGAATAGCTATAGAAGATCTGCGGAGGGCTGCAAACCCATCCCGACCCACGCCAGGGTGACGACAGAGGTTTTTGGTTAAGTAGGAGTAGAAAAAGGTGGTGGGCGATACTGGGATTGAACCAGTGACCCCTACCGTGTGAAGGTAGTGCTCTCCCGCTGAGCTAATCGCCCCCTTTTTACAGGGCGCTGATTCTAGGTTTTCGGCTTCGCTACGTCAATTTACCTTTTTTCTGCCCCAGGCATCTCCCCCCGAATCCGGCGACCACCCGTTGCTTTATAGAATACAATCGCCGCCGATTATTGACCGAGCGATTTGCTCTGATTCTGAACGCCTTACCTGCTTACTTAGAGATTCCGATGACCGTTAAAACCCGTTTTGCTCCTAGCCCCACCGGTTACCTGCATATTGGCGGAGCGCGCACCGCGCTCTATTCCTGGTTGGTGGCGCGCAAGCAGGGGGGCGAGTTTGCGCTGCGGGTTGAAGATACCGACCGTGAACGTTCTACCCAGGAGGCGGTGGATATTATTCTGGAAGCGATGGAGTGGCTGGGGCTTGATTATGACGAAGGGCCGGTGTTCCAGACCGACCGCATGGAACGTTACGGCGAAGTGATTAATCAGCTGCTGGAACAGGGCGATGCCTATTACTGCTATTGCAGTCGTGAAACGCTCGATCAGATGCGCGAGCAGGCCATGGCTAACAAGCAGAAGCCACGTTATGACGGACGCTGTCGGAGTCGCCACGATCCGGAGCCAGGAGTGGACCCGGTCGTACGCTTTAAAAACCCGCTGATGGGCGACGTGGTGATTGATGACCTGGTGCGGGGCAGAGTGGTAATCAGTAATGAGGAGCTTGATGACCTGATTATCGCCCGCAGTGACGGTACCCCCACTTACAACCTCACCGTGGTTGTTGACGATCTGGACATGGGGATGACCCACGTTATCCGCGGTGATGATCATCTGAACAACACGCCACGGCAAATTAACATTCTGGCGGCGCTTGGTGCGAAGCCACCGGTCTACGGTCACGTGCCGATGATTCTCGGTGGTGATGGCAAGCGACTGTCCAAGCGCCACGGTGCGGTTAACGTGTTGCAGTACCGAGATCAGGGATTTTTGCCACAGGCGTTACTCAATTACCTGGTAAGGCTGGGGTGGTCACATGGCGACCAGGAAATGTTCACCCTGGAAGAGATGATCGAACTGTTTGATATGGGCGATGTTAATCGGTCTGCATCAACCTTTAACGAGGAAAAACTGCTCTGGTTAAATCACCAGACCATTATTAACAGTGCACCGACGCTATTGCTTGAGCCGGTGCGGCCTTATCTTGATAAGGCTGGCATTGACGTGGCTGAGGGGCCTGACCTGGGCGCGGTGATCGAGATCCAGAAAGAACGTTGTAAGACACTTGTAGAGCTGGCAGAGGCCTGCAGGTTGTTCTATGGTGAATTGGGTGAGTACCAGCCTAAGGCCGCGAAAAAGGGATTCAAGGGCGATGCTGCAACGATTCTGGCCACACTCAAAGCGCGTTTAACCGCCATCGCTGAGGGGAACTGGACGGCCGCTAATCTGCATGACCTGCTTCAGCAGCTTGTCGACGATCTTGAGGTCGGATTTGGCCAGGTGGGCCAGCCGCTGCGGGTCGCGCTCACCGGCGGCGCGGCGGCACCCGGACTCGATATCACCATGGAGCTGCTCGGCAGGGAATGCGTACTGACCAGGATTGACGGTGCGCTTAACTGGCTCGCGGATTAGTGACTGTCGTCCACTAACAGTCAGCGACGAAATTAATAGGAATTTTGGCCGTTTTAATTGACATCCCCTGTGCCAATCTTTAGACTTCGCGGCTCGTTTTTTGGGGCCATAGCTCAGCTGGGAGAGCGCAACACTGGCAGTGTTGAGGTCGGCGGTTCGATCCCGCCTGGCTCCACCAGAAAATAGATAAATCCGGGCCACGATAGCGCAAAGGTTAATGCGTCCCCATCGTCTAGAGGCCTAGGACTCCGCCCTTTCACGGCGGTAACAGGGGTTCGAATCCCCTTGGGGACGCCAGCAAGTAAAAAGCCCGGCTTATGCCGGGCTTTTTTTATGGGCGAAACTTGCGTGGGTTGTGCTCATAACGGCGTCGGAAGGTGGCTGTTGTTACCGGATCCAGTCGGAATGTTAAAAATTGTTCCGCGATGTTTTTAGTTTGAGTCTTTAACAGGGGCTGGCGACTGGTGTCAGGGCTCCGGAGCCGGACCTGGCACCGGTCAACACCGATACTGGCGCTTATAAAGAACCTTTAATCCGCCGATTGAGCGGTTACCGATCTGTTTCCAGGCAGTAATTTTTTACGGTACCGCGCCTGCAGGACATCCACGACTACCAGCACTGCGATAGAGAAATAGAAGGTTGCTTTGGACATGGCAACAACTTCAAACCCAAACAGCTTCAGATGGGCCTGGTGACCACCTTCCCCCAGCAGAACGATGCCGACGATCAGCAGGATGAACAGCCCCAGTACTTCGTACTGGCGGTTGCGATGCAGAAAGCCTGAGACGTGATCAGCCAATGCAAACATCGCGATACCGGAGGAAATGATGGCAATGGCAAGCACAGCGAAGACATCGGTTATCGCCAGTGCTGAGAGGATGGAATCGAAACTGAACACCAGGTTCATCAACACAATAACGGCGATCACCTGAACGGTGGGTTTAGTGGCGGAGCTTTTGCCATCCTGTTCAAGGTCTTCCACGCTGAGCATGTGAGTGATTTCTTTGACCGCGGTGTACATGATAAAGACGCCACCGACTAGAAAAACCAGGGTGGAGAAGTTAAATGAACCTTCGATTATCCCGGTCAGGCTCAGGTGGAAGAGGGGATCGGTGAGTGTTTCGAGGAGCTGGATCATCACGAACAGCAGCACTATTCGTAGCGCTACCGCGATAATAATCGCCCAACGGCGCACACTCGCCTGGCTGCTGGCGGGGGCACGTTTAGATTCGATGCTGATGTAGAGCAGGTTGTCGAACCCCAGTACGGCCTGAAGAAAAATCAGCACGCCCAGATTGGCGAGGTTTTCGATGGTAAATAGTTCGATCATGGGTTCACTATCCAGTTATTGCGTCGGTATGACCAGCGATGTCAGCAACGGAGTTGGCTGCTGATTAACATTAGAAAATTAGCCAGCAAATAATGGGTAACCCTACGCCTGGCCGCCAATTTCACTTAAGGATCCTGTTATCGGACCCCGCTCTAAGCCCAGTAGCTCGCGGAGGCATGTCTACTCAATTACCTGGAAAAGCTCCCTTCAATGGTGTCATTAGAGTGGTCTGACCACCGAGGAGACAGTCGGCTTCATGCAGGACCCTAAGAGGGCGTCTCCTGTTCGGCGCGAACTCGTAATCGCGCAATGATTCGATCAACGAATTCGAGTTTTTCTGCGACCACGTCATTGATGACGAAGGGGTAGGCATCGCCACGGCCGACACTGCGATTGAGCTCGTTGAGGGTAATGCTTAATCCGCGCCAGATGTGAATGCGTTTGGTCACCGGCATTTCCGAAGGCCATTCCTCGATTAGCTGCTGGGCCGCCGCCGTTTCCATGGCGTCGTATATATGCAGGTAATGACCCCAGGATTCGGCCCAGTCTTCGGTAGGGTGAGCGCTGGCGTAGGCGCTGATGAACTGGCTGCGCCATTGCGGAGGTGGGCCATCGCGATAATATTCTTTCAGGGCTTTAGCGTAGTCTCTCGATTCGTCGCCGAACTGGCGGGCAAAGTCGGCGCGGGTGTCCTCATCGGGGTCGAGCCTGTTCCAGTAATAGTGGCCGGATTCGTGGCGCATGTGCCCGAGCACGGTGCGGTAGCGCTGGTTAAGTTCCAGACGGGCAGCGGTACGGGCGACATCGTCGGCCTCGAGGGGGTTGATGGTGATTACGCCATTTAGATGTCCTGTGGAGACGAAGCTGTCCCCATAGCTGGGCTGGCCGCGGCCATCATCGATAAAATCCATTAACAGGCCGTTATCGGGATCTTCCCATCCATTGGTTAATGGCAGTTCGAGACGCATCAGGGTAAAAAACAGCCTCTTTTTACCCTCTTCGAGCCGCCGCCAGCGATGGTCATTCTCGGGCAGGGACTGGTTCGGGATTATCCGATTGAACTGACAGGCAAAGCAGAGCCTATGGTCGGTATCGTCCGCGGGCAGCAGCCAGTTACAGGCGTCAAAGCTAACCCCGTTATCGCAGAACTTGAATTGATTCCCGGCCTGATCAACATAGAGGCCTTCCCCGGCAGGGGTGAGGGCAAGCATTCCCATGGTTTCGGGATCGAATCCGAGACGTGATTCGCAGTTTACACAGCGGTGGTTCTCAAAAAAAACCTGGGTGCCACAGTCACACTGGAATCGTTTCATGAAGACTCAGGCTGGAACCAGGTGGCGGTAATGGTATTGCTGACCTGATTAAGCGCGAGCTGAAATTCATCGATAAACAGGTGGATTTGCTCCAGAGAAAGTGACTGCGCCTGAAAGCGCGATACCTTGCGGCGGGTGCTGTCGAGCAGCGCAAGTGTTTCTGCGCTGTTGTGGAGTGGTTTTAATTCTTCGTGAATACCGCGTAGACAGAACTGCAGGGACCGCGGGAAGCGTTCTTCCGTGAACAGGAAATCGACCACTGTGGCCGCTTCTAACTGCGGCCCGATGGTACGCCGGTAGGCACCCATAGCGGACAGAGCCTGGAGCAGGTAACCCCATAAAAGAGGATCAATAGCAGTGTCCGGCGCCTCCCGGGTGAGGATCGATCCAGTGCCGACATCGATGACTCGGCTGGTCATGTCGGAGCGTTCCAGCAGGTGGCCGAGTTTGATGAAGCGGTAGGCGTGATCGCGAGAGATGGTGGTCAGAATCATGCCGTTGATCATCTGGCAGCGGGTGATGATCTCCTCGAGAAACGCATATCGATTGCGCCGACCGACGGATTTTTCGGCCATCTCTTCACTGTACAGGTAAAGTTCGTTGACCTGTTCCCAGGCCTCCTCGGGAAGCTGGTCGCGGGTGGTGCGCACATTTTCGCGAGCTGCCTTGACGGCAAAACGGATACTGGCCGGGTTGTCACCATTGGCAATCAGAAACCGCAGAACGTTATGCTCGTTATGAACACGATGGTTCGCTTCGAACACCTCATCCGCGTCCATAATGTTGACCAGTGTCTGCCAGCCGGGATCGTCACCGACCGGTATGTCCATGATCAGGTGAGCATAAGCGGAGGTGAGACGGGCAGTGTCTTCAGCCCGCTCCAGGTAGCGGGCCATCCAGAAAAGCCGCTCGGCGACTCGCGATAGCATAGTCATGAGCGAGCCCTCACAATCCAGGTGTCCTTACTGCCGCCACCCTGGGAGGAGTTCACAACCAGTGAACCCTTGGTTAGTGCGACCCGGGTCAGCCCTCCCGGCGTCACCCAGCTTTGGTCGCCCTGGAGAATAAAGGGCCTCAAATCCAGGTGCCTCGGTTGCACTTTGCCATCGATATAGGTCGGGGCAGTGGAGAGCGCCAGAGTGGGTTGAGCGATATAGTTGCGGGGGTCTGCCTCGATCAGTTTGGCAAATTTTTTGCGAGTGGCCTGGGTCGCGTGAGGGCCGACCATCAGGCCGTAACCGCCGGATTCGTTGGCCGGTTTGACGACCAGTTTTTCCAGGTTGGCGAGGACATAATCGCGGTCCTTCTCCTCGCTGCACAGGTAGGTCGGCACGCTTGCAAGCCGAGGTTCTTCCCCCAGGTAGTAGCGAATCATTTCAGGCACGTAGGCGTAGACAACTTTGTCATCCGCCACGCCGCTGCCAGGGGCATTGGCAATGGCAACATTACCAGCCTGCCAGGCACGCATCAGGCCGGGGACGCCCAGTTGTGAGTCGGCTCGAAACACCTCCGGGTCGATGAAATCATCGTCGATCCGCCGATAGACTACATCGACCCGCAGGGGCCCTTCGACGGTGCGCATATAGAGGCAGTCGTCATCAGCCACGAACAAATCGACGCCCTCGACCAGTTCAGCGCCCATGCCGTGCGCCAGGTAAGCGTGCTCGAAATAGGCAGAGTTATAGATTCCCGGGGTGAGCACGACGATGGATGGACGTTTCTGTTGACGAGGAGAAAGCGAAGCCAGAGTGGCATGCAGTCGGGAGGGGTAGTCATCTACCGGCAAAATGCTGTAATTCTCGAATAATTCCGGCAATACGCGCTTGGTGATCTCTCTGTTTTCCAGCATGTAGGAGACCCCGGAAGGAACCCGGAGGTTGTCTTCGAGCACATAAAACCGGCCGTTATGGTCACGAACCAGGTCAGAGCCACAGATGTGCGCCCAGACACCGTAGCGAGGGGAGACATTGGCGCATTGGGGTTTGTAATTGGGTGACTCCAGCACGATCTCCGCCGGTACTACCTTGTCCGCGAGAATTTTCTGGTGGTTGTAGATGTCGTCAATAAAGCAGTTTAATGCCCGCCCTCGTTGTAACAACCCGGCGCTCACCCGTTGCCATTCCTTAGCCGTGATAACTCTGGGAATGAGGTCAAATGGCCAGGCGCGGTCGATGTTGCCACCTTCGGTATAAACCGTGAAGGAAATTCCCATGTCCCGAATGGCCAGATCAGCCGCCGCCCGACGAGCGGCAATTTCTTCCGGTGACAGGGATTGCAGCAGATTGACGGCGCGGCGAGCAGCTACTCGTGGATTGCCGGTTGGGGCAATGAGTTCGTCGTAAAACTCGCCAGGTGCGCCCTTGAGGTAGTTTTTCCAGCGCTTATTCATGAATGATTGCCGCAGGATGAATGGAAGGGTCAGTGGTCTTTGAGCGAATCGGCGCGTCTCCTGTTGTCAGGGATGAAGAAAACTCTAAAAGAAAGGGTACGCTTATCTCGTTGGTTTGTGCGATTACCGCCGTGAAGTTATTCACGACAGGCCAGGGGGTAAAACGGCATCATTGTTTAGATAGTCCTAGAGTCGTCTAGCCATTTGAGCGCTACGCGGTAGATCTGGCTGGCCAGAATCCGTCAAGATTACTCAAGGTAGGTATCAAGCACCTTGATGATACGGTACACCGCATCGACAGTGGGAACGGCGATGCCGAGTTCTCGCGCTTTATGAACAAAGGGCCCAATGGTCTCTTCTATCTCGGTTTTTTTGCCGCGGACGACGTCGTCGTGCATGGAGGTGCGGCCTTTAAATCCCGCTTTTTGCATGCCGGTGCCGATCTCAATCACAGTGGCAACGGCCTCCTCAAAGGTTCCGCTGTCGAGTTCTTTTAATTTTGATACGGGAGCAAAGTAATTCTCGGGTGAATACCCCATCGCCTTATAAACGCTGATCAACTCGCGGGCATACTGGACATAGTGTTCCGCCCCTTCCTTGACCATCATCCCTTCACCCATGAACAGGTTGCTATTGCCCGCTAGCGTGCTAACCGACCAGCCGGCTGCATTGGCAATCTGGGTGATTTTTTCCCACATCACCTGTTTGATGTTGGGCACGGCTTTTGTGCCTATCCCGGCGGCATTACAGATATCCACGATGGCTTCGACACGCGGGGTAATGGTGCCATCGAGTTCTCCAAAATAGGTGCTCAGTGGCAGGGCGAAGGTGTGGGCCGCGTGGCCCGGCTCGACCAGGGCGCCGGCTTCGATGGTGGCAAACCCAATCACCTGCTCCAAGCCTAACCAGGCGGCAAGATCATCTTCCTTGGTGATGTTGTTCTGGAAAGAACAGGCGGTCTTGATGCGACCCTTGAGACTGGCAGCGCCGGCGATAGCCGCCGCGGTATCCTTGCTTTTTACGCCGAGGATCAGGTAATCGAATTCGCCCGTTGCCTCGTCGGCTGTGCTCACGGCGGTGATATTAGTGTGAGAGCTTTCACCTTTAACGCCGGATAATTTCAGGCCGTTTTGATTAATGGCATCCACATGAGCCGGGCGTGCTACCAGCGTCACGTCGGCCCCCTGTTCGGCAAAACGGGCACCAAAGACCGAGCCGAGGCCGCCGGCCCCCAGAATAATTACACGCATGGTTACAAATCCTCCTTAACTGGTTGACGGGCCGAAATGCCCGGGCTATCCCGTTTGGTCGCTTTCACAATTGCCTTGCAGAAATAACTAATGCCTGTGCCCTAGTGTATTCAGGTCGGTTACTAAATGGTCAATTTCTTCGGTAGTACTGTAGCGGCCGAAGCTGATGCGCAGGGCATTGGCCGCGGCACTGCGATTCAGTCCCATTGCCAGTAACACGTGAGAGGGTCCAGGCTGGCTCGAATTACAGGCCGAGCCGTTAGCGAGCGCATAGCCGGGAAGTTGCTTGAGAAGGTCGTTGCCGGTATCCATGGCGCTGAGGTTGATAATACCCGGCAGTCGCTTAGACGGATGTCCGTTCAGGTGATAGGCAGGTTGGGCGCCTTTCAAATCAAGCCCAGTCGTCAGCCG
>Ga0070726_10003725_pt1 | contig 12669 bp, 10 predicted proteins | sample tdAd471_FD_67275 | JGI IMG/M metagenome (GOLD analysis project Ga0070726, IMG submission 67275) | Marine sediment microbial communities from the Atlantic coast under amendment with organic carbon and nitrate - tdAd47.1 | ecosystem: Environmental > Aquatic > Marine > Coastal > Sediment | place...
TCGCCGGCCAGCCCACCGGTATCCTGGTCCCCGGTATCTTCCTCCTGAAGTGATTCCAGTTCCTTCTGTAACCGGACCTTTCTATCCAGGCCCCGTTCGACAATGGACTCCAGCTGCTGTATCCGGGATTGCTCGACTTCGGCAGTCTGGCGGGGTTCCTCGGCACGCTGGCTGAATTCATCCCAGGACTGTTGCCAGTCCTGCATGGCGGCCTCCGCTTCTTCAAGTTCCGCACTGGAGGTTTCCACCCCGGCACGGGACTCTTCCAGCTGCGGTTCCAGTTGTTTCAACTCCTCATCCAGCCTGATGACCCGCTGCAGGTCGACATCCATCTCTTCCCTGGTCTGTTCCCAGGCTTCCTCGGTTTCCTGCAGATCCTGCTTCAGCTGGCCGGTACGCTCTACATGATGTTCGATGGACTGTTCCAGCCGCGCGATGTCATTGCCCAGGCTGTAAAAGCGGGCCTGCACTTCGCCTAGCTGGTCCGTCAGTTCCGTGTTGTCGGCCAGGTGTTTTTCGATTTTGGCATCGGTAGCCCGCTGCTCTGCCACGGCCTGCTCTACCTGGATCTCCAGTTCACTGGCCTGCTGCTTCTGGTCACGGAGCTCTGTTTCAATCTTGCGCCAGCGCAGGGCATTGAGATTGGCCTGGGTCTGACGCTCCTGCTGCTTGAAATCGCCATACTTTTCGGCGGCAACAGACTGACGCTGCAGATGAGAAAGCTGTTTCTGCAGCTCATCGCGGATGTCGGTAAGGCGTTCGATATTCTCCCGGGTACGCTTGATCCGGTTCTCGGTTTCCTTGCGACGCTCCTTGTATTTCGAGATTCCCGCTGCTTCCTCGATAAAAATCCGCAGATCTTCAGGCTTGGACTCGATGAGCCTCGAGATCATCCCCTGTTCGATAATGGAGTAACTGCGTGGTCCCAGCCCGGTGCCCAGGAAAATGTCGGTAATATCCTTGCGTCGACACTTGGCGCTGTTGAGGAAGTAGCTGGACTGCCCGTCCCGTTCAACCTTGCGCTTGATGGAAACTTCATTGAAGTTGGCGTACTCGCCCTTGAGACGGTGATCATCATTATCGAACAGCAGCTCGACACTGGCCTGACCCACCGGCTTGCGCGTCCCGGAGCCATTGAATATGACGTCGGTCATGTGCTCGCCACGCAGATTCTTCGCCGAGGACTCACCCATGACCCAGCGGACCGCGTCAATTACGTTGGACTTGCCACAGCCGTTGGGTCCGACAACGGCACAGAGATCTGAGGGAAACTGCACGTTGGTCGGGTCAACGAACGACTTGAAACCGGATAACTTGATGCTTTTCAGTCGCATTGAGGAATGTGTTGTCCCGGGTAGCTGCCTGCAGTCACTGGCTTGCCGTCGCTGTTAAGGCCCTGGATCCGCTGCTCCGACATCAGCCGGTTGGGCCGGCTGCATTGAGTAAATCCAACCTGAATAAAGTGCCGAAGTGTAGCCGATTTACCTGCGCAATAACACCTGGTTTGGTGACCCTCAGCCGGGCTGCTACACCTGCTACAGGCCCCGGCTCCCCCGGCTAATCCCGCTATAAAATGACGCGTAATATGGCCGCACTAATAAATTTTTAACCTTTTTTAGCTTTTTATAGCCTTCTTTTTAGCCTTACAGTTTCAGCCTCCGGGCCGGCACATCCACAGGGCGTAATGTCAGGCCCAGGCTATTAGACTGTCTAATTACCAGTCCCGCACTCATTACCTGCTGCCTGACCCTGGTTAGTGCCGGCGGCCACCACGGACAGTGGCCAACAGACGATCCGCCATTTCAGCATGATTGCTACAGTGTGCGATAATCCTCACCCGTTTTTCAGCACAGGGCCCAGGACTCCATGACCAATCTTACCGCCGGCGCACGCTTTCGCTGCGCACTCGAAGACAATTCCCCGTTACAGATCGTGGGCACCATCAATGCCTACAGTGCCATGCTGGCCGAAGATGCCGGACACCGGGCCATCTACCTGTCTGGCGGAGGCGTTGCCAACGCGTCCTATGGACTGCCTGACCTGGGTATCACCAGCCTGAACGACGTCATCACCGACGTGGAGCGGATTACCAATGCATCGTCATTGCCTCTCCTGGTGGACATCGATACCGGCTGGGGTGGCGCATTCAATATCGCCAGAACAATCAAGGCAATGGAGAAAGCCGGAGCGGCAGCAGTTCATATCGAAGACCAGGTATCCCAGAAACGTTGCGGACATCGTCCCAACAAGGCGATCGTCAGCCGGGATGAAATGGTTGACAGGATCAAGGCCGCCGTGGATGCCCGTAGCGACAACAGCTTTGTCATCATGGCCCGCACCGATGCCCTGGCGGTCGAGGGGATGGAGTCTGCCATCGACCGTGCCGAAGCCTGTGTCGAAGCCGGTGCCGATGCGGTATTCCCGGAAGCAATGCTGGAAATCCAGCAATACCGGGATTTTGTCGATGCCGTCAAGGTGCCGGTGCTGGCCAACATCACCGAATTCGGTGCCACTCCACTTTATAACTGCAGGGAACTGGCCGAAGCAGGAGTTGCCATGGTTCTCTACCCTCTCAGTGCGTTTCGCGCCATGAGCAAGGCGGCCCTGGAGGTTTACCAGACCATAGCGGTAGATGGCGATCAAAAGGCGGTGCTGGATAAAATGCAGACGCGTGCGGAGCTCTACGAAGTTCTCGGCTATAACATCTACGAAGAAAAACTGGACAGGCTGTTCCAGCGCGGCGATGTCGAACAGGCCTGAACCCAAGGCAATTTATTCATCCTGAAAACTGACGGAAAATCACTATGGTAGACAAGAAACTGGGGGGTGCTGGTCTGCGCGGCCAGGTCGCCGGGGAAACGGCGTTATGTACCGTGGGCAAGACCGGTACCGGGCTGACCTATCGCGGTTACGACATCAGCGTTCTGGCGGAAAACGCCCAATTTGAAGAAGTGGCGCACCTGTTGCTCCGCGGCAGGCTGCCGGACCGATCCGAGCTGAACGCCTATCTGTCCCGATTGGAGTCGTTGCGAGAACTCCCGGTGGAGCTGAGGGAAGTGCTGGAGCGCATTCCGGCCAGCGCGCACCCCATGGATGTCATGCGTACCGGCTGTTCGATGCTGGGAAACCTGGAAACTGAAGAAGACTTCTCCCACCAGGACGACGTGGCAGACCGACTGGTGGCAACCCTGCCGGCAATGATCTGCTACTGGTATCAGTTCAGTCACCAGGGTAAACGCATCGAGACCGCCCTGGACGATGAGTCAATCGGTGGCCATTTCCTGCACATGCTTTCCGGCGAACGGCCTGATGACCTGTTTGAACGGGTGATGAATGTTTCGCTGATCCTTTACGCGGAACATGAATTCAATGCCTCCACCTTCACTGCCCGGGTCTGTGCCTCCACCTTGTCCGACATGCACAGCTGCATTACCGCGGCCATCGGCTCATTACGGGGACCGCTGCATGGCGGAGCGAACGAGGCCGCCATGGCAATGATTGAAAAGTGGCACAACCCCGACGAAGCGGAACAGGAAATCCTGGGCATGCTGGAACGAAAGGAAAAAATCATGGGCTTCGGACACGCGGTCTACCGCGAGTCGGATCCCCGCAATACGATTATCAAGGAATGGTCGCGCAGACTGGCAGATCACGTGGGGGATAACATCCTGTACCCGGTATCAGTCCGATGTGAAGAAGTCATGTGGCGCGAGAAAAAGCTATTCTGTAATGCCGATTTTTTCCACGCTTCCGCCTATCACTTCATGGGTATACCTACCAAGCTTTTCACGCCGATATTTGTCATGTCACGGGTTACCGGCTGGGCAGCCCACGTCAAGGAACAACGTGCCAACAACCGTATCATCAGGCCCAGTGCTGACTACACCGGTCCAGAGACTTCTCAGTGGGTGCCTATCGAAGACCGTTGACTGCCAGGGCAATTACCCCTGACACCAGGCGACAAACTTACCAACCGCGAGTAACACTATGAGTGCAAATGTAGACCTGAACCAGCGACCCGAGCCTGATAAAGAACTGGTGGACATCGCCAATTATGTAATGGATTACCCTATCGATTCGGCAGAGGCCTACGATACCGCTCGAAACTGCCTGATGGACACCCTGGGCTGCGGTTTTCTTGCCCTGCGCTTCCCGGAATGTACCAAGTTGCTGGGACCACTGGTTGAGGGTACCGTTGTGCCTCATGGCGCTCGTGTGCCGGGTACGCGGTTTCAGCTGGACCCGGTGAAAGCGGCCTGGGATATCGGCTGCATTATCCGCTGGCTGGACTACAACGACACCTGGCTGGCAGCGGAATGGGGACACCCTTCGGACAACCTGGGCGGCATCCTGGCCGTGGCAGACCACCTGTCCCGTAAAGCCGTGGCCAGCGGCGGAACCCCCCTGACGATGCGGGATGTGTTGACGGCGATGATCAAGGCCCATGAAATCCAGGGTGTTCTGGCCCTGGAAAACAGCTTCAACCGGGTTGGACTTTGCCATGTACTGCTGGTGCGAGTTGCCACGACGGCGGTGGTCACCAGAATGCTGGGGGGCACCAGGGAGCAGGTCATAGACGCCCTTTCCCAGGCCTGGCTGGACGGATCCAGCCTGCGGACTTACCGCCACGCCCCCAATGCAGGTCCCCGTAAGTCCTGGGCTGCCGGGGATGCGACCTCCCGTGGGGTGCGCCTGGCAGAACTGACGCTGCGTGGCGAAATCGGTTACCCGGGGGTCCTGACAGCACCCCAGTGGGGTTTCTACGACGTCTCGTTCAAAGGTAACCGGTTTAAGTTTCAACGTGACTACGGCTCCTACGTGATGGAGAATATTCTGTTCAAAATATCGTTCCCCGCCGAGTTTCATTCCCAGACCGCAGCCGAAGCGGCGGTGAAGCTTCATCCCCAGGTTAAGGACCGCCTCGATAAAATCGAGCGCATCGTCATCCATACCCACGAATCAGCGATTCGGATTATCAGCAAGGTCGGTCCCCTGAATAATCCGGCCGATCGTGACCATTGCCTGCAATACATGACAGCTGTACCCCTGGCCTTTGGCAACCTTATCGCCGAGCACTACGAAGACGAGTTTCACCAGGCCAATCCCATCATCGATGCGTTGCGGGACAGGATGGAGATCCACGAAGAGCCGCGCTATACCAACGAATACCTGGAACCCGAAAAGCGGTCCATCGCCAATTCCCTGCAGGTTTTTTTCCAGGATGGCAGTTGCACGGATCGCGTGGAGATCGAGTACCCGGTAGGACACCGGCGAAGGCGGGAGGAAGGCATTCCGTTACTGGAAGCCAAGTTCAAGAACAACCTGGCTACGCGGTTTCCGGCCCGACGCTGCCGCCGGATATTCGACCTGTGCAAGGATCAACAGCAGCTGGAAAAAATGCCGGTCAACGAATTCATGGATCTGCTCGCCATCTGAGTTCGCATCAGCCCGCCCGGCGTCGCCTCCAGCGGTTGCCGCTCGTGGCGACTGTCACCGGTCTGCTTGCCGCCCAGCGGCAGGACAGTCTTCATCGGCCCGAGCTGCCGCCGCAATGTGAGGGTGGCCTCGTTCGAAAAGACACTGCGGGCTCACCCACGACCACCAGATCAGCTTCCGAACCGGACCACCACCTCAAAATCCCGACATTGAATTCCTGATTTCAGCCCCTATATCAGAAGCCACGGCGAGTGCTCAACGGAGGCTCCCGGCCGGCAACGCCGCCGGCATTCTGAAACCTATTGCTTAACGAAAGGATAAGGTAAATATTATGAGAACATTCGATTTTTCACCGTTATACCGTTCCACTGTCGGGTTCGACAACCTCACCTCGCTGCTGGACTCAGTAAGCCAGTGGGAGAAGAATCAGCCGAGTTATCCACCTTACAACATCGAACTGGTGGAAGAGGACCGCTACCGGATTACCATGGCCGTGGCCGGTTTTGTCCAGGATGATCTGGACATCGAAGTGGAGAAACAGACTCTAACCGTCACGGGTAATCGGCAGAACGATGATGAGTCCCGCGAGTACCTGCACCGCGGCATTGCCGGACGCAATTTCGAACGACGATTTCAGTTGGCGGATCACGTGAAAGTAACCGGCGCCAGACTGGAGAATGGGCTGCTCCACATCGAGCTGCGCCGCGAGCTACCCGAAGCAATGAAACCACGGACAATCCAGATCGACTCCGGTGAGCCCCGATTGATCGACGTGGAAAAGAACGCCCAGAGGGATGACAGCAGTGCGACATCACCCTCGGATGTTGCCAGGGAAAAAGCAGCCTGAATGAGGTTGTTGCCCTGATAGTCTGAAATACCTGGGGAGGTTCGGCGCCCGGCCAGCGTCACAGCCGGACGGGTACCGACCTCCCTCAGTTCGCCTTTCGGCTATGTCGTTCCATCTATTTCGCGACGGGGTACGCAACTTTTCCATCTGCGGCTGTAAACTTTTTTGAATTTCCTGCGTAATAGAGGTTAGAGAGACAACGAAGTTAACGCCAGGGATTTATAACGTGAGTAAAATTCTGACCAGAAGCCTGCGCAACCTGACCATGTCAGCGTGCCACTACGTCGGCTTACGGCTCTACTTTCGTGCCGTCGTACTGACGTCCCGACCTGATGCCAGGTTGATCAACGTTATGCAATGTCAAGAACAACCTTGATGACCGGCGCGCGTCGCAGGTAATCAAACGCCGCCAGGCCATCTTTAAATTCAAAGTGCGCATCGACCAGGCCCGCAAGGGTCTGGTCTTTTTTTTGGGCGGGATTGTTCACACCGTATTCCTGCTCAGCCTGTAAAAATCCAATTGCCTGGGTAAAGTCTCCACACCGCGATCCCAGCACGGTGATTTCGTTCACCACCAGGTCTTCGGTTGACAGGGGCACAGGCTCATTCAAGGTACTCTTCAGTATCACCCTGCCAAGGGGTCGCACCAGCTGCAGGGCTGTTTCCAGGCCTGACCGGGAGCCACTGCATTCCACCACGGCGTCAAATTGTCTGAGATCACTGCTGTCGGGCTGCAAGGCTGTACGTGCCGCTGCGGGCAGCCTGTCAAGCTTCTCGGCGTGATGGCCGAACACCTTCACGTCGATATCGGATTTCAACAGAACCCGGGTGGCCAGCTGGGCAATTCTGCCATCGCCAACTACCGCCACGGAGGAACGTCCGGCGACATCGATCCTGGCCAGGATATCCAGCGCCGCCGCCAGTGGCTCAATCCATACGGCGGCATCAACACTGAGATCGTGCGGTACGGCGTGCAGGTTTTTCAGCGGCAGGGTCAGGTAATCCGCGAAAGCGCCGGGGTGTTGACGAATGCCCAGCACCCTCCTGTGGCGACAGTGTTTAACCAGTCCCCGAAGGCAGAAGTCACAACTTCCACAGGCGATATTGATTTCCCCCACGACGCGCTGACCAATCCAGCTGGTCGCCTCCATCAATTCCGGAGAAACCGCTTCGACAGTGCCGACAAATTCATGTCCTGGTATGCCCTGGAAGCGGTACATACCGCGCAGCAGCTGCTGATCGGTACTGCAGATACCGGCTCGTTCCACGCGGATCAAAGCATAGCCAGGGGCGGGAACCGGTACCGGAAGATCTGTTCGCCAGCTGAGTCCCCCACTGTCCAGGAACAGGGCCTGCATGATTCAGTCCAGGACGTGAATGATGAGGCCGCTTTTCAACTTCGGTTCAAACCAGGTGGATTTGGGAGGCATGACTTCACCCGCGTCGGCGATGGCCATCAGGCTGGTGATTGACGTCGGGAAAAGGGCGAAAGCAACCTGCCACTCACCGGAATCAACGCGACTGGCCAGTTCTTCAAGCCCACGTATCCCACCAATGAAATCGATCCGTTCATCACGTCTCGGGTCACCGATTCCCAGGATACCCTTGAGCACACGCTCCTGGAGAATACTGACGTCCAGACTCTTTACCGGATCGTCCGAATTGCGGATGGCGTCATCAGCGGTGACGCTGTACCACCTGCCGTCCAGGTACACCCCGAACTGGCCACTGGCCGCCGGTCTGGCGTTTGCCAGGCTATCGACGACCTCTACGCGGAAATCTTTCTCCAGCCGCTGAATAAACTGCCGGGGATTCAAGCCATTCAGATCTTTCACCACTCGATTGTAATCAAGTATCTGCATCTGGTTGTCTGGGAAAACCACGCTGAGAAACCAGTTGTACGATGCGTCAGCGTCGCCGCCATCCCTTTTCTGTCGCAGATCCCTGACCCTGGCTGCCGCGGCGGATCGGTGATGACCATCGGCCACGTAGAGACACTCGACTGTGGCAAAAGCCGCCTCTATTTCCGCGGCCAGGCTGACATCTTCAATCACCCAGAAAGTGTGGCGGGTGCTGTCGTCGGCGGTGAAGTCGTATTCCGGTTCACCGGCAACAACCCTGTCTATCAATCTGTCGACTTCCTGGTTGGCTCGATAAGTGAGGAACACGGGGCCAACCTGGGCACCCAGGGCGTCCATGTGATTTACCCGGTCATCTTCTTTCTCGGGCCTGGTAAATTCGTGCTTCTTGATCAATCCCTTGTCATACGCATCCAGGGAAGCGACGGCAACCAGGCCGACCTGTCGATGGTCACCCATGATCTGCTGGTAGACATAGAGTCTGGCCTCACTATCACGCGACAGAACGCCATCGTCGATGAATCGTTGCAGATTAGCAGCACCCTGCTGGTAGACACTGGGATCGTGGAGATCGACGGAATCCGGCAGATCGATTTCCGGCTTATTGATATGGAAAAAACTCAACGGGTTATTCCCCGCCATCGCCGCTGCCTCGCGACGATTGACCACATCATAAGGGTGTGAGGCTACACGGGATGCCAGCTCTCGCCGGGGTCTCAGTCCGCGGAAGGGTTTCAGCAACTTCATGGAACAGAGGCTCCCTGGAAAATGAAAAGCGGTATTGTCTCATTTTCCCGGGACCATGCGTAGTCGGATGTGGCTGGAGGTTACTGGTCCCGCAGATAAGGCGCCAGTGAATCCCGGATTGATGCCTGGGAAAACCCTCTTCGCTGCAAGAACCTGGCCAGGCGAAGGTGCTGTTTGCTGCCAAATTTAAAGTTATCAGGGTCCTGTAGCCTGCGCTCTACAAGGCTGCCCAGTATGACCTCCCAGTCACCGTCGTCCTTGTGCAGGAACTGGTCAATGAGAGCTTCGGCGACAAATCGACGTCTCAACTCGTCCCGTATCGCGGCATATCCGTAACCAAGGTTCTTTCGGGTTCTTACATAGGATTCGACAAAGCGTCGGTCACTCTGCAGGTTCTCCTGCCGCAAGCGCTCCACCGTATCCTGTATTTCCGCCGGTGACCTGTCCGAATAACGAAGCTGGAGCTTCTGCTTCAGCTCGAAGAACGAGTGTTCCCGGCGGGCCAGGCAATCCATTGCGGCCCGCCGGAGACTACGGGGACTTGTTGCGACTTTCGCTTTTCCAGTGGTAGATCCTGACGTCAGCCTGTTCGGCTTGACGCATTCCTCCTGCTCTGTCCGCTCAAGCATCGGCGTATCCTCCAGGACCCGTCGCGGGCGCTATCCGGTCTTCTTGCCGGTATCCACGGCAGCGACAGGTTCGGCATCATTGGCCGGGTCTTTGCCGAGTTCGTGGACATTATCGTCCTCACCTGCTTTCTTGATCAGCAGCTGGGCGCGTATTTTCTGCTGCAGCTCATCCGCCAGTTCGGGATTCTCTTCGAGGTATTGCCCGACATTCTTTTTACCCTGACCGATCTTTTCGCCATTGTACGCATACCAGGCGCCGGATTTGTCCAGCAGGCCAATCTTCACACCCAGGTCGATCACTTCCCCCAGTCGGTAGATGCCGGTTCCATACATGATCTGAAATTCAGTCTGCTTGAACGGTGGCGCCACCTTGTTCTTCACTACTTTTACCCGGGTTTCGTTGCCAACCACTTCGTCGCCATCCTTGATTGAACCGATTCGACGGATATCCAGCCGTACGGAAGAATAAAATTTGAGGGCGTTACCGCCGGTGGTAGTTTCGGGTGAACCGAACATCACTCCAATCTTCATACGGATCTGGTTTATGAATATCACCAGCGTATTCGAATTCTTGATGTTGGCGGTCATCTTGCGAAGGGCCTGGGACATCAGGCGAGCCTGCAGGCCCATGTGACTGTCACCCATGTCGCCTTCGATTTCGGCCTTGGGCGTCAACGCGGCGACGGAGTCTATAACCACGACATCCAGCGCCCCGGAACGTACCACCATGTCACAGATTTCCAGGGCCTGCTCACCGGTATCCGGCTGACTGACCAGCAGGTTCTCAACATCCACACCCAGCGCCTTGGCGTAAACCGGGTCGAGAGCGTGTTCAGCATCTATAAACGCGCAGTTGCCGCCGGCTTTCTGCGCCTCGGCAATCACCTGCAGAGTCAGGGTGGTCTTGCCCGAGGACTCCGGGCCGTAGATTTCCACGATCCGGCCCCGCGGCAGGCCGCCAATACCCAGGGCTATATCAAGTCCCAGTGATCCGGTGGAAATTGACGGAATGGTCGCCTTTGCCGAATCGCCAAGACGCATCATGGAACCCTTGCCGAACTGCCTTTCGATCTGGGAAAGTGCCGCTGCAAGTGCTTTTTCTTTATTGCCGTTGTCTTCAATCATCATTAGATCCTTGGTGTGTACAACTGAAGCTGGTTCCGTGAGTAATACAGTTGTGTTGCTTTTTCGGTTCCGGGTGCGCTTTTGTTTACTGACTTTTGTTAACTGGATTTCGTTAACTGGATTTCATTAACTGGACTTGCGTTAACCGACACTTGTTAACTGGTCTTCGTTAACTGGTTTTCGTTAACCGGTTATCGCTAACTGGATCTTATCAAATTACTTGTTGGAAATTTCTTTCTTTAAGTAATTTTAATCCTGTTAACTTATATCACTCTTTCCGATATTACGCATTCCGAGTTTGCTCTTGCCGTTCAGTTAATGCAGGTTGCTCAGTTCCTGTTTCTCTGTTTCTCTGTTTCTCTGTCTTTCAGTCTTCAGTCTTCAGTCTTCAGTCTTCAGTCCTTCTGACTTTCTGACTTGCTGACTTGCTGACTTGCTGACTTGCTGACTTTCAGTCACTGTCTCTGTTCTGTGTTCTGTGTCATCCCCTGTGTAGCGGGTCAGCACACTGTCGAGACAGGTCTTCAGCGCCGGAGCCTTCTTTGGTTATAGTAGACCTTCCCTTGCTACTTGCCTAACAGACTGTTGAAAAACTATTACGCTTGCCAATACTTCGTTGAAAACTGTCTCAAAATGCTCATTTACACTGAGTAAACCGCGTTTTTTCGACGGTGTTCGCCTGGTCCTGGCTACGCTCATGACGTTTTTCTGCAGCCAGCTGATCAGTTCCCGAATCAAGTTGCGATGCTCAATGCGATCCTCAATGCGATCCTCAATGCGATCCTCAATGCGATCCTCAATGCGATCCTCAATGCGATCCTCAATGCGATCCTGAATCGACTGGCGGGCCATACAGACCACTGTATATATGATCAGTAATAATTTAAACAGACAATTACTGTATATACAACCAGTATATTGGCATTGCACGAACAAACTTTAGCCTGAAGAAATTCTGAATGTTTCCAGTAGTACTCGGGGGGAGATTGTCGGGCGCCACGGCGAAGCGTCGTACACAGGGAATGGCCGTCGCCCCTGCCTGGCGCGACAACACCACGGTGATGCCCCACAGGCCCCGTCCGCAGGGGCTTTCAGGCGGGACCACTGCCGTCGTCAGGTGGTGCCTCAGTTTGAAAATACGTTGTGGGTCGAGAGTGAGGCCGGGACAGCGAGGCGCCTCGTCAGTGAACTCACCTGACAGACAGGGTATTTCGATAATTAATCAGAGGTTCCGCAGGCGTTTATTGCGGCAGCATGGTGGTGTCCAGCAGTTCGATAATGCCCTTGAATGCCTGCTCGACGCTGCGCAGGCGGACACTGTAGCGGTCACCCTCGAAGTGATGTACCCGGGCCTTGCTGCGGCCGTCCCGATGCGCCCAGGCAAACCAGACGGTGCCCACCGGTTTATCCGGCGTTCCCCCATCGGGACCGGCAACGCCGCTGGTGGCGACAGCAACGTCGGCTGCCGAATTGGTCAGTGCGCCGCCGGCCATGGCCTTGACAGTTTCCTCGCTGACCGCACCCGGCCCGTTGTCGGCAAACAGCCCTGCCGGTACTCCCAACAGACGCTGCTTGGAATGGTTTGAATAGGTAACGAAGCCGGTATCGAACCAGTTTGAACTGCCCGGCAACGACGTCACTACCTGGGCAATCCAGCCGCCGGTACAGGATTCGGCAGTTGCCAGTACCAGGTCCTGTTCGATAAAGCGGTTGGCAATCTCTTTAACCAGATGCCTGACATTTTCCTCGATGGACTGGGTCATAGGTAACTCCTCAATCAAGCAGCGCTCCGGTCACCGCAGTGACTGAAAATTACAGGTACTTAATATAGAATCTCGGCTGGTTTAACAAGCAATTCATTGCAACCCTGGGAGCCGTTACAGATCTTGTCCAGTTCACAGACCCACACTCCCATGATGCAGCAGTATGCTCGAAATCGCCGTAAGTTGTTGAATTAAAGGCACAATAAAAAACAGCTGTCTATTTCAATTTAAAAAATAGCGCCACTTAACCCATTGTTTTTATT
>Ga0070726_10003727_pt1 | contig 12661 bp, 9 predicted proteins | sample tdAd471_FD_67275 | JGI IMG/M metagenome (GOLD analysis project Ga0070726, IMG submission 67275) | Marine sediment microbial communities from the Atlantic coast under amendment with organic carbon and nitrate - tdAd47.1 | ecosystem: Environmental > Aquatic > Marine > Coastal > Sediment | place...
ATGCGTTAAAAAAATACTTCCGTTCACAGCTGGAAGGAGACGAACGCTTTAACCTCAAAACGCCAGCGGCAGATGAGTTATCAGCAGGCATTCAAACGGTAGAAGTCAAAGGGCAAATTTCTACCCAAGTCAAAGCTAAACTCACAGAAGACTATCAAATTGATTGCCGCCCGATGCGCTCCCACGACCTAAATGGGCTTAGAATTTCCTTAGCCATCTTCACGACTAAAGCGGATGTGGATTATTTGCTAGCTGCGTTGCGGGAGTTGGGTTGAGGGGGGAAGAAGAGGTGAGGTGGTGAAAAAGTGAAGTGGTGTCGTGTGTATAACAAATTGCACAACTAAGCTGCTGCGATGACTTTTTCGACCATGTGCCAAGCTCCACTGCATTTGTAGCACCGCAGATTGGCCATTGCTTGAGCACCGGTCACTGACCATTTTTGTCCTGATAGCTTCATCCGCTGCTGGATGACGCTTCGATGTGCCGCCTCAATGGGGCCAGATCCGATCATGAGTCCTCGATCTCGATAAGTCTTGTACTGCATTCGATCATCATGCTCGATATAGTATTCGAGGAGCTTAGCTTTAGCCATTTTCGCTTCTTCGTTTCTAGCTCTGCATGAGCGGATGCAGCCAAGCACCTCTTCTAATTCATTATTTAGTAACTTATCCGACTGCTCTTTAATCCAGTTACGGCGTTGCTCGTCACAGGGCCACTGATGACGAGCAAAGAGAACTAGCTTCTCCTTGGCGTGATAAAAATCTAGTATTTGTACCGCTCCAGGATAATTATCATCGGCCCAGTTCCATATCCATTTTGCACCGTCCCCAATAATGACTTTGTTACGATAATTCACTAGATGGCGTTCCAGCTTCGGGAAAAAGTCATGTACACTTCCTAAATGTCCCACGTAAATCGAATGACGAACCTCTCGCCTGGATTTATTGAGCGCAACGACTTGACTTCCCCTGAAAATTCGACCCAATTTTAGTTCCCTCCATTTGTCTTCCCGAGTGAATATCATTGCTCCGTCAACCATCACGTACAGCGGATCTTTCTGGCCGTTTTGAGCCGTTCGGGGAATAACGGCCTCACAGCCTGCTTTGATCAATGGGTCTAAGAGACTACCGTAATGCGTACAAACACGCTGAACCTGCATCCCTGGAATATCAATGCCTCCTATTTCAGCTAATAACTCACTGGCTTGACGGTATACTTGTCCTTGTCCAGTTAAGCAGCACAGTCTACGAACCCGCTCACTAAGGGCAAATTGTTTCGTACCCTGCGCCAGAACATGATTTTTAGGCAACTCAAGTCGGCCCAGACTCGTCAGGATTTTTTTTTGAATTCCGACTTTTTGGCAACAGACCCGCACTCTGGGAAATTAGGCCAGCAGCAAATTTACGTGACAGTTCCAATACCCGCTCTTCGTACTCAAGCGAAGAGGTGATATCTCCCTGGGTTTTTACAAATTCGGTCACCTCGGCACGCATTGATTCCAGGATAAGGTCGGTTAGATGTTTAGAGTCCATATCAAGTGTGTTTCAGGCAAAGTTACGATTTGTGCAATTTGTTATACACACGAGTGAAGGCTTCAGCGATGAGGTAGGTTAGGGTGAGAAGTCGGAAACCCAAGGCGACGAAATCTGGCGTCAGCGCCGGGGCATTAATTTTGATTTCAATTATTATTTTGATTCAACAGCTGGCCGAGCGACAAGGCCATTACTTTTGAACAATTTTGGCCTTTTCATCAAACTTTTTTTGGACATCTACTAATGCTATGTCTATTTCTGATTGATCGTCATAGGGTAATTGGACGCCTACTTGAGTCAACTTGCCTACTTTTCGGGTATAGGCTTCGTAGCCTTCTTCATAGATTTTCTTGATCAATTTTTCTACATTACTTTGGCTGCCGAAAGCACCAATCGCAATGAGGGCATAATCCTGTGCGGGATTGGGTGTGATGCCTTCCGTCTCTGTTTCCTCCGGAGTTGGGGTAGGTGGTGTAGCGATAGTTTCTTCTTCCTCAGGTACATCGACAATATTTTCTGCTTCACTGCCAGCTTCTACTTCTTTCAGATCATCTGGACCTCCTTCCAATTCAGATGGACTAATATTTACACGTTCTTCTGGCGGAACAATTGTCAGAATTTCGTCTGTCGGTGCTGGTCTGTAAGCCACCAAAAGCCATATTCCTATTGATACGATGATCACAGCCAATGTAATGAAGGCCGCCAAATTTCGTTGGAACCACTCCGCAATATTGCCGCTCACCACTCCACCCAAGGAAAAATTCTTTTTCTTCGCTTGCGCCTGAGCAGTAGTCATTACGGGGCGATTATGGCGAATAATAGGATAAAATTGTACAGATGGCAAACCAAAGGAATCGGTGTTGAAGTTGCTGTCATCGGGCAAAAACTGGTATTTGCCTTCATAGTTTTGGTACAAACGTCCGACATTTGGGAAAACCACAAATTCTTTCCGCTTGATAGCGGCTTTGACATCATTAACGTAATCAGAAATTATCTTCTCCGCCTCTGCTCTGGGCAGGTCATATTTATCCACAATCAAGTTCAGCAAAAGCCCATCATCCATGATGAGATTCTCATTAAACTCAAGGGACTTTGAAGGAGGGTGCACGGCGCCTTGAACGGGTTCGATCACGGCTGATTTATAATGGCTTACAATCGCCCCCAAACCCGGCACGCTAACCGTTTCGTTATCATATAATAGTGTCTCAATGCAAGATCCTACATCTATATCCATACTGCTGATCAATCTTTTGAAAGTCGGAAACACCTGGGTACTGCATGAAGCATAAGTTGGTCATTACCTAACAAACGAACCACTAGCCATTCCGTCTTTCTGTTCCAACTATAATTTCCAATCGCTAAAATAAGATTTTTACCGCAAAAAATGGGTCTTTATCATTTAAGTGGTACTCTGTTAGCCTCTTACGTAAACAGAAAAGAAAAGTTTTGGATTTCAATAGACAAGGGGAATTGTCATTTAGCTGGCAATACCTCTGTTAAAGTTGGCTTAAATAGTCGACCTCTTCCGTTCACAACTTGAAATAGAAAAGGAATTCCCCTACCTTTCTCGCTAGCTTTTATCATTCGACTGAAAATTAAACTTTTAAAATTTTGACCATGATTAAACGATTTACAACTTTCTCTTTAGCATTCTGTCTATTCGCCATTACTGGGTTTAGCCAGCAACGTATTATGAATCCGATTCCCGATCGAGTAGCTACAAAAGTGCTGCCAACGATCGATATTAGTCCCAGAGCCGTAATGGATACTTTGGTTCCTCCTTCTTGGTTATTGGAATGTTCGGAACAAGCTGCCAGTTTTACCATAACTGATAATTGGGGTTTTATTGGTGGTACGAATCAATTTGGAGACGCGGCTAAAGCCCAACGCTTCAGCTTCGATGAGGTAAGCCCAGTCAATGTAACCGAAGCTTGGGTCTTTTTTGCAGAAGCAGGCGTAGTCGGTGATGCCAATGTAAGTGTCCAGGTACTCTCGGCCAACGGTAGTGGGGCACCTGATGTCTTGCTGGGAACCAGTGCACCCGTTAAGCCTAGTGCATTTGTATTAGATGATCAATTTGCTTTACCTACTAGCTTTACTTTCGACACCCCCGTTCTAGTAGAAGTGACCGATTTCTTTATAAGTGTAGATTTTTCTGAATCTTACAACAATGCCACAGATACGCTGGGAATTTTTATGAGCCCAGATGATTGTGGATCCGGAGATGATAGTTATGAACTGTTTAATACTGGGGACTGGGTTCCTATTAATGCGGATAATTCCTGGTTATTAAATTCTGATTTCTGGATTCTTCCTATCCTAGAATTCGAAGATCCTAGTAGTACAACGGATGCCTTTGCCGCTAAAAATGGCCTGCAGATTTTCCCTGCACGACCTAATCCTGCCTTCGAGAGGGTTGACTTACCTTACGAACTAAGCAAGGGATCAAAGGTGACGATTGAAGTCTATTCTGCCGATGGTCGTTTGGTGCAGCGATTAGACAAAGGGCAGCAAGGCCCAGGAAGTCATGTCGAAAATTTTGCAGTCAGTAAATTACCGGCTGGCAGTTATGTATATGGAATCATTACGGAAGAGGCTCGAATCATGAGTCGCTTTGTGGTGAATCACTAGGCTTTATCTCAAGGGGTGAATCACTCACCCCTTGAGATAGCCGGTGAGTGATTCACCCCTTGAGATAAAGCCTTCCCTTCTCTCTCCATTTATTTACCTACTCCTGACGATCCGCACTCCGCAATTATTTACCTTTGCTGGCATCATTTCTACAATGCAGACTTCGCAAGTTTCCAATCGTCATAAGCAGGCAAACTTCTGAAGTCTGGATTGAAGGTCTAACACAAAGAACTTAAACAGCCTACATGGAATTAGTAAATAAAATTAATCGCCAGCAATCAGCCGCATTATTTGAAGAAGCGAAGCAATATTTCCCTGGTGGGGTTAACTCTCCAGTACGAGCCTTTAAGTCTGTATCTGGGCCTCCATTGTTTATTGAATCGGGGGAAGGTTGTCGGATAAAAGATGAGGATGGCAACACTTACATTGACTTTTGCTGCTCTTGGGGACCTCTGATTTTGGGGCATAACAATGCTGGCATTCGCGAAAAGGTGATGGCTACGGTAGCAAAGGGAACTTCCTTTGGCACACCTACCAAACTAGGAAATCAATTGGGGAAATTAATCCTGGAGCATAATAGCTATATTGACCGAATTCGCTTTGTGAGTTCGGGGACGGAGGCCGTGATGTCGGCCATTCGTTTGGCGAGAGGGGTGACGGGTCGGAGCAAGGTTGTCAAGTTTGAGGGGTGTTATCACGGGCATGTCGATTCTTTGATGGTAAAAGCAGGATCTGGACTGGTGACTTTCGGGGTGAGCACTTCAGCAGGAATTCCTCCGGAGTTTGCACAAGAAACCTTAGTCTTACCTTTGGATCGTCCTGATCTATTAGATGAATTACTAGCGCAGTATGCTAAAGAGATTGCTTGTATCATTATTGAGCCCGTACCAGCCAACAATGGCCTCCTTTTACAGGATAAGGCCTTCTTGGAATTACTGCGAGAAAAAACCAAAGCGCACGATATTTTATTGATTTTTGATGAAGTTATTTCTGGTTTTAGAGTTGGGCTTGAAGGAGCAGCGGGGTACTATGGTATCCAACCAGATATCCTAACTTATGGTAAAATTATCGGTGGCGGAATGCCCGTTGGAGCCTATGCCGCTAGTAAGGAAATCATGGGGCACATTGCACCAGAGGGGCCTGTCTACCAGGCGGGAACGCTATCGGCCAACCCTGTAGCGATGGCAGCGGGCCTAGCGGCCTTAGAACAATTGGTTGTTCCTGGCTTTTATGAAGCAATGGCCGCGAAAACAGAGCGATTTGTCCAAAGTATTCAATCCTATTGCGACGGGAAAGGATATACATTTAGCTTACCACATATTGGATCTATCTTTTGGATAGCCTTCAGTAATGATCGCATTAAACGGGCGGATCAGATTGATGCGGATAGCATGGAGAAATTCAAGATCCTACATCATGAACTCCTACAAAGTGGTGTATATTTAGGGCCTAGTGGTTACGAGGTGGGCTTTGTATCGGCAGCACACACGGAGGCCGACTTGGCCGAAGCGGCCGATTTGATTTGTGCGGCGATTGATGTGGCGATGGAGGGCTTTTGATTTTGATTGATATTTTGATTTATCTTGTACTTGCCCATTTCATTATAAACCTAGCTTTTACATTACTCAATCGCTGCATAACATGAGTCAGCAAAATATCAGATTGCGCTTATTATCCTTACTGGTGATTGCCTACATGCTACTAGCTTTTGCCTGGTGGTCTATCTTATTGTGGACCAATAATCGGGATGCATTGAATGCCAAGGTTGAGTTACAGCGCATGGCAATGGTCACTGAGCAGATGTCGGCACAGCGCAATAGTGGTCGGTCGGAGAAAGCGATCATTGATCAAGCCGTCAAGCAATTTTATGAGTCGGAACAATACCTGTCCTTAAGTAGCTATTACCAACGACGAGAATACATGATTGTGGGAGAGGCCGTCTTCTTTGTCATTAGTTTGGCGATTGGTGTTTGGCTTATCAACGGAGGCTATAACAAGGAAGTAATGGCTGCCAAACAAAGGCGGAATTTTTTGCTATCGATCACACATGAATTGAAATCACCATTGGCATCTATACGTTTGATCTTGGAGACTTTTCAAAAAAGAAAGTTGACGCCAGAACAAGCCGAAAAATTAACGCGAAATGGACTGACGGAAACCGAACGGCTAACCTCCCTCGTGAATGATCTGCTGCTAAGTGCCAAGTTGGAAACCGTATTTGAACCGCATCTCGAGCCGATGGATTTGGCAGCTCTGGTCAGGGATATTTTGCAAAAATTGCGCGATAAATACCCTAAGGTGGCTTTCTCCATCAGAGAGGACAATCATCTACCAGCAATAGAGGCGGATAAATTGGGGCTAACCTCTGTCATTCTCAATCTACTTGAAAACGCCGTCAAATATACCTTCGAAGATCCCAAAATAGATGTCGTGCTTGATCGAAAAGAAGGGCAGGTTAGTTTATCGGTAGCAGACAACGGCATCGGGATTTCTGAAAGAGATAAGAAACTGATTTTCGAAAAGTTTTTTCGGGTGGGAAATGAAGATACCCGGCGAACAAAAGGAACGGGTTTGGGTTTATTTATCGTAAAAGAAATTGTCAGGTCGCATGAAGGAACCATTGCGGTTTTGGATAATCAACCCAAAGGGACTATTTTTAGCCTAAGGCTACCGATTAGAAAGAGTGGGATAGGGACGAGTAGGGCTAAGGTGGCGGCTTTGTGATTTTGATTATAGCAGCCGGAACGAATGACAGCAGGAGCTGTCGGCAAGCGAAGCGATGGCTAGGTGCCGGTTAGAAACCGAGCACCAACGGCGAAAGCAGCCATAGATACGCCTTTTGATTTTGATTTTGATTGAAAAACATTCTCATAGCCCCTTTCACGCACAAATAAGAAAGCATGATCCGAATTTTGTTGGTCGAAGACGAAGAAAATATTAGAGATGTTGTAAAGCTGAATCTCGAGATGGAAGATTTTGAGGTAGTGGCGGCTGGCAATGGGAAAGATGCGTTAAAATATTTTAGGGAGCAACACTTTGATTTATTGATCCTGGATGTGATGTTGCCGGAAATTGATGGTTTTCAGATTTGTGAACAGGTACGCTTAACCAATTTGGAAGTGCCCATTATTTTCTTAACGGCGAAGGATACGGCCATGGATCGTATCACGGGGCTAAAAAAGGGAGCAGATGACTACTTGACTAAGCCTTTCAACTTGGAAGAATTGCTACTGCGGGTGAATAACCTGATCAAGCGTACCAGCAAGGCACCCGAAAACACACCAGAGATCTATACTTTTGGGCCAAATAAGGTGAACTTCCTCACTTATGAAGCCCAAAATGAAGCCGAGGCATTTAGTCTAACTAAAAAAGAAGCCATGCTCTTGAAGTTGCTGATCGATCGCCGGAATGAAGTGGTCTCGCGACAACAAATTCTACAATCCGTTTGGGGATATGATGTATATCCTTCTACTCGTACCATCGATAATTTCATCCTGTCCTTTCGAAAGTATTTTGAAACGGATCCCAAGCATCCCAACTACTTCCTTTCGGTGAGAGGGGTGGGTTATAAATTCGTTGGATAAACCCTGCTCACACCAATTCTCCCTCTTCAATCGGCGTACCTCCTGGCAAGCGCTTAAGTGTTTCTGAAGCAGCTGCAGCTGTACTCAATGGCAAAGCAAAGAGAAATCCTATCACGGTCATTAGAATTAGGAGAAAAACGGCGCCGTTCCCTAAGGCTAATCCCTTGTGCTTACGGACAAAGCGTACACTCTGTCGTACATTGGTATGCCGCTCTAGCGTAAAGTCCATATTGCCAAAACCAGCATAGTAAGCTTGTACCATAAAGATGGCCACCGCGGTAAAGGGACTAAAAACAGGAATGAGTCCCAGCAAAAAAAGTATAAGGGTAAAGAATAGTTCTCGACTAATATTACGCAAGGCAATCCGCAAGCCACGGACTAAATCACTCAACATCTTAGCTAGCTTAAAGCCAGATCCTTGTGCCCCCATCATCTTCTTTTCTATCTGTTCGGACATCATACTCATGAAAGGAGCCGACAGGGCAATGACCAATTGCTTGAAAATAATCAAGCCAAAAGCCCCGATAAATAATCCGCCGAATACATTGGCAATTTTTAGCAGGGCTCCACGTCCCCATTCCCAAGGATAGAAGGAAAGCAGCCATCCGCCAATATTATCGGCAATACCCCAAGCGGTAGTAAAAATAGCAGCACCAAGAATAAGGCTAATTAGCGCGGGTGCAGCGAAGTACCCCCAGAGCTTGTATTTGACGATGATATTGAATCCATCACCATAAGATTTTAACCCGGCCAATATTCCTTTTACCATGACAATTGAGTTAGTTTATATGTCAACAATGATCCCAAGGTACACTCGAATCGGATAAAAAAAAATGATTTTTCTACTGGTGGCGACGTTTTTTCGACTGGTGGGAGGCTCGGAGTAGGAATAGACGCCTTTGGTTTTGATTCACATTCACATTTTTATTGTGAAAGGATAGCAGGAGCTATCAAAACCGAGGGCGTGGCAAGGTGCTGGTTGGAAACCGAGCACCAACGGCGGACGCAGCCATGATCACGCCTTTTAATTTTGATTCTAATTTACATTTTGATTTAGACCGCCCTTTACTTCCCCAATTGCAGCAAGAACCAATCTTTTTCCAATAATCGTTCCTCGGCAGCAATGCTCTCCCTCAATGCGGCTTTGGCGGCCCGATCAAAGTGGTTCAATTCCGTTAGTTTTTGGGCATATTTAATGAGATTGAGGTAATTGGTGCGGTGATAGCCAATTATTTTCTTGCGAATGAGGTAGGCCTTCATCGATTGAAGGTGAGAATCCAAGGTATCATATTGGTCTAGTTCGTAGTAAATCTTGAGGGCGAGGGCCTTGGCGGAGAGATTGAGGAGTAAATCTTTGTACACCCCTTTTTTGATCAGCGATAAAGCAAGATCATAACGTTTTCGGGTATATTCCAGCTTCGCTAGGTTGAAATCAAAGATACTCTCGCGGTATTTTTTCTCCAGCGCTCCTTTATAGTCATACATAAATTGCTCGACCCAAGGCAATTCTCCACTGAGGATGCCCATGGCTACTATATTACGGTAAGTAAAACGAGAAATGATTCCACCTTGTACCAGGAGATTTTCTGTCAAGCCTGATTTATACAACTCTAAGCCCTCTTTCGCGTAAGCCGCATAGCCATCATTCAAACGACGAATGCAATAGTTGATAGCCAACAAGTAAAGACCATGTATTTCCTCTTGTGGGAACTGTGTCCCATAACGAAAGATTAAGGACTTAAATCGTTGGAAATAATCTTCAACATCTCTATTCATGAGGGCCATGTAGCAATAGTAGTAAATACCTACAGCAGGGATTTCCAGCAACTGCGGACGGTTTTGCAAGTAAGTCAATACTTCGGGTAGCAAACCGAAATCGTACTCCACTTTACTTACATTCTGATGCGAAATAGCTACACTACTCTGCCATAGTTTATTGGCTAAAAAGGAAATATCGATCGAGTCGGAGATCGGCTGCATATTGAATTTTACATTCCGTTTTCCCAGACTGGAAATATCAAACTGCTCAATTTCTAAGTAATACTTGGATATATAGTAATGCGCATTTCGATTGCTACTCTTATCCAGTTTAGTCCGGGCATCTCTCAAGGCAAGCTGAGCATAATCGATCATCTCTCGCTTGCGTAATGCCGTGGTCAGTTTGGTCTTCACTTCTACTTCATTGGCCACAAATTCTTCATAGGCAAAGTATTGTTCTATTAATTTGTACAGCAGGCTCATGACCAGGCGGACCTGTTGCGCATCATATTTTTGTCCCGGATAGAGATAGGCGAACAAATCCTCCTTCCTTGGTATGTTTTTTGAAGTACTTATATTATCCGCCAGGAATGCCAATAATTGCACCAAATCCTCCCGTTGGTTGAAGAAGGGAGAACCGATGAATTTGCGCAAACGGCGGATATCCTTGTTGGTCAATTGACGGAATACTTGATATAGACGACTTTTTTCCAAAAATTAAAGTTAAATATGAAAAATAAAATTTTTATAAAAAAAATGATAAATTATTAATAATCAAAATATTACACCAAACATAAGTTATTTTTTATCTTATAAACCCTATTTTTTGTCTTTTTATTTTCTGGTTTTATTTCCCAGATTTGTACCATACAATGGTAGATAACTCCCCCCCAACGCTAAGCTACGATCGAATCCCCCCTTTATCTGTATAGAAAAACGAATGTACTATGAAGAAGTTGCTGTACCTACTTTTTATTAGTTTTTACAGCCATGCAATGTGGAGTCAGGAAATTGTAATCACCAATGATGATTTACAAGGGGACGAGACGTACAACTGGACAAAGGACAATACCTATTTGTTAGATGGCCTGGTTTACTTAGAAGAAGGTGGGGTGCTGAATATAGAAGCAGGTACCATCATCAGAGGACAACAGTTCCCTTCAGCGGACAATGTTACTGCCTTAATAATCAGTAGAGGAGCACAAATAAATGCCATTGGAACAGTAGACGAACCGATTATATTCACAGCAGAAGGAGATGACTTAAGTCAAACGCAGGATATTAGATATCGCGATCGTGGTCTTTGGGGTGGCATTATGATTTTGGGGAAAGCACCTATTCTTGAGAATTTAGCAACAGAAGACTTTATCCAGGGTTTGGAGGGGGAAGCGGAGGCAATGTACGGTGGCGATAATATCGCTGATAATTCGGGTGCATTAGAATATGTATCTATTCGACATGCTGGGGCAGGGCTTACACTCAATGATTTGATCAGTGGTCTAACACTTGCTGGTGTAGGCAATGGTACTCGCCTGAATCATATTGAAATCTTTGCTTCTGGCCATGGCGGTCTGGATATATTGGGCGGTTCTGCCGAACTCAAATACATTGTTTCTGTCATGAACGCTGATAATTCTTTTGAATATAGTCGTGGCTGGCAAGGTAAGGGACAGTTTTGGTTTGGAATCAACTCGCGAACAAGTGGAGATATAGGAGGTGCCTTTAAAGGTGGAGAAAGTCTCGATCCTGATATTTTTTCTAGTCCGATGATCAGCAATGCGACCTTTTTGGGCTCGGGTTGTGAGACGAATGATCCCGAAGATCGTCTAAATTCTAAAGGGCTTGAATGGAAAGGGAATACGGGAGGTATTTTTATAAACAATATTATCAGTGGATTCAAGAAAGCCATTGAGGTCGAAGATTTTATGGCCGGCGTCGATGCTCGGCAACGGCTGGAAGCAGGTGACCTACTCATTGCCAATAACTTATTCGGTGAATTTTGTGAAGGAGAAGAGTTAAATGCCACAGCTAATGGTATCATTTACATCGCAGGAGATGCCGAAGATCCCGTCGCTCAGTTTCTGCTAGATGCCTTCGAAAATGAAGGAAATAGCTTAGAAGGAGTGGATATCAGTTGTATCAATAGAAGACCCAGAAGATCATTAAATCCTTTATTACTGCCCAATAGTCGGGCTTTGGCCTTCGGGCAACCGATTGATGACCCATTTTTTGAAGCGGTTCCTTATATAGGCGCTTTTGACGATAGCAATAACTGGATGCTAGATTGGACCGCCTTGGATGCCTATCATTTCTTAGGTAATTGCCAGGTCGTGACAGGGCAGGTCGTTATTGATGAAAATGGCAACTGTTTGGCCGATACTTTGGAGCAAGCATTTGAAGGCCTAATTGTTGCTTTTCAGGGAGAACAAGATACCTTTTATACACAAACAGATGCTAGTGGAAGGTTCAGTAGTCAAATTGATACTGGCACTTACAATGTGCATCTTTCTTTACCTAATACCTATTGGGATATATGTGAAAATAATTATTCGTTAACGGTTTCTGATAGCACATCAGCCATCGTGTCCCCTTTTACGATCAAAGAGCGAATAGCTTGTCCATTTTTAACCATAGACATTGCTACTCCACTGCTGAGAAGATGCTTTGACAATACATACCAAATCAGTTATTGTAACACGGGAACAGCAGTAGCCCTCGATGCCGAGGTACAACTAATGCTTGATCCGTTCTTTACATTTATTTCGAGCTCCATTAGCCCTTCTTCACAGGAAGGGCTGATGCTGGCTTTTCCAATTGGAGATTTGGCCGTGGGTGAATGTGGGCGCTTCTCGGTGACGATCAATCTCAGTTGTGATGCGGTATTGGGTCAAAGTCATTGTGTAGAAGCCAATATCCTCCCGCTTAGTAATTGCGAAACATTAGCTCCTTCTGCTCGCTTACAAGTAAGCGGTGAATGTTTGGATGAAGCCATTGAATTTACGGTAGAGAATATCGGTGAAATCGACATGAGCGCTCCAAGTCAGCTGATTGTTATTGAGGATGATGTCATGTTCTTGACCCGAGAATTTCAATTGCCGACTACTGCGTCACTACCCGTGATGGTGATCCCGAGTGGTCACACTATGCGAATCGAAG
>Ga0070726_10003729_pt1 | contig 12658 bp, 10 predicted proteins | sample tdAd471_FD_67275 | JGI IMG/M metagenome (GOLD analysis project Ga0070726, IMG submission 67275) | Marine sediment microbial communities from the Atlantic coast under amendment with organic carbon and nitrate - tdAd47.1 | ecosystem: Environmental > Aquatic > Marine > Coastal > Sediment | place...
CGTTCCCGTTCCCGCCAGCGTTGCCGTTCCCGTTCCCGCCAGCGTTCCCGTTCCCGTTCCCGCCAGCGTTGCTCGGAGGCAGCTTAGCAGCGACCTCCGCCTGCTTCTCCTGGACCCAGGTCGGCGGTCCGGGGACACCCGCCTCGGGGGGGAAGGTCTCGGCGCGCCCCATGCCCTGGTCGGCGTCGGCGTCGACCACCTCGCCCGGCAAGAGCTTGACCTCGACCCCGTTGGGCTCGCGGAGGCTGGCCTGGCCGTCGACCAGGGCCACCGCGACCTCGCCGGGGACGCCGTGGACCAGAGCCTGGCCGGTGACCTCGATCTCGCACAGGGCGTGGTCGAGGGTCATGCTCCCGCTGACGTAGGCTTGCCCGGTCTTGAGCGCCAGGCGCTGCTCGAGCCCGAGGTGGGTCTGCGGGCCGAGGGTCAGGGTGGCGTCGGCGACCTCGAGGAAGCCAGCGGCGTCGCCGGTGCGCAGCCGCGAGCCGGCCTTCAGCGCCCCGGCCTGAAGAGGCTTCCACTCGCGGGCGTCGGGCTCGAGCACGTCGACGTCGTCGGCGGCGAAGACCTCGAGGGTCTCGGGGGTCGCCTCGTCGGGCTGGGCCGGATCGGGGGTGCGCTCACGCACGTCCCCGTCGAGCTGCCCGCCGTCGGGGTCCTGCGGGTCGACGGCGTCCTCGTCCGTCTGCAGCAGGCCCTTCTCCAGGGGGTTCGCCTTCGAGGCGAAGACCTCGCCGTCGAGCAGCTCGCTGTCTTCGTCCAGGGGGTTGGCGGGCGGGAGCTGCTCGAGGTCCGAGGGGGCGTCGGGCTGGGTGGGGTCGGTCTGGGTCGGCGCGTCCGGGTCGTCGAGGGGGGTCTGGTTCGGCTGGAGCGAGGGGTCGTCCGGGGTCTGGCCGGGGGTCTCGGAGGTCTCGTCGGGGGAGTCCAGCGACGTCGCCTGCCGTCCGTCCTCCGAGCGCGCTCCGTCGTGGGAGCCGTCGGTCTCGCCGAGGCTGACCACCAGCAGGAGCGAGGTCGCCAGGGCCGCGATCAGCAGTCCGGCTCCCAGGAGCAGCCTTTGAGCGCGCCCTGATTGGCGCGCGCTGCGGTGGGTCGCGACGGCCGCGGCCTTCACCGCCTGAGCCGGGGCGTAGGCGTTGGCCAACAGCAGGTCGCCGCGACAGGCGGCGCAGTCGACGAAGTGCTCCAGCAACGCCTCGTCGTCGGGGTCGCCGAGGAAGTCGAGCAACTCCCCGGGGCTGGGGCAGGGCGAGGTGGGGGGTGGGGTGTCGAGGACCGCCGTGGCCAGCAGGGCCTCCTGCTCACGGAGGTCGGCGTAGGTGCCGTCGCACGGCTCGCAGCTCCAGGCGTGGGCCTCGGCGCGAGCGAGCCGCTGCTGGCCTCCAGTGTCCTGGGGGTAGAGCAGCTCGGGGCTCCAGCTCACGCAGGCCGCGGCGGCCCCAGCGTCGGCCGAGCGGGCCGCGCTCAGGGCCTGGCGGCAGTCGGTGCAGTCGACCAGGTGGGCCACGGTGCTGTCGCTGAGGGGCGTGCGGAGCAGCTTGCGGGGTGACGGGCACGGCGGCGCGACGTCACCGGAGGCCACGGCTTCGCGCAGGGCCTGGTCGACGAGCTCCAGCTCCGCGAGCAGGGCCGCGCACCGCGAGCAATCGCGGGCGTGGGCCTCTAGCTCGAGGCGGGACGCCTCGTCGACGGCGTCGAAAGAAGGTAGTTCAGGACACTCCACACCCAATTATGCGTGTGGCCCCGGTCGGTATCTCACCCCTCTTCGGTTTTTTTCGAGCACTTGCTCGGATCGGTCACTCCCTCAGTTTCGGCGCAAAGCAGCGAACGAAGTGCGCACTCGAATGAACCGGTGTATTACACGGGCGTGACTTGCACGATCCGCAATGCGGTGCGTCATTTGCTCTTCCATAACTGGGAGGACTATGGGTGCAACGCACCACAACGCTTTGATTCTCGCTGGGCTCGCGGGAATGATCTCGGTCGGGTGTTCTCAGGGACCCCGCCGCAGCGCCCCGGCCAGCACCGCGGCTGCGGTCGCCTCCGGGAGCGCAACCTATTACCAAGCAGATAGTTCCGCCTCCTACACGACCTCCGGCGGACTCCAGGTCAGCGCCACTCCCCTCCGGGTAACGAGCGTCGTGGCGTCCTCCCCCGTCAGCGCAGGTTCCCCGAACGTGACGCCCCGCGTCGAGCGCGACGCCTTCACCGACTTCGGCGAGAGCGACGTGGTCGACGCTCAGGCGGAGCCCTCCGGCGACCTGATGTATATCGTCGAAGCCAACGGCACCTTCCGCGTGGTCGACACGGCCAGCATGGAGCTCGTGCGGGCCTTCCCCCTCTTCGCCGAGCCCCTCGCGCCGGGTCGCAGCCTGCGCCAGCTGACCCTGGTCAGCCCCGAGCTGGCGGTCGTACCCACCCAGGGCGAGGGCTTCGAGGGCCTGGCGTTGTTCGACCCCAGCACCGCACAGAGCAGCGTCGACGTGCAGTGGTTCGACCTGGGCGGCCTCAGCGCCACCTGGCCGGCTGGCTCGCGCAACAGCCAGGGCGTCGACGTCGGCGATCGGCCCCTGCAGCTGACCGAGATCACCGGCGTGACCCTCGTCGGCGAGTCCGTCTTCCTCTGCGCGGCCAACACCGACGCCGCCGGCGACCACAACCCTGGGGCCGTGGTCGCCATGCACCTCAACCAGCAGGAGCGCCGGCTCGAGGCGCGCGCCCTGATCCGCACCAGCGCCTACAACCCCACCGGCATGACCCGGGTCGGCCAGCAGATCCTGGTCACCAACTCGGGGAGCTTCGGCCAGACCGGGGCCTCGATCGACGTGATCGACGTGCAGAGCGCCAAGCGCGTGGGCACCGTCCGCTTCCCCGAGCGCCTCGCGGACGGGCGAGTCCCCGATCCCTTCGGCCCCGTCGTCGTCGACCCCACGGGCCGCTACGGCTACGTGGGCTCCATGGCCCAGGCGCGGCTCTACACCGTGGACCTCGCGCAGCAGACCTACGTGGAAGACCTCGAGCTGCCCAGCCAGTCGACCCGCAACTCCACCAAGGACCTGACCTTCGCTGGCGACAAGCTCTACGTCGCCAACCAGGGCGACGCCGCGCTGAACGTGGTCGACCTGGAGAAGCAGTCGGTGACCCGGGTCGCGGGCTTCGAGCGCGAGAGCGACGCGAACGGCCAGGCCAAGCTGGACGCCCTCGTGGTCAAGGAGTCGAGCGACGGGACCGGCGAGGTCCTGGCCGTGGTCAACGACGCGTCCGCGGACCAAACTGCCGAGGGCCAGGCGACCCTCGACAAGCTCACCGTGCGCTAGCAGCCCGTTGAAGAACGGCTGGCAAGGCGCGAGGAGCGAGCAGATGTCAGCATCGCGAACGACGAGCAACGTAGTCGCCAGGATTTGCGAAGCGAATCCTGGCGATCGAGGAGCCCGGCGCAGCCGGGCTCCGAAGACCAGCCGCTCTTCAACGGGCTGCTAGCTCCCGCGAGGCTCCCGCTCGCCGCGTTCGCGACTATCCTGGGGGCCAACCTGGAGACGCCATGCGACTCGGACCGTCCCGGCGGGCCCTGCTTCTGTTCCTGACCCTCTTGCCCAAGAACCTCATCTCGCGGATCGGCGGCCGGATCGCGGGGATTCGCTGGCCGGGGCCCCTGCTGCGGCTGCAGCTCCGCTCCTACGTGCGGACCTGGGGGGTGAACCTCGACGAGGCCCGCGACCCGCTGGAGTCCTTCGGCTCCATGCAGGAGTTCTTCGTGCGCCACCTCAAGCCTGGGGCGCGACCGATCGACGAGGCCCCCGACGCCTTCGTCTCCCCCTGCGACGGCGCCTGGGGCGCGTCGGGCACCGTCGAAGACGGGCAGCTGCTGCAGGTCAAAGGCCGGCCCTACAGCCTGGCCGAGCTCCTCGGCAGCGCCGAGGAGGCGCGGGCCTACGAGGGCGGCGTGTTCCTGACCCTCTACCTCTCGCCCAAGGACTACCACCGCTACCACAGCCCCTGCGCAGCCCGGGTGCTGCGCTCGCGCTACCTGCCGGGGACGCTCTGGCCGGTGAACCCGGTCGGGGTCTACGGCGTGCCCGGGCTGTTCGCGCAGAACGAGCGGATCGTCTCGACCTTTGCGATCGGCGAGCACCGCCTGGCCTACGTGCCCGTAGGCGCCACGGTGGTGGGCAAGGTGCACCTCGCCTACAGCGACCTGACCACCAACGTCGGCGGCGGACCCCGCACAGAGGAGCACCGCCCGCCGGTGGAGCTGGCCAAGGGCGAAGAGGTCGGCCGCTTCTGCTTCGGCTCGACGGTCGTGCTCGTCGCGAGCCCGGGCTGGCTCAAGCTCGACGCCCAGCCCTCGGGCGCGCCCTGCGTACTCGGGCAGCGGATCGGGACCCTCTACGCGGGCGCCGAGGGCGCCTGAGGCCGCTGGGCTCGCCCGCGATCCCCAGCCGAGCCTGACGCAGGCGGTCGGTATCGTCGCCAGGCGGAGGCGAGGCATGCGGATCCCCAGCTACTGGCGCAAAGCCGACATGCCGCTGCAGACCCCCCAGGGAGCGACCTGGACCATCGAGGCCTGGGGTTGGTCCGACGCGAGCGAGGAGCAAGCGGCGGCGCACGCCCGCGAATTGCTCAAGGCCCAGGCCGCGGCGATCGCCGCGGGCCGCCCCCGCGAACGCTACCTCTACCACGACCGCCCGCTGCGCGAAGAGATCCTCGACCGCTGCGCGCCCGGGGTCCTGATCACGCGCAATCGCTACGGAGCCGAGATCCTCAACACCGAGCAGGTGGCCTTCGTCGACGTAGACCTCGACCTGCGCAGCGGGCGACCCGGGTTCTTCGCGCGCCTGTTCGGGGCCCACGACCCGGGGCCGCAGCAAGCGGTCGCCGATCAGGTGGAGGTGCTGCGCGCTGCGCTGAAGGGGATCGCCAGCGCGCGGGTCTACCGCACGCACTCGGGGCTGCGCCTGCTGCTCACCGATCGGCTCCACGTTCCCCACGAGCCACAGACCCTGAGCATGCTCGAGGCCCTGGGCAGCGACCCGCTCTACCGCACGCTGTGCCGCGAGCAGCGCTGCTTCCGCGCGCGGTTGACGCCCAAGCCCTGGCGGGTGGGCTTGCGAGACATGCCCGGCCGCTGGCCCTACGCCGACCCTCAGGGCGTCGAGGCCTGGGTCGCGCGCTACCGCACCCGCTGTGAGCAGCTGGCCAGCACGCGCTACCTCGAGACCCTCGGCGACGAAGCCGAGCTAGCGGAGGTGCGCGCCGTGGTCGAGCTCCACGATCGGCTCTCGGGCGCGCACTCGGGGCGCGAGTTGGCCTGAGCTCAGCGCGCCTGAGCGAGCAGCCGATCGAGGGTCTCGGGGTCGACCTCGTGCAAGCGCAGCCTGCGCACGACCTCCCGCTGCTCGTGGGCGCGGATCAGCTCGCGCAGCGAGGCGTCGAGCTTGGGGTCCTGGGTCAGCGGTTCGTGGGTCTCGGGGCGGGCGTTGGCCCAGTATTTGGCCACGGTGCGCCCGAAGAAGATCACGTCCTGGTCGCTGAGCTCGGTCACCTCGCCCCGGGGACGCTTCTTGAAGTTGACGTAGGTCCCGTTGGACGAGCCGCTGTCCTCGATCACGACCTTGCCACCCTGAAGGGCGACCCGCGCGTGGAAGCGCGAGACGCCTGGGTCTGCGAGGCGCACGAGGCAGCTGGGGTCCTTGCCGACCTTGATCTCGTTGCTAAAGCTGAACGACTGGCCCCAGCTCTGTCCGCTGAGGATCTCCAAACTCGGCATCGACGCCTCCGACGGGCTGCTACGAGGAGCGAACCTGGTTGATCAAATCGGTCAGGCGCGCCCGGTCCAGCTTGGCGAGCCCGAAGCGGCGCAGCGCGGCGATCCGCCCTGCGTCGTCGAGGGTGGGGTCCCGGACCCCGAGGTCCGCGGAGCGGAACATCGTCTCCAACTCCGCCCCCCGAGCAAGTGAGGCCGGAGTCTGCGGCAGGTGGCTCGGTGCCGTGGGCAACGAAGGCGCCACCGGCGGCGCGCCGAAGGGGTCGGCGGCCGGCGGAGGGGGCGGTGAGATCGCGGTGTCCGCGTCGGGGTCGCCGAAGGGGTCGCCCGCCTTCTCGCCGAAGCGATCCGTCGACGGCAACCCGCCGGGCGCGGGTGGAGCAGGCGGACCGCCAAAGGGATTCGCCCCGCCTGGCGGCGGGGGCGCGCCGAACGGATCCGCGCCACCGGCGGGGGCGGGGGGCGCGCCGAACGGATCCGCGCCACCGACGGGGGCGGGGGGCGCGCCGAACGGATCCGCGCCACCGGCGGGGGCGGGGGGCGCGCCGAACGGATCCGCGCCACCGGCGGGGGCGGGGGGCGCGCCGAACGGATCCGCGCCTCCGGCGGGAGCCGGGGGAGCGCCGAACGGATCCGCGCCACCGGCGGGCGGAGCGCCGAAAGGATCCGCGCCACCGGCGGGGGCCGACGGAGCGCCGAAGGGATCCGCGCCCCCAGCGGGGGCCGACGGCGCGCCGAATGGATTTGCGCCCCCAGCGGGGGCCGACGGCGCGCCGAACGGATCCGCGCCCCCAGCGGGGGCCGACGGCGCGCCGAACGGATCCGCGCCCCCAGCGGGGGCCGACGGCGCGCCGAACGGATCCGCGCCCCCAGCCGGGGCCGGCGGAGCACCGAAGGGGTCGCCCCCGGCCGGGGCGCCGAAGGGGTCACCCCCGGCTGGGGCAGTCGGGGCGGCAAAGGGGTTGGCCCCAGCGGGAGGAGCGCCGAAGGGATCGCCGCCCGCGGCGGGGGCAGGAGGTCCGCCGAAGGGATCCGCCGAAGGCTGCTCCGGGGGCCCCCCAAAAGGGTTTCCCGCCGGCGCCGCACCGCCGCCCGCGAAGGGGTTTGGGGGTGGGTCGGCGAACGGGTTGGCCGGGGCGGCCGGAGCGCCGAAGGGATCGGCCGGGGGGCTCGCCTTGGGGTCGCCGTAGTCGATGTCGAAGTCGAACGGGTCGTTCTCGCCGGCCATGGGGTTCAGCTTCCTGCGGGGGCTGAAGATTCTGTCAGCAGCGGGCTTAGGTGGGGCGTGCGGGCCCCGCTTAGACGCTTGAGACTAGCAGGTGGCCCAGGGGCACGCAACGTGCTCGGTTGTGGCGGTAAGCGCTTGGCATGGAGTGCTTTACCGCGCCAGGTCTGGATTTGACATCGCCCTTGCACCGTGGTAGCGTTCGGGCCTCTAGACGCCTGGTATTTAAGTACTTACCACTTCCGAGGTTTCATGGAAGAAGGCACGCAGGACGCTGCCAGCCCGCAGGGCGAGGGGACGACGAACATTCGGCTTAGCCCGGATGACGTCCAGTACTTCAACCGGCAGATTGCACAGTACGCCCGGCTCAACATGCCCTTCTCCAAGGGGCTGGAGATGATGGCGCGGGACGTGACCGATCCCAACTTCCGCACCTTGCTCGAGATGGTCCAGCAGGACCTCGACGAGGGTCGGACGTTGGAGACGGCGCTCGCCCGCCACCCGCAGACGTTCACCACGCTCATGCTCGAGGTGATCCGGGCGGGAGAGAACAGCGGCAACCTGGCGCTGATCCTCGAAGAGCTCAACGCTCACACCGAGGCGATGAAGCAGGTGCGCAACCGAATCGTGGAGGCCGTGCTCTACCCCTCGGTGATCTGCACCCTGGTGCTCGGCTTCGTGATGTTCTTCATGCTCGCGGTGGTGCCCCAGTTCGAGGGGATCATCCTCGAGCGGCACAGCTTCAGCGCGACCACGGCCGAGGAAATGCAGCGCTTCAAGGACCTCAAGGCGGATCGCCCTGACCTCTCCGAGCGCGAGATCGTGAAGCTCCTGGTCCTCGACAAGCAGGTGTTGGCCACTCGTCTCGTGATCAAGTGCAGCCGCCTGATGCGCGTGCCCTGGTGCCTGATCCCGTTCCTGGCGTTCCTCGGGGTGGGGGTCGCGAGCGCGGTGCGCAAGCTGATCCGGATGGGCAGCGAATACGACGACTTCCTCTTCCGCATCTGGCTGTTCGGGCCGCTGTTCAAGGCGGCGGCGCTGATGAAGGTCACCCGCACCATGCGCGACCTGCTCGCCAACGGCGTGTCCATGGTCGAGAGCCTGCGCCTGGTCTCGAACACCGTGGGCAAGAACCGGATCCAGACCAAGCTCGTCGAGCTGCGCGAGGCCGTCGAAGAGGGCGGGAGCTTCACCCGCAACCTCGAGGGCGGCGGCGTGTTCCCCGAGAGCATGGTGTGGAAGCTCCAGCTCGCCGAGGAAAAGGGCATGCTCGAGGACGCCCTCGACGAGCTCTCCAACGAGTTCCAGATCTCCGTCGACCGGCAGACCATGGTGATCACCAAGTTCGCCACCCCGGTCATGCTCGCCGGAACCGGCGCGATCGTGTTCGTGCTCTTCGCGGCCTGCTTCCTCCCCCTCCTCGACTTCAGCGGGGTGTAGCTCCGTGCGCGGCGGTGACCTGGACAACGCGTCCCTCGAGGACGTCTCGGCCTACCTCTCACGCATGGTCAGCAGCGGCGACTTCCGCGTCTCCGAGCTGTGCAACGTCGTGCTCAAGAAGGCCGTGCTCGCCAAGACCAGCGACATTCACCTCGAGCCGACCAACAAGGGCACCCGGGTCCGCTACCGGATCGACGGGGTCTTGCGCGACGCCGCGCTGCTGCCGCTGACCCTCCACGACCAGCTGGTGAGTCGGATCAAGGTCCTCTCGGATCTGCTGACCCACCGCAGGGATATCGTCCAGGAGGGCCGGATCTCGATCCAGGTCGGGAAGCACAGCACCGACCTCCGCGTCTCGATCGTGCCGACCGTAGGCGGTGAGAAGGTCGTGATCCGCGTGTTCTCCATGCACGACGCGGTCTTCGACCTCGCCCAGGTGGGCTACAACGAGGACATGCAGCGCCGGCTGAAGGCCGTGCTCTTCGACCTCGAGGGGCTGTTCCTGCTCACCGGGCCTTCGGGCTCGGGCAAGACCACCACGCTCTACAGCATCCTCAACGAGATCCAGCGCGAAATGGAGGACTTCGCCTCGATCACCACCATCGAGGATCCCGTCGAGTACGAGTTCGGCACGTTCTCGCAAATGCAGGTCAACCGGCAGGTCGAGTTCGACTTCGCCGCCGGCCTCAAGGCGGCGCTGCGCCAGGACCCCGAAGTGATCATGGTCGGCGAGATCCGCGACGTGGAGACCGGCGAGGTCGCGCTGCGGGCAGGCCTGACCGGGCACATGGTGCTCTCGACGCTGCACTCTGGCTCGGCCCCCGAGACCGTAACCCGCCTGATCAACATGGGCCTCGAGCCCTTCGTCGTCGCCTCGGCGCTGACCGGGACGATCGCCCAGCGCCTCGTGCGCCGGCTGTGCCCCGAGTGCATCGAGCCCCACGAGCTCGACCCCATGAAGCTCGAACTGATCCAGCGCCTGAGCCACCTCGAGGGGAACACGGAGGAGCAGACGCCGGAGTTCTTCCGCGGCAAGGGCTGCGAGGCGTGCGGCTTCAGCGGGTTCTCCGGCCGCCTCCCGATCGCCGAGTTCCTCAGCGTGGACGAAGACCTGCGGGGCATGATCCTCGACAAGGCTCGCACGGGCACGATCCGCCGCCACCTGCTGGAGAGGGGCTGGAAGACGATCTTCGACGACGGCTTGCAGAAGGCCCAGGACAAGCAGACCACCTTCCAGGAGGTCATGCGCCGCGTCAGCCTGCGGGAGGTCCTGTGAGGAAGCTCCGCCGTCGCCGCGGAATCGCCATGGCTGACTTCATCGCCGGCTCGCTGATCTTCTCGGCGACCCTCGGCGTGTTCGTCGGCTTCACCCAGCTCAAGTTCGAGACCCTCCGCCAGGCGGAGTCGCTCTCCCGCGCCAACGCCGCGGTGGAGGCCGAGGCCGATCGCCTGCGTGAGGTCGGCTCGATCACGGCCCCCCAGGGCCAACCCGACCTCAACGGGTTCCGCGAGCTCTCGCAGTTCGACGTCGACGACCTCTACGGCGCCGAGGGCAAGGTCTCGGCGCGCGCGCTGCGGATCGAAGGTGGCGCCGCCTACCAGCTCTACGAGGTCCGAGTCCAGGTCAGCTACACCGTGGGCGCAGACGACCGCGACCGCACCGGGTGCTCGCTGGTGCTGCCCCTGCGCGCGGGAGGTGGCCGGTGAACCGTCGCGGACTTCGGCGCGGTGTGACCCTGGTCGAGCTGATCGTCTACATCAGCCTCGTCTCCGCCGGGGTGCTCCTGATCGGCGGGGTCGAGCTCTTCGCCCAGCGCTGCCTGCACCTGCAGCAGAGCCTGATCGAGGTCGAGCTGCAGACGGCCGGGTTCGGCGGGCAGCTGCGCCGCGACGTCGAGGAGGCGCGCGCGCTGACCGTCGACGGGGACCGGCTGCAGCTCGTGACCCTCGGCGGCGAGACCGTGCGCTACCTCCCCGGCGAGCGCGAGCTGCTCGACGCCCAGGGTGAGGTCGCCCAGCGCGACGAGTTCCCCGAGGTGGCCGGGTGCAGCTTCACCCTCGAGCGCCTCGCCAGCGGCCGCATGCGCGTGACCGCCGCCATGGAGTTCAAGGTGCGCGTCGACGGCGAAGAGCGCAGCCGCACCCGCACCCGCAGCGCGGTCACCCGCCTGGCGGTGCCCGAATGAGCCGCCCGCGCCTGCCACTCCGTCGCCGCCGCGGCGGCAGCTACACCGTGATCGTGATCGCGAGCTCGGTCCTGATCCTGGCCACCTCGAGCGTGCTCCTGCGGGCCACCGGGCATACGTTCTCGCTGACCGCCCTCGACGGCCGCCGCAGCCACGCGCGCGAGGCCGTGTTCTCGGGCTTGCGCTGGGCGCAGGCCCACGCCGACCGCGTGGGCCCCCAGGCGGCGGAGGTCACCCTCCAGCTCGCCCAGGGCGACGTGGAGGTCCGCTGCGAAGTCGACGGTCAGGTGCTCGAGGTCGTGTGCCGGACCACTGGGGTCGACCTCGACCACACCTTGAGCGCGCGCCTCGTCCCCGACGAGCAGGGCCGCTACCAGGCCGCCGGCTTCACCCTGGAAGGCAAGGCGCACCGGCTCGAATAGACCGGCGCCCCGCAGCGAGATCGCGTGGGGCCAACGCTTCGCCGACGCGCTCAGCCGCTGCCCGGAAGACGGGGCGCGATCGCGGACGACTCCCGCCTCGGCGCCCTGGTGCCCAACACGAAGGCCTGAGCGACACCTAAACCCCTCAGCCCCCGAGGCCCGCCGTTCTCCACATTTCCACGCGGCTAAAAGATCTCGCGTGTGGTGGTTCGCGTCCCTGGCCTCCCTATCATGGGGGCTTCCCCCACAGGAGAGCCCATGAGCCACGTCGCCTACGCGCGCAAGTATCGGCCCCGTAGCTTCGACGAGGTCGTGGGGCAGGCTGCGATCGCTGAGGCGCTGCGCAACCAGGTCGCGCGCGAACGCACCGCCCCCGCCTACCTGTTCAGCGGGACCCACGGGGTGGGCAAGACCTCCATGGCGCGGATCTTCGCCAAGGCGCTCAACTGCGCCCAGGGCAAGGAGGGGCGCCCCTGCCTCGAGTGCGAGGTGTGCGAGAGCATCGACCGCGGCGAGGCCCTCGACGTGATCGAGATCGACGCGGCGAGCAACCGCGGCGTCGACGACGCCGAGCGGATCCGGCAGAACACGCGCTACCGCCCGCAGGGCTCGCGGTTCAAGGTCTACATTCTCGACGAGGTGCACCAGCTGAGCCGCGTGGCCTTCGACGCGCTGCTCAAGACCTTCGAGGAGGCCCCCGAGCACGTGCGCTTCGTGCTCGCGACCACCGAGCTGCACAAGGTCCCGACCACGATCCGCTCGCGGGCTCAGGTGTTCAATTTTCGCCAGAGCACCCGCGAAGACCTCGAGGCGCGGCTGAGCCAGATCGCCGAGCAGGAGGGGCTGGAGATCACCCCCGCCGCGGTCGCCCTCGTCGCGCGTCGCGCGCGCGGCTCCATGCGCGACGCGCAGAAGCTGCTCGACCAGGTGGTGACCCTCGGCGTCGACGGCGCGATCGACGCGCCGCAGGTCGCCGAGCTGCTCGGGGCGTTGACCGGCGACGCGGTCGAGGGCGTACTGGGCGCGATCGTCGGCGGCGACGCCGGGACGCTGCTCACGATCCTCGACGGCTACCTGCGCCAGGGCGGCCGGGTGACCACCTTCCTCGAGGAGTTGCAGGACGCGCTGCGCGCCGTGCTCTACCTGCAGACCTGCGGCGGCGAGTCGAGCCTGGTCGCCGAGACCGGGCACGCCAGCGCGGCGCTCGTGCCCGTCGCCGAGCGGCTCTCGCTGGAGGGGCTGCTGTTCTGCCTGCAGCTGCTGGAGGAGACCAGCCAACGCCTGCGCCTGGCCCGCGAGCCGCGGGTCGTGCTCGAGGTGACCCTCGCTCGACTCGCCCGCGCCAGCGAGCTGCGCCCGATCGGTGAGCTGCTCGCCCGGCTCGAGCGCCTGGAGGAGAGCCTCGGCGGCCCGGCTGCGACCCGCGGTCCCGCGCCGGCCCCCGCCCCAAGCGGGGGCAGCAGCGGGCCCCGCGGTGGCGGCGCGCCTCCGCGGGGCGGCCCCTCCCCCAGCGCGCCGCCTCAACGCCCAACCCCCACCCGCGGCTCGACCTCACGCGGCAGCAGCGGCCCCCCGCCCCGCCAGGGCTACGACTACCCCGGGCGACCCCAGCGCGACGCCC
>Ga0070726_10003731_pt1 | contig 12650 bp, 4 predicted proteins | sample tdAd471_FD_67275 | JGI IMG/M metagenome (GOLD analysis project Ga0070726, IMG submission 67275) | Marine sediment microbial communities from the Atlantic coast under amendment with organic carbon and nitrate - tdAd47.1 | ecosystem: Environmental > Aquatic > Marine > Coastal > Sediment | place...
TACCGCGTAGTCGTTTGGGAAGCCCAAACGACTACGCGGTGGGCATACTAAACAATATCCATTTTTGGCGAAGAGAATATTGTCCATTTACCGGCCTATCGACCAACCCACTTCAGAAGTTTACCGGGCCATGCCTAAGTATAACTTTTGAAGTCTTAACCAGGCCTATACGCAAATGATCACACATAGACCTTCTCTCTATTAGTCGAGAGAAGGTCTCTTTTTTTGGCAAAAGAAAGACAGCTTACTCTATTTTAGGCCATCCTACTCAGTTTTTTCTGACTCCTGGGCGCGCTGGCCTGAAATTTGCCGTTATTACTGATGCGAGTATGCGGTTCATCCTACCCATCATATTATTCTCATTGATACTCCAGTCCCCACTGTGGGCCCAGGACTACAACTTATCCAATCTGCGCGCCAAGCGACTATTGGTAGAGAAGGGCGTTTACCCACTCGATACTTTACCCATCGTAGCCAATACCCTGCTCGTTCGTTCGCTACTTTCGGGAGAAAGGATGGACAGCATCAGTTTTCAATTACAAGGTCAGGACCTCCACTGGCTAGAGGAGAGGAGAGACTCTTTGTTGATTGAGTACCGCGTCCTACCCTACCCGATCCAACAAACGCTTAGCCGTATCGATACTACAAAGCTCAATCGAGTTGAAGAGGATATGATTGTAACCTATGAATATAATCCTTATGAAACCGATGATCAATTGATCGATTTTAAAGGGCTCGATTATTCAGGTAGCTTTTCTCGCGGTATCTCATTTGGCAATAACCAAGACCTGGTGCTTAACTCTAGTTTCAACTTACAAATGGCCGGCGAAATTGGCGATGGCATTGAACTTCGAGCCGCTATTACCGACGAAAACATCCCCTTACAGGCTGAAGGAAACACCCAGCAACTGCGGGAGTTCGACAAGGTTTTCATTCAATTAAAAAAGGGTAATACTAGTCTCACCGCAGGTGACTATGAATTGCGGCGCCCCAATGGTTATTTCATGAATTATTTTAAAAAACTCCAGGGGGCAACTTTCGAAAGTACTTTTAAAAATGGTGAACATGGACGCTTGGCCACCCAATCAAGTTTAGCCATCGCAAGAGGACAATTTGCCCGCAATAATATCATAGCCCAGGAAGGCAACCAAGGGCCCTACAAACTGCGGGGTACCCAAAACGAACGCTTTATCATCATCCTATCGGGTACGGAGAAAGTATGGCTAGATGGCCAGTTGATGAAACGGGGCTTAGAAGCCGATTATATCATTGATTATAACCGTGGAGAACTCACCTTCACCTTTCGCCGCTTGATCACCAAGGACAGTAGGATTATCATCGAATTTGATTATTCCGATCAAAACTACCTCCGATCAATGTATGCGACCAATCTCGATTACCAGGAAAACAAGGCACGCCTCTATCTCAACGCCTTTAGTCAACAGGATAACAAGAATGCCACCGGCGATCTGGAGCTGAGCGATAATGAAAAAAGCTTGCTAAGCCAAATCGGAGATCAATTTGCCGATGCCTTTGTCTCTACCATTGATACCTTGGAGAGAAATGCGGAATTGCGCGCCACTTACGAACTGAAAGATACCCTCATTTCTTGCCTCGGCCCCGACAGCCTTAGCCAGTATCTAGCGTATTCAACTGACTTGGAAAAAGCACAATACATTGCTCGTTTTTCCCAAGTAGGATTCGGGAATGGTCAATATATTTTAGATACCGAAACTACTGCCAATGAACGGGTTTACAAATGGGTAGGATTCGATCCGGTTTCTTGCCAAGCTTTAGGCAATTATGAACCCATCACCAACTTATCGGCTCCCATGCAGCAACAACTCTTCAGTGGGGGGTTCGAATACCAATTTTCTGAAAAAGCTAGCTTAAAAACAGAAGTAGCTCTGAGTCGGATAGATTTGAATCGCTTTTCTAAAGTAGATGATGACGATAATGTAGGGCTAGCAGGGTTTACTACCTTCCAACGGGAGTTTCAGTTAGGCAGTGATTCCAGTGGATGGTCATTGAATACAAGTTTGAGCTACGAATTCACCCAAAACAACTTCCAAGCTTTAAATCCCTATCGCGCGCCTGAATTTCTACGGGATTGGAACATTGCCAATGTTGCCGGCCAGGGAACAGCAGTGCAGGCAGCAGAGCAAATCGGTAAGTTCGGTTGGCAATTGGCCAAAGAACACTGGGGTAATCTCTCCTATGGTTTCAGTGGTTTTCTTCGGAAAGACCTTTATGAGGGTGTCCGACATGAAGGAGAAATCCACCTCAAACGAGGCACCTGGACCATAGATGGCAAAGGCAGTTACTTAAATACCGATGAAATAGATCGACAAACCCGTTTCTTTAGACCTAATTTACGGATTAGTAAAAAGCTGCCTTGGCTAGACAATTGGGAGTTGGGCTGGGCGGGAGAAAGGGAGAAAAGCGAGCGATTTGATGGCTTAAGTGATACACTCCTGCAAAGTAGTTTTCATTATGATAGATACAGCATCTTTCTGGAAAGCCCTGAGAAAGAAACCTATCAAATCGGCTTTAAATTCAATCAAAGGAAAGACTTTCTACCCGCTACTGATGCCTTTGCACACAGCACTACCGCGTCAGAGCTAGCCTTGGATGGAAGCTGGAAAACCAAAGGAAAACGCAATCGGCTGCGCATAGGCGGTGGTCTCACCTATCGAGAATTGGCCATCCTCCGTAGTGACCTCAGCCCTGAGCAACCCGCCGAGACCTACCTGGGGCGCACCGATATCAATATTAATTTATTTCGAGGAGCCGTTCAGTCCAACACTATTTATAATATTGGCTCTGGACAAGAACCTAAAATTGAATATACTTATGCCCAAGTTCGGCCGGGCTCAGGTACACACATTTGGCTGGATTCGATCTATAACAATGATGGAAAAATCCAAGAATTTGAGATGGAAGTGGCTCCTTTTCAGGATTTGGCCGATTATATCCGTATCAGTAATATCACCGATGAGTTTATACGAACCGATAATGTAAGTTTTAACCAAAGCCTTCGCATCAATCCCAGAGCGGTATGGTTCAATAAAAAAGGCTTCAAAAAATGGCTGAGTCGCTGGTCGGGACGTTCCAATTTACAGCTCAATCGAAAAACTAGAGCTGCGCCACAAGTCAGAACCTACGATCCCTTTCAGGTCAATATAGCGGACACGGCCCTCGTCAGCCTCCGCTCCACCATCAACAATAATTTGTTCTTCAACCAAACAGATCCGACCTATGGTTTCCAAATTGGACAAAAAGACAATCGAAGTAGAGTCGTCCAAACATCGGGCTTCGAGAGTCGGCGACTAACCGATTGGTTTGTACAGGGTCGTTGGAATCTATCTTCAGAAATCAGCACACGCTTAACCAGTACTTTTGGGCAAAAGGAAAGTGATTCAGAGTTTTTTACCAACCGAGATTATCTGCTACAATTTTGGCGTTTGGAACCTGAGTTCACTTATCAAAAAGGCCAGTCTTTTCGTACCATTCTGCGCTATAAATACCAACAGGATCGCAATGCATTTATCGTGAATGGGGAGGAAGCGCAGCAGCATGATTTTTCGTTAGAAATGGTCTACAAGCAGCGCTTATTGAATCTTAAATTTTCCTTCATTGATGTGAGCTATGAAGGCCAGGCGAGTTCTCCGGCTGGCTTAGCCATTCTCAATGGGCTACAGCAAGGACAGAATTTCATTTGGAACCTGAGTTTAAATCGACAATTGGCCAAAAACATCCTGTTGATCCTGAGTTATGAAGGGCGAAAAACGGGTACGTCTAAAGTTATTCATGTAGGTCGTGCACAAGTCGCTGCCACTTTCTAACAGTAGGCTTACTAGATATATCACCTATTTCCTCAGTCTTTCGCTACTCAAGCCGACAAATATCGAACTATTCCTACCATCTTATATGCTACAATCTTAATTTTGTCGTTCTGGTAAGTGCTTGGACATTTTTAAGTTCCTTTTTTGGCCGAGCGATTTTTTTGTCCAGATGAGGCGAAAAAAGTAGTTCTAGCCAAAGCTAAAACGAGGCTTTTCAACGAAATATGGGCAAAAAAAGGGCCGCCATAAAAAGTGTAAGTTAAATGTGTCCAAGCACTTGAAAATCACAATTTAAAGACCAATATGAAGCACGTCCAAATACTCCTCATTTTTGTATTCTTTTCTCTCTCTTTAAGCGCCCAGGAAAAACAATACCTTTGGCAATCGGTAGAAGAAAGCAACCTCTTTTTACCCCAAGATGCGGAGGTTTCGCTTCCTATAGAAAAGTACGAAGTTTTTGAACTTGATCTGCCCGAGTTAAAGGCTCAACTAGCCGCTGCTCCCGCAGAGTTTAGTACCAAAGCGCAGACCCCACTATTGATCCGATTTCCACTCCCCGACGGAAGTACCCATCTATTTTCTGTAGTACATTCGCCGGTCATGGGAGAAGCCATCAGTGCACGCTACCCTAGTATTCGTTCTTTCAAGATAGTTAGTACTACACAGCCAGCTTTAGTGGGTAGAATAGATTATTCGCCAGCGGGATTTCACGCTTATTTGAATTCGCCAGCAGGCATCATTTATATCGACCCTTACGCTAGCGTAGCTACCCGATACCATGTGGCGTATTATGCCAGTGATGTACATATTGAAGCAGATCAAATGCCTGCCTTGAGTTGTGGTGTCCATGATCTTGATTTGGCAGATTCGCCATTAGAAGATATTCACTTTGATGAAGATTTTGACCTACAAAAATCAAAAACAGCTGAGGTAGTTTCCTTGCGCACTTACCGACTCGCCTTGGCCTGTACCGGCGAATATGGCCAAGCTAAAGGGGGGACGGTTGAGGCCGTCTTAGGCAGCATGAATACAGCCGTTAATCGAATCAATCTAATATTTGAACAAGAGGTAGCTGTTCGTATGGTAATTATTGACCGAAACGACGAATTGATATCACTCGATCCTGCCACCGACCCCTACCTTGACGCTAGAGATGGTAGCGCCCTATTGACCCAAAACACAAGTAACTTAAATTCGAGAATCGGTTTTGGCACTTATGATATTGGCCACATATTCACTAGAGGTTGTGATAATGGTTTAGCAGGAGTAGCGAACCCTAGCTCTGTTTGTCAGGCCAATAAAGGCGCTGGCGTAACTTGCCATTTCACTAATGATGTTGAACGAATTGCAGTTGATGTAATGGCACATGAGATAGGCCATCAATTTTCCTGTGGACATAGCTGGAATAACTGTCCCAATTCAGCGAATCAATTATCTGCAGGGAATGCCTTTGAACCAGGAAGTGGCAGTACGATCATGTCTTATGCAGGGCTTTGTGGGGGGCTCAATAATGTGCAACCCAATGCCGACCCCTATTATAATATCGGTTCGCTAGAAGATTTTATCGAGTTTAGCCGGGAAGATGGAGGGAATAATTGTCCTACTATTACCCCTACAGCTAATCATACCCCCATTGTTACAACAGACTATGAGGCAGACTTTACCATTCCGATTAGTACGCCGTTTCGATTAAACGCAAGGGGTACAGATGAAGACGGAGATGCTATTACATACTGTTGGGAACAATATGATTTGGGTCCTTCCAGTACACTCGGTAGCCCCACTGGAGATGCTCCTTTATTCCGCTCCTACTCTCCTACGGAAGATTCGACTCGGTTTTTCCCCAATCTAAATGCTATCTTGAATAATGCCTCTTTGGACGTAGAAGTTCTTCCTACTTATAGCCGTTTTCTTACCTTCCGGTGCACCGTTAGGGACAATAATCCAGAAGCTGGTGGTGTAGCCTGGACCCAAGTCAATTTCAAATCTTCCGATACAGCGGGGCCATTCCTAGTGACAGCTCCCAATAGTAACTCCGTGAGTTGGGAGGCTGGAAGTTCTCAATTGGTCAACTGGAATGTAGCGAATACCGATAATGAAATCATCAACTGTCGAAAAGTAAACATTCGGCTTTCTACCGATGGCGGCTTGACCTATCCTTTTCTCTTACTAGAAGGAACAGCCAATGATGGAGAAGCATTCGTTACTGTTCCGAATGTCACCACTGGTGCAGCGAGGATAATGGTAGAAGCCGCAGATAATATCTTTTTTGATTTGTCAAATGCCAGCTTTGACATTACGCCAGCTCAGGCCCCTTCTTTTTCTTTATCCGTCAACCCACTTACGACCCTCGACCTTTGTCCGCCTACATCCACAAGTTTGGCCATTGAAGCAGATGAATTACTGGGTTTTAGTGGTGATATTACACTGGCTCTTATTGGCGACCTACCACCAAATACCACTACCTCTTTCAGCCAGAATCCAATCCAAGTCGGTCAAAATGCCCAACTGGATGTGGTATTTGACGGTTTTTCGGAGGGCACCTATGACCTATTGTTGCGAGCACATGCGGGTACCGACACGATTTATAGAGACGTCAGGCTCTCTACCATTTCCAATGATTTTTCTGATCTTTCTCTGCAGAGTCCCGTAGATGGTACCACAGGGGTCATTCTTTCTAGTGATTTCAGTTGGACACCAAGCCTCAATGCCGATAACTACGATATTGAAATCGCAACAAGTCCTACTTTTTCAGCAGAAAGTATGATTCTACAAGATCAAGAACTTACGGCTACCACTTATAGTCCAAGTATACAATTTGAGGGGAATCAGATTTATTTTTGGCGGGTGCGACCAGAAAATGGCTGTGGCAAAGGCGCTTTTAGTGCTCCATTTGCTTTTCAAACTTCTACAGCCTCTTGCCAGCAAAGCAGTACTACTGATGTTCCGGTTACACTTCCTGGCTCAGGGCTTCCTACACGTGAGTTGGTCATTAATATCCCTTCTGGTGGCATCATTTCTGATTTAAATATCCCGCGTATTAGAGGTTCTTTCCAACCTGTCAATAGTTTAAAATTTAGTGTAATTAGTCCTAGTGGTAAGACGGCCATCTTGTTTGACCAAAACTGCGGTAATACCACCAATATAGATATTGGTTTTGATAGTGATGCCCCGCTGCCCATACAATGTGCCCCAGATGATAATCTCATTTTCCAACCGGTCGAATCATTAGATATTTTTGATGGCGAAATGGCGGCGGGTGATTGGATTCTTAAGGTTGAAGTCGTGAAATCTGGTTTCGGTGGTGGTGGTCGCATTGAGGAATGGATTTTGGAATATTGTGCTAGTCTAGCTCCTTCGACGCCTACCGTCCTGGTCAACGACACCCTACGCGTCCCCCCTAATCAGTTTAATATCATCACACGAGCAGAACTGGAGATCCAAGATCCAGAGCAAAGTGCCTTAGATTTGACTTACAGTATCATCACGCCACCTGCTTATGGCAGGGTACTTTTAGATGGTACTCCTTTACAAATGGGAGATCAATTTTTACAGGCACATATCAATGATAATCGAGTCGTATATGAACACGATGGTAGCGATATCATTTTTGATCAGTTCAGCTTCATTGTGGAAGATGGAACGGGCGGCTGGTTACCTACCCAGCAATTCCAAATCAAGATTGATGAAAATGCCGTAGTGAGCACTAATAATCCCTTGCTGAGCACTCCAGTTCGGGTTTATCCTAATCCTACGACAGGGCTGATCCAGCTCCTTTTTGAAGAAGTGCAGGAGCAAAATGTACAGGTACAAGTACTCAATATACAAGGGCAGGTGCTGCAACAAAAACAGCTCGTGTCACAATCATTGAGTTTCGACCTACAAGCTTATCCTACCGGTGTGTATTTCTTGCAGCTTCGTTCGGCGGAGGCGGTACGATCGTTTAAGGTGATACTGGAGTAGTTTTATAGCTTTTCTTTTCTAGCTGCGGATAAAAATCATTGTCCGCAGCTAGGAAACACCTCTCTTTTAGGAAGGTAACAAAGCCGGCCGCTGAGAAATCTCATGGTAGCAAATCACACCTTCACAAAAATAATGCGCCACCATGCTTTTGCGGGTAGCACCAGGCCGAGTGATCGCACTCCCTCCATGGATTAAATTGGCATGCCAAAGTAATACGTCGCCCTTTTTGGCGAGAAAGCTTTGAGGCTTAAAATCGTGCGTTTCTAATACCTCTTCTATTTTATCTTCAAAATGTTTATTAGCGAATTCGCCGAGGCGCCAGCGGCTGTGGCCCGAAGGATAATCTGCCGTGGAAATATAAGGTAAGCGGTGAGAGCCCGGGTAATAAGTAAGCGGGCCTTGATCTGGGCCAATGTCTTCCAAAGCGATCCAGGCGGCAATGAGGTAGCCCTGCGGTTCGGTCGTCATATGTATCGAATCGGAATGCGCACGCTGTTCACTGCCTGCAATAAAATTGATCGTGTGAAAAGGAATGATTTCCTTGCCCATAATGAAACGGAGCAAATGCAATAAGCGGGGGGAGCGAAAGAAGGTATTGGCCATCGGAGACACTTTAAAAGACTCCATAATTTTTCGGCCCGTATAATTAAAATCGAGGCTATCCTTTGCTAATAATTGATCGATTTCCTGATTCAGTTGATCCACTTCCTCCTCCTCAAAAAAGCTTTTTAAAATTAGATATCCCTCCGCTTCAAAATGCTCGATGCCAGCTTGCGTTTCTTCATCAAAGGCTTTAAATGCTGGATGTTCCTGTAACTGCTCTTTAGCATCCGGTCGATCTAGCCAGGGAATATCCTGATGATGCGGTTGAAAATCCTGACTACCTATGTTGCTCAATATACTTTTCTGAAGACCATATTTCTTGTATAAAGGTTTATTGTGCTGTAGTTGATGCCGATTCAACCAATTATTAATCACATATAGGATCTTGTACTGTCGCAGTACACCGGTGTATTTACGGAATATTTTACCCAAAGATATCATGCCACAAAGGTAGCCTTTTTTGGAGATCGAATGTTGGAAACAGCAAGGGAATATCAAGCACGAAGCGTAGCCTTCATGCTATCTTCCTGGTGCCTCCACAGCTCTTGAAAGATGGAGCTTTCTTTACGAAGCTGCACAAAAGTACCTTCATCCACCACCTTCCCATTTTCTAGGATGTACACATAATCAAACTTTGTCAGTAGATGCAGTCGATGTAAAGAAGAGATGACCGCTTTTTCCTCAAACTCCTTGAATAATCGGTCGTAGATCAACAACTCCGTTTTAGGATCGACACTACTAGTCGGCTCATCCAACAACACCAATTCGCTGTCCCTCGCCGCCAGCACCCCGCGAGCCAGCGCCAAACGCTGCTTTTGCCCCCCCGACAAGTTCACGCCTTTCTCTTTAATGCTGGACGCCAAACCATTGGGTAATTGATCAACTACTTCTGAGAAGTGTACGGCTTCACAAACGCGCCTTACTTCTTCTTCTGTAAAGGACAGTCCTAGTGTAATATTATAAGCAATCGTGTTTTCAAATATCTCGGGTTCCTGTGGAAAGAGGGTTACTTGTTCCGAGAGGTTTCTAATCTGAATCGGTTTTTCATCTACTCGAATATCAACGGCAGTCGGCGGATATAATCCCCGCAACAAAGCCAGCAAGGTGCTTTTACCGCTGCCACTCTCCCCGATCAAGGCGATCTTCTCACCTCTCCGAATACGCATCCTCAAATCAAAAAGACCTAAACTTCCCATATCCCCCTTAGCGGTGTCTTGATGGGTGAATTCTAGGCCACTCAACTCAATAGCTTTCCAATCTCGTTGTAACACATCCTGCACCGGCGGCAGGTCCATCTCATCATAAGCTTTCAGAATATTCTGCGCAGTAGAGACATCCGTATGATAGCGAATAATCTGCGTATACTGCCAAGCGAAATTGTGAAAAACATCCGTGAATTGTTTGACAAATCCCACTAAAGTGACCAGGCCACCGACCAGAAAAACCTCTCCTGGCACCCAATTTTGATACACATACCCTACTACAATTACACTATAGATAATACTTACACATACTTGCACCGAGAACCACTTCCATTCATTGACCAATACTTTGCGGAGAAAAGGCGGAAAAATCGCAGCTACCTTATTATCTACCCCTATCTCCATCCGCTTCTCCAATCTTAGCGTAATTACGGTAATGATATTCGATAGACTATCAAATAAAATAGAAGATACTTCATGCTCTCGCTCATTTACCTCCTTTGTGGCAGCAATAAAGGGCTTGTCAAATTGAAAAATGATATAAATGACAAATATCCCCAGGAACACTGCAATTCCACCGAAGAGGGGAGAAAAGAAAATCATGGCAGCGATCGCTAATGCCATCTTGGCAATCGTGTGAAAGTACATAAAGCCTTGATCGAAAAATCCCCACAAAGCACTGTAGGCTTTCTTGACTCGATTGATCGTCGCCCCGCTATGATTATCCTGGTGCCATTTTACGGGGAGATGTACTGTTTTATGATACAGTTCATTCAAGAATTTTCGACTAATATCAAAAGCCATTTTACGCTCCATGACACGGGCCGGGCCATTAAAAGCCCAATCGATCAACTTGATGGCGACATAAGCAATGGCATAAATCCAAACATACCGTATAGCATCGACACCTTCCTTTTGTAATTCATTGATAAACAAGCCCCAAAGGATGGGATACATTGATACCACTATTGTACTTAATGTAAATAGACCATAGACAAGGGCATAGCGTCTTTGCTGGCCTTTGGCGTAGTGCCAGGCCGTCCTTAACAAGGAGAGGTAAGGATTTTTAAATAGGCTGGAAAGGGACATGGGAATTTCAGATTAGCGGGTGATCAGTTTGGCAAACTAGCAGATTCGAATTGCGCGTAAAAGTAGTCCAGTGAGAGCACTTCGCAAATGAAAACCAATTTACTTTTTGATTAGTTCCATCTACTTTAAGGTTCTCTGACAATTTTTGTGTTCTTGAGACAAGCGAAAGCAAAAGACACAGCTTCCGTTGGTCGCTTTAGCCTCTCACTTTCACTTGCCCACAAAAATTGTCAGAGAAGGCACTTTGATTCGGGCAGATTAAATTGGTCTTCTTAATGGCATAGAAAAAGAGAAAGGCTTACATTTGTGTTCAATATCTAACAAATAACCAGCATGTATAGCCAAGCCAATCAGAAAGCGCTCTTTGATTTATCCAAACAGTTTTTAGATACTCAAAGTAAAGTCCATCAACTGCAGTCTGAGGAAAGAGCGGACAAATTACGACAACTGATCGTCTATCACGAATGGCGCTACTACATGCTAAATAATCCCGTCGTTTCTGATTTTGAATATGATCTCTTGTTCAAGCAATTAGAAGCCATAGAGGCCGCCCAACCTGAATTGATCACGCCGGACTCTCCCACGCAACGGGTAAGTACAGACCTTAGTGCTGATTTTGAGGCTGTAGCCCATCTTACCCCCATGTTGTCTTTGGCCAATTCCTATAATGCGGAGGACCTCAAAGAATTTGATGAGCAGATCAAACGCCTCTTGAATAAAGACATGGAGGAGGAAATTGCCTATGCGGTAGAACCCAAATTTGATGGGGGGAGTATTGCTTTAGTCTATGAAAATGATTTTCTCATTCGCGGAGCTACAAGGGGCAATGGGGTGAAAGGAGAAGAGATGACCAATAATGCCCGAGCTATCAAATCTATCCCGCTGAAGGCTGCTTTCTCCAAGCGAGGCATCCATAAGGTAGAACTCCGGGGAGAGGTTTTAATTCGGAAAGATATTTTTGAAAAAATCAACAAAGAGCGTGGAAAAGCAGGGCTAAGCCTATTTGCCAATGCCAGAAATACGGCTACGGGCGGACTACGCATGAAAGACCCCGCAGAAGTAGCACAACGGGGGCTAGAAGCCTTTCTCTATACATTAGGCTATGCCACCGATGAAGCCGGCGAGAATCAGCTGGGAAGCTTTGCTACCCATAAAGAGAGTTTAGACTTATTGACCGACCTCGGCTTTAAAGTACCCGTAGAGGGAAAAGAAAGAAAACTGTGTAAGAATATCCAAGAAGCCATCGATTTCTGCATGGACTGGGAAGAAAAGCGTGAGGACTATCCCTATGAAATTGATGGGATGGTGGTGAAAGTGAATGACCGAGAATTACAGGAACGAGCAGGCTATACCAGTCATCATCCGCGCTGGGCGATTGCCTTCAAATTTAAAGCCAAACAAGCGACTACCCAACTCTTGCATGTAGATTATCAGGTGGGTAAAATCGGCTCCATTACGCCTGTAGCAAAAGTGGAGCCCGTTTCTCTAGCAGGGGTGACTATCGGTTCTATCTCCTTACACAATGAGGATTTTATTAAGGAAAAGGATTTGCGACTAGGTGACACCGTTGTGGTAGAGCGCGCTGGTGATGTGATACCTTATATTGTAAAAGCCGTAGAGGATTTGCGCGATGGTTCAGAGCAGGCGATCGAATTCCCTACTCACTGTCCTATCAACACTACAGACACGCCAGTAGAATTGGTGCGAGAAGGGACAGAGGCTGCTTGGCGTTGCCCTACTTGTGTCTGCGGGGCTCAAGATCTGCAACGGATAATTTTTCACGTCTCCAAACCCGCCATGGATATTGACGGATTAGGCAAATCTATCATAGAGCGCTTTTTCGAACTGGGTTGGATCAAAACTTTAGCTGACGTTTATCGCTTGGATTACGAGCAGATTGGGCAATTAGAAGGCTTTGGTGAAAAATCCGCAAAGAAGCTTCAGGTTT
>Ga0070726_10003734_pt1 | contig 12648 bp, 9 predicted proteins | sample tdAd471_FD_67275 | JGI IMG/M metagenome (GOLD analysis project Ga0070726, IMG submission 67275) | Marine sediment microbial communities from the Atlantic coast under amendment with organic carbon and nitrate - tdAd47.1 | ecosystem: Environmental > Aquatic > Marine > Coastal > Sediment | place...
TTACTCTCTAAATGCTCAAGCTCCGGGCTGGAAGGCATAATAAAAAGGTTGGAATAAGGCGTTTCATGGACAAAATCAAAAGGTTCTTTATCGAACAAATTGAAAGCTACCGTTTGCTGGAATAAATCTGCTGCCGTATTATCTAGCTCGGTCGCAGGTTTGCCCAGTAGATACTTAGTGGAATTCGCCTGCGTATCCAAATCCACAACCAGCGTTTTAACACCCTGACTGGCGCTAATGGCAGCTAAGTTTGCAGTGATACTTGATTTGCCGACGCCGCCTTTTTGATTAAAAACCACTCGACGCATGTTGCACCCTCTATTTTGCATTGCGGAATTTTAAGATATTCTAATAGATATACGACCCTAATTAAAGCAATGATTGAGCCGACAAAAGAGTTATTTTAGTGATCGTCAACAAACCGCTCGTATAGCTGATCGGTTTTCGCCGCCATAATAAAATCATTTTTGTGTAACCCTTTGATCTTATGGGTCCACCAGGTCACCGTCACACGACCCCATTCCGTTAACAGACTAGGATGATGATCTTCCGCTTCAGCAATGTCACCCACGCGACAGCTAAATTCTAGCGCTTTAAGGAAATTGGTAAAGCTGAACACGCGCTGTAATCTTGATGGGTTCCCATCCTGGGTCACAGACCAGTTAGGTATAGCCTCAAGCAATTCCCGCTCTTCAGTTGCAGTAACAGGCACCGCGCCTGGACGGCAAGCATCACACTTAGATTCAGCAAGTTTTGGCATCTCTCACCTCAATCATTCAAGTACATAGTATTCCTTTGGATTATGCGCACTGGTGCGACAATTTGTCGCATCCTCGTGACAACCACACTAGCGTAAAATAAGCGTCCATTACAAGCGGTGTTGTTTCGAACCTCCATTCACGTCAGTCCAATTCCCGTGAAAGTCATCGTCGTAAGCACCAAGACTAACTGCCTGGAGAAAATTTGTGCCAAAACTATCGCCCCTGAGTTTCTGCTTGATTAGCACCATTTATATTCAAACCGCAGGCGCTGACCACAGTGATTATGTTGACGAAATAGTTGTTCGCGGTGCTTTAGTACAGCTCGATAAAAGCACCACCATTTCAACCAAAGATCATTCCGCCACCGACAGCGCCAAATTACTGCCAACCATTCCAGGGGCGAACGTAAATAGTAATGGAGCTATCACTGGGATTGCACAGTATCGTGGCCTGCACGGTGATCGTGTGAATATCCATATGGACCAAAGCCCAGTACTTACCGGTGGTCCTAACTCGATGGACACCCCCCTTTCCTACACCCCGCCGCTCCTGTTAGAAAATATTATCGTCAGTCGTGGCATTGTTTCGGTTGCCTCTGGCCAGGAAACCCTGGGTGGCCATATCACCGCCAACCTTAACCGTGGTGAATTTAGTCATTCTGACGACTTCAGCTTCAGTGGAGGGCTTTTTACCCGCTATAACAGTGGTAGCGATGGTGTCAACCATGCCTTGGTCAGTCAACTTGCCAACCGTAATCATAAGTTTTCGCTCTTAGCCGGTTATGATGAAGGCGATGACACTGAGACTGGTAATAGTAATGAGATCGGCGGTAGCGAATATCAACGCGAACGCTACGATCTTAGTTATGGTTATCGTTATGGCGATACCGAGCTAGAGCTTTTTGTCGGTCGATTAGATACTGAGGATACCGGAACCCCCGCTTTACCAATGGATATCCTCTATATCGAGAGCGATCTCGCGGGCATGAATTTAAGCACACAAATTAACAATATAGCTGTAGATGCTTATGTTAGCTATGGTCACGTTGACCACGGCATGACCAACTATGAAATGCGCAACCCAGCCTCACCAGCACAATTTCGAGCTACCTATGCGATCGGACGCAACTGGGCCTATGGCGCAAAAGCCACTATTCCAACCAATCAAGGGGAACTCAAATTCGGCTTTGACGCCAATCAAACCCTGCATGACGCCAATATTTTCAACCCAAATAATGCCATGTTTTTAATCGAAAATTTTAATCAATCTGAACGCAACAGCTACGGTCTGTTTGCGCAGTGGCAAACTGACTTGGGTGATTGGCAACTGGAAAGCGGTATCCGCTATAACTTGATTGATATGGACAGCGACGCCACTTCCGTGTCCGGCATGATGGGTATGATGGCGATGAATGCCACAATGTTACAAAACCGCTTCAGCAACGCTGACCGGGACGAACAATATGACAATGTCGATCTGGTCTTCAAATTATCGAAACCACTCAGCGATAACCTAATCGGCTATATCGGCGCAGCCCGCAAATCCCGCGCACCCTCCTATCAGGAGCGCTTTCTTTGGTTACCTCTGGCTTCAGCAGGTGGGCTTGCCGACGGACGTAACTATATTGGTAATTTAGACCTGGACAGTGAGACTTCCTACGAACTCAATATCGGTTTCGCCTGGCAAACCGAATCGGCCTATTTTACACCTGAATTTTTTTATCGCGACATCAAGGATTATATTCAGGGCACGCCCAGCAACGACATGGTCGCCAATATGCTCAGCACCATGATGAGTGGCAACTCAGCTCTGCAATTTAATAATATAGATGCTGAAATGTATGGTTTTGACGCCGCTTGGGGTTATCGACTCAATGCGCAATGGCGCCTTGATGGTGTTTTGAGTTATGTGCGCGGTAAACGCAGTGATGCGGGTGATGATCTCTATCGTGTCGCACCTTTGAATCATCGTTTGGCGCTGAGTTATGAACGTGAACAGTTCGGTCTACAAATAGAATCCGTTATCTATGCCAAACAGTCCGATGTTTCCGCTTTCAATAACGAAGAAGAAACCGCTGGTTATGGCTTAGTGAATCTGGATGCTTATTATCAACTCTCACAAAATATTGAAATCGGCGTTGGTGTTGAGAACATCTTCGACAAATCCTACCGCGACCACCTCGCTGGCTATAATCGTAATAACACCAGCGATATTCCTGTGGGCGAGCGTTTATACGGAGCCGGGAGAAATCTGTTTATCGAAGCGAAACTAACTTGGTAGATGAAGATACTGAAATTGAAAGTCAGCTGGAAGCCTCCACTTCAACCCTTCTCATTTGCGGGGGAAAGCACCATGTGTTTTCTCTGGGAAAGGTTGAGGTGCGGGGAACCCGTTTTGGCCACATGACGCAGTTACCTAACTTCTAATACCGGTTCCTGCAAAGCGGCAAACTGTTCGCGTAACTCCAAAATATGCTCGCTCCAATAACGTACTGTATTAAACCAAGGGAAATTCATCGGAAACGCCGGATCTGCCCAACGTTTCGCCAGCCAGGCGCTGTAATGCATCATACGTAAGGTTCTGAGCGCCTCGACCAAATGCAGTTCGCGTGGATGGAAATCGTAAAATTCATTATAGCCTTCGACGACCTCCGATAATTGTGCCGTTCGTCGCGCCCGGTCACCGGATAATAACATCCAGATATCCTGTATCGCTGGCGCCATACGGGCGTCATCAAAGTCCACAAAATGAGGGTTATCCTCACGCCAGAGAATATTTCCAGCATGACAATCACCATGTACCCGAATCTGTTTTATGCCCTGTGTAGACGCAATGGCGGCATCCACCAACTGCAATAAATCCCGGGCCAGGGTATCGTAGGCAGTTTTTAATTCAGCGGGGATAAACTGTCGACTAATCAGTTCGACGCTCTCATGCCCATAACTCTGGCTGTCTAGCCTAGGTCGATACCGAAAAGGGTAGCGAGCGCCTACCGCATGAATGCGCCCCAATAAACGGCCCAGTACCAGTAAGGTATCCAGATTATCAAACTCCGGAGCATGCCCACCCTTACGCGGGAACAATGCAAGATAAAAACCTTGGTATTCAAGCAGACTTTCGCCATTGTCGTGCAGCAACGGCGCAACCACCGGCAACTCCTGTTCCATTAGCTCAAAACAAAACTGGTGTTCTTCCAGGATTTGCTCACGGCTCCAACGTTCTGGACGATAGAATTTGGCAATTAACGGCTGTTCCGCTTCAATTCCGATCTGATAGACACGGTTTTCATAACTGTTAAGTGGGAACATGCGGCCATCACAAAGGTAGCCCACGCTTTCAATAGCATCCATCACAAAATCTGGTTTGAGCTTGGCGAAGGGATGTTCAAGCTCTTCTGCAATAACCGTCATTTTTTATAACCTTGAGGTAAGTCGCGGATTGTAACCAAGCGCCGCTTTCGATACTACCAATAAAAAAGAGGAAGAAGTTCTTTCTCTTCATCCTCTTTCAGCGTCTTCAGCGTCTTCAGCGTTGCTTTCTGATCAGTTCTTAAGCGCCGCAACTACCGAAATTTCAACCAATATTTCGGGCCGCGCCATACGCGCTTCAACGCAGGCTCGAGCCGGTGCATATCCCTCTGGAACCCATGCATCCCACACCTCATTCATTGCCGCAAAATCCTTCATGTCACGAATATAAATAGTTGCCGATAGCAGATGCTCTCGATCACTGCCTACCCTTTCCAATAGCGTATCCACCTTGTCCAACATAGTACGCGTTTGTTGCTGGATGTCAGCATTAGCGTCCTCTGCCACCTGACCGCATAGATAGACCGTATGATTATGAATAACAATACGGCTCATACGTTGCCCGGTTTCAATTCTCTCGATACTCATTTTTAACCTTTTATAACCGTGATGAGACACTCCGCCTCAATTAAATGATCAGTGCTATTCAGACGCCAACCAAGTTTCGTGTACATGCTGCCACTGAAAGCCTTGATCCGTTTCACTGATCAAGGCGCTACTAATTCGCGCTGTAGTATCCGCCCCAGTTTGCCATTCTTGATAGGTCACCATTGCTGTAGCTTTGTCAATAAGTAGGACTTGGGGACGCCTAACCTCAATAGTGAACGACTCAGCCTGTACCCCATGCGCATGCCAAAACGCATCCAATAATTCTGCTCTATTCAAATCCTTGCCACTGGGTTCTATCATCCGAAAGTCTTCAGCAAGGACTCCTTTGAGCCGAGCAAATACCGGTTGAGTTTGCTCAATAGCGCCCGTTAACCAACGCTCAAAAAATCGATGCAACTCGATGACTTCGCGAATAAACTTATTCGACATGCTTTACTCCCGATAGAAGTCTCGCTGTCATTTCACCTCAAGCGCCCGTTGCTCGATAATCTTTTGCCAATGTCGCGGCCCTGTTTGGTGCACAGACTCCCCGTTTGAATCCACCGCCACGGTCACCGGCATATCGACGACATCAAACTCATAAATTGCTTCCATACCAAGTTCTGGGAAAGCGACAACCTCGGCGTTCTTAATAGCTTTTGACACTAAATAGGCCGCACCACCGACCGCCATCAAATAAACCGCTTTATGATTCTTAATCGATTCCGTCGTCACTGGACCGCGCTCCGCTTTACCTATCATGCCGATCAAGCCAGTTTGCGCGAGCATGGTTTCGGTAAATTTATCCATCCGCGTCGCGGTGGTCGGACCAGCGGGGCCAACTATTTCATCGCGGACTGGATCAACCGGACCAACGTAATAAATAAACCGATTCTTCAAATCAACAGGCAACGCTTCGCCACTGCTCATCATCTCCACCATACGCTTATGTGCGGCGTCACGGCCGGTGAGCATTTTGCCTGAAAGCAATACCGTTTCGCCGCACTTCCAATCGCGTATATCTGCCTGGGTTAGGCCATTCATGTTGACTCGACGCGCCTGATCACCAACGTCCCATGACACATCTGGCCACTGCGCCAAATTCGGTGCTAGTTGCAGGGCAGGACCAGAACCATCCAATGTAAAGTGCGCATGCCGAGTAGCCGCGCAGTTAGGAATCATTACCAGCGGCAATGACGCTGCATGGGTTGGGTAATCTTTTATTTTTACATCGAGCACCGTCGTCAGCCCACCTAAGCCCTGCGCACCAATGCCTAAGTTATTCACCGCATCCATAATTTCGAGACGCAATTCTTCGACACGATTTTGCGGGCCACGAGCTCGTAACTCATGAATATCGATCGGGTCCATCAGAGACTCTTTGGCCAGCAATGCTGCTTTCTCAGCCGTACCACCGATACCAATACCAAGCATGCCCGGGGGACACCAACCGGCACCCATAGTTGGCACCGTTTTTACCACCCAATCAAGAATGCTATCGCTGGGGTTGAGCATGACCATTTTCGATTTATTTTCCGAACCACCGCCCTTAGCCGCAATTTGTACGTCCACTTTATCACCAGGCACCAGTTCATAGTGAATAACGGCGGGGGTATTGTCTTTGGTATTTTTACGTGCACCGGCCGGATCCGATAAAATCGAGGCGCGCAACACATTATCCGGATTCAGATAGGCGCGACGGACCCCTTCGTTTACCATATCCGCCACACTCATGCCATTTTCCCACTGCACATCCATGCCTATTTTCATGAACACACAGACAATGCCTGTATCCTGACAAATCGGGCGTTTACCCTCGGCGCACATCCGCGAGTTAATCAGTATTTGTGCCATAGCATCCTTGGCAGCCTGAGATTCTTCCCGAAGATAGGCCTGGTGAACCGCTTGGATAAAGTCCAAGGGGTGGTAATAGGATATATATTGCAGCGCATCAGCAACGCTGTCGATTAGGTCGTCTTGGCGAATCAGGGTCATCGGGAATTGGGCTCCTTACATATACAGCGGATAAATTGATCTGTTCACGGGTTTTCAACCAAAGTGACCCGCAAAAATCAGGCTATTTTACATCATTAATTAGTTTGTGCGGTGTAAATTGTAAACTGATAATAACTAAGGAACCTCTGCTTAATTCCTTAATGTCTATGAAAAAAAAGGCGGGCTCCTTTCGGCAGCCCGCCCCCCTCAAGCTAACTATCACTTAGACTAGTAGATATCCTGTCTTGTATTAGTAATATTGAATTTACCTGTTGGCGTGATCAGTCGCTTATCTTTAATCACTTTCTTCAACTGGCGAGTCTTGTCATCGACCACCACAATAGCCGACTCTTGGTCTTTACCACTCCAGACGGAGAACCAAACTTCATCACCCGCTTGGTTATATTCCGGTTGAACCACACGCTTAGGACCTTCACTGATACCAGCCCATTCGCCGATCGGCAATACCGTAAACCCTGCTTCCAGATTATTGATGTCATAAACGGCAATAGACTGGCTAATCTTAGGGTCTGGATTCAGCGTTGTATCTACCCAAAGATTTTTCGATTTGGGGTGAGTTTTGACAAAGAGTGAACCACCACCTTGACCTTGAAGCGTACGCACGACTTTCCAGGCGTTCTTTTTGTTACGCTTGGGATCGGTACCGATCAGCGTCACGTCGGCATTACCCAAAGCACTCGTCGCCCAAACTGGCCCGAATTTCGGATCAACAAAGTTGGCTCCACGCCCAGGGTGTGGGATTTCTTTGGTATCAACCAACGCTTCCACTTCCCGATCTTTGGAGTCAATCACCGCGATTTTGTTGGACTTGTTGGCAGCCGTCATGAAATAACGATGGGTAGAATCCCAACCGCCATCATGCAAAAAGCGCGCAGTTTCAAGCGTAGTCACACTCAGTGCGTTGAGATCACTGTAATTAACCAAGAGGACTTTGCCGGTTTCCTTAACGTTGACAATAAACTCAGGGTGTTCATGCGACGCCACAATTGCAGCTACACGAGGTTCAGGGTGATATTCCTGCGTATCCACCGTCATGCCGCGTGTTGACATGATTTTTTTCGGTTCTAACGTCGGGCCGTCCATAAAGACATATTGAGGCGGCCAGTACGCGCCAGCAATCGCCAACTTGTCTTCATAACCTTTGTATTTAGAGGTTTCCACGGAACGCGCTTCGAGACCGATCTTGATTTCCGCAACACGCTGCGGAGGGTCCATATAAAGGTCGATCAAATCAATTTTGGCATCACGTCCAATAGTGTAAAGATAACGGCCTGAATGCGAAGGTCTGGAAATATGCACTGCATAGCCGGTTTTAATGATATTGATAATTTCCTTGCTATCGCCATCGATCAAGGCGACTTCACCGCTATCACGCAATGTGACAGCGAAGATATTATCAATATTGTACTTATTCAGCTTCTTGGTCGGTCGCTGTTCAACCGGGGTATAAATCTTCCAGGAATTTTTCATTTCCTTCATACCCCACTCGGGAGGAGTCGGCGGCTCATGCTGTAAGAAACGCGCCATTATATCTATTCCGTCTTCAGTCAAAACACCAGACGTATTCCAATTAGGCATCCCCGCCGGCGTACCATAGGAAATCAGTGCTTTCAAATATTCAGTACCACGCTGCTGCGTAATATCCGGTGTTAATGGCTTACCGGTCGCTCCTTTGCGCAGCACTCCGTGACAACCGGCACAGCGCTCGAAAAACACCTGAGACGCATATTGAAACTCTGCCTCAGTCAACGGCGGAGCTCCTGGTGTAATATGCATTTTTACGTCCTGCCCCGGCACTGGTGCTCCCTGATAGCGCAATTCGGAATCTATAACGTTTGGGTGATCCACTTTTGCACCGGCTTTATCCTCGGCTGCGCTTATAGTGGAAGCCGATAACAGTGCGCCCACACTAAAAATAGCAGCTGTTATCATTTGTAATTTGAACCGCTTATTCATTATTAAACTCCTATTAAACCCCTACCATTGAATTATTTATCTTGCTGCGGCGAGAAGGGTAAGAGTTCACCGCCTTCAAGTCATTGACGCATATCAATTAAGCGCAGGTTATCTGGTGAGATTAATAAAAAAACGTTACTAAAAGCACCTTTACTCCAGCTGTTGAGCAGCTATTTTCTGCTCAGGTATTTTTGATCGCCGCTCTCGTTTTTTTCGTTTTTCCATCAGTGGCGGGCAGAGCCGATCGTCCCAATAATCAACCTGACACTCTAAGCAATAATGACACTCAGTATCTATTATTTCTCCAGTATGCTTAATCGCGGATATTTGGCATAAAGAGGCGCAGGTTTGACAAGGCCGACCACATTCTTTGCGCCGACGGAGCCAATCAAACACGCGAAACCTGGTAGCGAAACTCAGGCCTGCACCCAAAGGACAAAGGTATTTACAGAAAAATTTACTATTAAAGGCCGAGATAATCAGCAAGGCAACTGCGTAAAATACAAACCACCACTCGCGCTGAAACCTTAATGCCAACGTGGTTTTAAAGGGTTCAACTTCAGCGATTACCGCCGCTGTAGAGAGGGATTCCAACGATACGCCAACCAATACAATGAGTACGATATACTTTATCGCCCATAATCGTTCATGCACCATCTTCGGAAACTCATAGGACTTCAGCCCAATCGTTTTCCCCAGTTTGTGAATCAATTCCTGCATCGCACCAAAAGGACATAACCAACCACAATAAACACCACGCCCCCACAATATAATACTGACCGCAACAAACCCCCATAGCACAAAAATCAAGGGATCAATCATCAACGTTTCCCAGGTAAAGTCATTCACTAGCAACTGAATAAACGCCAATACGTTCATAATGGACAGTTGAGCCATGCAGTAATAGCCGATAAAAAATACGGTAAATATCAAGTATACGAGCCGTATCCGCCGAAACAACCGGGTTCGCATCACCAGCCAATCCTGAAAAAACAGGATGAATACCAGCACGCCTAAAGCAAACAAAATAACACTTAGCTCAAACCCTTTCTCAAGCCAAACCTGCTCCAGATCAAACCAATGCTCTTCAACATAATCCTTGCCAACACGACCATTATTTTGTATCTGCAATGGCGGGTTTTGAGCCTCATTTGGGATAGCGGTTTCAACTTGGGGAGGTGGTGCTTTCGCGGTGGGCGGGTTTTCAGTCTCAGTGCGCAATGTTACCGCCGTCATTTTTTGTTCGGAGGCAGGAGGCTCCGTTTGTAATGCCGTTTGCACTTTTTGAGCTGGCACAAGGGCTTTTGTTTCGGTCACACTGCCTAGCTCAGACGACGATAACTTACTTGCTTCTGGTACAACCAAAGGCAAACCGTAAAAACTGCTAACTCTTTGTGCTGACCGCATAATTGAGCGGTTCAACACCATTGCGGTGATGGTGGCACCGGAAATACCATCTATGCCAATGTACCCTTCACGATTATATGCGCTGACTTTGACCTTATCGAAGGCAAACTGTTGCTGATATTGTTGCGTGTAATTCGTTAAATCCCTATCCGTCACACCAATCACCAGAATAGGCTCTTCATGAGCAAGTATGTCTATGCCAACAATTTGTGCATCCAAAGCCAACCCAATCAACACAGCAACAGGCTTTCCCGAATATGCGGGGATGGGGGCTATCTCATTACTAAGAAAAAGGTACCCGACGAGCTGGCCATTAGAAAAAGCCGGACGTGCCCATATTTCCTTGTCAATATCACCAATCTGAGTAATGCCACTAAACACTCGTTGTGCTTGTTTTAGCGAAACATCATGAATCCCTATTGCCTGGGCAGGTAGAGACAACAGTGCGTAGACCAACAGCATCAACAATTGATAGAAAAATCTGACCCTATAGACACAAGATTGCAATTGCATTTAGTTAAGATAAACTCCGCCTAGAAACGAACAAGCTGAATTATAGGCTAGGTGATTGAAACAAGCTTGATACGTATCAAACAACCTGTTTAATTAAAATCCAAGACCTCGTAGCCAGCATAATGAAAACAAAAATATCCACCACCACTTCAACGCAACCTGCCAGCGGTTTGTTTACTTCGCTCATTTTTATTTCTCTACTTCTCACCCTCTGTACGCTTGTTCTCAGTGCCTACATTCGACTTGCACAGTCTGGCTTAGATTGTGCGCCCTGGCCAAGTTGTTATGGCCAAATTGGCATAACAGAACAGCAAGGTATTGCTGTGCTCACTCAAGCCGGCGCAGAAATATCGCATAAGGGGGCGCGCATCGCCCATCGTATTATTGCCAGCACCCTGGGAATCACAGTCAGTCTAATATTTTTACTCAGCATTAAACGGAGAATGAGAGGCCAGCCCGGTCTATTGGCGACGACAGTACTGATGGGTACAACACTCTTTCTCGCCATTCTGGGTTCTTACACACCATCTCGAACGATTCCTTGGGTAACCCTAGGCAACCTCGGCGGCGGGATGCTAATGGCGGCATTATTGTGGTGGCTCGGACAAAGATCCGTTGCTGTCCATCGTACGCCAACCACTAAAGCGATTGGCAAAGGTTGGGCAATCTTTGCACTACTTCTGATTAGTTTGCAAATTCTATCCGGTGCCTGGGTCAGCGCGAATTTTGCAGCCACTGCTTGCTCATCCAGTTTGATTTGTGAAGGTTTTAGCCTCTCTAGTACGGGTTTACTGAATAGCTTTTCTCTTGTTCGCGAACTCACCCTCAGTCCACAGGGAAGTATTCTGCCGCCAGATCAATTGGCACAGGCTATCAACCTGGCTCACCGTTTGCTGGCTTTGTTGTGTTTTGTATATTTGAGCTTCTTCGTGATCCGCTTGTTTGGCGCAAGCCAGCCCTTATCGGCGACCGCTAAAGGTATAACGCTATTTTTATCACTACAACTACTCTTGGGCGTGACCTCTGTGTATTTCCAACTACCCTTGCTCTTAGTCACTCTACACAATCTGTTCGCCGCCTTGCTTTTACTTTGCCTAGTTAACGCATTGCATCACCTTGGTAGGCAAGAATAGATAGTCGATCAACCAAGGGTTGCTGTGTTGCGACGAAATCGATAATTAACCGTTACCGCCGCCAACAGCACTAAACAACCCACGCCCTGATGTATAGATGCCGCCGCGATCGGCACTACTTGTAACAACACGTAAACACCCAAACTATACTGCACGATTAAAGCCAACAGCAGCAGATGTAAGCTGTTTTTTTGCTTTCTACTCAAAGGCTTACGTATCGCATTACTCCACAACCACAATACAAACAACAACAAGAGTGTACCCAAAAAGCGGTGCATAAACTGCACGCCTGCATTACTTTCGAGAAAATTTAGCCAGACGGGTGACAAGGCAGTAACCGCCTCCGGCATCCACTCGCCATTCATGGTCGGAAAAGTATTGTACCCCCAACCCGCTCGTAATCCAGCGGTAAAGGCCCCATAAATAAGCTGCAGACACGTCAGTGCAGTAGTTGCAAGCGCAAGCAGACGGATACCTGGCCACTCCTTGCCACCCTGAACATTAGACGTTGACTGATTTCTTAGATCGAGCACGATCCAATATAAGTAGGCTAAGAGAAACAACGCCAAACTTAGATGCGCGGCCAAACGATAATGGCTAACCCGTGGCATATCGACGAGACCGCTCATCACCATATACCAGCCCATAAAGCCTTGCAGGCCGCCAATTACAAAGGCGCCACCCAATTTACCCAACAGAGGTTTATCCAATTTTTTACGCACCCAGAAAATCACGAAGGGTATAAAAAACACTAGCCCTATAGTGCGGCCTAACAGACGATGGAAGTATTCCCAATAAAATATTCCTTTAAATTCATGGAGGCTCATGCCCTGGTTGTGATGCATGTATTCAGGGTATTGCTTATACAGATCAAAGGTGCGCAACCATTCAGCTTCAGAGAGTGGTGGGATAGTACCGATAATCGGTTGCCATTCGACGATGGACAATCCGGAATGAGTCAGGCGC
>Ga0070726_10003737_pt1 | contig 12646 bp, 13 predicted proteins | sample tdAd471_FD_67275 | JGI IMG/M metagenome (GOLD analysis project Ga0070726, IMG submission 67275) | Marine sediment microbial communities from the Atlantic coast under amendment with organic carbon and nitrate - tdAd47.1 | ecosystem: Environmental > Aquatic > Marine > Coastal > Sediment | place...
GCCCTGGCCCTCGAGGGCGAGCTCGACGCCGAGGCCGTGATCTACGTGCCCGCGGACCTCAGCCAGGACGCGCTGACCTACGTCGCCGAGCTCCACCCGCGCGACTTCGGCTTCCAGCTGCGCGAAGCGCCGCCCCTCGACCAGCCGATCCAGACCGGGGCGGTGCGCCTGCGGGGGATGAAGGGCGTGGTTCGGCTCACGGGCCGGGTCGAGGAGCTGGCCCTCGCGACCGCCAAGGGCGAGATCTTGCTCGACGAGGCGCGCCTCTTCGACCAGACCCTGTTCAACATTCGCGCGCCCCTGATCCTCGACCAGGGCACGCTGCAGGTCGGCCGCGCCGGAGCCCCGCTCTCGGCCAAGCTCTACGGCGGCGACCTGGCGACGATCGTCGAGTTCACCCCGCGCAGCGGCTACTACCGCGGCTCCCTCGACCTGCGCAAGGGCTCGCTGGTCGAGGTCAAGGCTGGCCTGCTGCAGATCGGCAAGGAGGACGCGCCGTCCCCCGAGCCCCCCGCGAGCCGAGCCGGGCAGCCGCTCGTGGGCTGGGCCAGCGCCAACCTCCAGTTCCACGGCGGCAGTCGCCAGGGGCGCACGACCCTCCCCTTCAGCGGGGTGGGCAAGATCTGGATCGGCGAGGCCAACCTGGTCCAGCTCCCGCGGGCCTTCGACGTGGTCCGGATCCTCGAGGACGCCTTCTCCGGGGAGACCTCCGATCCGCTGGCCTTCGAGACGATCGTGTTCGACTACAGCCTCACCGCCTCCCGCCTGAGCCTGACCGAGGTCCGGCTCGACTCGAGCAAGGTCGACTACGTCGGCCGCAACGGCTACGTCCTCCTCGGCGGGAACGAGGACACCAACGGCAAGATCTCCCTCGACCTCGTCCCCTTCGACACCGGCGGGAACATTTGGGAGCGCGTGCTGCTGGAGAACATCGTCCCCGGCACTGGGGTCAGCGTGCGCGGCTACCTCTGGGGGCCCAGCGCGCCGCCCACGGTGAACCCGTTCCCGTTCTTCAAGCTCGGGGAGCAGCTGCTCGACCTGTTCGGCTTCGGGGACGAAGACCCCGAGGACCGCGAGAGCGAGCTCCCCCCGCCGGACGAGGACGAGGAGGACGGCGACGAGCCCTCGGACTCCGAGGACGAGGCCCCGCAGGATCGCTGATCAGTCGGTGCGGAAGCGCAGCGTGCGCAGGTGCTCGCCCTCGATCACGTCGTAGCCCGGCGCGTCGCGCGGCTCGTCGTCGTCGTCCGCCTCGACCTCCGGCCCCGGCTCGGGGAGCGGTGGCGGCGAGGTCCCACCGACCACGCCCTGGCGGAAGTCGTACTCCCGCTCGGCGACGACGGTCGCGTGCTTGAGCACGACGTCGCGCAGGTAGCCGACCACCTCGCGCTCGAGGAAGTAGGTGTCGGGCACCAGGTCGAACTCGGGATACTCGGCGCAGATCTCGCCCAGCTCCTCGGTGTAGATCGCGTAGTCCTCGGGGTCGAGGTAGTAGATCACCCCGGCGAAGCTGTCCCCGTCCTCGAGGGTCGTCGTCGTCTCCTGGGTCGTCCCCGCGCGCTCCGCGTCCGGAAACACGACGAACTGCGGCAGCGACGCCTCGTCGGGCATGTCGGGGCTGAACTCGCGCGCGAAGTGTACGGTCAGGTTGCGGTTGACCAGGACGCGGAATTCGCCGCCCCAGCACTCGGCTTCGTCCCGGTGGTCCTCGACGCCGAACACGAAGGCCTGGCGAATCTCCATCAGGTGCGAGAACAGCCGCTGCGGGCTCTCGCGGCGCAGGTTCAGCAGCTCGTCAACGGTCAATCGGGTCTCGTCGGACATGCCGGAACTATAGCCGCTACCGCGCCTGGCCGACCCAAGATTCCACTCCGCCTGCTAGGTTCGGGGCATGCCCAGGATCTCCAAGACGGTGATCGAGCGTGAGCGGCGGCTGCTCTCAGCCGCGCTGCGCGAATCGCTGAAGCAGGCGCCGCCCCGCAAGCGCGAGACGCAGCTGCGCAAGGTCAGCGAATACGTCAAGCGCACCTGGGTCAGCGCGGGCTGCTTCGGCGAGGCCGTCCAGTGGCGCCTGAGTCGCAAGAAGCGGAAGCCGCGCCCATGAGCGAGCGCCGCCTGCCGACCCTCGAGGTCGTCCCCGAGTGGAGAGGGGCCACGTCCGTGGGCTTGCGCTACGTGCTCCGCCCGGAGCACTTCGGCGCGCTGGTCTACGACCGCGAGACCTTCCAGTACATGCCCTTCGACCGCGAGGCCAGCGCGCTCCTGCAGGGTGCGCCGGCGGAGACCGCCGCTCAGCTGGCGTTCCTCGAGGGCATGCGCGAGGAGGAGCTGCTCGACGCCTCCGGCGCGCTCCAGGCGCGGGTGGTCGCCGACCGCTCGCACCCCGGACGGCTCTCGGCGCCGCTGACCGTCTACCTCGGGGCGACCGAGGGCTGCAACCTGGCCTGCACCCACTGCCAGGCCGGCTCGGGGCCGGGCCCGCTGGAGCCGGTCTCGCCGGAGCTGATGGCGCGCCTGTTCCAGCAGCAGTTCGAATTGGGCTGCATGCAGGTCCACGTCACCGGCGGCGAGCCGCTGCTGCACCCCGAGCTGTTCGCCGGCCTCGAGCCCGCCTTCGCGCTGGGCCTGAACGTGATGCTCACCACCAACGCGACCACGATCACGCCGGCCCTCGCCGACGCCCTCGCCGAGCGCCCCTTCCGCACGCTCTCGGTCAGCCTCGACGGCGCCGACCCCGCGGCGCACGACGCGATCCGCGGCGAGGGGGCGTGGGCGCGCGCCCTGCGCGGGCTGCGCTTGCTGGCCGCGCGCGCCCCGGTGGGGGTCACCGCGACCTTGACCCCCGACCTCGTGAGCCGGATCGGAGAGCTGGCCCGGGTGTGCGAGGAGGCGGGGGCGGCCTCGCTCTACCTGCGCCCGGCCCTACCGGCGGGGCGCGCGCTCTCCGATCGCCGCTGGCTGACCGACCCCGCCGGCTTCGACGCCGCCGCCGACGCCCTCGACCGGGCCCAGGCCGCGGTCTCGATCCCGCTGTTCCGCCCCAGCCGCGTGCCCCACCAGCAGGACTCGGCGCGGATCCTGGAGTCCTTCGGCTGCGTGGCGGGCAACCTGGTGTGCAGCGTCTCGCCCAGCGGCCAGGTCAACCCCTGCGCGCTGCTCGGCCCCAGCTTCGACAGCGGCTCGCTGGCCGAGCAGGGGCTGCACGCGCTCTGGAGTCAGGGCGAGGGCTTCCAGCGCCTGCGCGCCCTCGAGGGCAACCCCGACTGCTGGAGCTGCAAGCACTACGACTACTGCGGCGGCGGCTGCCGGGCGCGGGCCTTGGCGGCGGGGCGCGGGCTGAACGACCCCGACCCCTGGTGCCACTACGAGCCGTTGGAGGCGAACGCGTGAGCGACGCCGACCTCCGCGAGCTCGAGCGCGCCCTGGCCCAGGCCCCCGACGACACCGGGCTCTTGCGCCAGCACGCCCAGCTCTTGCGCCGCCACGGCCAGGCCGATCGCGCGCTGGCGTCTCTCGACCTCGCCTGGCGCCTGGGCGACGAGGAGCTGCGCCCCGAGCTGGAGGCCGAGCTCGAGCGGCGGAGCTTCGAGCTCCTCGGGCTGCGCTTTCGCTACGTGCCCGCCGGGCCGTTCGTGATGGGCCTCGACGACTTCGACGAGGACGCCTCGCCCGCGCACCTGGTGCGGCTCTCGGCGTTTTGGATCAGCGAGACCCCGCTGCTGCGGGTGACCCTCAAGGACTCCGACGTGATCAGCTCCTGGGTCCGCGACTGGCTGCGCGAGAACCCGGAGCACACCTCGGGGCAGTTCGAGTTCGTCGGCAACCGCCACAAGGCCCAGGCCGCGATCGACTACCTCGCGGATCAGGCCCGGGCCGCCGGGTTGCCCCCCGGGACCTTCGACATGCCCAGCGAAGCCCAGTGGGAGCGGGCGTTCCGCGCCAGCCTGCTCGACCCCGGGGGCCGCACGATCTACGGCCTCGAGCAGGGCAGGAGCAAGACGGTGGAGTGGGTGGCCGACCGCTACAGCTCGACCGCCTACACCAGCTCGTCCCGCTTCGATCCGCGCAACACCGACAGGGGCAGCCGCTACGTGGTCCGCGGGGTCGCCCTCCGCTCGGCCGAGCTGTTCCCGATCTACCGCGACGCCGCCGACCTCGACTGCGTGTTCCAGGTCGGCAGCGGCAAGGGCCGCGGCGTCGCCCACGAGCACGGGATCTGCCTGCGGGCAGTGCTGAACCCCGCATGACCGACTCCGCACCTAACGTCCCCCCGCGAGCCGAGCCCGACGCGGCGGCACCCGCGCGCGACTGGCTCCTGCTCGAGGCCGGGCTCTTGATCCTGTTCAGCGCGGCGGTGCTCGCCTTCCCCGTCTACCCGGAGTGGCTCGCCAAGCAGACCAACGCCCTCGAGGCCTGGGGGGTGGTCTCCCTCGCCTGGAGCGTGTGGCTCCTGGCGCGCAACTCGGTGTGGGGCTGGGTCGTGGGGCTGGTCGGAGTCTTGATCTACACGGTCGTGTTCTACCGCTACCGGCTCTACGGCGAGGTCGGGCTGCAGGCCTTCTACTTCCTCACCAGCGTGCAGGCGATCGTGATCTGGCTGCGCTGGGGCCCGCAGGAGGACGAGCGCCCGGTGGGGCGCGTGACCCCCAGGACCCTGGCCCTCTCCGGGCTCGTGGTCGTGATCGCCACCGGGCTGCTGGCCCTGCTCCTCCAGCGCCTGCGCGGCGACGTCGTCGGCTGGGACGCGTTCACCACCGTGCTCAGCGTGACGGCGCACCTCTACCTCATGGGCCGCTACCTCGAGAGCTGGTACCTCTGGATCGTGGTCGACACGATCTACGTCCCGCTCTACTACTCCCGCGGGCTAAGCCTGACCGCCGTGCTCTACGTCGTGTTCCTGATCCTCGCCGTGCGCGGGCTGCTGGGCTGGCGCGCGCTCTACGCCCAGCAGCACGCCCAGCCGACGTGAGCGGCCTGGGCGTCACCGTCGGCAAGTTCTACCCCCTGCACGCGGGCCACGCGCACCTCCTGCGCGAGGCCAGCGCGCGCTGCGAGCAGCTGGTGGTGGTCGTCGGCACCCGCCCGGGCCAGGAGCTCCCGGGCGAGCTGCGCGCCGGGTGGATCCGCGAGCTGCTCCCCGCCGCGGAGGTCCTCCTGACCCGGGAGGACATTCCCGAGGCGCCCGAGCCCTGGGCGGCGCGGACCCTGGAGCTGCTCGAGGGGCGGCGTCCGGACGTGGCCTTCACCTCGGAGGCCTACGGCGAGGCCTGGGCCGCGGCCCTCGGCGCCGAGCACGTGGCGATCGACCCCCCCCGCGCGCGCTTCCCGACCTCGGGCACCGCGCTCCGCGCCGACCTCGGCGGGCGCTGGGCCGAGCTGAGCCCCCCCGCCAAGGCTCACTTCGCGCGGCGGGTGGTCGTGCTCGGCGTCGAGTCGAGCGGGACCACGACCCTCGCCCGCGCGCTGGCGGAGGAGCTGGAGACCCCGTGGGTCCCCGAGTGGGGGCGCGTCTACTGGGAGGGGCGCAGCAGCGGGCCGCAGCCGGAGGTGTGGAGCGCGGCGGAGTTCGACGCGATCGTCGCCGGTCAGGTTCGGCTCGAGGAGGCCCTCGCCCGGCGCGCCAACCGGGTGCTGGTGTGCGACACCGACCCCCTGGCCACCGCGGTGTGGGCGCGGCGCTACCTCGGCCGCCCCGCGCCCGAGGTCGAGCGGGCCGCCGCCGAGCGCCGCCCGGCGCTCTACCTGCTGACCGCTCCCGACTTCGGCTACGTGCAGGACGGGACCCGCGAGAGCGAAGCCTGGCGCGAGCGCATGCACGCCTGGTTCGTCGAGGCCCTCGAGGGCAGCGGGGTCCCCTGGCGGCTGCTCGAGGGCGAACCCGCGGCTCGTCTGGCGGCGGCCCGCGAGGCGGTCGCGCCCCTGCTGCGCTTCCCGCCCCTGGCCGACCCGGCCTGTTAGCGATTCGTCCCGCGCTGCTTTTCGCACCCTTTGCACCCGCCCCCGGCCCTCTCCTTAACCCACGTCGCCACAGGGGCACGCTCCTCGGCGCAGCGCTTGCAGGGACAGGGGTGGCGGTTGCCAGCCAGCTCGAGCCCTCAGCCCGTTGGGGTGAGGGCGAGCAATTCACTTGCGAGCCCGAGGGGCCTCGGAGAGGCCCCTAGAAACCAAGAGTCTGCTTGTGGTGCACCGAGGAGTCCGAGATCGTCTACGAGCCTGCGTCCAGGTCGACCGCGTCGACCTCCCCACCGCGGGCAAGGTCACCGTGCTGAGCCTGGGGATCGGCCACCGCGACGCCTGGCCGTCCGCGGAGTGGGACTTCCTCCACGACCCGTTCTCCTTCCGCGCGGAGCGCGCCTGGGACCGCGGGGGCGAGTCGATCCTCGTGTCCGGCGTCGGCGCCGCCCAGCGCCGGCGCGAGGGCTACTGGAAGACGATCACGGGCAAAGCCGGCTAAGCGTCGCCGAGGTCCTGGCGCACGATCCGGTAGGCCTCGGTGAGCTGGGCCGCGACCTTGGTCGCGAGCTCCTCCTTGCGGGGGTCCCCCTGGTGCCGGTCGGGGTGATACTTGCGCATCAGCTTGCGCCAGGCCGTCTTCGCCTGCTCGAGGGTCGCCGGCCGCTCCAGCTCGAGGTTGGCGTAGGCCTTGGTGACCTCGTCCAGCTGCTGGGGCGCGTAGTCGGCGGCGCTCCTGAAGTCGTTGGGGTCGAAGCCCCCCTCGCGCAGAATGTCGTCGGGGTCGGCGTCGACGTCACCGCCGCCGTCCTTGTCGCTCGAGAGCTTGCCGAATACGCCGAGCTTGGCGTTGAGCTTCGCGCGCAGGATGTTCTCCAGCCGTTTGTAGTAGTCGCTCACGGCTCCTCCTGAGTCCCCCCAGGCTAACCCGCTGAGGGGAGCCGCGCTCAGGGTCAGCTCCAGGCCGCCTCCAGCTCGTGGTCGAGCAGCGGCTGGCCCCCGCCCTCGGAGAACACGAGCACGGTCTCGCCGTGGCGCAGGAGGTCGCCGTGGCGCAGGGTCCGCGGGCGGCGCCCCAGTCGGCGGCCGTTGAGCCGCAGCGGTCGTCCCCCCAGCCGCGCGCGGATCGTGGGCCGCCGCCCCCCGCTGAGCTCCGCCACCGCCGCCTCCCGAGAGGCCAACCAGCGCGGCGCGCCCTCCGGGTCGAAGCCCAGCGCGCCCCCGTCTCGCTCGCAGCGCAGCGCACGGCCTTCGTGGGGCCCGGCCAGCACGATCAGCTCCGGCGCCTCCGCCTCGAGCCCGAAGGGTCGACTCCAGTCCTCGTCGTCGCGAAGCTGGGGCAGCCAGTCGTCCTCGTCCAGCGGCTCGGGCTCGGGCGCTGGCCCCCGCACCCAACGACTCGGTTCGGGCTCGACCCGCCCGAGCACGAAGGGCACCGAGAGCAGCCCGCCGTCCGGGCGGCGGAACACGAGCTGCAGCTCCCCCTCGAGGGCTCGCCCGCCCTCGAGCAGGTGACCCTGAGGGCTCAGCTCCAGCGCCGTCCCCTGGGGCGACTCCCCCGGTCCCCGGACCCACCCGAGGGCGACCAGGTCCCCGAACTCAATGTCTCGAAAGTGGTTACGAAACTCGCAAGCTCTCTGCACGGCACGCTCTCCACCCTCTCTTGCCCAGGTGGCCGGCCAGTGTTTTCGTTTTTCCCAGCGATCCCAACCAAACGAACGAGGGCGGGAGAACCCCGCCCTCGACCTCCGCGCCGTGTCGCGGGTCGTCTAGGTCTTGCCCTTGACCCGGTAGATCGTGATCGCGTCCGGGTCGAGGACCTCGCACTCGGTCACGAGGTGCGCGTCGTCACCCCAGCGTTCGACCCGGAGCAGGCCCTTGCCGTCGGCCCGGAGCAGCTCCCACGAGCGGTGCTCCTTGCCGAAGCCGGTGCCGTTGGAGTGGCTGAGGGCCTTGTCGACGTCGGTCAGCGAGTAGCTCGCGCCGTCGACCTCGACGTTGGCGCCCTTGGTCAGCGCGTCGAAGGCGCTGGCCTCGAGGCCCAGGTCAGCGAGCCCCTTGCCGCGCAGGTGCTTGGCGGTCCACACGCGCAGCGTGCCGGCCTCCACGTCCCAGAGGATCGCGACCTGCCGCCCGCGGTAGCTCGACTGCAGCTCGTGCCACTCGTCGCGCGCGCGGCTGTAGCGGGTGTAGGCCTCGACCTCGAGCTGCACGTCCTCGAACTCGTCGCCGAAGCCCGTGACCTCGATCAAGGCGCCCTTCTTCAGGTCCTTGACCGTGGCCTCGAGCACGTCGGCGTCGGCGAGGCCCCCCGCGCCGATCTGCTTGGGGGCCGGAGCGGCGGTGAGCTGCTTGTTGCTCGCCGCCTTGACGACGACCACGCCGACCCCGACCGCGCCGGCAGCGCCGATGAGGGCGACCAGGATCAGGATCAGCGTGATCGACACGGCTTAGCCCTCGAGCTCGGCCTTGAGTGCGGCGAGGTCGTCGTCGACGGCGCTGGAGTCGTCCATGCCGAGCAGGAGCAGCTCTTGCTCCAGCTCCTTGTCGGCGTCGCCGCCGTCGGCGAGGGAGTCGAAGGCGATGGCCATGGCCTCGTCCTTCTCCACCGAGGCCTCGAGCCGCTTGAGGGTCGAGAAGGCGTTGTCGCCTTCGCCGAGGTCGGAGAGGGCCGCGGCGACCTTCTTCTGGGCCTGGGCCGCGTTCTTGCGCGCGATCAGCGTGGCCGAGGTCCGCTCGGCCTCGCGGATCTTGTCCTTGAGCTTCTGGACCTTGGCCTTGATCTGGTCCGCGGTCTGATTCGCGGACTGGACCTGGGGCGCGAGGGTCGCGGCCTCGTTGCCGAACTCGTTGGCCTTGACCAGCGCCCGCTTGGCGAGGTCCTCGCGGCCGCCCTGCAGCGCCTTGCGCGCCTTGCTCTTCCAGTCCTCGGCCTGACGCTCCAGCTGCTCGTGCTTGCGCACGAGGCGGGTGTTGTTGGCCACCGCGTCGGCGGAGGCGCCGACCAGCTTGCGCAGGTCGGCCTTCATGTCGCGGATCGATTGCTTGACCACGACCTCGAAGTTGGCTTCTTCCATCGCGTCGAGCCGCGCCTGGCGCTTGCCCTCCGCGATCCGCTGCTCACGCTCGTCCTTGGGCTTGCCACCGAACCAGTCGAAGATTCCCACGCTGTCCCCCTTAATTTCCCAGACCGGCCAAGAGGCCGTGGGCCTTGACGGCGTCGAGCTCGATGAACTCGATCGCGGTCTCGATATCGTCCGTGTCGTCGTCGCCGAGCTCCTGCAGCTTGCAGTAGTTCATCAGCGCAACGTTGTACTTCTCGCCGCCTTGCTCGATCAGCTCGAAGTGCGAGGTCGAGATCCCGTTGTCGCTGCGCAGCATGTCGAGGGTCACCGCGTGGGTGATCGCGCTCTTGGCTACCGTGATCAGCGGGAGGGTCACGTTGAGGATGCTCTCCTCGACGGCGCAGAGGATCTTGACCCCGCTCGACCCGTTGATGGTGAACACGTCCCCATTGTCCGCGGCGATCTCGTAGCCGAGATGCTTGATGATGTTCTTGACGCCCTCGGCGCTCACTTCGGTGTCAGCCATGGCTCTCCTGCTGCTAGAGGTCTCCCGCCTCGCCGGCGGAAGGGGAAACCTAACAGGGCACCCGACCCCGAGCAACACGACCACGCCGGTGGGCCGTTGCGGAGCCCGCCGCGGTTGAACACGCCCGAATCTATGCCCTGACAAGACGGCGCGCGTGTGCTGAAGTGTGCGGCTTGGAGGCGCCCATGAAGACGACCGAAGCCACGCTGCAGCCCGTTCAACGCCTGGACTATCGCCCGCCGGACTACGGGATCGACTCCGTCGAGCTGCGCTTCGAGCTGGGGGAAGACTCCACCGACGTCGAGGCCAAGCTCGCGATCTCGCGCACCCCGACCGCCGAGGCCGGCGCGCCCCTGGTGCTCGACGGGACGAACATGGAGCTGCTGTGGGTCAAGGTCGACGGCGCCGAGCTCCCGGCCGACGCCTTCACCGTCGACGACGAGAGCCTGACCCTGCACACGGTGCCCCAGAGCTTCACCCTCGAGACCCGGGTCCGGCTCGAGCCCCAGAAGAACCTGACCCTCAGCGGGCTCTACCGCACCAGCGGGAACTTCTGCACCCAGTGCGAGGCCCACGGCTTCCGCCGGATCACCTACTTCCTCGACCGCCCCGACGTGATGGCCACCTACCGGACCACGATCGTCGCCGACCCCGCCAAGTACCCGGTCATGCTCGGCAACGGCAACAAGGTCGACGGGGGGACCCTCGACGACGGCCGCGCCTGGGTCACCTGGGTCGACCCCTACCCCAAGCCGAGCTACCTGTTCGCGCTGGTGGCGGGGAACCTGAAGTGCCACGCGGGGACCTTCACCACGAAGAGCGGGCGCGAGGTCGCCCTCGAGATCTGGGTCGAGCCGCAGAACATCGACCGCTGCGAGCACGCGCTGGAGTCGCTCGAGAAGAGCATGCAGTGGGACGAGGAGACCTACGGCCTGGAGTACGACCTCGACATTTACATGATCGTCGCGGTCAACGACTTCAACATGGGCGCCATGGAGAACAAGGGCCTCAACGTCTTCAACTCGAAGTACGTGCTCGCCCGCCCCGACACCGCCACCGACCAGGACTACGAGTCGATCGAGGGCGTGATCGGCCACGAGTACTTCCACAACTGGACCGGCAACCGCGTCACCTGCCGCGACTGGTTCCAGCTGACCCTCAAGGAGGGGCTGACCGTCTACCGCGACCAGCGCTTCACCGCCGACATGACCTCGGCCGCGGTCAAGCGGATCAAGGACGTGGCCGGGCTGCGCGTGCGCCAGTTCCTCGAGGACGCGGGCCCCATGGCCCACCCGGTGCGCCCCGAGTCCTACGTCAGCATGGACAACTTCTACACCGCGACCGTCTACCAGAAGGGCGCCGAGGTCGTGCGAATGTACGAGACGCTGCTCGGGCGCGACGGCTTCCGCAAGGGCATGGACCTCTACTTCGAGCGCCACGACGGCCAGGCGGTAACCTGCGACGACTTCCGCGCGGCCATGGCCGACGCCAACGGCGCCGACCTCGAGCAGTTCGGCCGCTGGTACCAGACCCCGGGGACCCCAACCGTCGAGGTCCAGGAAGCCTGGGACGCGGACGAGGGCCGCTACACCCTGACCCTGACCCAGTCGCTCTCGGAGCGGGCCAAGGCGATCCCCGCGGGCCAGCGCGAGCTGCACATTCCGGTGGCCGTGGGCCTGCTCGGCAAGGACGGCAAGGAGCTGCCCTTGCAGATCGAGGGCGAGCGCACCCCGCGCCCGACGGGCACCGCGGTGCTCGAGCTCAAGCAAGCCAGCCAGGCCTGGACCTTCGTCGGCCTCGACGAGCGACCGGTGGCCTCGGTGCTGCGCGGGTTCTCGGCGCCGGTCCGCCTGGTCATGCCCCGCGAGCGCGCCGAGCTGGCGTTCCTCATGGGCCACGACACCGACAGCTTCTCGCGCTGGGACGCGGGGCAAGAGCTCTCGCGGCTGCTGCTGCTGGAGATGGCCCACACCGGCGGGCGCGAGCTCGACCCGGTGTTCGTCGAGGCCTGGGGCAAGGTCCTCGCCGACCCCGAGCTCGACGGCTCGCTCAAGGCCCTGGCCCTGGCCCTGCCCTCGGAGATCAAGCTCGCCCAGGACATGGACGTGATCGACGTCGACGCCCTGCACGAGGCCCGGCAAGCGGCCCGCAAGCAGCTCGCCACGGCGCACAAGGCTGCGTTGGAGGCGACCTACGACCGGCTGAACGACGGCAAACCCTACGCCAACGACGCGACGTCCATTGCCAACCGTCGGCTGAAGAACGCCTGCCTCGCCTACCTCTCGACGCTGAACGAGCCGGCCCAGACGGCGCGGGTCGCCAAGCAGTTCACGGCCGCGGACAACATGACCGACGCCCAGTCGGCGCTGGGCATGCTGACCTGCCTCGACGTCCCCGAGCGCAAGCAAGCCCTCGCCGACTTCTACGCGCGCTGGAAGGACGACCCCCTCGTGCTCGACAAGTGGTTCAGCCTCCAGGCGACCTCGAACCTGCCCGGGACCCTGGCCGAGGTCGAGGCCCTGCGCGAGCACGAGGCCTTCAGCCTGAAGAACCCCAACCGCGCCCGCGCGCTGCTGGGCTCCTTCGCGATGGCCAACCAGGTCCGCTTCCACGCCGCCGACGGCGGCGGCTACCGCCTGCTGGCCGACAGCGTGATCGCGCTGGACGCCATGAACCCTCAGGTCGCCTCGCGCCTGGTGCGGTCGTTCAACGAGTACCGCCGCTTCGACGCCAAGCGCCAGGCGCTGCAGCTCGAGCAGCTCAAGCGGATCGCCGGGCACCCGAACCTGAGCAAGGACACCGGCGAGATCGTCAACCGCGCCCTGGCCTAGGGGGTCTCGAGCGCGATGCAGCCCTAAGTCCTTGTGTAGCCGGGACCGGTGGTGAAGGACTTAGGTGCGTCCACCTGCGTAACCCTTGTGGTCCGCTGACGCTGGAACCTAGGTTCCAGGGGATGCGGTCCCCTACCGCCTCGGCTCGAACCTAGGTTCGAGGGGACGCGGTCCCCTACCGCCTCGGCTCGAACCTAGGTTCGAGGGGACGCGGTCCCCTACCGCCTCGGCTCGAACCTAGGTTCGAGGGGACGCGGTCCCCTACCGCCTCG
>Ga0070726_10003742_pt1 | contig 12619 bp, 12 predicted proteins | sample tdAd471_FD_67275 | JGI IMG/M metagenome (GOLD analysis project Ga0070726, IMG submission 67275) | Marine sediment microbial communities from the Atlantic coast under amendment with organic carbon and nitrate - tdAd47.1 | ecosystem: Environmental > Aquatic > Marine > Coastal > Sediment | place...
TGCTGCTGAGGCCATCCGTGCCTTCGGGCTGTCGCTGCCCGGCACCCACGAAGACTTCCCCTGGGGGGAGCGGGTGCTCAAGGTCGACGGCAAGGTCTTCGTCTTCTGTGGGGTGGAGGCGGAGCTCGACCAGCACCTCGGATTCTCGGTCAAGCTCAAGCAGACGGCCACCGACGCCCTCGAGGAGTCCGAGGCGAGCCCCACCGGCTACGGCCTGGGGCGGCACGGCTGGGTGAGCTTTCGCTACCCGGTGGGGGAGGTGGCCGACCGCGCGCTGCTGCTGGCCCGCGTCGAGGAGTCGTACCGGTCGGTGGCCAAGAAGCGGCGGATCAAGGAGCTCGACGCGCGGTGAAGAAGACGAACGCGGCGCGGCTGCTGGATGCGGCGGGGATCGCCTACCGCATGGTCCCCTACGAGGTCGACCCCGACGATCTGACGGCGGCGACGGTGGCGGCGAAGATCGGGCTGCCGGTGGAGCAGGTGTACAAGACGCTGCTGGTGCGGGGGGAGCGCCACGGGCCGTGCTTCGCGGTGGTGGCCGGAGACCGGCGGCTCGACCTCAAGGCGCTGGCCGCGGTGCGGGGAGAGCGCAAGGTGGAGCCGGTGCGGGTGCGCGAGCTGCAGGGGCTCACCGGGTATGTGCGGGGTGGGGTGACCGTGCTGGGGGCGCGCAAGGCCTTCCCGGTGGTGGTCGACGAGCTGATGGAGCTGCACGACCTCGTGTCGGTGTCGGCGGGGCAGCGGGGCCTGCAGCTGTGGCTGGCGCCCGCGGACTACCTGCGGGTGACAGCGGCGGAGGTGGCGGAGATCGGCTGATCGCCTAGTCGAACCCGGCTGAGGCCCCGAACAGCACCACCGGGTAGGCGGTGCCGCCGATCAGCGTCATGTCGACGCCGGCATCGAGCTGGGCGCGGTCGCTCAAGGCCAGCCAGCCACCGCCTCCGATGAGGGGGTCGCCGTTGAAGCCGTGGCCGCCGTTGACGTAGATGCCGACCGGGTCGATCCAGTACGACAGCCCGCCGCCGAAGAAGCCGCCGGTGCCTGCCTGGGTGACGCCGACGGCGTTGTAGACCCACACCCCGACGTTGTCGACGCTGTACGACAGGTTGGTGCCGACGTTGCCGCCCACCTCCCCACCGTCGGTCTCGATGAACAGCTCGGGGACCATGCTGATCGCCCAGTGGTCGTCGAGGGCCCCGCCCACCTTGGCGCCGAGCCCGATCTGGCCGACGTAGGCCTCGCCGTCGAAGAAGGTGACGTCGGGCACCCGCACCCGCACCTCGGCCGGGTCGAACAGGCCGATCCGCCCGACGATGCCGCTGGTGCCGATGGCGGCGGGGTTGTCGACGGTGGCGGCGAGCCCCCCCTCGACCATGATGGCGCCGGCGCCGACGGTGGCGGTGGCGTCGCCCACACCGGGGCGGTCGGGGGAAAAGTTCAGCTCACCGGCATGGGCCAGCGACAAGACGAGCCAGACCACAGGGGCCTCCTCGGGATCAGGGAGAGACGATCTTGCGCAGCATCTGCCGCGTGAAGTCGTGCGAGGGAAGGTAGGCGAGGCTGACGAGCTCGGTGTCGGACAGGCCGACCTCGACCGACAGCACCCCCTCCATACCGCGCCCGTCGGCGACGGCGCGCACCGGGCGCCACTCGTGGTGGAGCACCTCGACCTGGGCACGGGCGCTGGGGGGCAGGGCGAAGGGGGTGAGCCGGGGGCTGTGGGGGCAGATCGGGGTGACCTGCAGCATGTCGAGGGCGGGGTGGAACGGCTGGCCGCCGGCGCTGTAGGCATAGGCGGTGGAGCCCAGTGCCGTGGCGAAGACCAGGCCGTCGGAGACGAGGCCGTCGACGACGAGCTGGCCGTCGATGGACAGCCGCATCCGGGCCGCCTGCCCGGTGGAGCGCTCGAGGTAGATGTCGTTGATCGCCAGGCGGCGCTTGGTGCTGCCGTCGACCAGGGTGATGTTGGCTTCCAGGAGCCGATGGCGATGCACCCGCCAGGTGCGCTGGGTCAGCGCGTCGACGAGGTCGGGCCCGATGGTGACGTCGTTGAGCAGGAAGCCGAGGTGACCGGCGTTGAGGCCCAGGTAGGTGTTCTGCAGGCCCCGGTCGGCGACGGTGCGGAGCAGGAAGCCGTCGCCTCCGAGCACGACCACGAAGTCGGACGGCAGGTCGATGTCTTCGGGGAGCAGCTCGGTGAGCTTCTCCCCCATGGCCTGGGCCTTCGGGTTGTGCGGGTCGGCGATGATCATGGGCGGGAGCCTACCAACGATCAGCCGCCGTCGGGTGCCTTGGGTTCGGCCCAGCGCATCAGGGCCACCAGCACGCGGCCTGCGGCGAGGGCGCGGTCGGGGTCGTCGGAGGGGGGGACCGTGTAGGCGGCGAGCCAGGTGGCCTCGCCTCGGGGCACGGCCCACAGGTCGACCTGCTCGCCGGGGCCGAGGGCGGCGGCCTCGAGGCGGATGCGCACGCCGGGGGCCCGGTCGACCCAGGCGGCCGTGCGCTCGAGGACGGTGCAGCCGCAGCCGCGGGCGACGTCGTCGCGGAACGCGTCGGTGGTGACGTCGGCGGCAGGTGCGGTCCACACCCGAAGGGCGCCCTCGCCGGCAGGGATGCGGCCGTCGGTGGGAGGGGCGGGGGCGTGCAGCGTGACGCCGGGGAGCTCGTGGGCCTCCCAGGGGCGCAGGTCGAGGGACACGGGGGTGGCGAGGTGCACGACGGCGTCGGTGGGGGCGTCGCCGTCGTAGTCGACCGTGACGGAGGGGTAGCCGAGCAGGTCGTAGACGCGGTCACGGAGGAGGTGGCCGCGGCCGAGGGTGTGGGCACGCTGCACCGTGCCGTCGGGGCGGGACCAGACCACGAAGTCGCCGGAGCTGCGCCGCCTCCAGCGGGGACTGGCGGGCTCGTCGTCGCCGCCGTCGAGGCGGGCGTAGCGCTGCTCTTCGAGCTCGACGCCGCCCTGGGCGGTGTCGGGATCGGGGGGAGGCGCATCGGCGTCGGCGGCGAGAGCGAGGGCGAACAGCAGGGTCATCCCCGGCAACCTAGCCGAGGGAACCGCGGCGCGATCGTGTGGTCCCAACGAAGACCTTCCGGTGCCGTCTGCTGGCACCTCGCATCCCTGGAGGAATCATGCCGGGCATCGCCCCCGAAGACCGTCGTCGTGCGCCTCGCCTCCGTGGCCTGGCTCCCTGGCTCGCTCTCACCGGAGCCGCAGGTGCCGCCCTGGTGGCCTACGTCACCACCGCCGAGCCCCAGGTGTTCGAGCTCGAGACGATCCCCGATCGCTTCGTGCGTATGGAGGTGCCCACCGCGGCACCTGAGCCTGCGGCCTGGCGGTCCCCTGCGCGAAAGGACGAGGTGCTGCAGAAGGGCAAGCTGCTGGCGAAGCTGGTCGGTACCACGGGCGAGGGCGACCTGATGATGGCCCACGACCCGGCCACCGACGCAGGAGAGGACGGCTTGTCGACCTTCTCCGTCGACGTCGACACCGCCTCCTTCACCCGCAGCGTGGCGACCCTCGCCGCCGGGCAGGCACCACCGCATCGCGAGGTGCGCGTGGAGGAGTTCCTCAACGCGGTCCCCTACGACTACGACCTGCCCACCGGCGACCGCCCTCTGCAGGTGCATGCGCTGGCGGCGCCCTCGCCCTTCGACCCGGCGGTGCACCTGCTGCGCATCGGGCTGCAGGCCGCCGAGGTGCCCGAGGCGCAGCGAAAGCCGGCGCACCTGACCTTCCTCGTCGACACCTCCTGCAGCATGGCGTCGGACGACAAGCTGCCCCTGGTGCAGGACAGCCTGCACCTGCTCGCCGACCAGCTCCGCGACGACGACACCGTGGCGCTGGTGACCTACGCGGGCTCGTCGGAAGTGGTGTTGGACCCGACCTCCGCGGCGCAGCGTGACCGCATCCACGCGGCGATCGACGCGCTGTCGTCGTCGGGAGGCACGGCCATGGCCCAGGGCGTGGTTACCGCCTACGAGCTGGCCCTGGCGCGCCACCAGGAGGGGCACATCAGCCGGGTGATCCTGGCCAGCGACGGCGACGCGAACATCGGCCCGTCGCACCACGGCGACCTGACGCCGATGATCGCGGCCTACGCCGACCGTGGCATCACGCTGACCAGCCTGGGCTTCGGTCTGGGCGGGGGCAGCTACCGCGACACGATGATGGAGCAGCTCGCCAACGACGGGGACGGGGCCTACGCCTTCGTGCCCGACCTGGAGGAGGCGGCCGACGTGCTGGGCGCTCAGCTGACGGGCACGCTGCAGGTGGTGGCCCGCGACGTGAAGGTGCAGGTGGCTTGGAACGCAGAGGTGGTGAAGTCGTACCGCCTGGTCGGCTACGACAACCGCCGGCTCGCCGATGAGGACTTCGCCGACGACGCCGTCGACGCCGGGGAGGTGGGCTCGGGGCACCAGGTGAGCGCGCTGTACGAGGTGGTGCTGCACGACGGCGTGGAGGGCGCGCTGGGCGAGGTCCGCCTGAGAGCGAAGCGGCCGGGGCCGGAGTCGCCGAGCGAGGCCTGGACCGTGGATCTGGGGCGCCCGCTGGTGGCCTCGGTCGAGGATGCGTCGCCCAGCTACCGGCTGGCGGTGGCGACGGCGGGGCTGGCCCAGGTGCTGGGCGGGCAGCTGCACCCTCCGCTGCTCAGGCTGCGGGATCTGGAGGACCTCGCCCGGGGCGCGGCGAACCCGGAGGAGCGGCGGCACCGGCAGCTGCTGCTGGCCTTCGGGGATGCGCGGAAGGTGCTGACGCCGCGGGTGGCGTCGCGGTAGCCGAGCCCATGCGCGGGCGCTGATGGATGCGGTCATCCTTCCTTGAGCACGCTTCGTCGCGGGCGTCAGCGCTGCAGCACGACCTCCTCGCCTCGCCCCACCGTCAGGCCGTAGGGCCCGTGCATCAGGGCGTGGATGCCCTCGATCCGCGCCGGGTCGAGGGCGCTGTACACGACCCAGGCGCGGCCCTCGTGCTCGACCGCAAAGATGATGCGCAGGTCGTCGCCCTCCACCTCGACGGCGTCGGAGATCGTCAGGCCCTCGGCGTTGAGGGTGAGGCCTCTCGCGGCGAACAAGCTGGCGACGAGCTCGCTGTCGGCGGGGCTGCCGTAGACCACGACGGGCCCGTCGGCGCCGGGGCCCTGCTGCGGCGTGCGCACCTCCGCGTCCGCCCAGAACCGCCCGATGAGCGGGTCGAGGTGGGACGAGAGGGACTCGGGGCGCACGACGACGGCGGGGCCCACGGTGACGGTGTTCACGGTGAGGCGGCTGGCTCGGAAGGCCTCGTCGGGGGCGTCGGCCCAGCGCGACAGGACCGCCTCGATGTCGGCCTCGGCCGCATCGAGGTCGAGCACCCCGTCGGCGTCGCGGTGGGGAGCGAGGGCGTCGGCCAGATCCGCGGCCCAGTAGAACGACTGGGCGTCGTTGAAGTCGACGTCGGCCTCGACCTCGTCGGGGCGGCGATCGCGTAGGTAGAGCTGGGTGATGGCGCGGGTGAGAGACTCGTCGAGCAGGATGGACGGCGACGGATAGGCGAGCTGGCTCATGGGCTTGCGCACGCGCTTGAACAGCCGGCGAGAGGTCTTGTACAGCCGCTTGCCTGCCCCCGCGTCGAGGAAGGCCCCGGCGTAGCTGTGGGCCATCTCGTGCACGACGATGCCCACCATGCCCAGGCTGGCGACGCTGCCGTCGTCGGCCCAGTCGACGGAGCCGAGCACGATGTAGCGCTCGGCCCCGAGGCGGCCCGCGTAGTTGTTCTGCCAGGCGATGATCTCCGGCACGACGTACAGACGGCCGGGGTCGGTCTCGGGGAAGGTGGTGTCGAACCACGACTGGGGGTCTTCCCCGTTGAACAGGGCACGGGCCGACCGCTCCATGGCCAGCCGGCGGTCGGCGGAGGCCTCGCGCCAGCCCGCCCAGTCGGCGTCGCGGACGAAGGAGTCGAGCACCTCGGGGAAGGACTCGACCAGCGCGTGGTCGAGGCGGGCGTCGACCTCCTGGGGAAAGGGCTTGGGGGCGATGCGCAGGGCGGGGCTGTCGGCGTCGTCGAGGAGGAAGCCCAGGGCGGACAGGGCGTTGTAGCCGACCCCCCGTCGGCGGCGGAGCTCGGCGAGGGCCTGCACGGCGTCGTGGTCGGCGTGCTCGGCGAACCAGCCGTCGATGGCGACCAGTGCCTCGTGGGCGGCGGGGGCCGACTGGTATTCCTGGAAGCCGGCGATCCGGCCCAGGATGTGGAGCAGCTCGATGCGCGGATCGAGGGCGACGACCACCGGGGGCTGGTGGTCGGCCACGAAGCGTGGCCAGCGAGGGTCGTCGTGCAGGGAGGCCAGGTCGGTGTCGACCTGCACGTGGGCGAGGTCGTCGTAGCCGGCGCTCCACGCGGCCTCGAGGTGGGCGAAGGCGTCGTCGGAGGACCCTGCGAGAGCTGCGCAGCAGGCGGCGTTGTACCAGGAGCCGTGGTCGCCTCGGTCGGCCGCCAGCGCGGCGTAGCGCTCGGCGCAGGTGGTGTGCTCCCCAGCCTGGTAGGCGGCCCAGGCGGCGGCCTTGCGCCCGTCGCAGTCGAAGCCAGCGGCGTAGTCTGCCAGGGGTTGGAGGCCGAGCTCGGCCCGCAGGCTGTCGACGGCCTCGGGGTCTTCCAGCTCGCGGGGGGACCACTCGGTGTCGCCGCACATCCCCTGGGTGCCGTAGCGCTGGGGCTTGCCGGCGTTCACCGCGACGCGGTCGTGCAGGTAGGCGACGTGCTTCGGGGCGACCTCGTTGTCGTCGAGCAGGGAGCGCATAGTGGTGAGGATCTGGCGCTGCAGGTCGGGATGTGCGTCGGCGTGCTGAGCGAGGAGCCAGGCATCCCGGCTGGCCTGGGCACCGTGATCGCTGCGCTGCACCCAGCCCTCGGCGAGGAGCTCCTCCAGAAACGCGACGTTGGCGGCGTCGACCGCCGCCATCTCCTCCGCCATGCGCGCCTCCTCCTCGGGGGCCAGCCCGTGGTGGAAGGCGCGGCGGGCCTCCTGGTCGATGGCGACGCGAGCGGCGAGCGCCTCGGCCACCGGCAGGTCTGGCTCGAGGGCCTCCAGGCGGTCGGCGAGGGGGCCGGCGAGGGCGGCTACGATCAGCCAGGGCAGCATGGGGACTCCATCCGAGGCCCGCAGTCTGCCACAGGCTCCTAGGGCGCTGCCGCGGCCAGCACCTGCTTTGTCAGCACGTCGACGAAGCCCTCGTCGAGGGGCTCGCCGCTCACCAGCAGCCGGTACCACACCGGGCCGTAGATCAGGTCGAGCAGCACGGGCCGGTCGATGTCGGCGGCGATCTCGCCTCGACCGACCGCGCGCTCGACGGCGCCGGTGAGCAGCCGACAGCGCGACTGCACCATCGCCTCGCGGAAGGCCTGACCGAAGGCGGGGTCGGTCTGTGCCTCGGCGAGCAGGCCGCCGAGCATCGCCGCCTTGCCGGGACTCCCCATCTTGCCGACCAGGCCCGCGAGCACGGCCCGCAGGTCGCCCGCGAAGGAGCCGGTGTCGGGGGCGTCGATCGTCGAGGCCTTGTAGGCCATGGCATCGAGGGCGAGGCGCGGCTTGCCGCCCCAGTTGCGGTAGATCGTCTGCTTGCCGGCGTGGGCCCGTGCCGCGACCTGCTCGATGGTGAGGTCGAGGTAGCCGTGCTCCTCGAGGAGCTCGGCGGCGGCGCACAAGATGCCGTCTCGACAGGCCGCGCTTCGCTTCGACGCCATGGCATCTCCCCTCATGCGGCCCCCTTCACCCGCTCGCGCAGGCTGTCGAGCCCCTGATGGGGGACCTCGCGTCGAGTGGACCACGCCTCCAGTGTATCCACGATGGCATGGTCGACGTGGTGCAGGGCCTGGTGGTCGAGGTGCACGGCGTAGCCGACGGGCACCCGCTCCAGGGCATCGACCAGGTCGGGCACGCCCAGGAAGGTGGCGGCGCCGGCGAGGGTGACGACAACCTCGCGCCGCTCATGGTGGATGACCATGTCGAGCTCGAGCTTCACGGCGTTGATGGCCACCCGCAGCATCGACAGGCCGATGCCCACGGCCACGCCGGAGAGCAGGTCGACGGCGACGATGGTGGCGGCGGTGGCCACGAGGATCGACGCCTCGGCGCGGTCGATGCGGGCCAGGGCGACGATCTCACGAGCCGCGACCAGGCGCACGCCGGTGACGACCAGCACGGCGGCCAGGGCGGTGAGGGGGATGGCCTGCAGCAGGGTGGGAGCGAAGAGGACCGTGGCGAGGATGAGCGAGGCGTGGAGCATGCCGGGGAGGCGGTCGCGGGCGCCGGCGGCGACGTTGGCCGAGCTGCGCACGATGACGCCGGTGACGGGCAGGGCGCCGAACAGCCCGGCGGCGAGGTTGCCGATGCCCTGGGCGCGCAGCTCCTTGTCGTAGTCGGCGCGGGGCCCGTCGTGCAGCCGGTCGGTGGCGGTGGCCGACAGCATGGCCTCGGCGGAGGCGACGGCGGCCAGCGTGGCGGCGGAGACCCACACGGCGGTGCTGCCCAGCGCGGCGCCGACCTCGCCCGGGGTGAGCCAGTCGATGCTGCCGACGAGGCTGTCGGGCAGGGTGACGGTGGCGACGGGCAGGCCGAAGATCGCGGTGACGGCGATGGCCAGGGCGACGCCGACCAGGGCGCCGGGCACGCTGCGCCAGCGGGACGGGCGCAGCCGGTCCCACGCGACGATGGCTGCGATGGTGAGCGCGCCGACGAGGGGAGTCCACCCAGACAGGCTGGCGAGGGCGGCGGGCAGGGTGAGCCAGTCGTCGAGGCCCGAGCCGGTGGGGACGCTCCCGAGCACCACGTGCAGCTGGCTGGCGAAGATGAGCAGGCCGATGCCGGCGAGCATGCCGCGCACGACGGCGGGGCTGACGGCACGGAACAGGCGACCGGTGCCGAGGAGGCCGGCGACGAGCTGCAGGGCGCCCGCGAGGAACACCACGACGCCGAGGCCGGCGAGGCCATGGGTGGCGATGATCTCGTAGACCAGCACGGCGAGGCCGGCCGCAGGGCCACTCACCTGCAGGGGGGACCCCGCCAGCCGCCCGACGACGAGCCCGCCGATGATCGCCGACCACAGCCCGGCGGCCGGAGGCGCTCCGCTGGCCATGGCCACCCCGAGGGACAGGGGCAGGGCGACGAGGAACACGACGAGAGCAGGCAGCAGCGAGGCACCGAGGCTCGGCTTGTCGACGCCGAGCAGGGTGGAGAGGAAGCGCATGGGGGAAGACTCCGTGAGACGATACGTCTCGTTCCAGACGACTGTAGCGTGGGCGGCGCTCGAATGAGACGGAACGTCTCGTCTCATGTTGTCACGGGCTCGGGTTACCTGGCGGGATGCTGCTGTTCGTCGCCGTTGTCGCCCTCGCTGCGGAGCCCTGGCAGGTGTCGGGGGAGCTGGGGGCGGAGATCCACGTCGACGACTCGCACGGCATCGCCAACGTCGCGGCGGTGCGGGGCCCCTGGCAGCTGCAGTGGATCACCGACACCCTCGATGTGCGCTACGCGCCGGAGGGGGAGCAGGGTCGGGCCTGGGTCGGGCTGCGGGCCGCGACCTTCGCCGCGGGGATGGTGATCACGCCCTGGGTCGACGGCGCTCCGGCGCCCCAGCTGGGCATGATGGGGGCGTACGGCGGGGTCGAGGCGGGGTGGATCCGCTACCTGCCGCGGGGGGCCTACGCGGGGGTGATGGGCTTCGCCCGGTGGCACGGCTTCTACGGCGACCCGGCCGAGCCGCTGCCGCTGGCCCGGCTGCACGCGGCCCCCCAGGGGGTGCTCGGCTGGTGGTCGGAGCCGCTGCACGCGTGGGCGGTGGTGGGGGTCGACGTGCAGGGGCGGCCGGATGGTGCGGTCGCGTCGGTGGCGCCCCACAGCCGCGGGCAGGCGGTGTGGGCGCCGGGCTGGGTCGTGGCGCCGCGGGTGGAGCTGCGGGCGGGGTGGGGGGAGGGCCAAGACGTGGTCACCTTGAGCCGGGTGGGGGGGCTCAACCCCTACGTGGTGCCGGTGGCCGGGGCGGCGTGGGCCGAGTGGTGGGTGGAGGACTACGTCGCGGTGCGGGCCGGAGGGGAGGTCCACACACCTACGGTAGACGTGCTGCTGTTCACCGACGTGGCGGCCTTCGACGGGCCACAGGGGGGTGGGACCGCGGTGGGGCTGGGGCTGGCGCCGACGGTGCAGGTCGGGCCGGTGGATGTGGCGCTGGCGGGCGGGGTGGTGCCTTGGGTGGAGCGACAAGACGGGGTGGCGCGGTGGAGCAGCTACGTGCTGGTGTCAGGGCCGGTGGAGCGGTAGCGGGTTGGCTCTACGGGGGGCCAGGCGGACCGTGCGGCGGCTTGGTCGAAGCATGTGCGCCCGATGTCCGGTGGCGTGGGACCATGTGCCTTCGACGTCCGGGTTGGCGGCATTTCGGGCAGGCACGCCACGAAGGAACGCTAGCTTTGGGGCGGTGTGCGCCGAGAAGGGGCGCGAGACCGGACGTCGAGAGGGCTTGGTCGGCGGGGGGCGGACGTCACAGGGGCTTGGTCGGAGCATGCCTTCCGGTGGTCGCTGGCAGGCCTGCAGGTGCTACTCGATGGCGAGGCTACGCGAGCAGCTTCCGCAGCTGGGCGATACCTGCGACGGGCCACGGCCAGGTCCCACGAGGTGCCATGTCTGCCGACGAACGACGAGTCCTGCACTGCGGCGACGCGACCCAACCGGGCCACCCGCTGCTCCGCCCTTGCCCGCAGCGATGGGGCGACCTCGCCGACACCGGTGAGGAACGGATCCGGCACTGTTCGATGTGCGACCACCTGGTGTACCGCGTGGCGAACGTCGTCGAGGCTCGGGTGCGGGCCCGCCAGGGGGAGTGCCTCGCCGTGCCCGAAGCCGTCTACGACCAAGTGCACGCCGTCGCCCACGCTCGACTGGCCCATGGCATCACCATCGGCTTCTTCGACGAGGGCGCCTTCATCGACGACCACCTGACCGACCCCAGCCCCGACCCCAGGCTGCCGACCGCCGTCGCCCACCCCACGGAGGGGCGGTCGCCGGGTCGCCGTCAGTAGACGAGATCAGGCTCGGCGTGGGTGGAGGTGCTACCGTCATCTGGCTTCAGGATCACGCTGATCTGCTCGTAGGAGGGGTGGCAGGCGCCGTCTTCGTCATGGTCGAGGTCGCCGGAAACCGTCCCGGTGAGCTCGACCAGAAGCCGGTCTCCTGCGACCGCCGTGTCGATCCAGCTGTCGGGAATGCCCACGCTGATGGGGGCTGGAGCGGTGGGGTCGTCTTCCGGGTAGGCGTAGGTCGTCGTGACCCCTCCGTCGGTCTCCAGGTGCTTGGTGATCACACCGCTCGCGAGCTCGCGCGGAGCGTTGTGAATCGTCCTCCACCCGCCCACGCGCCAGACCAGGTCGACGGTCGCCGCGCTGGAGGGGCCTCCCGGCTGCAGGCTCCCCCTCAACGTCATGTCGACCGTGACGGGGAACTCGATGGCCACGGGATCACCCGCGTCTTGGGCATCGCGCATCCCGCAGATGATCTCGTCGGTGAGCACGAGCTCGTAGGACAGGTCTACGTCATCGCTGAGCTGCGCGGCGTAGCCAGGAGCAGGTGAAGCCCACGGCCAGCACTCGGCTTCCCCGGCGTGCATTGCGAAGAGCCCAGCGGTGCCCGCGTCACGCTGGAGAGGGTCTTGGACACCCCATGGGGCGAAGTCGACAGGGGCGGGATCGGCCACACAGACGGGGTGGCTGGCCAGGGCTGCGGTCATGGTGAGGATGGTCAGCATAGGTCGGTCCTTCCTTGGGTTGTCACGCTCTCGCGCTCTGCCCACATGGATAGCGGTCGGCCGACCTTGCCGAGGGTCACAGGGTGGTCACAGCTCGCCGGCGCAGCGTGTCAGGGGGACGTGGCGCAGGTCACGGTGCACGTACGCGGACCCGCGAGTCAGTCGGGCCACAGCGCGTCGACCACATCCCCGCGCCCCATCACGGCGCGCAAGATCCCGCACCGCTCGGGCTCGGCCTCTTCGTCGCAGGCATCGGCCTCGGCCTGCACATCGTCGAGAGGCACCCGGCTGCCGATGGTCGGCTCGAGCGCGTCGGAGGCGAACATGCCGGGCACGCCCTGGGCCTCCTCGATGTTGTGGCAGGCCCCGCAGGTGCTGCCGTCGCCGTCGACGAGGTGGGTGTAGGGGTCGGGTGGGCCGTCGGCCAGCGGGTAGACCAGCTCGGCCTTCACGCTGCGCAGCCCGGGGTCGGTCCACTCGCCGAGCTCGAGCAGGTGCGCCCCTTCTCCCTCGGGCACCACGCTCATCACCAGCCCATCGGTGAACAGGAAGAATCGTGGACTCCACCAGCTGCCCGGCTGCGCGCTGAACAAGCTGGCGACGGCCATGACCTTCACCGGGCGCTGCAGGCTGGCGACCATGCACGGGATCGAGCGTTCCGGCAGCTGGTCGACCCGGTCGACGACCTCCTGGATGGTCTGCGGGTCGCCCCAGCCGCTGCACAGGGCGGGCACGGTGGCGTCGGTGGTGCCGGTGCCACTCCCGCCAGGGCCCGTGCAGGCGACCAGCAGGGCGAGCAGGGGGAGCCTCATCGGTCTTCGTCCAGGATGGCGTCGTAGGGGTGGGGCAG
>Ga0070726_10003744_pt1 | contig 12615 bp, 12 predicted proteins | sample tdAd471_FD_67275 | JGI IMG/M metagenome (GOLD analysis project Ga0070726, IMG submission 67275) | Marine sediment microbial communities from the Atlantic coast under amendment with organic carbon and nitrate - tdAd47.1 | ecosystem: Environmental > Aquatic > Marine > Coastal > Sediment | place...
TGGGCACCGGTTGTTGCGGATCGGTCCGCTCCATCCGGGAAGCGGTGGAGCATCACGAAGAATCGCGGTGGATCTGACCCGCTGAATCCATCACGATCGGTTTACCCCCGTTCGCCGCCCAAGTTCTGCAGGGCCGCCGGAGCAGTCGTACGCCCCCCCTCGGACCTACGATTTGCAGGTCCACTGCATAGCGAACTGATAAACTGCAAAGGGTCGGCGGGCTCGGTCGCCGGCACGAACTCACCCGGCAGAAATGTCACGGAGAAATCAGAACTTGGCGGCCGATCAGCGGCATCATCTTGATCCTTCCAAGTTGGATGATGCATCCTCATCGGAACTCGCGGAGAGAGTCAAGGAGCTTGACTGTCTCTATCAAGTTGCTGCCATCTTCGCGGAGCGAGGCGAACCTGTTCGCGACTGTCTCGAACGAGTCGTGGCGGTGCTCGCATCGGCCTGTCGCTTTCCGGAACTCGCGCTTGCGGAACTCACTCTCGATGACTTTGAGGCCTGTTGGCCGGAATGCCCGGGAAACAGAACAGGCCCTCGGATCATCGCTCCTCTGCGCGTTGACGGGAAGCCTCGGGGTGAGATCAGGCTCGCTTACCGTGATCCCGGTAGAGATTCCGCCGATGCTTCCACGCCGGAAAAGTGCGATCTGTTTATCGCTGAAGAGCAGGCTCTGCTCGATGCGGTCGCCAGGCAAGTCGGCGTATTTGTCGCGGGAGTCGAATCGGAACGGCACCGTCGCCAGATCGAGGTGACATTGTGGCACGCAGACCGATTGGCGACGATTGGGCAACTTGCCGCGGGCGTTGCGCACGAACTGAATGAGCCGATCTGCAGTATGCTCGGCTTTGCACAACTAGCACTCAAATCCTCGGAGATCCCTGCGCAGGTTCGGTCTGACCTTGATCGGATAGTCGACGCCGCTCTGCACGGGCGTGAGATCATCCGCAAGTTGTTGCTTTTCGCTCGACAAACTCCGGCGTCCAAGCGCCCCGTCTCTGTGAACGATGTCGTCGAGGAAGCGATGTTTCTGCTCGAAGCGGGATGTGACAAGTCCGGCATCAGGTTCGTGCGAGACTTGGCGACGGACCTTCCGCAGATTCCCGCTGACCCCGTGCAGCTTCGGCAGGTGATCACGAATCTGATTATCAATGCCATGCACGCGATTGATAGCAAGGGAACCGTGACGGTCCGCACAGTTGCACGAGCCGATTCGGTAGAACTCCTCGTCGTTGATACAGGAGTCGGAATGAGCGATGATGTCCGGCGGCGGGTTTTCGACCCGTTCTTCACGACCAAGGACATCGGAAAGGGTACAGGTCTCGGGCTTTCCATTGTCCAGGGCATCGTCGCGGGTCACGGCGGCTCAATCACGGTTGAATCTGATCCGGATGTTGGCAGCGCCTTCAGCGTGCGTTTTCCGTTGCTATCGAGCGAGGGAAACTCGGTTCCCAGGGAGTTGTCATGACGCAGGCGACTCGTGTATTGGTTGTGGACGATTCTGCGTCGACACGGGAGGTACTTGAGCGCAATCTCCGCTCCGAGGGCCACGACGTGACCACGTGTTCCGATGTGCGAACAGCTCTCGGGGTTCTGGCGCGCGGCAAGATTGACTTGGTGGTCACCGACCTCCGTATGCCCGGCGCTGACGGTATGGAACTGGTCCGTCACGTCAGAGATAACCACCGCGAAACCGGCGTCATCATGGTCACCGGCTTTGCGACTGTGGGCGGAGCTGTTTCAGCGATGCGGGAAGGGGTGGACGATTATCTCCCCAAACCATTCTCCGACGATGAACTCAGAGCCGCGGTAAGCTCTTGTCTCGATAAGGTCAGGCTTCGCCGGGATATCGAACCCGCTGGTACTGTGGAACCACCGCGTGGACTCATCGGATGGTCCGAACCCATGCAACATGTCTACAGCCTCATCGCCCGGGCGTCCGCTGTTCGTGTTCCGGTTCTGATCACGGGAGAGAGCGGAACAGGAAAAGAACTCGTCGCGCGCGCGATCCACTACCAAGTCCCGAACGAACCAGGTCCCTTTCTAGCGGTGAATTGTGCGGCGATACCCGAAGCGCTGATCGAGAGCGAGCTCTTCGGTCACGCCAAAGGTGCGTTCACCGGGGCAACCGGTACTCGAGAAGGATTCTTCGTCGCCGCTGATGGAGGCACGCTCTTTCTAGACGAAGTTGCCGAGTTGGCACCCGCGGCCCAGGCCAAGCTGTTGCGGGTGTTACAAGAGAAGGTTGTTCAACCAGTGGGTTCTGATAAGACTCGCGCAATAAATGTTCGGATTGTCGCCGCGACGAACCGCGATCTCGAACTCATGGCGCGAGACGGCGACTTTCGAGAAGATCTCTTCTTCCGGCTTCATGTGCTGCCTATTCAGATTCCGCCTCTCCGCGAGCGAGGTGAGGATGTGGTCCGCCTCTTCCGGCACTTTCTCGCCCAGGCGGCGGAACATAGTTCCATTCCGACTCCGCGAGTAACCGACGCAGCGCTTCGTGCAATGCAGCGCTACTCGTGGCCCGGAAATGTTCGTGAACTCCAGAACGTGGTCCAGCGACTTCTCGTCTTCGCGGACGCAGGGGTCATCGATTCAGTCGATCTGCCTTCGGTCATGAGGTATACCTCGCCAGTTTCGCGTCAGGTGGCCGGGGTTGCGGTGGGGGACCCCGTCTCCCTCAAAGAACTCGAAGGCGCGCACATCCGCGCGGTGCTCGCGAGCGTAGACGGGAACAAGACGAAAGCCGCTTCGATCCTGGGCATTGATCGGAAATCGCTGCGATCGAAGCTCGCGTAGTTCAATCCAGCCGGACAGATAAGTGTTTCATCTCCACCGTACCGGTGGGGGCTTGAACCGGCGGAAACAAAGGCGGAGATCGATCGCGCGCCTGTGCCGGATGATAGTGGTGGAGTTTGGGTCGGGTGCCCGTCAACATGATCCGCTCGTGGATTGAGATACCTACCGGCAGCAAGACTTGGGGCGTTTCTCTCCGGTGGGGCGTAACGCCCCACACGATCATCGTGCGAGGCTGCCCTTTCAGGGTGTTAAGTCCTATGTCGTGTTGGCACGGGCCTTGCAAAGCATGATGGGTTCCTATTCAACACGGAGAACTCCTTCATGACTATGGTCTCAGCCTCGAACTCACTGGATGCACCGGCCGCCCCTTCAGATCTCCGCCCCTCAGTCGATGACACGAATACTTCCGCTCTCTTCCAGCGTGTTCGGGAGCAGATCAATCGTGCCGCAGCGGCGATCGACTTGGCTCCAGAAGTGCAGAAGATTCTCGATTCGCCTGCGTGCGAAGTCAGTGTCAATTTCCCGGTCAACATGGACGATGGGACCGTCGAGAAGTTCTCCGGCTACCGAGTCCAGCACAACAATGTGCTGGGACCATTCAAGGGAGGAATCAGATACCACCCGCAGGTGAGCATCGACGAGGTGCGCGCGTTGGCGGCATGGATGACGATCAAGTGCGCCCTCGTTGACATTCCCTTCGGTGGTGCCAAAGGCGGTGTGCAAGTCGATCCGTCAAAGCTGAGCAGGCGCGAGCTCGAGCGCATGACGCGTCGCTTTGTTTACGCACTCGGGAGCAACATCGGGCCCGGCTACGACGTTCCGGCCCCCGATGTGAACACGGACGCTCGGACGATGGCGTGGATCGCCGACACATATGCCGCGACAATGCCGCCCCAAGAGCGATATCGAGCTCCCGCCGTGGTCACCGGCAAGCCGGTCAGCGCAGGTGGGCTCGCGGGACGAGAAAAGGCGACCGGACAGGGCGTCGTTGACCTGATCGAGATGTGGGCGGCAGATGAGGGGCAAACGCTCGCTGGCTTGACCTACACGGTGCAGGGCTTCGGCAAGGTCGGCGGCTGGGCAGCACGCATCTTGGACAAAAAGGGTGCGATACTGCTCGCGGTTCAGGACGCGACGGGATCCATCGGTTCGGTCTCCCCCCGTGGATTGGACGCGGTGGCGTTGGCTGAGCATGTTCAACGGTTCGGTGGGATCGCGGGCTTTGAGGATGCCAAGGTCCTGTCGACCGACGACTTCTTCGAGACCGACGCTGACGTATTCATTCCCGCCGCAATGGAGAACCAGGTTACAGCGCAGACGGCACGCCTTCTCAACGTTCGGCTTATCGCGGAAGGCGCGAACGGTCCAACAACGCCCGAAGCCGACTGCATTCTGCAAGATCGTGGTATCAGCGTACTACCGGACGTGCTTTGCAACGCGGGCGGCGTGATTGTGAGCTATTTCGAATGGCTCCAAAGCCGTGGCGGGAGCTCGTGGAAGGCCGAGGAAGTAGACAGCCGCCTGCTGGACATACTGACGCGCGCGTATTCGCGTGTCCGCGCAATCGTTGAGGAGAAGGCGGTCGACTGGCGCACGGCGTCGTACGCTGTTGCGTTGCAGCGAATCGAGCAGGTTTACGCCGAGCGAGGAATCTTCCCATGAGCACCGCGAATCGGAGAGCTGCCGTGGCATTCTCGACTCCAACCCAGCATTCAGATCGATCCATCTATATCACTGGTGTCGACATGAAGCGCCTTCGTTCAATGATCGGATCGGCGCGTCCGACTGGGTCCGGTGACAACTGGGATCGACCCTATCTGCTGTCGCTTGCGGCGGAACTGGATCGCGCCATCGTCATCGAAGCGACCGATGTACCTCCGGACGTAGTGACAATGAACTCGCGGTTGCGGTTGAGAGATCGCACGAACGCGTGGACAGTGACTCTCGTGTTTCCTCAGGACGCAGATCCGGAAGACGATCGGATCTCAGTTCTGGCGCCGCTTGGCGCAGCCCTGCTTGGCTGCCGGTGCGGAAGTTCCGTCAGTTTTCGTGTGCCGAGCGGTGATGTGCGCACATGCGAAGTCCTCAACATCCTCTATCAACCGGAAGCCGCGGGGGACATCGATCTTTAGTCCTCGAGATCTCGTTTCGATTCGGCTCTCGCACAGACTCGCCATCAACTGGAAATCACCGAACGCGATGCCGCTCGTGCTCGGCTTGAGGGCGGGTCCTGATCGCGTCGGCACAGAACCGGGCAACACGAACATGATGAATGACCTTGAAGAGCGAGCGAAAGAGCTTCGTTGCATCTACTCGATCGACGCGATCCTTTCCGACAGAAGTCAGGCACTGCCAACAGTATTCGATCGTGTTCTCGCAGCGATACCTGCGGGTTGGCAGGATCCGCAATCTACCGGAGTTCGCATCGAGTATCTCGGGTGCAGCTACAGCGACGATCGGTTTACCATGAACAGGGAGGCAATCAGCGAGTCGTTGCGACTTTGGGGCACCGGCATCGGACGCGTGATGGTCAGCCGAACAGCTGGCTCAGAGGTGAAGTTCACCCAAGCGTTTCTCGACGAAGAGAAGGAACTACTTCACAGGATCGCCGTGCGCCTCGGAGAGTTCCTCGAATGGAAGCAGTCCGAGTTGCTGAGTGAACGCGCCCCGCAGCGACTCTCGCACTGGGCGTGGCGACAACGGTTCGCCGAAGCCCTCGCCAACAGTATTGATACGAATCGCTACAGCGTAAAGCAAGTGTTCCTGGGTGGAAGTACCGCCAGAGGTGACGCAGGACCTGCGAGCGACATCGATGTCTACATCGTGTGCGATGGTTCTCCAGACCAGCATAGGGACCTAGCGGTCTGGCTCGACGGATGGAGTCGTTGTCTTGGGGAAGTTGCGCTGCAACAAACCGGTCAGCATTTCCCGGGCGGAATACTGAACGTTCAGTGGCTAGTCGCCGAGCCCGACTTCTGGCAAACATCTGAGCTTCAGGAACTCAAGATCACCACGCGTCGCGTCACGAGCACCTGATTCCGATCATGACCACGACTCTGATCAACCACGAACGCGCGGTCCGCCGACAGCCGTTCGTCAAGAATGCCCTCTGATTCAGTTCTCCCATGAGTATGCCATCCACCACTGAAACCCGTGCACCAATAGTCACCGCAGCGCTTCCGGAAGAGCGAACGGAGCGTCGTACATCCATTACACCGGAATCGGTGAAGACTCTCCGGCAGGCTGGGTGGCGATGCGTTGTTCCGGAAGGTCTCGGTCATGCGGCGGGCTGGACCGACGATGCTTTCCGCTCCTCTGGAGCAGAGGTCGCGGCCGAAGCAACCGCTCTGTCGAATGCGGACGCCGTGTTCTGTGTGGAGCCGCCTTCGATGCGCGTCGTCCGGTCATTGAAGCCCGGCTGCCTGTTGCTGGGCCTGCTTCGCCCGTTCACCTCTTGCGAGCTTTTCAGGGCGGCCTGCGAAAGAGAGCTTTCTTCGATAGCGATGGAGCTGGTTCCGCGATCGACGAGGGCTCAGCCAATGGACGCCCTGAGTTCTCAGGCGAGCTTGGCGGGATACGCTGCGGTGGTCTTGGCCGCGTCGAGGCTCCCAAGAATCCTCCCCATGATGACGACTCCTGCAGGAACTCTCTCCCCGGCCAGCGTTCTCGTCATCGGAACCGGCGTTGCGGGACTTCAGGCGATCGCGACTGCCGTTCGCATGGGAGCTCAGGTGACCGCCTACGACGTGCGAGCCACTGCGAAAGAGCAGGCCGAGTCACTCGGCGCTCGCTTTGCAAGAATCCCGCGGGTCGCGGACACCGAGACGGAGCAGGGATACGCTTCGACACAATCAGAGAGGCAGACTGCCAATCAGCAGTCTGCTCTCGCCCGCCTGTGTGAGAAAGCAGACATCGTCATTGCGACGGCGCAGATCTTCGGCGGTCAAGCTCCGGTTCTTGTCAAGCGCGACGTCCTCTCGCGAATGCGACCTGGATCTGTACTCGTCGACCTGGCGATCGCGACCGGTGGGAACATCGAAGGGACCCGGGACGGCATGGACTTTTCGGTCGACGGAGTCACGGTCATCGCTGATTCTCACATCGTTTCCCGTTTGGCCCACGCTGCGAGCTCCATGCTCGCGTCGAACATGGTATCGCTGCTCACTCACATCGCTGATGGTTCTGGAACGCTCAAGACTGATGAACCCGACGAGATCATGGAAGCGGCGCTCGTCACGCACGCAGGCAACCTTCGGGACACGGCTGCTTTGAAGCTTCTTCAGATGGAAGCGGCGACACCATGATCACCGAGCTACTGCTGATTCTTCTCTTGGCCGCCTTCCTCGGAGTCGAGTTGATTCATCGCATCCCGTCTCGGCTGCACACGCCGCTGATGTCCGGAACGAACGCGATATCAGGGATCACGATCGTTGGCGCGATCCTGTGCTCGTCTGTCGAAGGACCCGTCGCATCTGTCGTTGCTGCGATCGCATTGTTTGCGGCGTCGGTGAACGTGGTCGGAGGATACGTTGTCACGGACCGGATGCTCCGAATGTTCGATGTAAGTGAAACGGCAGGTCGAACCGCCGCGACCGGTCACCAAACGGACGAGACCGAAACATGAAAGGGGTTTGGGTATTGAGCTTCGCGGACGTGTTACTGCTCCTGGCCTGCGCGGCGTTCATCATGGGTCTGAAGCAGATGGGACGCAAGCAGTCTGCCAAACGCGGGAATCGGATCTCATCGCTAGGGATGATGGCTGCCGTAGTTGGCGCCCTGTTTCAAGCGGAAACAAACTTGATCCTCATTGTCTCGATCGTGGCTGCGGGGACAGCGGCGGGGATCGCGCTTGCGATTCGTGTGAGAATGACTTCGATGCCGCAGCTTGTCGCCATCTTCAACGGGCTTGGCGGCTTAGCATCGCTGTGCGTCGGGTTCATCGGCCTGCTACCTCGCTCAGACCCAAATTCTATAGCTCACGCGATGTCTGCCGCCTCGATCGTCATCGGCGGTATCGCCTTTTCAGGCAGCCTTGTCGCCTACGCGAAGCTCGCCGGACATTTCGGCGTGGCGTCGGTGACATTCCCCCTTCAACTCACGTTTAACTTTGCCATGCTCGTGGTAGCTGTCGCCGCTGGCGCGTGGGCGACGCTCGGGGACGCTGCTGCGGTGCACGCTATCGTACTCGTGGCCGCGTCTCTGATACTTGGCGTTCTCGGGGTCGTCCGAATCGGTGGTGGAGATATGCCGGTCGTGATCGCACTGCTGAACAGCTACTCTGGAGTTGCCGCCGCTTTAGCCGGCACCGCGATCGAAAGCCCTGCGCTCATGGTGGCTGGCACGCTCGTAGGAGCGAGCGGGTTCATGCTCACAAGGGTGATGTGCAAGGCCATGAACCGATCTCTATCAAACGTATTGTTCGGTGGTTTCGGTGCCGCGAGTGCTTCGTCAGGCTCACAACAACCGACCGGGAACGTAGCACCAGTAAGCGTGGAAGACGCTTACCTTATGCTTGAGGCGGCGCGGTCGGTGGTATTTGTCCCGGGTTACGGCATGGCGGTGGCGAAAGCTCAGCACGCCGTTCATGAACTCTCGCAGCTGTTGATAGCCAACGGTTGCGATGTCCGGTTCGTTATCCATCCTGTCGCGGGTCGCATGCCCGGTCATATGAACGTGTTGCTGGCTGAAGCTGGCGTAGATTACGATCTGCTGCGCGAACTCGGTGAATTCAATGAATCAATGCATCTGACGGATGTCGCTGTGGTCATCGGTGCGAATGATGTGGTGAACCCGGATGCCAGAGACAATCCGACGAGTCCTCTCTACGGGATGCCTATTGTCAATGTTGACATGGCACGTTGCACGATCGTCATCAAGCGCGGTATGGGTCACGGATTCGCCGGTGTGGACAACGCGCTATTCACCCTTCCGAGAACCAGGATGCTCTTCGGTGACGCGAGATCATCTGTGGCAAAGATCAACGAGCAGTTTGTAGCGTAGTCAAAGCGGTATGGAACCGGTCTCACACGCTGAGCCTCTGAAACGAGGCTCTCGCCTTTTCCGGTCGGTTGAGCCTGACGCGCGTACCGAAAACTCGTCTTCCGCTGCTATCGCCTCCGGGATCGGCGTGTGTGTCGGGAGCGGGTTGTCGAGCCCTCGCAGTTGAGCGGACTCGTACTGACGCAGTTTCTCCTTGGCGATCTGCGGGGAGTCGGTGCGCCGCGACCATCGCGTGAGGCATCCGCTCAATCGGTCCGGCAGGTAGTAGGTGTTGCCGCGCCTGAGGAGCAAGGCCATCGGGAGCCTCCCGGGTCATTGATGACCCCTGATCGGCGGTCCCTTCTGGTTCGGGTGTACATCAAATTGATGTACAAATGGCCCGATCGACCATGAAAAAAGGGACCCGCGATTTCTCGCAAGTCCCTGTCATTCAAGAAGTAGTGCGGGCGCAACCCATTTCGGGACCGGTGCTCCGTGGCCAAAACAGCGAGACGAGTTGGCTCGCGATTCCGGCAGGTACAGAGACCGCCGGTTATCCGAGTCCTCCGCCTCGATTCGCAGACGGGCGACAGCCCCCAGATTCTGAACGTATCCGCTTGACTACCGACCGGTCGGTCGGTAGTCTTTGCGTATGCGTGAGCAGGTCCTTGATGCCGCAGAGGAAATGGTCCAAGAGCGTGGGCTTGCCGCGGTCAGTTTCCAGCAGCTTGCTGACGCGGTGGGGCTCAGCAAGGCCAGTGTCTTTCACCACTTTCCAAACAAGGAAGCGGTGGCGGCGGCGCTGGTCGATCGCTGCCAGACCAAGTATGGCGCGGAATACGGCTCTGTCATTGAGGCGGACCTGGCTGCCCCGGAAAAACTCCGTCGAATTGCGGGCATCTTCGAACGCGGTCTGAAGGAGAATCGGCTTTGTCTGCTCAATTCGCTTGGCCAGAGTGTCTCAACCCTAAGCGAGTCGGTCCAAGCCGACCTCAGACTCTCCGCGAGCCGGGCTATCGACCGGTACGCGAAGGTCTTCGAGCAAGGCCTGCGAGAGGGCTCGCTCTCGTTCGAAGGCGAACCGGCCGATGCCGCTGCCGCGTTCCTTGCGCTGCTTGAAGGGCTTCAAGTACTCGCACGCGCCAAACGTGACCAGCCCATGTACATGAACGCTGCGATGTCATACATCGCTTCGATCACCGCCTAGTTTTTTTGCGCACGTACCCGACCGATCGGTCGGTCGTCCCACTGAGATTTCCAATGGAGACTGCATCATGAGCACGGCGACACTGACAGAGAAACGCGGCACACTGAAGTCGATCAACCCGTACAACGGCGAGACCCTCAAGACCTACCAAGAAATGACGCCCGACGAGGTCGATCGCGCGATCGGCACGGCCGACGAGGCCTTTCTCGAGTGGCGAGAGACGAGCTTCGAGCAGCGGGCCGCGATTCTTCGGCGTGCCGCCGAGCTCTTCCGGGAGCGCCGCGAGGAGCTCGCCCGCCTCATGACCCTCGAGATGGGCAAGAAGATCGGGGACGCGCGTCCTGAGATCGATCTCTGCGCCACCATCTTCGACTACTACGCCGACGAGGGCGAGAAGATCCTCGCTCCGAAGGAGTATGACACCAAGGAGGGCAAGGGCACGCTGATCAATCAGCCGACGGGCATCGTGTACGGCATCCAGCCCTGGAACTTCCCGTTCTACCAGCCCTCGCGTGTCGCGGCGCCGCAGCTCATGGCCGGCAACGTCGTGCTGACCAAGCACGCGTCGAACGTGCCGCAGTGCGCCGAGGCGTTCGATCAAGTCCTGAAAGATGCAGGCGTTCCCGTCGGCGTGCACACCAACCTCCAACTCTCGGCGCGCAATGCCGGCAGCATCATCGACGACGACCGCGTCGTTGGCGTCGCGTTCACCGGCAGCAATAGGGGCGGCGCCGCGGTCGCCGAGCAGGCGGGGCGGAACGTTAAGAAGACCGTCATGGAGCTCGGCGGCGTTGACCCGTTCATCGTGCTCGAAGACGCAGACATGGACGCGACCATCCAGCGGTTCATGATCGGCAAGCTGCTTTGCTCGGGGCAGATCTGCATCTCCGCCAAGCGGATCATCCTTGTCGAGTCAATCGCCGAGGAGTTCCTCGATCGCGCGACCAAACTCTTCGCCGAACTCAAGCCGGGCGACCCCCTCGACGAAGCCACCGGCTACGGCCCGGTCTGCAACGAGAGGGCTGCGATGGATCTGGAGCGCCAGATCAACGAATCGGTCAAGGCCGGGGCGAAGATCCTCGTCGGCGGCACGCGCGACGGCGCGTTCATCGAGCCCACGATCATGACAGACATCCCCAAGGGGTCGCCCGCCGATACGGAAGAGCTCTTCGGCCCGGTGGCGATCATTCACATCGCCAAGGACGAAGAGGATGCAATCCGCATCGCGAACGACAGCGATTTCGGGCTCGGTGGATCGGTGCACACCAACGACCTGCAGCGCGGGCGCCGCGTCGCCGAGCGCATCGAGTCGGGCACCTGCTTCGTCAACCAGATCTCGTGGACATACGCGAGCATGCCGATGGGCGGCGTCAAGAAGTCCGGCTACGGTCGCGAACTCGCAGACCTCGGCATCATGGAGTTCGTGAACCAGAAGCTGATCAGCGTCTTCGACAAAGACCACGTCACTCTGTGAGCCCACAACCAGTTCGCATCACAAGCGCGGCGTGCTTGACCGCCCGCCGCGCGCTTGGCTTACGACACGACGAGTCGCACGTATCAACAGTGTCGTTGCACTCTCACCGCCTGAACGGAGCAAGGAATGAGTGACAAACTCCACGTCGTCGCCATCCTCCGCGTACGACCCGAGAATCTCGAAACTGTCGCGGACATGTGCCGATCGCTCACGGCTGAGAGCCGCAAGGAGCCTGGGTGCCTTATGTACGAGTTCGTTCTGAGCAAGAACGCCGAGGCCGTGATCCTGTCCAAGGAAACCTGGACTGACGAGGTCGCGTTCGCGGAGCACATGGCATCGTCACATTTCAAGAACGCCATCGAGTAGATCACACCGCTGCTCTCCAGTGAGCCAGAGATTCACACCTGCGTCAGCATCAATTGAACCACCAGCACCTTGCACACCACAAGGAGAACGAACAATGCTTGTCAAGGCCTACGCCGCGAAAGAAGCCAAGGGGGAGTTCGAGCCCTATGAGTTCGAGCTCGGAGAGATTGCTCCCGACGAGGTCGATATCGCCGTCGAGTCGTGCGGCATCTGCCACAGCGACCTCAGCATGCTCGACGACGAGTGGGGCATGACGCAGTTTCCATTCGTGCCCGGGCACGAGGTGACGGGACGAGTCTTGCGCGTCGGGAGCCACGTGTCGCATCTGAAGGAAGGCGATCCGGTCGGGCTCGGCTGGCACTCGGGGTACTGCATGACCTGCGATGAGTGCATGGGCGGAGATCACAACCTCTGCGAGAATGCAGAGCCCACGATCGCCGGGCGTCACGGCGGATTCGCCGATACGGTCCGTGCGCAGTCAGCGAGTGTGATGAAACTCCCCGAGGGGCTTGACCTGAAGGAGGCAGGACCGCTGCTCTGCGGCGGGATGGCCGTCTTCAATCCGCTCGTTCAACTGGACTTATCGCCTACCTCGCGCGTCGGTGTGATCGGGATCGGCGGGCTCGGCCACCTGGCGCTCAAGTTTGCCAACGCCTGGGGCGCCCGCGTCACCGCGTTTACCTCGGATTCGAAGCGTGACGGGGCGATCGAGATGGGGGCGCACGACACGATCAACTCGCGCGACAACGACGCGATCAAGTCCGCGGGCAAGCGGTTCGAC
>Ga0070726_10003747_pt1 | contig 12604 bp, 16 predicted proteins | sample tdAd471_FD_67275 | JGI IMG/M metagenome (GOLD analysis project Ga0070726, IMG submission 67275) | Marine sediment microbial communities from the Atlantic coast under amendment with organic carbon and nitrate - tdAd47.1 | ecosystem: Environmental > Aquatic > Marine > Coastal > Sediment | place...
GTTTTGCTTCTGTCCGTGATGCGCTTATCGAGCCACCCCTTTGAGTGCATTGCGCCCAGCGTCGCCGTGATGCTTTTCTTCTGATCTGGAAACTTATCAGCGATCTGCTGCGTCGTCATCTCGCCGTCCATAGCTTCCACGATTTGCTGCTCTACACCTTCCAGCCCGACGGGTGCATCGTGCATGAGCCTGATCTTTTTGGCCATTATGCGTCCGTTCGGGCTGGTGACTTTACGAACCTTGACCCAACCTTTCGCCTCCATCCTGATGATCGTGTTTCTGACGCAGGTATCGGATCGACCTGTCTTCTCCACCAGGTCCGCTGCCACGACCCAGTTCTTTCCACCAGCAACGGCGTCCAGTTCCTTTAGCGCCTGAATGACTGCCGCTTGGTTTTCCAGCGCGCTTTGATTGACGAGCGGTGCGCTTTTCTTCTGCATAGCGCCCCTGACCCTTGCGGCTCGCTTGGCGATTTCCTTGGCGTCCTTTTCAAGAAGCTCGCGATACCTGTCTTCCCCGATCAGCTCGATGATGCGTGGCGCAGTTCCTTTGACGATCTTTGTGGCGACGACGTGGGCTTTGTGGATTGGTGTCAGAGCAAGTGTCATTGTTGGTCTCCTTTGAGGTTGATTATATCACCATGGTTCCAGAACTCTGGCGCACGCATCGTGTAATGACAATTTCATGTGTGCTGTTGTTGTTCAACAAAAATCACCTCGTTTTCCCAACGCGCCAAGCCCCACCCCGCCAAGCCCCCCAAACCAGCCTTGGGGACCAAAGGGCGCAAGGGCGCAAAGTTTTCAGTCGCTCTATATAAAAACTGTACACTTCAAAATTTCCCCCTTTTTCTACAGTCTACAGTTTTTTCACTGACTTCTTACTTTTCTTCTCTCTTTGATCCCTAAAGAAGAAAAAGTATAAGAAAATAAGGGAAAAATCAGGGGCGCAAAGTGTTTTACTTTGCGCCCCACTTTGCGCCCTTTGGTCACTTTGCGCCCCTGCCACCATCAAAACGGCACGTCATCGAGGCCTGGCCCAGAGGCGTACCACTCCCTCACCGCCGCCTTCACCCCCTCAGAATCGAGACTTTGCGCCCTTTTGAACCACACATAGTGATGGTTTGCGCCCACCTTAATCCTGCGCCCATCGACCTGCGAAAACCCCATATCGCGCAACACATTCGCCAGTGCGCGCTTCTGTGGAAGCTCCTTCGTGTCAATACACGCGGCGTCACTTAGGTACGTTACATCGAGGATATTTTCGTTCACAATCGCGCAGCGGTAGTCCTCGATTGCCTCCTCAATGGCGACACGATCATCGCTTTTATTCGCTGCCCTCATCTCGGACACCCCCTTGGTCAGAGGCGCTCGACCGTGCGGGTTAAAGTCCGCTGACAACTTGCGGTCCATCAAGAACCGACCGATGGCATCTGCGCGCCTCTCTGTCTCTGAGAAGAGCGTGTCAAAGTATGTAGCTGTTTCTGTCTCGCCACCGTGCTGTTCAAACAGGTCCTCTTTCCTGCTCTGCCTGCTAAAGATGACGCAGTAGCGGCGGTCATTATCGCTCATCGGCACCGCGTCCTGGTGGTTAGTGGTCATCATGTACGATGAGAAGTTTGGTGCGTGGTAAGCTGTGCCGCCCTTCGGCTCGACTGCGATGGCGTTGTTCGAGATCATCGGCTTGAGTTGATCGAGAATACGCCACTTGTTAGTGCCGCTGATGCGTATCTCTTCGATGCCAACCAGTCTTGACCCGACAGCCCAATCGTTAAAGGGTCGTTCGATCATCGACGTGTTGATTGTTCTGGCGTTGGTGCCAAGCAGGTACTGCATGACGTTGTAGAAGTACGTCTTGCCGTTACCCTCGACGCCCCAGATCAAAAGGCCCCATCGCACACGGTTCTGCGGCCTCTGGTACACATACGCCATGAAATCAAGAATGATCTCCCGCTCTCGCGGCTCTTCAAACGTGTTTTCCAAATGCTTAAGGAAGAGGTCCACGACGCCCTGTCCGTCCGCGTCGATTGTGGCCGCTGGCTTGATACCGCTGTCGTGGTAACTGTTGACGAACTGTTTGCCCTCGGTCTCGAAGATTTCGGGTTGGCCCGGCCAGTACATTGTTCGCACGACTGTTGGTATTTGCACAAAGGTCAGGGCGTAGGTGGCGGCGTCCATCTCCATTGACGCGCACTCTGGCATTCTGTCGAACTTGGCCCGAAATGCCTCTTTCCTGATCGCGTAATCAGAGACATTCGTGTTCACGAAGAGGCAGTCGGCTTCGGCGTAGACCCATCCTTCCAACCAGTCTGGGGTATCCATGCCCCCATCGTCTCTGGCGATACGCTTGACGACGGGCCTGAAGGCGCTTTTGACTTCACGCAAGCCCATTTTCGCGTCTTTGGCGTAGACCTCATGCACGATCTTGGCCAGCATTGACCTTATGTCCGGGGGCATCTGCACGTCGTTAAGCGCCTGTACGCGCCGCTTGAAGGTATTATAGCTTTCCCGGTCGCAGACTGCCTCTGCCTCTTGTTCGAGCGTCTGTGTGACCCCCTGAGAGCCTTTCTGGACGGCCTCACCCTTGAGACCTCCAACGGCCTTGATAAGCGTGGCCATCGTCACTGGTGAAGCGTGTCCACCAAAGGATTTCCACTTAACCTTCATGTGCCGAGCGTCGTGCTTGCTGGACTTCTCGGACCATTTGACCCATTGATCGAAGCCTTTACCCTCGGTCTGATGGTAGATCGCCATGCCGACACGTAACCAGTCGTCATACTCAAGACCTTCTGCGGGGTAGCTGGCCAAAAGAATGGCGACCTGATCAAGACTAAGATCAAGCGGTTCACTGGCGACTGCGATTGCCAGATCGTCGAGATCGTTGTCTTCAAGCTCACTGGCCTGCACGATACCCCCTGCCGTATGTTCCGGGACGGACCACGGCTCGCCGTCTTGGCGCAGAGACCAAGGCTCGACACCGTGGCGGTGGCTGGGAAGGAACATGAGCTGGTTCATGGTATAGGAGCAGTCGTCGGGATCGCCCAGATCAATGGCGTCACGGATCGCGTTGACGATTGCCGCGTACTCAGTCTCACCCACTGGACGAGAAAGAGGGATTGCCAGCCGAAAGCGCGGGGCCTCTGGCGTGTGGCGAAACGTCGTGTACGCAACGAAGGCTGTGTCAGGTAGTGAAATCTGTAGGCTGAAGCCTATGTCTTCGACGGTGATATCGGGTTCGAGGTCATCGTAATCAAGTATTGCGACTGTCCGCAGGGCGATGTTCGCGGCCCGTCCGACACTCTCGTCTTTGCGCAGCCCGCCGATGATTGCTGCGCGCTTGATGCTCTCTTCCTTAGAGGCGTACCCAACTGACCTGGTAAGCGACTTGGTGAAGGTCGCCCAGTCGGTCTCACGGGTCTCGGCATGTGCGAAGTTTTTACAGTATGTGAATTTAAGCATCATCATCGGACCCTTTTGCAGACTGAAGAGATGTGAAAACCTCTTGAAAATCAAACCTGTAATGTCCGTTCGGGAGTTTGATCGAAGGTATGAGGTTGTCGTTGGCGAGTCGCAAAACGGTGTTCTTCGTCACCCCTAGCGCCCTCGCAAGTTCGCTTGATCTCATCATTTGACTGTTCCGTATCGTTGCGTATTGACGTAAATCGTTGCATATCGTATAGCCAATCGGCAAGCAAGAAAAGGAAGCCTAGAATGTTAGAAGAAGAAATCGTCAAGCTGCGCCAAGCCGTCCAAGCGTTGACCGCTCAGCTTGCAAACTCTCAAGTAGCCCCTGCGCCTGCTGCCGCACCGGCTGAGCCGAAAACAATCGAAGAGCCTGTCATTGAGACAAAGCCAGTAGCCGAAGATGCACGCAGCAAAAACACCATCACCATGGCTGAACTGCACGAGATGGCGTTGGTGGTATCGCGCGAAAAGGGGCCGAAGTTTGTGAAGAGCATCCTCGGTAATTACGGTGGGAAACGCATCGGTGTTATAGACGCGACCCAATATCCGGCAATCAAAGCGGCTTTTGAAAAGGCGTTGGCGGAATGACAGCTCATGCAAAACTTGGTGCCAGCAATGCGCACCGCTGGTTGGTCTGCGCCGGATCGGTTGCTGCCGAAGAGGGTCTTGAAGATAAAACGTCTCCCTTTGCCGAAGAGGGTACTCGGGCGCATGAGATGGCCGAGTCGTGCTTGGCCATCGCCCACAGTTACCCAGAGCATGTGGATTTCGACGATTGGCCGCTTTATGCGCAAGTGAAGTCTGAGGAGTATCTGACGCACATTGTCGATGACCCAGAGATGGGTGGTCACGTTGCTATGTACGTTGACTACGTTAATCGCCTGATTGCTGATTGTGATCTGTATGCGATTGAGCAGCGGGTGGAGTACAGCGATTGGGTGGATGGTGGATTCGGGACAGCCGACGCCATTGTGTTGTCCGGGAACGTCCTGCACGTCTGCGACTTGAAATACGGGATGGGTGTGCGTGTCGATGCGGAAGATAACCCGCAAGGGATGCTCTACGCTCTGGGGGCTTACGCCAAGTACTCAAAGAGCCACGTGATCGATGTTGTGCGGATCGCTATTGTGCAACCTCGCCTTGATCACATTAGCGAATGGGAGATCAGCGTAGAGCGGCTGCTTGGCTGGGCTGAATGGGTAAGCCAAAGGGCCGAGGCAACGCAGGAGGAAAACGCCGAGCGGGTGCCGGGAGAAAAACAGTGTAGGTTCTGCAAGGCTAAGGCAACATGTGCTGCGCTGAAGGATTACACTGAGTCCATCATCATGGCGGACTTCGACGATCTTGATGATCTGCCGAAGGCTAACACGCTCAATGACGACGCCCTGCGCAAGGCCTTAGACGCCAAGCCCCTGATCGAAGGCTGGTTGTCTGCTGTTGAGCGTGTCATCAAAGAGCGGTTGGAGGGCGGCGATGGGTTCTCAGGGTATAAACTGGTGGAGGGTCGGTCGCAGCGCAGATGGACTAACGAGAAAGCTGCTCAAACTGCTTTGGTTGACCTGGTGGGGGAAGATAAGGCGTTTAACGTGAAATTGATCAGCCCGTCGCAGGCCGAGAAGGTGCTTGGCAAAAGCCGCAAGGGGGATATCGAAGGGCTGATCACCAAGCCGAGCGGTGCACCAACCTTGGCCCCTGAAACAGATAATCGCCCAGCGATCAATTTGAGCGCTGACGACTTTGACGTGATTGACGAGTGAGGCGCCTGTTCGGCGCAACAACCAAGCCTAGAAGGATAAAATCATGGCTAAAATCAAACTGAACAATGTCCGTCTTTCATTTCCGAGCCTGTTTCGGAAGGCCGTGTTCTCCGGTGAAGAGACCAAGTTCGAGGCCACGTTCCTGCTCGACAAGCAGGAGCACGCTGCCAAGATTGCCGAGATCGAGGCGGCGATTGATCGGATGCTGCAAGAGAACTTGAAAGGGGTAAAACTCAAGGAAGACAAGATTTGTCTCAAGGATGGTGACGATATCGACTACGACGGCTACGCCGGGAAAATGTCGATCAAGGCGTCGAACAACAAGCGCCCGAAGGTGCTTGATCGGGACAAGACGCAGCTAACCGAAGATGACAATCGTATCTACGCTGGCTGTTACGTCAACGCAGTGATCGAACTCTGGGCGCAGAACAACCAGTGGGGCAAGCGCATCAACGCGAACTTGCTTGGCGTTCAGTTCTTCAAAGACGGGGAACCGTTCTCGGACGGCGCGGTTGCGGCTGACGATGATTTCGACGTTTTTGACGATGATGAAGAGGACTTCATGTAAGGTCTCTCGGGGCCACCTGGTAACGTGTTGCCGAAGGTGGCCCCACCTAAAATTTGCCGAGAAATGGAGGACACCCCTCATGGCGCTCATTCTTGACGTAGAATGCTACACTAACTTTTTTTTGATTTGCTTCATGGACACAGAAAGCGGCAAGACCGGCTCTTTCCAGATGCACGAAGACAAACCTCTGAATGTGTCAAAGGTCGCGCATCTTATGCGTTCCTATACGACCGTTGGGTTCAACAGCTTGAGTTATGACCTGCCGATGATTGCTGCGGCGCTGGAAAACAGGTCGTGTGAAGAACTCAAGGAGATCAGCGACAAGATTATCGGGAGCAACCTGCCGGGCTGGCGGGTCTTGCGAGATATCGGTGTTAATGTGCCGCAAGCGTGGGACCATATCGACATTATTGACGTGTTACCTGGTAGGGCTAGTCTGAAGGTGTACGCGGGCCGAATCGGCTACCCCAAGTTACAAGACCTACCCATTGAACCCTCTGCAATGGTGACACCAGAGCAGCGGGAGCAGCTTAAGGCGTACTGCATCAATGACGTGCAAGTGACTGCAAAGCTGTATGACATGATGGCAAAGCAGATCGCTTTGCGCGTGGATATGGGAGAACAGTATTCTGTGGACCTGCGCTCAAAGTCGGACGCGCAGATAGCCGAGACAGTTCTAAAGCACGAGATCGAAAGCGTAAGCGGCAAGACGCTGCGTCCGCAGAAAGTACGCGACGACGCGACGTTCAGATACCTTGATCCGAAAATCATCAGGTTTGAGACCGATCAGCTTGCGCAAATACTCAAGCGCGTCTTGGCTGAGGGGTTTGAACTGTCAGGCAATGGTTCAATCAAACTGCCGGAGTGGCTCAAAGATACGCGCATCAAAATAGGTTTGAGCGAGTACCAGATGGGGATTGGCGGGCTACACTCATGCGAGAAAGGGCGAACAGTAATCGCAGGGTCGGATCATATCTTGGCGGATTTTGACGTGGCCTCGTACTATCCGAGCATCATTCTTCAACAAAAGATCGCCCCGGATAACATGGGGGACGATTTCACACAGATATATAAAAGCATCGTTGAACGCCGCATCGCCGCGAAGCGCGCTGGCGACAAGACGACTGCCGACACCTTAAAAATTGTCGTCAACGGTTCGTTCGGTAAGTTGGGAAGCAAATACTCGACGCTCTACGCCCCCAACCTGTTGATCCAGACCACACTTACAGGACAGTTTGCTTTGCTGATGTTGATTGAGCGCATGGAGAAGATCGGCGCGTCGGTGGTCAGCGCGAACACAGACGGGATTGTCGTCTTTGCTCCGAAGACGCTTCAAGACGATATTGAGGACGTGATCTTCTGGTGGCAGATTGACACGTCGTATGAGCTAGAGCGCAGTGATTATTTGGCACTCCATAGTCGTGACGTGAACAACTACGTCGCCGTGAAAGCTGACGGAACCTACAAAGCGAAGGGGGTCTTTTCTGAGCCAGGGCTTATGAAGAACCCGCAGTTCCCGATTGTGTCAGAGGCCGTGGCCAAACACCTGAGCGGGCAGGGGGACTATCGTGACGTGATAAAGTCCTGCAAGGACATTGGGCGGTTCGTGATGCTGCGCAAGGTCACTGGTGGAGCCATGTGGCGCGATGAGTCGTTGGGTAAGGCCGTGCGGTTTTACTACAGCACAGAGGTCGGGTCGGACGAGACGATCAGCTACGCTAAGAACAGCAACAAGGTGCCGCAGTCCGATGGGGCCAGGCCATGTCTTGATCTGCCAGATAATTTCCCACAGGACGTTGATATTGAGCGGTACGTTGGGATGGCGCAAATGGTGTTTAAGCAAGTGGGGGTGAACGATGCTTGAGCGCGACATTGAGCGGGCGTTTGTGCAACGCGTTAAGGCTCTTGGCGGGATGGCTGAGAAATTCGTTAGCCCTACACGCAGGGCTGTACCTGACCGCATCGTCACGCTGCCTGGAGGGCGCATCATATTTGTAGAATTGAAGGCCCCTGGGAAAAAGCCAACAGACCTTCAAGCCCGAGACCATGAGCGCCGTCGCGCTCTGGGTTGTGATGTGAGGGTGATTGATAGCATGGAGGCGGCTCGTGCTTTCGAGGGGTGATCTGCATAAATATCAAGAGCGCGCGGTAGACTTCATCTTGAAAGAGCAGCGCGGGATGCTGGCCCTCGATATGGGGCTTGGGAAGAGTGTTTCCACGCTAACAGCCATCAGCGACATGCTTGGTGCTATGATTGCAAGCAAGGTGCTGGTCATAGCCCCACTACGTGTTGCGAATAGCGTGTGGGCGCAGGAGGCTGGCGCGTGGAGCCACCTTAACCATTTGAGGGTGTCAGTATGCACAGGGCCGGAGAAGGCCCGCAGGGCGGCTCTCAGCCTCGATGCGGACGTGTACGTTATCAACCGCGAGAACATCATGTGGCTGGTCGAAAATTACGGACGCCGATGGGATTTCGACACGGTGGTCATTGACGAAAGTTCGTCGTTCAAGAACTCGTCCAGCAAGCGTTTCAAGGCCCTCAAGAAGATGTTGCCAGCGATTGAGCGTATGGTGCTGCTAACGGGTACACCATCGCCAAACGGCTTGCTGGACATCTGGCCGCAGATGTACCTGATCGACTACGGCCAGCGCCTTGGCCGCACTCTGACGGGATACAAGCAGCGCTTTTTTGAGCAGGACTATATGGGGTATCGGTACACCCCTCGCGCAGGGTCTGCGGACCGCATTCACGAACTGATCGGTGACAAGGTAATCCATATGGCGGCTGAAGATTATCTTGATCTACCTGACCGGATTGACATTGAGCAGCGCGTTGACATGCCACCGAAGGTGTTGGTGGATTACAAGGACTTCGAGCGTACGATGCTCGCCCAACTAGAAGGCGAAGTGGTCGAGGCGACAACTGCGGCGGTGCTGGCCAACAAGCTGCTCCAATGGTCGAACGGCGCAATGTACACCGACGAGAACAAAAACTGGTCAGAGACGCACAAAGCTAAGCTGGACGCGCTTGCGGATATTGTTGACGACAACGAGGGCGAAAACATCCTCGTTGCGTACAACTACAAAAGCGATCTTGAGAGATTGCTTGCGCGCTTTCCGCAGGCGCGTGTCTTGGATAAGCAGCAAGATACGATTGACGCTTGGAACCGTGGGGAAATCCAAATGCTGCTGGCCCATCCGGCTTCGGCTGGCCACGGGCTAAACTTGCAGCGCGGTGGGGCCTTATGCGTTTGGTTTGGGCTGAACTGGTCTCTTGAGTATTACCAGCAATTCAACGCAAGATTGCACCGGCAAGGACAAACCCGGCCAGTGCGCATCGTGCATGTTGTGTGTAAGGACACAATTGACGAGAGGGTGCTTGGTGTTTTGCGAGACAAGGACGCCGTGCAGGGCGCGTTGTTAAACGCTCTTAAGCCCTAACCATCTGTCCCCATCTCCCCTGCCAAAGCCAGGTAACCGCATGCGTCGACGTAGCTATCAAGGTGCGGACCGTTTGCGAGGCGCGCGATCTTCATCAGCGCCATCATGTTAGCGGCGTCAACGGGCGTAATTACCACTTCGTGCTCAAGGTATGCGGTCCACAGATCGCCAATGCGCCGGAAGCTATCTTCTGGCGGGCCGTAGTGGTCTTGGCGCTCGCCGTTGATCAGGCCGTCGGCAAATTTGAGAATTTCAGATCGGTGCATTATATATCCTCAACTTCTATAAGATTTGTCCGCCCACCCCATTGATTAGCCATTGCGGTGGCTATCCCCGGATATGTTGCGGATCGGATTTTCCAGCGGTCAGCGGTTGGCGGGAGGCGGTGAATGCGATCATTGCGGCCTTCAACGATGTCGGTCGGCTCCAGTGGCGGCAAACCTTTTAGCCACAGGCAAGTGGCCTTGGTTTCGCCATGCCCAAACTGCCAAGGTTGGATGATTTGATCCGGCTTGCGGTAAAGGCTCGACATGATGCAAACCGGGTTCTCGATTGCGATGCGCGGAATGTCGGATTTCGCAAGCATCATGAAAAAACTGACCGCCGCTTGCTGCCTGCCATCCATGCGCTTTGCCTCGAAATGCCGCGCCCCGCTGACGCTTAAGTGAGTGCATGGCGGGTGCGCGACCATCAAGTCCCACGGGTAATCCAGCACGTCGCGCACATCGCCTTGGTAATGCGGTCCTAACGCATCTGTCGGCAACAGGTCGCATGACATGGCATCATGGCCAAGATTAATAAAAGCGTCCCTTACCGCCCCAGAATACTCGCAAGCGACTAATACCCGTAAAGGCTGCATCAGCTATCCCCTTCAGCAGCGGGCGACGGAACCGCACTAACGTCGCCCGCTGCGTCAACCGCGCCCAGGGAGGATGAGGCGCGGTGTCTGCGTGTAAATCTGATGAGAGCCATTCGGCAAATGTCGCTTACCGTCTTGCCCTCGGCTTTAGCTGCCCCAGTCCAAGCCGCCCGTTCTGCCGGGGTGGCGCGAAACTGCATGATCTCTGAGCGTGTATCCATATCCATGACGCCCAACTTATCCGGCTGTCTGTCATTACACAAGAGAAAATATGATGTTGACATGCGTACCGTGAAGGGTTTAGCTCTGTCATTACACAACGAGGAGATAGCAATGAACTACCTTGAAAGCATCATCGGCGTTTGCTTCATCGCCATCATCGTAATCGTCCCTTTAGCCGTGGGAGGTATGTGATGCACACCGACAGGGATCACGTCTTCCACGACAAGGAGGAGGCCGAGGCTTTCGCCGCTGACATTAGGTCCAAGCGCTACACTGAGATGCCCCACGCTGACGTTTACGTCTTGGGGCCGTTCAAGCGCGACGACGACACGTTCGTCGTCAATGTGGAGATATTCAAATGAGGCCGCATCTTACAAAGGTTCGCTACCATTACATGATGGCGCTGCGCGACAATAAGGTTCTTTTGTCACGTCCATTTGTGCCGCGAGAGTTGATCGCGCCGCGCCTGGGGCGCGGAGGAAAACCGTTTCCGGCCTCCGGTGCCACTATGGACAGCCTGGCAAAGGCTGGCTGGGTCAGGAAGGTCGTCGTCGGTGACGATGGGTATCTACCGTTCCGATCTGGCGGCCCGGCAGTGGCGTGGGAAGTCACCGACGAAGGCCGCCGAGTTATGGATATGCTGCCAGACAAGTTCCCTGGCGAGCCGACCTATGGGGGGGCAACCAAATGACCCTCAAAGAAGAACTGCGCGCCGCCCTGAAAGGAGACAGCCATGACCGAAGCACAACGCAAAAAACTCGCCCAACAGAGAGATAGTGAAGAAGCTGCCACAGAAGCCATGCTTGAAGCCATGCGCTGCCTTGGCTTTGAGGCAATCTGCCAGACCTTTGCAGGGCATGTTCTTGGACGGCCTGACGTGACCCCCATGCAGGTGCATGACGAGCTTCAGCGCTTGGCCCGCTGCGCGTGGGCAGAGATACCGGCGGGGGAAGTGTGATGACCAATCTGCCAACTTACCACAAGGGTAATCGAAACTTCGGCACCGGCTACGACATGATAGACCGCATCGAAGCGCTGGAGGCTGAAAACAATGAGCTGAACGAGCAGGTGGCGGCTATCGAAGAGTATGGGATGGAGTCTCTGAACGACCTTCCAGATTGTCTGATGAAGCTCGCCCCGGCGCTGGGAGAGAACGACAAGTTGAAGGCCAAGCTGGCGGCGGAGGCGGAGGCTTTTAGAGTTGCTATGGACGGCTTAAATGGTCTTGTTGATAGCAACGATGCGTTCGATATCGCCCGCGCCACCCTCGCAGAACAGGAGGGTGAGTGATGATCAACGGCAACCGTACTCGCGTAGAACAACTGACCATGCAAGGCTGGTCGGCATCCGAGATCGGTAAAGAGCTTGGTATATCCGCAAACACAGTCTATTCGCACCGGCACTCAGCGCGGCAAAGGCAACGCGATCCAATGCCAGAGACGCCGATCGAGCTGAGAGAGTACTGGAGGTTCAAACAAACAAAGGAAGAGTGAGGGACTTTTGTGGGTCGGGCGTCTGAACGTGGCGCATTCTGGTAGCACAACCAACACCTAAACCACTCTTGGCGGCTCCAAGGTTGAGTTGCTCCCGACCCACAACAACGAAATACCAAGCTAGGAGGCTTGGCGCAAGGGTCGTTATGCGACCCGCATAACAACGCACCAAAGGAGAAAGACCATGACAACGAAAACGGAAGACCAAGCTGAAAAAGACAAGGCCGCAGTGCAAAAGATGGTGGGGGCAAAGACAGCAATGGAGGCTGCTATCCGCCGGATTGAGCGCCTTGAAAGCGCGCTCCGAGTGGCCAAAAGCCGCATCGAACAAATGCAGACCGCACACGGCGATCGCCTTGGATTTCGCGTCCATGACGGTAACGGCTGGAAGTTCATTTCGGCCACGGAATTTACACAAAAGGCAATCTACGAAATCAACGCCGCGCTATAGCCGCTCACTCACGGACGGCTAGCCCCCGGCATTCATTCGCACGGTTGCCGGGGGCACCCCACATCACCGCACCCCCAGAGCGGTGATCCCCGCCGCCGGAAACCGGGACACGTAAGGCGGCGAGGCAATGGAAGGAAAGCACATGACCGACCCCACCTACGAAACCGAAAGCCACCACACCCCAGAGAGCCGCGACCGTGACGCGCGGTTGGTGGGGCATGAACCAAAAGGTGAGACTATGACAGACGATCCTAAGTGCGAACCGGGTTGCATTTCATATTATGGCGGCGAAAAGAAGCACCACAGAGACTGCCCCTATTACCCCGAGAGCCTGACCAAACTGAATGCCGAC
>Ga0070726_10003748_pt1 | contig 12603 bp, 8 predicted proteins | sample tdAd471_FD_67275 | JGI IMG/M metagenome (GOLD analysis project Ga0070726, IMG submission 67275) | Marine sediment microbial communities from the Atlantic coast under amendment with organic carbon and nitrate - tdAd47.1 | ecosystem: Environmental > Aquatic > Marine > Coastal > Sediment | place...
CCGACAGGCGATCGCGCTGTCGTCAAATCCCACCACGGACAAATCATCGGGCACACGGAGTCCAAGCTCATAGGCCGCCTGAATCACCCCGGCCGCCATTTCGTCGTTGCTCGCGAAGATGGCCGTCGGCAGGATGGCCGCGCCCAACAGGGCACGCCCCTGTGCGAGCCCCGATTCAAAGGTGTAATCCCCCGCGACCACCAGCGCCTTCTCGAAGGCAACTTCGGCGTCTTCTAGCGCGGCCTTGAAGCCATCCAAACGCTCCCAACTGCCACTGTAATCTTCGGGCCCCAGAATAAAGCCAATGCGGCGGTGGCCCAGTGAGAGCAGGTAGGCCGTCATGTCATAGGCCCCCTGCCGGTTGGTAATGGTGGCTACGGGCCAGGGCAAATCGGGGTCAGACGGCTCGATGGAGGCCATGGGCATGCCGCCTTCAAAGAGTCGTTGATTAAAGGGGGTCTTACTGCCAAAGGGGGGCAGCAGGATAAGTCCGTCGGTGCCACCCCGCGTAACCAGGGCCTGAAGGGACTTCTGAGACGCTTGCTCCTCCACTTCGCAGGGGTGGATAACCACCTCATACCCATGGCGGGCGGAGGTCTGCACGATCCCCTGAATCACGTGGGTCAGCCAACCGGGCGGCTCTTCCGCCTGATAGACGAGGGTCAACACGTAGGAGCGGTTGCTGGCGAGACGGCGTGCGGAAACATTGGGCACGTAGCCCAGCTCCGCGATGGCCACGGCCACTTTTTTCGCGGTCTGCTCCGTGACGTAGTCTTCCCCGTTGATAACCCGGGACACGGTTTTCTTGGAGACACCCGCCTTCGCCGCCACATCCTGGATGGTGGCGCCGTTGTTGCCGAAACGGGGTGGGGTCATGTGGGGCTCTCTCCTCGGGGCGGTTGGGTTGGTGGCGTTGAGTATAGGGGATCGCCGGGAGGGCTTCCAAGAAAAGGACCTAAAGGACGGAAAAGACCTAAAGGACACGGCATACCACATGGGCCGGGTGGCACCGAATAACCCCCAAAAAGGGCAGCCCCGCGCCAAGGTCTGCCCGACAATTTTCCGGGCCACGCCACATGACGAGAAGCCTCTTGTCCTTTGGGTCCTTTACGTCCTCTATGTCCTTTGAAGCGCACCCATCCAGATTGATTCCCTCATCCCAAGCTACTACCATAAGCCCAGGCAATTACCCCAAGACGCTAAGGAAGACTTTATGCTCAAACACGCCCTCGCGCTCGCACTCTGCGGACTCTTCGCCGTCACGGCCCACACGGTCGCCTTTCAGGTCGAAGACAACGAAAAAAACATCACGGTCATTGAAAACGGCACGCCCGTCTTTGTCTACAATTACACTTGGATCGGGCCACCGGAAGGCGTAAAGCCCATGTTCCGACGGACCGCCTACATCCACCCTCTCTACGGACTCGACGGCGAAGTCCTCACCGAGGACTATCCCAGTGACCACTATCATCATCGGGGCGTATTCTGGGGGTGGCCTCGGGGAGAATGGAAGGGCAAGCGCCTCGACACCTGGGGCCTCTCTAACTCGCGCCAGGTCCACGTCTCCATAGCGCCCTTCTGCGAAAGTGCGGACGGCCCCATTATCAGCGGAGAAAACCATTGGGTGCTCGATGAATCTCCGGACTCCCCCATCGTGTCTGAGACCTACCGCATCGAAGTCCACCCCTCCACCGAGGTCGGGCGCGCCATCGACTTCACCATCACGCTGAAAAACATCACCGACACGCCCGTCGAACTGAAAGGGGCCATCGAGCAAAACAAGGGTTACGGCGGCTTCAACTTCCGGCCCGACGCCGCGCGGAAACCCATGCACTTCACCACGGCGAATGGCGTGCAGGCAGAGGACACCTTCATCGCCGAGTCGCCCTGGGTGGACGTGAGCTACGCGGTTGAACCCGGTGGTCAAAAGTTATCCGGCGCGGCCATTTTCCAACACCCCGGCAATCCCGGCTACCCCCACCCCCACTACCTCATCCGGCACTACGCGTTTTTAGGCCACGCCTGGCCCGGCAACACGCCCTATGCCATCGCTCCGGAAAAAGACGTAACGGTGAAATATCGGATGTACATCCACCGTGGTAATGCGGAAGAGGGTAAGGTGGCAGAAGCCTGGGCGGCGTATGTGGAAGAGCGGAAATAGATGGAGCGGACTTTCAGCCCTTTGTGATTTTTCTACCCCCTCTCCTGGGCCGTTGGCCCTGGCTGGTATGCGGTTGCGCCGTTGGCGCGGAGGTGAATACCCATTGTCGCACTATAGTCACCTTGGCACGACACGTTGCTGGGCGCCAACATCATAAGACAAGTCCCTTTGGGAAGAAGTTTAAAGACGTGCCTTGGCACTCCACCAGATATCCCAGATAGCGCCAACGGCGCGACAGCATACCAGCCTGGGGCAACGCCCCAGGTAAGCGAATAATTCCAAACGAAAGGGCTGAAAGCCCGCTCCATTGAGAAATCTATAGATGCGGTTGCCGCAGTGATACTGCGAAAAAGAAAGGGGAGGAAAATTGCCACAATCATTGAGCTTTGTAGTTATTCACGTGATCTTCAGCACGAAAGACCGCCGTCCCTTCATCAACGACATGCACGCCGAGAAGGCCTACGCCTATATGGCCGGTGTGGCACGTAACACAGGGTGTGAATGCTATCGTGTCGGTGGTATGGCGGACCATGTCCACCTTGCGATCCGACTATCACGAACGATCACTATCGCCGGTCTGGTCGAGGAATTGAAGACATCGTCATCCCGCTGGATGAAGGCGGCGCCAGCCAACCTGACAGACTTTGCCTGGCAACGGGGCTACGGCTGCTTTTCCGTGGGCCCTCAGGACCTGGATGCGCTGATCGCGTACATTGACGACCAGCAGAGACATCATGAGACACGCACTTTCCAAGATGAATTTCGGATGTTCCTTAAGAAATACGGTGTGGATTTCAACGAAGCCTATGTCTGGGATTAATATGGTGCGGACTTTCAGCCCTTTACGATTCTCTACTCTCTGTCCTGGGCCGTTGGCCCAGGCTGGTATGCGGTTGCGCCGTTGGCGCGGAGGAAAATCATCCGAGTGGAATTACGGAGACCTGGTCCCGACACAATGGGGTGCCAACAACGGGCGCACGTTGGGGTGGAAACCAGGGCCAACCACACTCCTTGGCAACCCAATAGGTCGCACAAATAGCGCCAACGGCGCGACAACATACCAGCCTGGGGCAACGCCCCAGGAAACCTTAGAGGCATTCTGTTCAAGGGCTGAAAGCCCGCTCCATTTCATCGAGAATATACCCACTTGTACAATTTCCGTCGGGCTTCGCAACTCCTAGTATTCACAAAACGGTAGCACCAAATGCAACGCTATCCAACACCCCGAAAGCATATCCCATGACCGACACCTCCCCCATCCTCATGTTTAACGCCCTGTGGTTCAAACCCGACGGCGGCGCTGAAAAGTATCGTGACTACCTGCGCGCCGCGTCCCCTATCATGCAGCGTCACGGCGGCATCAAACGCACCGGTGGAACACCCGAAAAGGCGCTCATCGGCCAGTTCGACGCCGACCTCATCTTCTTCGTCGAATGGCCCAATGAAGCCGCTTTTCAAGCCTTCCTGAAGGACCCCGATTTCCCCGCCGCGCAACAGCTTCGGGAAGCGGCGATTCGTGATTCACTCTTGATACGTTGTGCACCCGCGTAATGTGTAAGAATCGTTCCGCCACATCTTGCGAAAAAACAACTCTCTCTCACGGACATTCCCATGAACGAAAAACTAAACGAAGCCCTGGCCCTCTCCCCTGCGGAACTCTTTGCCCTTCTCCCCCCCAACCGGGTAGGCGACACGGACCGACGCTATATGAACGAGGTCCTCGACGCCGGATTCCGGAATACCATCGACCCCGCGCAGATCCATCAGCGTCTGGAGGCCGCCTTCGCTCGGCGCTTTGGTGCGGGCTATGCCATTCAACACAATTCTGGCACGGGGACCATGCACACGTGCCTCCTCGCGGCGGGCATTGGCCCCGGTGATGAGGTTATTGTGCCGCCGCTGACGGCGGTGTCTACCGCCGTGGTGGTCGTCCAGTGTGGTGCGGTACCGGTCTTTGCGGACATAGCCCCCCAGACCTACAACATCGACCCCGCCGACGTTGCGCGGAAGATTACGCCCCATACGCGGGCCATAATCCCCGTGAGCCTTTATGGCCTGCCACCGGATTACGATCCCCTCATGGCCCTGGCCGAGACCCACGGTCTGGTGGTCATCGAAGACAATGCGGAGTGCTTTCTGTCCACCTACAAGGGACGCATGGTGGGCACCATCGGCCACGCGGCGAGCTACAGCTTTCAGGCGTCCAAGCACATGACCTCCGGCGGCGACGGGGGCATGGTCATCACCAATGACAAGGAGTATGCCAAGAACATCCGCAAGCGCGGTGCGCTGGGTTTTCGCACATTGGGGGCCACGCCGGGCGATACCTTTGTGCCCCGGGATGTGCGACAGGATTACGAATTCGAACGTCACGATGTCATGGGCCACAATTACCGCATGTCGGCCGTGCAGGCGGCCTTGGCGCTGGCCCAGATCGAGCGCCTCGATGCCCTCGTGGCCGCCCGCATCTATATTGCCGGCCAGTATGCCCAAGTCATCGCGGAGGAAGGGTGCGACTGGCTCATCACCCCCGTCGTGCCCGAAGGATCCACCCACAGCTACTGGACCTATGTCTGTCGCCTCGACACCGAACGGGCCGACGTCAGCTGGCGGGACTTCCGCAGCGCCTTCATCGAAAATGGCGGCGACGGCCTTTATTCCGCGTGGCGTCCGGTGCACCTGGAGCCGGTCTTCCGGGACCTCGCCTTCTATGGCCGCCCCGAACAGGCACCCAACTTCGACCCCCGCTATCAAGGCAAGGTGAAAAGCTACCAGGCAGGCGATTGCCCCGTGTGTGAAGTGGTGCAGCCTTTCCTCTGTCAGTTCAAGACCAGCATGCAGACCCTGGAGCGGGTCGAAGAACAGGTCGCGGCGCTGCGGAAGACCATTCGTCAAGTTGCCTCTCGTTAATGGGTTCGAGAATTACCCCCTCAATAGGGGCACCCCACTGCTTTAATCGTGCCACGCGATCCGGCCCCGCCGGTTCGTGTGTACGTAAGCGGCTGAACTTCGCCCCCTACGGAAGAAACGGAAAATATCCCGCCCGCAATATCGGCGCACTCCAATCGCAAGAGAACGGCTGAATCCTGTATGCTGGAGCGCTATTGGCTCCACTCACACAAACCGGCAGGGCCGGATCGCGTGGCACGTTGGTTGTAGTTAGGCTCCTCCCGAATTGTTAGAACACTTTTTACCGCTATCGACGTACCCAAGTGCTCAATAAGGATTTCTCTTGATGTTTTCAGGCTCAGTTCGCAATGTATTCTTTCATGTGGTGTTTTGCACCGTACTGGTATCGAGCACCGTAGCCACCGCCCAAGACCTCACCGTGGTGGTGGACCCTGTCACGCGCTACTTCTCCATTACATACCCCGTTCCCGAAGGCACCCCCGACACCGTCGAAGTGGTCTGCTCGGTATCCCCGGCGGGCGCGAACGCGTGGCAGCCTGCCCCCGTAATGCCCGCCGTGTCGGAAACCGCCATGGTCATGCTCCCCGCAAACGCCTGGACGCAATGGCAGACCGGCCACATCACCGAACGTCGGGCGGCGGGTCTGGACCGCATTTTACGTTTCAATCCCTACCCGGTGCTTCAGCGCGATGGCCGCGTCGATGCGGATTTTCGCATCGTAATTCGCGGCGAAGACGATGCCGAGCTCGCCACGTACACCACCCATCTCAAGGCGGACAATTCCGATGTGGTGTACATCGAGGACTGGTCCCAGGTCTTTCAGCAGGACCAGCTCCAGGAAGAAGGGGGCGAGGATGCCCAGAAGTGGCAATGGCGCACGGGGTGGGAAGACACGCTCGGCATGTCGCAAGGCAACAGCCTCCATGGGGATGCCGGACTGGATACGCCCATTCCGCCCCTCTCCTATCCCCTCGACCTGCGCGGTTGGTATGCCATTTACGTCCATGTTCCCGGAGTCATCCGTCTCCGCCTCACCGGCGAAGAGCGGACCGACTATCTTTCTTCTCGGCGTGGCGAAGAGGTCCTATGGAAGTGGGCCAAGCTTGATCATCAGAACCTCGTGCTGGAACAATCCCACAACTACAAGGGCTACGTCCCTGCCACTATCGACTACGTAAAGCTCGTCCCGCTGACCGAGGAGCAACACGCCGCCTTGGAGGCCCCCTTCACCGCGCCCCACGACAAATTCATCGCGGGCTATTGGGAACCCTACTCCTATGCCTTCCATGACCGCGTGGAAAACACGCTGTGGCACCGGGAATTCCTCACGGCTTATCCGGAAGCCAACATCGATCTCGTGGACATGCAAATTGGGCGCATGGGCATGAAGGTCGTTTATGAATCCCGAATTGCCGAGAACCTCTATTACGCCACCATCGGCGATCCCATCGGCAACGTCTCCCGTCCCACCACCGACAACGTGGGCCGTATGCAGCAATATACCAACACCCTCCAGACCTCGGTGCGCCACGCGAAAGAACTTGGCGTGAAACTTCATGCCAACTTTGGCGCGAGCAATTGCTACCCCGGCTCGCCGTTACAAGGTCAGTTTTCCAAGGACCACCCCGAGTGGATGCGGGGCTCCACCTTGCGCTATGAGGTACCCGAAGTACGGAGCTATGCCCTGAGTCTTTTCCGCGAATCCCTGGAACTAGGTGCCAAGGGAATTTCCATCGATTACTGCCGCTATCCCGGCACCATCGACGTGCCGGAGACGGGTAACCTCTTCCAGAAAGCACTCCGGGCACTGGCCGACGAATTTGCCGCCGAGCGCGGTGAGTCGGTGCCCATACTCGTGCGCTTCCCCGTCCATGGGGCCGACGGTAGTGAAAAGTTCGACTACGCGACTTGGGCCAAAGAGGGCTGGGTGGATTACCTCTGTCCCAGCAACATCCAGGGCCGCCACAATCATTTCGACATCACGCCCTACCTGGAGGCCGTGGCCGACACAAAGACCACCTTGCTCCCCTCGATGGATGGCCTCTCTTGGGGCAACCCCCTGCCTGGACCCTTCCTGTGGCGGGCGAAACAGCTTTACGATGGGGGCGCGAAGGGCACCTACATCTACCAGGCCGACTCCCGCGTGTTGGGTAAACCTGTCGACCGCCGCACCATGCGCATGCTGGGCAGCGGCAGCGCCATCAATGCCTACTGGCAGCAAGATTCCGCAGAGCGTCCCTACCGCAGCAAGGGCATTTACATTACCAACAATATGCAGGTCGAAGGCTGGCGCGGCTGGCAGCGGCTCCGTGTCTGGCTCGAGGGTATCCCCTTCAGCACGGTGGAATACTACCTGGACGGCGAACTCGTGGACACGGATTCCGAGCCACCCTACCTGCTGGGCACGGAAGACCGTGAATCCGACGGCATTATCCCGTCGGGCGAACACGAATTGAAGATTCGGGCACAAGATGGTGACGGGAGGCTGGAGCAGACGTTCACTATTAGCGGTGCCTGAGAAAGCGCAGGCGACATCACCGTGTCGTTTGGGTGAATGAACTTGTAGCGCGTCAGGAGGCACCTGTGAACTGTAAGCGGACTCTCTTAGTGACTACCCTTTGCGCGGTTCTCGTCGTCGGCCTATACGCGGCGGCCTTCTGGGGATATCAAGGTATCCGACGCCGCGCTCTGGTCAATGCAACCTACGCACCGCCTCCCCCCGGCATGGTGCTGGTTCCAGCGGGCACGTTTAAGCGGGGCAACGCAGCTCCCGATGCCCCACCCGACGAAGGGCCCTTGCGCGACGCCTTTCTACCGGCATTCTATATTGACACGTACGAGGTAACGCAGGAAGACTACAAGGCCTACGACCCCTCCCACATCGTTCCCGCTGGTAAAGAGCGCTACCCCATGACCGGCCTTTCCCTCAACGAGGCGCGGGCTTATGCGGCCGCGATCGGAAAACGTCTCCCCACGGCCGCCGAGTGGGAAAAGGCTGCCCGTGGAACGGACGGGCGCGCCTATCCCTGGGGCGACACCTACCACGCTGAATTCGCCAACCTCGGTGGGAAGCCAGGTCTGGTGGCAGTGGGTTCCTTTCCACAAGGGAAGAGTCCCTATGGTGCCTTAGATATGACCGGTAACGCCTGGGAATGGGTGGACACTCCCTACGTTCAACGACGTTGGTTTGATTCGGAACGCTATGAGAGCGAAGTCATCAAGGGCGGGGCTTTTTCCTACGCGCCGTTCCAGGGCCGGGCCAGCTACAATGGCTTCGAAGGCATCGGGGGCACGTGCAATGATGTGGGCTTTCGCTGTGTGCAAGATGCCGAACCCGGGCCAGGCAGGTGAATCCGACCCGGCGAAGTTCCGCAATGCGGGGCAAATTTGTTCCCCTTGCCGTTGAGCACACGGCAAATATTTGCTACGCTTATTAATAGGTAGAGCGGATTGGCTCTTGGTTCTTACGCGACCGTCGCAAAGGAGTAGACTATCCATGACTGGATGTTTCGATTGTCGCTCACCCATTCTCGAAACAGCCCTCCGCCGACCCCTTCGGACCTTCTTCACCGGTTCTCTTTCCCTACTCCTGACCGCCTTTTGCACACCGCACAGTATGGCGGAAGAACGGATATTCGAAGTAGGCGCACTGTATTGGTCCATGAATATCCCAGGGCAGGTGGCCATGCGAAAGGGACTCGAAGCCGAACTTGCACGCATAAACGCATCCAGCGGCGGCACCACACTCCGGCTCACCGCCCACGTAGCCGGCGACGATGACTCCGGTATTGAACGGCAAATCGCCCAGATGAACGCCCTGGTAGACGTCGGCGTGGATATCATCATTGTCCAACCGACCGACAATGCGGCCCTTACTGCGCCCTTACGCAGGGCCAACAAACAGGGCATCCCCGTTATCGCCTACGATCAGTACATCAGTGGCGGAAAACTGACCGCCTATCTGACTTCCGACAACTATCAGGCGGGCTATCTAAACGGGGAATATATCGCCCACCTTTTTGCGGATACGAAGACAATACAACTCGTTCTGGTGGAATACCCACACGTTTCTTCCACTGTGGAGCGGGTCAATGGATTTCTTGATGCCCTCGGCGAGCGCAAGCAACCCTATCGCATACTACGCACCTACACAGCCGTGGAGCCCATTTCCGGGAAGGCCGCCGGTGAATCCATTCTGCGAGACTTTTCGGAAAAAAATTCGGTCGATGTGGTATTCACCGTAAACGATGGCGGAGGGCTCGCCGTAGTGGATGTGCTTGCCGCCGCAGGACGGGACGAGATCGTGGTTGCCACCATCGACGGCGACCCGGCATCCATTGAAAACATAGAAAAGGGGCGGCTTACCCGTATTGACTGCGCACAATTCTGCGGCGCCCTGGGTACCGAGGCTATGAAAGCGGCCCATCAGGTCTTGGAAGGAAAAGCAGTTCCTCCCTATACCCTGATTCCTGTGTTCCCCATTACGGCAGAGACACGTAGCCAATACGATGGCTGGATGGGCCAGATTCCGTCGTCGTTCAAGAAACCCTGGCCCAGCAAGAACCCCATGTGGAATGGTAGCCCCCGGGCGGTATCAAAACGTGACTGACGCCACGAAGAATCCTATTGAGTTCGCCGAAACCGAATCCGCCGATGCCCTCTCCCACTTTGACAAGCGCCTCGCGGCGGGTTTCGGCGCTTTGGTCGTCCTCTTGATGACCGTAGTCGCGCTCGTCGCCACCTTCTCCACACGACAAATTGCCCAAACGCATGAGGAGACGCTTACCTCTGCGCTGACAGCCATCCTGTCCGAGTCCATTAATCGCTCGAGCTTTTCCGGGCGCTATCACACCCGACGCTTGTTAGAAGAAATTACCGAGCGTCACCCCCAACTGAGCTATGTCTTCGTTGCCGGAAATGATCTCACCATAATTGCCCACAGTGATCCAGAACAAAATGACGACGCCCTTCCCACACGCCTGGAAGATACCTTCCACGCAGTGCTGCGTGATGAATCCCCCCGTTTCTTGCGAAGAGAAGCCGACTCGGGGATTGTCCAGGAAATCGTCATGCCCTATCACTCCGGCTATGAACGAAGTATCACCGGCGTTATCGTTGCAGGCATTTCGCTGCGAAGCATTCAGGACCAGTCCACGAGCTTCTGGGTACGATTGGTCTTGCTTATCGCACTTTTGACCTTGCTTTCCCTTGTAGCCATCTACGGATTGAGCCGCCATCTGGCGAATCCCGTAAGGAAAATGGCCTATACGCTCCAGGGCATTCTCTGGCACGCACCCGTCTATATCGGCCTGTTCCGCGATCACAAGCACGTTGAACAGGCCAGCGCGTCCAGTCGTTCGCTCTTAGGCCAGCCCGATTCTGCGGGAGCATGGCCCTTTGATGTAGCGAACAGCGCTCCCCAACGGGCAACCCGTGGCAGCCAGATGGAAGAAGTCCCCTTCCTGCAAAACGGCGAGAAACGCACGGCTGCGGTAACCACCTTCTCCGTGGAACCCAACAACGACGTAACCGCACCGCTCTTGTGTTCCATTGCGATTGATATTACGGAGCAACGGCGTGCCGAGGCCGCCCTGCGGGAGCATCGGGATCAATTAGAAGCAACGGTCAAGACCCGAACCCAAGAGTTGGAAGAAGCCTCTTCCCTTCTCCGGCAACGCGAGCGTGACATTACCACCTTAAGCAATCTGCGGGGCGCCCTCTTAGGCGGTGGCCCCTTCGAAACACAGTGTCAGGCGATTACCGATACGACCAATGAATTGCTCCAATCATCCGTCGCCCTCTTGTGGCACCGGGGCGAAACACAAAGCTCATTAGAATTGGCTGGTCCCGCCGGTTTTCACCTGGTCGGCCAGAGCGCCCCAGACTCCCTGACGGCAGAATGCCCCATGGCATCCGAGCCCTTGATCCAGCTCCTGAACGGCAGGGAACGGGGTCACATCATCAATATAGGGAGTGAACCCTGGGCCGCCCCCCTTGCACTCACGACAGTCTCTATTTCCACGCTCGAAAACGGCGCGGGTATGCTCGTTGGTGCCTTCGCAGCCTTTTCGTCAGCGCCCTTCAGCCCCCGCCAACTGGCCATTCTCGAGGACTTGAAAACTACGGCCACCTACATCATCGAAGCCAACCGGGCGCTACAGGAAGTGCAACGGGTGAACGAGAGCCTCATCCGCCAGGAGCGTCTGGCCACACTGGGTGAATTGACCGCCACCGTGAGTCATGAGTTACGGAATCCGCTGGGTATTATTGCCGCGTCCTTTTTCTCCATTGAACGCCAACTTGCGGACACGGACGACCCCCGGGTAACGAGAATGCTCGAGCGAGGAAGACGGGGTATTCAACGATGCGATCGCATCATCGAAGAACTCCTGTCCTTCACCCGCTCCACCACCCTTTCTCCCGAAATTACGGCGGTAGATCGGTGGCTCCAAGAGGAATTGGCAACCTACCCCTTCGACGGGGATGTCACGCTGGAACTCGAATTACAGCCCGACATCCATGTAGCCATTGACCGTCAGGCCCTTTATCAGTGTCTGGTCAACCTCTTGAACAACGCCACCGACGCCTTGCGCGAAACCGACGCCCAGAAACTCATCCGAATTGTTCTTCAGCGGAACGACGAAACCATCGTGCTCAGCGTCCACGATACGGGTCCCGGCATCGACCCGACCATACAGGAGCATCTCTTCGAGCCCCTCTTCAGCACCAAAGGGTTTGGCACAGGACTTGGACTCGCGCTCGTGCAGAAGCTCATCGCACTTCACCATGGCCGCATTGAGATTACGAGCCATCCGGGCGAAGGGACCACCGCGACGCTCACCATTCCAACGTCAGAACAGCCGCCCCCTGCCGAGGCAGATTAGTTTTTTCCGGACGCCGTTGTCACTTCGGTGTGTAGTCCGGGCATTTGACCGCGTTAGGGCGTTGAGGACGCGTACAGGCCGAGCCATAGTCTAGCTGGCAATTGTCACATAGGAACTCAGTCGGGCAGCGGAAACGAAGCCACCAGGCACGTATCCGTGCGCTAATTGTCGATTGTGTGTTCATAGTCCTTTCCCGTGCTTCTTGCGATAAACCGTCGGGGTGACACCCTCGATCTTCTTAAAGAGCTTGGCAAAATTGCTCTGGTCTGCAATGCCGACCCGTTGGGCCACTTCTGTGTTGTTGAGCCGGGTGCGACGAAAAAGCTGCTTCGCTCGCTCAACCCGAATACGCGCAACATACTCGGAGTAGCTCATCCCGAATTTTCTGCGTAGTCGATGACTGATGTTGGTAGGAGACTCGCCCAGCTTCTCGGCGACGGTCTCCAAAGTAATCCCCTCGACCAATCCCCCATTGACAAAGGCGTACAGCTCCGGATAGTGGGGCAAGCCTTCATTGCGCTTTTCGCGGACCGACTTCTTTCGGAGAAAAGAAAATACGCCTATCGCCGCCTCGAGCAGGTCACGGTCCGCATCAAGCTGCTGGGCCTTCCCGGAAAACGTGCCAAAGTTCGTCCAACCCGATTCGAT
>Ga0070726_10003752_pt1 | contig 12589 bp, 8 predicted proteins | sample tdAd471_FD_67275 | JGI IMG/M metagenome (GOLD analysis project Ga0070726, IMG submission 67275) | Marine sediment microbial communities from the Atlantic coast under amendment with organic carbon and nitrate - tdAd47.1 | ecosystem: Environmental > Aquatic > Marine > Coastal > Sediment | place...
TGGATGAACGATCCAACCAGGGCGCGCAATTATTTCGATCCTTGGGGATCCAGGCCGGTGATCACATCGCCCTGATGATGGAGAATAATGCCCGGTTCCTGGAGATTTGCTGGGCTGCACAGCGGGCGGGGCTTATCTTTACACCGATTTCCAGCCATCTAAAGCGTGATGAGACGGCCTATATCCTGGGCAATTGTGGTGCCAGATTGTTTATCGGCTCACATGAGTTGCATGACACGGCCGGCCAGATACGCGATGTCGCCGGTCCAGTGGAGCATTTTTTCATGGTCGGTGGTGTGATCGACGGCTATGAATCCTGGGAAGAAGCGACCGATGCGCAGCCTGCAGAGCCTATCAGTGACGAGAAGAATGGTGTGGCCATGCTCTATTCCTCGGGCACCACGGGCCAGCCCAAGGGCGTGTTCGTGCCGCCTGCCAGTGATGATGTGGACGCTCCTCACCCCCTGGCAGAGAGTCTTGGCGCGGCATTCGGTTTCAGCGAGGAGACGGTTTATCTGTCGCCAGCACCGCTGTATCACGCTGCGCCGCTGCACTACAACATGATGAACCTGTACCAGGGCGGCACCTCGGTGGTGATGGAACGATTTGATCCCGAACGCGCCCTGGCGCTTATCGAGGAGCACCGCGCGACGCACAGCCAATGGGTGCCGATCATGTTTATTCGCATGCTGAAGCTACCGCAGGAGGTACGTGAGCGCTACGACGTCAGTTCCATGCAGTTCGCGATCCACGCTGCAGCTCCCTGCCCAGTGGAGGTCAAGGAGAAGATGATCGAATGGTGGGGGCCGGTTATTGTCGAGTACTACGCTGCCAGTGAAGGCATAGGCGCCACGATTATCGATTCCGCCGACTGGCTGGCACACAAGGGGTCTGTGGGCAGATCGTTCTCAGGCGTCCTGCATATTGTTGACGATGAGGGCAACGAGCTGCCGGCCGGGGAGGTAGGCACAATCTACTTCAGCGGCGAGCAGGCTAATTTCAAGTATCATAAAGAGGCGGAGAAAACCTCCGGTGCCTACAATGACCGGGGCTGGGCCACGACAGGTGACGTCGGTTACCTCGACGAGGAGGGTTATCTGTACCTCACCGACCGCAAGCACTACATGATCATATCCGGCGGAGTGAATATTTATCCGCAGGAAATCGAAAACCTGCTGGTAGGCCATGATAAGGTCGCCGACGTTGCGGTGTTTGGTGTGCCCTGTGATGAATTTGGTGAGAAAGTGCAGGCCGTGGTCGAGCCTATGAACTGGGCGGATGCCACTGACGAAACCGCCATCGAGATCATGGAGTGGCTGCGCGAACGCTTGTCGCATATCAAGTTGCCCAGGGCCCTGGACTTCCACCCCAAACTGCCAAGGCTGGATAACGGCAAGCTGTACAAGCGGCACCTGATGGAAGAGTACAAGGGTGGTGCGCGCGCCGATGACAGGCCCGAGAACGAAAAATAGCCCCTAGCGAGGGTCTGCCGCTGGCACAGCCAGGCGTTGCTGCTCACGTTTGTTGCGCTGGCTGAACGGCAGGTAGAACACCGGTACAACGAACAGGGTGAACAGCGTGCCTACCAGCATGCCTGCGGTGATCATCAGGCCAATGCTGAAACGGCTATTGGCACCCGCTCCACTGGCAACCACCAGCGGCCATACCCCCAGCACGGTGGCGAAGGTGGTCATCAGGATAGGCCGCAGGCGTTGCGAGGCGGCTTGCAGCACCGCCTCTCTCTTTGCCATACCCGTCTCAGCAAGTTTGTTGGCGAACTGCACAATCAGGATGCCGTGCTTGCTGATCAGGCCGATCAAGGTCAACAGTCCAACCTGGGTGTAAATATTGAGCGTGGCGAAGCCCAGCGCGATAGGCACTATCGCGCCGAAAATTGATAAGGGCACGGTGACCAGTACAACCAGCGGGTCGCGGAAGCTGTTGAACTGGGCTGCCAGTACCAGGAAGATCAGCAACATCGACAGGGCAAACAGCACCGGGAAGGAGGCCACCTCCTGCACGAAACTGCGCGAAGCCCCGGTATAACCTGCGCGAAACCCCGAGGGTGCTATGTCTTGCAGCGTTTGTTCCAGGAATGCAAGGCCAGCCCCCAGGCTGTTGGGCGGCATCATAATACCTTCTATGGTAGTGCTGTTGAGCTGCTGGTACTGGCTGAGAGTATTGGGTTCTACCTTCGTGCTCAGGGCAACCACTGATGACAGTGGCACCAGGCTGCCGCTGGTGGTACGCAGGTAGTACTTTTCCATTTCTTCGCGGGTGAGGCGAAAATCGGCCGCGGCTTGTGGAATCACCTTGTAGCTACGTCCATCCAGGCTGAAGCGGTTAACCTCGGCCTCGCCCAACATGACGGCGAGCGTCTGGCCGAGCTCCTCCATGGAGATACCCAGGTTTGCCGCGCGCTCCCGATCTACATCGACAACGATCTCTGGCCGGTTGAACTGCAGGCTCTGGGTTACAAATGCGAACAGGCCGGATTCGCGTGCAGCCTGCAGCAGTTCTTCGCCAACGCGTTTGACTTCGTCATAGTCGGCGGTGGACGCAGCCACAAAGCTGACGGGAAGTCCGGCATCAGCGCCCGGCAGTGGAGGGGTGGCAAAGGCGAACAGTTCCATGCCCGCGACAGTATTCAGTTTTGCCTGCAATTCTGCCTGCACTTCCTGCTGCGTGCGTTCACGCTCTCCCCACGGAAACAGGGTGATGCCGCCGAAATTACCCGTCGATTGAATGACCTGCCAGGAGTGACTGAATTCGGGAATGCTCTTCCAGATGTCAACGACCTGGCCAAGATAATGATCGGAGTAAGCCAGGTTTGCATGACGCGGTGAATTGCCCACCACGAACACGCCACCGCTGTCCTCCTCCGGGGCCAGTTCTTCCTGGGCCAGGAAGAACAGTACGGGCAGGCTGCCCAGCAGGCAGGCGGCCAGCAAAAGTAATGCGCCGCGGTTGTTCAGGCAGCCCTCCAGTATGCTGCGATACCTGGCCATCAGCACATCAAAGCGATGATCCAGCCAGTTGGCGAAGCGCCCCTGGTGTTCGGCATCTTTCAATACGCGCGAGCACATCATCGGGCTGAGGGTGAGGGCGACAATACCGGACACGACAACGGCCCCGGCCAGCGACAGTGCGAATTCGCTGAATAACGCGCCCGTCAGGCCACCGATAAAGCTGATAGGTGCATAAACCGCCGCCAGCGTCAGGGTCATGGCAACGACGGGCATAGCGACTTCGCGCGCGCCGGTAATGGCCGCTTGCATGGGCGTTGCGCCGGATTCGATGTGCCGGTGGACGTTCTCCACTACCACAATGGCATCATCTACTACCAGGCCGATGGCGATGACCATGGCCAGCAGGGTTAGCAGGTTAAGAGTGAAACCCATTGCGTAAATCAGAAATACAACGCCTACCAATGACAGTGGGATGGCGACCAGCGGTATCAGTACCACGCGCAATGACCCCAGGAACAGGTAGATCACCAGGATGACGATCAAGGCCGCTTCCAGCAGGGTGCGAATGACCTCACCCAGCGCTTCGTCAATGACCACGCTGCCGTCCCAATCCAGCAGCATTTCCATATCCGCCGGTAACATAGCCTCTATTTTGGGCAGTGTGTCGTGCACCTCGCGAGAGACGTCCAGTGGATTGGCGTCGGGGGCAGGGGTAATCGCCAGGAACACGGCGTCACGACCACTGGAGAGAGTTTTGATCTGCGTTGTCTCTGCCGCCAGTTCCACATCCGCCACGTCACCCAGGCGCACGCGGTCATCGCCAGCCTGACGCACCACAAGATCGCGAAAGTCCTCCGGCGTCTGCATGTCGGTGCGGGCATCCACCGTTACCCGCACCAGGTCGCCTTCCGTGGATCCCGCAGCGGAGATGTAGTTGTCCCGATTAATTGCCCGCTGCACATCGGTGGCGGTTACGCCCAGTGCCGCCATGCGCACCGGGTCCAGCCATACCCGCATTGCGAGTTTGCGCGAGTACACCTCGGCTTTGCCCACACCGGGCAAGGTAGACAGTTCGGGCTGCACGCTGCGCAACAGGAAGTCGGTCACCTGGTAGGCGCTCATCTGTGTGCTGTAAAAGCCCAGGTACATCATGGCGTCGGTGCCTGCCGCCGAGCTGATTACCGGGTCTTCGATGTCACGGGGTAGTTCGCCGCGGGCCTCGTTGACCTTGGCAATCACTTCATTGAGTACGTCTGTACTGTTCTCGCCCAGGCGCATGTGTACCGTGATGTTGGAGACCCCTGGATTACTTTCAGACACCATATATTCGATGCCGCGAGCCCCGGCGATGCGGGTTTGCAAAGGGGTAGTGACGAAGCCTTGCACGGTGCGGGCGCTGGCGCCGGGGAACGCTGTTTCAACATAGATAACGCTACGCTCCAGCTCGGGAAACTCGCGTATGCCAACGCGGGATGCAGACGCACTCCCCAGCAGCAACAGGAGGCTGCTGACCACCAGCGCCAGTACCGGGCGTTGGATAAATACGTCAGTAAATTTCATTGGCTGAAGCTTGCGGGGTTTTGCTCCGCGACGATACGAGCGCCCCGGTATAATTTGTTCTGCCCCACGCTGGCTACCCTTTCGCCAGGTTCGAGGCCGCTGACTATAGCGATACGTCCGTCACGCGTCTGTCCGGCCTTTACCACGCGAGGCTGCACCAGCAAGCCCTTCTCGTCTTCCACCACTACAAATACTGTGTCGCCCTGGAGCGAATAACTCAGCGCTGTTTCGGGCAGAGTGACAAGCCTTTGGGGCTGCTGCAGATCTATCAACAGGCGCGCAAACATGCCAGGAAGCAGGCCATCGCTCTCCTCAAGCACTGCGCGCAGCGCCAGATTGCGCGTTCCCGGGTCTACAGTTACGTCAACAGCCTGCAGGGTTGCGACGAAATCTCGGTCGCTGGAGGCTGTGCGCAGTATCATCGGCAGGCCGCTGCGCAGGCTGGGGAAGTGGCGGGCGGGAACCGAAAAATCAACCTCCAGCTCACTCAGGTCCTGCAGTGAGGTGATTGCTGTGCCTGCCTGAATGTAGTCGCCACGCTTGACCTCGATAATCCCCACCGTGCCGGCAAAAGGCGCGATGATCCGTTTGTTGTCCAACTGCGCCTCGATCTCCGCCAGGCTGGCCATGGCTGCGTCGAGGTCTGCCTGGGAGCGGTCCAGCTGGCTCTGTGGAATGGACTTCTGCCGGATCAGGCTGGCATCGCGCTGAAACAGCTGCCTGGCCAGTACCAGATTGGCTTCGGCGCGTTTGCGGCTGGCTTGCTCCACACTGTCGTTGAGGGTTAGCAGCAGTTGCCCGGCCGTGACCTGTTCACCTGATTGCACGGTGATATCAATGATTTCACCGCTGGTTTCGGAGGCCAGCTTCACACCGCGGGCGGCGCGTATGCTGCCCACTGCCTCCAGCAGGGTGGGCCAGGTCTCCTCGCGGGCGGTCGCTACTGCCACGGTGATCGGGGGTGGCGAAAAATCGGTTGCGGCCAGGGTGGAAAACTTGTCATACAGGTACCCGGATATGCCGCCGAAGATCAGCAGTAGCAAGACGGCGACGTAGAGGTAGGCGCGCAAAATATTCCCCGAGTGAGAGATGTGACGGTAAGCGGCTGTATTCTAAGTGCTTTTTGCACGATATGCACGTGTCTTCAAGTCCCGGCAAAGCCGCATTGGACAGCCCTGTGGCGGGCTGATTACTGCACCGTTGACGGAGATCAATAAGCCATGTGCTCACTGCATACTATCAAGGGGATATAATGGGGAAATTGTTTTATGCTGGCGTCATGACCCGCAGGGGCGGACCACGCAAGAGAGGTAACAAGTGCGTAAATCCCGGAAGCTGAAGAAGCTTGAGAAGCGAATGTACAACGCCGGCAGTTATGCTGATTGGCTGGAGGCGGCAATAGAGCATGACAACATCTCCGGCGCCCGACGGTGGCGTGAGGTGGACCAAACCAGCCAGTACGACTATGGCCAGATTCGTATGCGCCTCGATCGCCTGCGCAGCCTGCGCGCGCGTCAGGATCACCATGGTCTGTTGTATACGCTCAATGAAGGCATTCACGGCAATATGGGCGGTATGGGTAGAGACAGTCTTTACCGGCGAGCCAACTTCGGCACCAAGCTGCTGATAGAACAATACATCGACGAAATTGATGACGCTCTGCGTTACCTGGCAGAACTGCCGCCCGACAAGGTGGATCCGCAGGAAAAGCTGGACTTTTTTTACCGCGCCAACATCTGTTTTGGTCGCTCGGCGCTGATGTTGTCCGGTGGCGGCGCTCTGGGGTTCTATCATCTGGGTGTGGTCAAGGTGTTGCTCGAGCAGAACCTGTTGCCAAGGGTGATTTCCGGGTCCAGCGCTGGCGCTATCATGGCCGCTGTTCTGGGCACCCATACCGACAAGGAGATGGAGCATTTTTACCAGCCCGCCAACGTGCACTTCGAAGCCGAGCGGGAGGCTAACCTCTTCTCAAAGATGTTTTTCGGTACCAACCCCCAGATCGATGTCGGCGACCTGGAACGACTGATTGCGCGCATGGTACCTGACATGACGTTTCAGGAAGCCTATGAAAAAACCGGTCGCCAGATCAGTATCACGGTAGCGCCTGCGGAGCCTCACCAGCGCTCGCGACTGCTCAATGCGATCACCTCGCCCAATGTGTTGATTCGCTCTGCGGTGATGGCTTCGGCCGCTGTTCCCGGTGTGTTCCCGCCGGTCACACTGATGGCAAAAAACCTGCACGGCGAAGCGCAGGAGTACCTGCCTACTCGTAAATGGGTGGACGGATCCATTGCTGATGACCTGCCCGCGAAGCGCCTGTCGCGCCTGTATAGCACCAATCATTACATCGTCAGCATGGTAAATCCGATCGCCACTCCCTTCCTCGATGCCGATCATGACCGCAGCGCTTTGTCGCGGGCTCTCGGTGGTCTGGGCATAGGCATCGGCCGCGAGGTGCTGAACTTTTATCGCGGGATGGTGCAGAAAGACGGCGATAACTGGCCGCGCTTCAACATGCTGATGAACACTGTGCATGCCCTGATGGACCAGGATTACAGCGGTGATATCAACATTGTGCCCAGTTTCAGGTGGTACAACCCGGCAAAGCTGCTCTCACACCTGTCCGAGAAGGACCTTATCTCGCTGATGGAGGGCGGTGAACATTCAGCGTACCCCCAGATTGAACAAATTCGCCTGTGCACGCGCATCAGTCGCACCATGGAGGAAATTCTCAACCGCTTCGAAACCGGGGATTTGCGGCTGCAGGCGCAGGATGTGAAGCGTCCGCGCTCGTCCCGCCGCCGGCCGCCACCCACACGCGCCGATCGCTCAGCCAAGCGGGAAGCGCGCGCTGGTGAAGACGCACCGACACCGGTGAAGGCGAAGAAACCCAAAGCGCCGGCGCGCAAGAAAAAGCCTGCTCGTAAGGCTGCGGCCAGGAAGGCCGCGGCCAAGGAGGGCGACAAGGTCGGTAAACAGGCCGCCTGACGGGGTCACCCATGCGCGGATAGTGTCGCGCGGACAGCGTCGCGCGGATAGCGTCGCGCAGACAGCGTCGCGCAGACAGCGTCCGCCCGACCCTACCAGGTGACGCGTGGCCTCAGCCTGCTATAGTAGGTGCATTGTGGATAACGAGGATTAAACCAATGCCAGCACCCAGCACCATCGCCGATTGCATGCGCCGCAATCCGCTGACCATCCATCACGATGCCAATCTTGTTCAGGCAATCGAGATGATCGTTGAGTACAAGCTTACCGGGCTCACGGTTACCGATGGTGACGGCAAGGCCGTGGGTATCCTCTCCGAGCTGGATTGCATCAAGGCGGTGCTGACTGCCTTGTACAACGACGGCGATCCGGAATACACCCTGGTGCGGGATGCCATGAGCACCGACCTCGCTACCTGCAAACCGGGGGACGGCATCGTCGAGGTGGCCCAGGCTATGCTGGATACCCGGCAGCGCCGTCGTCCTGTGCTGGACAATGGCAAACTGGTGGGTCAGGTGAGCTCCAGTAACATCCTGTGGGCCCTGATGGAACACTCCCGGCGCAAAACGCTTAGCAGCAGGCGTTGAGCCGTCAACCGATATTACGCTGTGAGTCCTGCCAGTACGGCTCGCGCAGTATTTTCTTCAATATTTTGCCCGATGGGTTGCGTGGCAGTTCCTCCACCAGTTGCATCTGTCGCGGTATTTTGTAACCGGCGATTTTGTCGCGACAGAATTCGACCAGTGAGTCCAGTGTCAGCGCAGTGTCCGGTTTGAGCACGATGAATGCCAGCAGCGCTTCGCCAAACTTGTCGTCCGGTACGCCGATGACGGCCACATCCGCTACCGCATCGTGCTGGGCAATCGCATTTTCCACTTCAACCGGGTAGATGTTCTCGCCACCACTGACCACCATGTCTTTCATGCGATCTTTCAGGTAGAGATAGCCTTCCTCGTCCAGGTAGCCGGCGTCGCCAGTGTGCACCCAGCCGTCAGTCAGGCTTTGTGCAGTGGCTTCGGGTAAGTTGTAGTAGGCCTGCATATTGGTGTCTGAATACAGCCAGATTTCACCGATTTCGCCGCAGGGTACGTCCACACCTTCCGTATCCACCACTCTCACCCGCGCGCCCACCGAGGGGCGGCCGCAGGAGCGCAGCAACTCCGGTTTGCCCGCCAGCGCGCGCCGGTGGTCGGCGGCCGACAGGTTGACGACGGTGCCGGTGGTTTCGGTCATGCCGTACATCTGGATGAAATCGCACTGGAATACGTCCATTGCCTCGCGCAGGACACGTTCTGAGATGGGCGATGCGCCGTAGAAGACCTGGGTGAGGTTGCTGAAATCCCGTTGCTTGATGCCCGGCATCTGCAAAATGGCCATAATCATAGCGGGTACCATGAACACGTTGCTTACCGGGTACTGCTCGATGTCGTCCACGAACTGGGCCGGGTCGAAGCTGCGGTGCAGCAAAGTATGCAGGCCCTTGAATACATCGAAAATCAGTGAGCCCATGCCACCGATATGAAACAGTGGGGCGCAGATAATGGCCGCCATGCCTGCGCTGGCGCGATGAGGCGCCGCAGTATCATTCATGGTACACAATGACAGCGCATTAAAGTGGCTGAGAACGACACCCTTGGGATTGCCGGTAGTGCCGCTGGTATACAGCTGCAATACGGCATCCTGTGGTGACACGGCAACGGATGGCGCCTGAGTTGCCTGCTGGTCCAGCCAGCTGTGCAGTTCGCGGCTTCCTGGCTGCCCGGCTGTTAGTACGACCACATTCGCTGCCAGCTGTTGTTGCAGTGCTGCCATCTTGTCTTCGGCACCGGCCAGGGTCAGCAGGACTTGTGTATCCGAGTCAGCGATGACAAATGCCAGCTCAGCGGGGGCCAGCCGGTGGTTCAGGGACACGGTAACCGCACCTATCCTGCTTGCCGCCATCACCAGCAGCAAATGTTCCACGCTGTTTTCGCCCAGCACGGCCACGCGCTGGCCGCGGCCAACCCCCAGTTCGATGAGCCCATTGGCCATTTGCAGGCTGCGTCTGGCTATGTCGCCGTAGGTATAGCTTGCGCCATGCTGGCTGAGGCAGGGCAGGTCCGGGTTGTTGCGAGCGTAGTAGTCCAGAAAGTGGTGTATCAGCATAAGTTGGATAGTCCTCAGGCGGCGTTGCGTTCAATAGTGTGTTTGGCACTATTGTGCGCCGGGCGCGGCCTCGCGCCAACTGTTAATTGGGCGCTGGGTCCAGCGCAGTCCAACGTCCTTGCCCGGGCGGTTTTTCTGTTAAGCTTGACGGTTGCTGTATGACCCTTGATAACGCAGGTAATGTTGAAACTTTCAGTTCTGGATCAATCTCTGGCTCGCTCTACCGCAGAAGTCCCCGCCGCGTTGCAGGAAACCCTGCAGATGGCGCGGTGGTGTGAACAGCTGGGATACCAGCGCTTCTGGGTATCCGAGCATCACGCTTTTCCATCCGTTGCCGGCAGCGCTCCGGAGGTGCTGCTTGCGGCACTGGGCGCTGCCACTCGCACCATTCGGCTTGGGTCGGGCGGCATCATGCTGCCGCACTACAGCGCCTATAAGGTGGCTGAGGTGTTTGCCTTGCTGGCGAATCTGTATCCGGATCGTATTGACCTGGGTGTGGGCAGGGCCCCGGGCGCAGATATGTCCACGGCAGTCGCCCTGGCGACGGATGGGCGGCCAAAGTTCGAGCGTTTTCCGCAGTTGGTGGACGATCTCAGCCGCTACCTTTGGGACAAGCAGGCGACACCGCTGGTCAGCCCGCCACCTCCTGCCAACCTGCCTTTATGGATGCTCGGTTCCAGTGCTGACAGCGCCGTACTGGCTGCGCAACGCGGCCTTCCGTATGTGCTGGGCCTGTTTATCAACCCCCAGGCTGAAACGGGACTGACCCGTCATTATCAGCGGCATTTTCAGCCAGGAAAACTGCAGCAAAAGCCGTATGTGATGCTGGCGTTGAGTGTATTCTGCGCCGAGGATGAAGAACAGGCGAGGGCCCTGCAGCTCACCTATGATCTCAACCTGTTCCGTTTCTTTACCGGTCAATCTGAGGGCCGCTCACTTGCCCCTCACGAAGCGCTGGCCTATGACCTGGGGTTTCAGGAGCGGGCCTTTATCGCCAGCCGCGACAATAGTCGCGCGGTGGGAACGCCCGGGCAGGTTCGGGAACAGGTCATTCGGCTGGCCGGGGAATACCACGCCGATGAAGTGATGGCTGTGACCAACATGTACTACTTTGAGGACAGAAAGCGCTCCTTCCAGTTACTCAAGGAGGCTTTCGAATGACACACGCCAGCCTGCGACACGACTTCCCGGAGGGACAAGCATGAACACAGCCGGCTCTTTTCGCCCACGCCGATCCTGCCTGTATATGCCAGGGGCCAATGCGCGCGCCCTGGAGAAAGCGCGATCGCTACCGGCAGACACCTTGATTGTTGACCTGGAAGATGCGGTCGCGCCAGATGCAAAAGAGGACGCGCGCAGCGCGGCAGCCAATGCTGTGGCACAGGGAGGTTTCGGGTCCAGGGAGGTGCTCATTCGCATCAACAGCCTGGATTCCCCCTGGGGTGCTGACGATCTGGCAATGGCGGTGACTGCGTCTCCGCACGGCATCCTGGTGCCCAAGGTGACCTGCGGTGAGCAGGTGCGCGAGCTGGATCTTGCTCTCGATGCAGCCGGCGCAGCAGCCGACCTGAGCCTGTGGGTGATGATCGAAATGCCGCAGGCAATTCTTAACCTGGGTGAAATCGCAGCGGCGGCAGCATGCACCCGCTTGCGAGGGCTTGTACTTGGCCTGAATGACCTGGCGCTGGAAACGGGCATTGCTGCGACGCCGGGCCGGGCTGCGTTCCAGGTGGCGCTGTCTATGGCGGTGATGGCAGGACGGGCTCACGGGCTGATTGTGATTGATGGTGTTTACAATGACTTCAAGGATGAAGCGGGTTTCATCAGCGAGTGCGAGCAGGGCAGGGGACTGGGTTTCGACGGCAAGTCACTGATTCATCCTGCACAGATTGATGCCGCCAATCGTGTCTTCTCACCGGAACAGGCGGAAGTAAAGCGTGCCCGGGCGATCATCGAGGCATTTGCCATTCCCGCCAATCAGGGTAAGGGCGTGATTCAGGTAGACGGCAAGATGACGGAGCTGTTGCACCTGGAACAGGCGAAGCGGCTGGTGGCCATCAGTGAGGCTATAGCGGCCGGCGATTGAACCGGCTCAATCGACGTGCGGGGGGTAGGGTTTGCCGAACATAGCGGCGGCGGCGCTGCTCATGCCATCAATCAACTCCCTGCGGTCGCCGCCGCGGGCGACGTCAGCGAGCATTTGTCCGACCTCACCGACCACGTGTATGGGGGTGTTGCCCAGCTGGGCAAGCCCCTGCTCGGCTACTTCGGCCGAGGTAAGCGCGGGAACCGCGGACATGTCGGCACCCGCCCGCTGCATGGAAGGTGTGTCTGTGGCGCCGATTACCAGCGACAGTACATCCACACCAAAGGGCTGCAACTCCGCCCACAGGGATTCCGCGAAGCCTGTGTCAAACGCTTTACTGGCAGCATAGGTGGCGATATAGGCGCTGCCACAAAAGCCAGACAGTGAACTCAGCAGAATAATGCCCCCGCGGCCGCGCTCACGCATTTTTCCGCCCAGGTGATGGCTGAGGATAGCCGGCCCGGCGCAGTTCAGGGCAATCATTTGTAGTGAGTGCTGCAGCGGAGCATCGTGAAACAGCTGCAGGCCGTGGGATGCGCCTGCGTTGTAGATCAACATGCCTATGTCCAGGTCGGCGGTGAGTTCCTGCAACCGCTCTGGCAGGTCGGCAGTAGACAAGTCCAGCGCGGCGATGCGCACGCTCACGTCGTACTCATTTTCCAGCAGGGTTTGTGCATCCTTCAGCGGTTGTTCCCGCCGCGCCAGTAACAACAGGTTGATACCCGCAGCGGCCAGTCGGCGGCCAAACTCCAGGCCTATGCCTTCGCTGCCACCGGCTATGAGGGCCCATGGCCCATACCGGTCTTTCATTGACGTTGCCACATCGATTCTCCTGCTTTGT
>Ga0070726_10003753_pt1 | contig 12588 bp, 8 predicted proteins | sample tdAd471_FD_67275 | JGI IMG/M metagenome (GOLD analysis project Ga0070726, IMG submission 67275) | Marine sediment microbial communities from the Atlantic coast under amendment with organic carbon and nitrate - tdAd47.1 | ecosystem: Environmental > Aquatic > Marine > Coastal > Sediment | place...
GATTTTCTGGCATGGGAAGGCTCCGCGAGAACGGGGCCCAAACCCAAGATCCACGCCCCGGCCGGTGATCAGGCACGAGCAAAGACAACGCCTTGATGCAACAGAGTGGCCGCGACCACGCCTGAGTTGGGAAAACGGAGGCACCCCCTCGCGCCATGTCGTTTGTGATGCGTTCGCGCGCGCTATGCCGCGGCGGAATTTCCGGTTCCCTCTTGCGTGACAATCTCCGTCAGGACCTGCCGCCATTCCGCCGCAAGCCCGTCTGTTGCTTTCCGAATCGTGTCCTTGTCCGCGCCTTCTTTGACGGCCGCCTCAAGGGCGACCAGTACCTTGCGCAACCTGGCAAACCCGAAGACCGCCGCGCTGCCGGCAAGTTTATGGGCCAGGGACGCGGCCTTCGCCGCAGACCAATCCGGATCGTCGGATCGGACATAGGCCATGGTGTCATCACCCTCTTGACGGAACATGGCCAGCAAGGACATGAGAGCCTCGTGTCCCAATTCGTCGGCCAGTCTTTGCAGTTGGCTGCGGTGGAATGTCTGCGCGCCGGTCTGGGCTGACTGCGCCTCAGGCGACGGTCCTGCGGTGGCACCGCCAATTCCGCGGAGGAGATCGCGCAAGGCTTGCCGATCAATTGGTTTCGACAAGGTGTCGACCATTCCGGCGGCACGAAACCGGGCGATCTCATCCGGCATGGCATGGGCCGTGACGGCAATGATTGGGGTATCCGCATTTGTTCCGCCGCCGGATCTGATCTCGGTGGTTGCTTCAAGCCCGTCCATGAGCGGCATGCTGATATCCGTGAGAATCAGGTCGAAGGCAGTATTATGTGCGGCGATCACCCCTTCCCGGCCATTCGCGGCGTCGGTTACATGGTGACCATCCGCGCGCAACATCTCACGCAGGATGTTGCGGTTCACTTCGTTGTCCTCGATGATCAAAACTTTCAGGGCCCGGGTTAGGTTGACGGTTTCAGAAGGGGACATGCCCGCCGCGGAAGGCATCTGATCCGGTAAGACGTCAACCGGCAGCTTGATCCAGAATGTGCTTCCTTTCCCGGGCGTGCTGTCGACCCCCATGGTTCCGCCAAGCGCGGTGACGATTCGCCTTGCGATCCCAAGTCCCAATCCGGTGCCGCTCGATTTTCGGCCATAACTGGTATCGCCGGTTTCAAAATCCTGGAACACGCGCTCCAACTGTTGCGGCGCGATTCCGATCCCGCTGTCGATGACCCATAGCGTCAGGTCGGCCTGATCCGGCGCCGAAAAACGGGCTTCCGCCTTCAGTCGGATCTGCCCATTTTCGGTAAATTTGACGGCGTTCCCGACGATATTGATCAAGACCTGCGACAGCCGTCCAGGATCAGTGGATACCATTCCGGGCAGAGGCGACTGCCACTCCCAGTTGATGATGTTTCCTGACGCTGCCGCAAGATCGCGCTGGTTGTCCACGACGCCTTGAAGCAATGCGCCAAGATCGACTGGCTGTCGCTCTACAGTCAGTTTTCCGGCTTCATATTTGGTGATATCGAGCACGTTGTTGATATGGTGCAGTAATAGTGCGCCGGAGTTTTCCAACGTCTCGACATAGTCTTTTTGCTTCGCGGTCAGGCGCGTGTCCCGGATCAGCGACAGCGTTCCGAGCAGGCCGTTCAGGGGCGTCCGGATTTCATGGCTCATGACGGCGATGAACTCGGATTTCGCTTTTTCGCCGGCCACCGCCTGGTCGCGAGCGACGATCAAGTCCTGCTCCGCGGCGAGCCGCGTGGAAATATCACGCAGGAAGGAGACAAAGATCTTGCCATGTGGGCCATCTGCCGATTGCACAGACAGCTCGGCCGGGAAGGTGGAGCCGTCGCATCGCGTGGCCTCAAACTGCTTCCGGTCGGCACGGGTTTCCGGGCCCATCGGAGCGGCGGCGCCACTGCCACAAAATCGTTCGGGGATGAATCGGTCTGCCATTTCGCAGCCAATGACGGAGCCTTGCGGTTGGCGGAACATCTTTTCGGCCGCGCTGTTGAATTCGAGAATGTGGTTGTCGCGGTCCGCCACGATTATGGCGTCCAGCGATGTTTCGATGACCGTGCCGAGGCGCGTGGAAGCATGATGCAGCGCATCCGCCCTGGTCTCACTCAGCCGGAACTGGCGCCACAGGAATATCAGCGACAAAAGCAGGCTGACCAGTAGCAGGCCGGTGACAATTGCAAGGTCGAAAAGCGTCGATGATACACTTTCACGCTGCTGTTTTGCCGCCGCGTTGAAATGCATGAGACCGGACATCGCAAGGGTGCGTGTTGCGGGCGCTGTCGAAACGATCATTGCGTCGAGATCGCCCAGTCGCTCCTGAAGGACCGGGTTCGCGGCATCAATGATCGGGACAGCTGCCGACAAAAATGCGTCCAGGTCGGACACCGCCGTCGCGTATTTTGGAATGTTTCGCAAGGGCGCATAGATCGCCCCATCGGTTATCGTCTTGACGCGGCTGTAAAAGATGTCGAACTCACGCCGAAGCCCCGTCATATCATCGGCGGCGCCGCTTTGCGCAAAGGTTGTTGCCAGGCGCATTTTCGCCAATTCCACTTCGACCTGCGACAGCGTGAATTGGACATTGTCAGAGGCCGCAGTTTCCAGAAGAACCAGCTTTCGGACGACCTCGGATGCCAGGAAGAAAAAGGTGATCACGGTCGCCAGGGCAACACCGGCCGCCGCAGTCTTCAAGCCAATTCGGGAATGCTTTCCTGGCATCATCAGACGGTTTTCGATCAAGTTTCGTGGCGGTCCGCCCTATCGCAGGATTGCGAGCCGGTCCAACTGCCAGATGCTGCGTGCATAGACCTGTTCGGACTGATATTCGCGATTCTGGTCAAAAGGGTAAACGATCCAAAGCGGGCCCTTGTCGCGCGCTGACATCGGTCGACCATTCCGAAGAAATGCCACGATCGGACCCCCGTCAACGGCATCAGTCGCCGGGATCTCGACAGTATAGTCATTGATGGCGCTGGCTTCGAACATCCGGGCATCGGCCCCGAGGACGGACAGCAATTCATGCAGGGATACGCCCGTAAACTCCTGCGGTCCTTCCGTCCAGATTGTTTGAGTCGTGAACGTCACCGTGTTCATGGATTGCAGCATCGTCAGATCGAAGACAGCTTTATTTTCATGGTTCGTGGTCAAAATTTCGCCCGAGACAGTCAGAACAATGTCACCATTCGGCCGTTCCAGACCGCTGGCTGTTCCCAAACTGCCGGTCAGGCACAAAAGGGCCGCCAAGAGGATTGATCTGCCTGGCGAGATTCGGTTTGAGGACATGACCCCCTCCATCCGGAAATTGATTGCATGATGCGCGACCCGAATTGCCCGGCCGTCTACATGGCACCCTAGGCCGGAAATCCTTACGGGCCCTTAAGACCGAAATAGTCGCCGGAATGCTTTTGTGACCAGCGAATGGATCACCTCGGTTCACCGTTACTTAAGAAGTTCCACGCTAAGGATGCAGTCATGTGCGGGATCAGTCTCGTTGAATTGGCCCGGAAACCAAGAAAGAGGCAATGAAATGAAATTCAGTATCGAAGATCGAACAAACCTTTTCGATCTGGATGGCGCGGAGCGCGAGGCGCTGATCGCTGTCGGAAAAGTGGTCACGGAAAATTTGGATGGCATTCTGTCCCGATTTTACGACTTCGCTCTGGGCGATTCCAGAACGTCGGGCTTCTTTTCGGATCCGTCTTTGGTGACCCGTGCCCGCAACGCTCAGAAATCCCACTGGGCAAAGCTTGTGAGTGCCGATTTCGGTTCGGCCTATCAGGACTCGGCGGATCGGATCGGCCGTGTCCATTTCAGGATTCAGCTGCCCTTTACCTACTACCTTTCTGCGTATTCCCGGGCCACGTCGGATATTCAGGATGTGGTGATCAAGGCTTGGAATGAGAAGGAATTCGCAAATTCTGCGCCCTCGCTTTCGGCCATGTTGGGGGCCTTGAACCGGGCCTTTGCGATGGATACGGAAATGGTGATCGAGGCGTATTTTGCCGCGCAAAACGAAGAACAAAGCAAGGCTTTCGATTTCCTCTCAAATGGCATCAAGAGCATGTCGGATCGAGATCTGACAGCACGCATTCCGGATCCAAGCCAGAGCGATTTTCCCGCGCGCTACAATTCTTTGCGCGAAGATTTCAATTTCCTGGCAGAAAGCCTGTCAGGGGTCCTGACCGATGTTGCACAATCGGTGGAGGTTATTGATAGCTCAGTCACCGAAATCGCCAGCGGAACCGATGACTTGTCGAGCCGCACGCAGTCGCAAGCTGCTGCCCTGGAAGAAAGCTCTGCGGCCCTTCAGGAGATGAGTGCGAACCTCGCCAATTCTGCGGAGCGCACCAGGGAAACCGATAAGGTGGCCAATGACGCAAAAGTCTCGGCGGAGCGTGGCGGTCAGGTGGCCTCCTCGGCGGTTGCGGCCATGACCCAGATCGAACAATCGTCAAATGAGATTTCCGGACGAATCATGGTGATCGACGATATCGCGTTCCAGACCAATCTTCTGGCCCTGAACGCGGGCGTCGAAGCGGCCCGCGCAGGGGACGCCGGACGTGGCTTTGCTGTTGTCGCTCAGGAAGTCCGGGCGCTGGCGCAGCGGGCAGCCGATGCCGCCAAGGACATCAAGAAACTGATCGTTGAAAGTGATGCACATGTGAAATCTGGTGTTCAACAGGTTGGACAGGCGGGCGAAGCGCTGTCTGAAATTGTCGGTGGCGTCGAAAACATTACCAGCCTTGTCGCTGAGCTTGCAGCGGCCTCGGCAGAGCAATCGACCGGCCTGAAAGAGATCGACGGCGCGATTACGCATCTCGATTCCAACACGCAACAAAACGCCGCTATGGCGGAACAGACGACCGCGGCCACTCAAGGGCTTCAGTCGCGCTCCCAGCAGTTGAGCCAGTTGATCCAGTCCTTCACATTAGACCGGCAGAATGGGCGCGGCGGTCGGGACGTCAACCTGACTGTGGTCGAGGGGCGCTATGGCGCGCATGAGACCGGCAGCGCACAACGCGCGTTTCTCGCCGGAGAATGAGTGGAAACCCCGGTTTCGAGCGCAAGCGCGGCCGGGATGCAAATAGGAAGCGCGTGGCTTCGCCGGCCGCGCGCTTCCCGTTCCCTTTGAAGCGTTCCGCACTCCGCAATCTGGCGCAGTTTGCAAACGGCAGGCGATCGGCATCAGAGGTCACGGCATCGCTGGATACATCTGACATTGACCGGACAAAGGAAATCTCAGAGGTCAGGCGGGGTAGAGGGCAAAGCTTTTGGCGAACCACAATTGGGGGATCAGACGCTGGGTGTTGTTTCAGTCAGGTCGATGCCTGCTGCTTTGCGGGCCAGCGCCAGAAAATGCTCGATCTCCGTCGGGCTAAGGTCGGAAAGAATCTCGGATTGAAGAGACGCGACCCGAGGCAGGATCATGTCATACGCCTTTGATCCCGCGGACGTCATCCTCAGTTCCCGCGCGCGGCGGTCACGCGACGATATTGTGCGGTCAACATAGCCTTTGTGAACCAACCGGTCGATCACGCCACCAATTGTTGCGCGGTCATAGGCGATCATTGCGGCGACGCTTGCCTGATCCACGCCAGGGTTGGACGTGATCGCATCCATGGCGGCGAACTGAACCGGCGTGAGGTCAAGACCGGCGGCCTGCATATGGCTGGTGAAGACCTGCGTCGATATCTGGTTTAGCCGACGAATCACGTGTCCCGCCATTTTTCGCGCGTGCATCTTCCGCCTCCTGGGCCAGTTGAGCCTCTCGAAATCTCTATAATTACAATAGGTTTTGAAAAATAGTTTGTATACATATTTTTTTGTGGAGGTCATTAGTAAGACGTGTTACTAATCCGGCAGGTTCTCCAGAACCACCAGTTCAGCGCCGAAAAGGAACCCATTATGCAATATTACGTTGACGGATTTCGTGGGGGCGACCCTGACCTCAAAATCGCGGCCCCTAATCGTCGTGAGCGAAACCCGCACCTGCCATTGCCGAAAGAGGTGGATGTGCTGATAGCCGGGACCGGGCCGGCGGGCTTGTGTCTTGCGGCTCAACTGGCGCAATTCCCGGAAATCGACACGATGATCGTCGAAAGCAGCCCGCGCAATATTTCCAAGGGCAAGGCAGATGGCATCAACACCCGGACGATGGAAATGTTCCAGGCCTTCGGATTTGCCGACAAGGTCAAGCGCGAAAGCTATTGGGTCAATCAGTCGACCTTTTGGATGCCAGATCCCGAAAACCCCAAACATATCAAGAGGATTGGTCGGGTACAGGACGTCGCCGATGACAGTTCTGAAATGCCGCATATCTTGATCAACCAGGCGCGGTTGCACCAGATGTTCCTGGATGTCATGCGCCAGTCGCCCTCGCGGTTGGAGCCTGATTACAACTGGTCGGTGCGGGATCTGGAAGTCGACCCGACGACAGATGACCACCCGGTCACCGTGACGTTGGAAGACACCGGCGTAAACTGGGGCGAAACGGTGAAAGTCCGGGCCAATTACGTGGTTGGGTGCGACGGGGCTCGGTCAAATGTCCGCAAGGCCATCGGCGGTGAGCTGCACGGCGATGCCGCTCACCAGGCCTGGGGGGTGATGGACATCCTTGCGAACACCGATTTCCCCGATGTACGGCAGAAATGCCTGATCGCGTCCGCGACGGAAGGGAACATGCTGATCCTGCCGCGCGAGGGCGGCTATTTGTTTCGGATCTATGTTGAACTGGACAAGTTGAGCGAAGATGAACGGGTCGCGAGCCGGAACCTCACGCAAGATGACATGATCGCGGCGACAAACCGGATCATGGCACCCTATTCGCTCGATGTAAAAGATGTCGTCTGGTGGTCCATCTACGAGATCGGTCACCGGCTGTCGGACCGGTTCGACGATGTGCCGGAGGGTGAGGCCGCCAAGCGCATGCCGCGTGTCTTTACCGCCGGCGATGCCTGTCACACCCACAGCCCAAAAGCCGGGCAGGGGATGAATGTTTCAATGCAGGATACGTTCAACCTGGGCTGGAAACTGGCCCATGTGTTGCAGGGCCGCGCAGATGCCGGTCTTTTGCACAGCTATTCCGCTGAACGTTGGACTGAGGCCAAGCGCCTGATTGATACCGATCACGCATGGTCCCGGATCATGTCGGCCCCGGTCGGAGAGTCCGAATTGGACGGCGATGAGATGCCGCGTATCCAAAAACACTTCATTGCCAATCTGGAATTCACAGGCGGTCTGGCCGTGAAATACGACCAATCCGCCCTGGTATCTGCTCCGACCCACCAAGCGCTCGCCACAGGTGAAGAGATCGGCCGCCGGTTCCATTCAGCCCCTGTGGTGCGTGTCGCGGATGCCAAACAGATGCAGCTTGGCCACGCAGCGGAGGCCGATGGCCGCTGGAGGATCTATGCATTTGGCGGCAAAGAGGACAGTTCCGCGCCGGGTTCGGCACTTCATAAACTTGCCGATTGGCTTGAGACGGACCCCAATTCTCCGGTGGTCAGGCACACGGCCAAGGGTGAAGACGTCGATAGCGTGATAGATTTCCGGGCCGTGTTTCAGCAGGTTTTCGATGCGCTTGCCTATGAGGATATGCCCGCGCTTCTGAAGCCTGAGACCGGTGTTCTTGGCCTGCAAGACCACGAGAAAGCGTTTTGTGTCGATCACAAGGGCGCCGGGGACATTTTCGATATGCGCGGGATAGATCGGAACCAGGGCTGCATGATCGTCGTGCGCCCGGACCAATATATTTCGACCGTGTTGCCGTTGGACGGTTTCCAGGAATTGTCGGATTTCTTTATGGGTATTCTGCGCGTCCGTGACTGAAACCATCCGGCCGGTCCGGTCGAGGGGCATTGGTGTGTCTGGTGCCCTTCTTGGGGATCCTTGCCTGAACACCTGAATCTGCGGCTTTGCGTTCAGCGATAACCTGAGCGGGTTGGGGGAAGTTGGGTTCTGATCCCCGACCCCATCCAAAGCATTTTCGGAAACTGATCCAAACATGACGACCAACCGTAGAATTGGTATGCAAAACAGTTTGGGACATATCAAAAATGCGCTTTCTCGCTTTGATGCTTTCGGTGATGGTTGGATCTTCTGCCATGGCTAACGAAGAGCCAAAATACCGCCTGGTTGCCAAGAACGCGGCCTATGAGATCAGACAATATGACGACCGCGCAATCGTCCGTACTCAGACAGGTGATGCAGATAGCGGCTTTGGAAAGCTGTTCAGGTATATCTCCGGCGCGAATACCAGCCAGTCCAAAATTGCCATGACCGTCCCTGTGACCCAGTCAGAAAAAATTGCAATGACCGCGCCGGTTACAGAACAGGTTTCTGATGGAAAAACCTACATGAGCTTCTATCTGCCTGCGAAGTATACCCTCGCCACGGCACCGCTGCCGACTGATCCATCTGTGGAATTGGCGACCGACAAAGGGGGGAAGTTTGCCGTGTTGCAGTTTTCGGGCCGGTCTTCAAATGCGGCCTTCCAAAAGAAATCAAAAGACCTGAGAGCCGCTTTGATCGACGACGGCATGTCCTTTTTTGACGTCCCGATCAGAGCAACTTTCAATGCGCCCTTCACGCCTGGGTTCATGCGTCGCAACGAGATCATGTTTCGGCTCAAGTAGGATTGCCACCGGCTTTTTCAGATCATCCTGCTGAAGGGAGTAGGGTGTGATCCTCTTCACTGGCTTGCCGTAACCCCGCCAGCATCCTGGCGATGCCAAATTTCGGCAAGAGGTGATTCAGAGGTGATTTTACGCCTGGCGATATTCCACCAACACTCTGTAATATTTGACTTTTGGCGACCCCTGAAGGACTCGAACCCTCAACCTGCTGATTAGAAGTCAGCTGCTCTATCCAGTTGAGCTAAGGGGCCGCTCAACACCCGTTGGGTGGTCAGTGGGTCCAGACGGTTTTCCGATTGGTGGCGAAATTGTCGCCATAACCGCCCGGACGGATGTTCGGCTTGCGCTTTTGCGGGGTCGTGATCTCAGCGTCGATTCCGTGGGATGCAGCGTATTTCCGGGCCGCTTCCAGACTGTCGAATGTCAGGCGCACCTGGCTGTTCATATCGTCGGAACCGGTCCAGCCCATCAGCGGGTCCACCGCGCGGGCCGAAGCCGGTGCATATTCCAGAACCCAGGTTTTGGTCTTTGCCTGGCCGGATTGCATCGCGTTGCGGGCCGGTTGATAAATTCTCGCGCGCAAGGGGGTAACTCCGTCAGTTTCGTCGGTTTCTATATCCGGGATGGCCTGCATCTTGGCAAGGGTGAATCCGCATTTTGCCCTTATGCGGGGGCACTGTGGGGCGTCAGAAGGGGCCGCAAAAGGGCCATTGGGTGAGACCGAAGGGTCAGGCGCATGGTGACGTAATCCTCGACGACATGCTCGCCTTCCGACATCTCGGGCAGGGTAATATGCGGTTCATAAATGCCTTCACCTTCCAGATTCTGCGCAAAAAGCGGCAGCGGCTGGTCGCTGGTGATGGCGCGGGCTTGCCACTGGGCCTCGCGCCGGTTGAGGCCGAGATCGGCAAAGGCGTCGGCCTCGGCCAGACGGTACAGCAGACGCGGAGCAGTGCCGGCGCGACGCCAGACATCCTCGACCGAGCGATAGCCATTGCCCCGCGCAGCGCTGATCCAGATCGCGTCCTCTTCACGCATCGCCTTGATCTGGCGAAACCCCAGCCGAAGCGCGAGGTCGCCTTTGGCGTCACGTTCCATCACATTGTCCCAAAAGGAATTGTTGATACAGGCCGGCAGGATCTTGACCCGATGTTCGCGGGCATCGCGTACGATTTGGGCCGGGGCGTAAAACCCCATCGGCTGGGAATTCAGCAATGCGCAGGCGAAAATGCCCGGATGGTATTTCTTGATCCAGGCGCTGGCATAGACCAACAGCGCGAAACTGGCGGCGTGGCTTTCGGGAAACCCGTAGGAGCCGAAACCCTCGATCTGGGAAAAGCAGCGGGCGGCGAAATCTTCGTCATAACCGTTGTTTTTCATGCCGCGCAGGAAACGGTCATGAAACTCGCTGACGCTGCCGTGTTTCTTGAACGTTGCAAGCGAGCGGCGCAGGCGATCGGCCTCTTCCGGACTGAACCCCGCGCCGATAATCGCGATCTGCATCGCCTGTTCCTGGAACAGCGGCACCCCCAATGTCTTGCCAAGGACCGCGCCCAGCTCGTCCGAGGGAAAGGCGACCTTTTCCGCGCCGTTTCGCCGCCGGATATAGGGATGCACCATGTCGCCCTGAATCGGGCCGGGTCGGATGATGGCGACCTCGATCACCAGGTCATAGAAATTCCGCGGCCGCATCCGCGGCAGGAAATTCATCTGGGCGCGGCTTTCCACCTGAAAGACCCCGACGCTGTCGGCGACACAGAGCATGTCATAGACCGCCGGGTCCTCGGGCGGCAGGGTGGCCAGGGAATAGTCCACCCCGTGATGCTGCTGGATCAGCCCAAACGCCTTGCGGATACAGGTGAGCATGCCAAGCGACAGCACATCGACTTTCAGGATGCCCAGCGCGTCAATATCGTCTTTGTCCCAGCAGATGACAGTGCGGTCTTCCATGGTGGCGTTTTCGATCGGAACCAGTTCATCCAGCCGCCCCTCGGTCATGATGAAGCCGCCCACATGTTGGGACAGGTGCCGGGGAAAGCCGCGGATCTGGCGGCACAGATCCAGCGTTTGCAGCAGCCGTTTGTCGGTCGGGTCGAGGCCGATCTCGCGCAATTGCTGGTCCGGCAGGCCGGCCCCGCTGCCCCAGCCCCACAGCTGCGAGGACATGGCCGAGATCGTGTCCTGGCTTAACCCCATCGCCGCGCCCACCTCGCGGATGGCGCGTTTGCCGCGATAATGGACGACCGTGGCGCAAAGACCGGCGCGGTGGCGGCCGTATTTCTCATAGATATGCTGGATCACCTCTTCGCGGCGCTCATGTTCGAAATCGACGTCGATATCGGGGGGCTCGTCACGGGCCTCGGAGACGAAACGCTCGAACACCATGGTGCCGATCTCCGGCGAGACGGAGGTGACGCCAAGGGCATAACAGACGACCGAATTTGCAGCGGACCCCCGCCCCTGACACAGGATCCCGCGGGAGCGTGCGAATTGCACCACGTCATGGACGGTCAGGAAATACGGTTCATAGCGCAGCTTGGCGATCAGGGTCAGCTCGTGGGTCAGCATGTTGCGGACCTTCTTTGTCGCGCCGCCGGGATAGCGCCAGCGCAGACCGTCGCGGGCAAGCCGGCCCAGGCGTTCGGCCGGGGTTTCGCCGGGAGCGATTTCGGACGGGTATTCATAGCGCAGCTCATCGAGCGAGAAATTGCAGCGCGCGGCGATCCGGCCGGTTTCCGACACCGCCGCTTCGAAGCCTTTGAACAGGCGCAGCATTTCGGCCTCGCTCCGCAGGCGGTGTTCGCCATTGGCCAGGGCGGCGCGGCCGAGCTGGTCCACCCGGCGGCTGAGGCGGATGGCGGTCAGGACATCGGTCAGTTGGCGCCGGTCAGCGTGATGCATCAGCGGGGCGGCGGTCGCCACTGTCGGAATGCCATGCTTCTGGGCCAGCCCGGTCAGGCGGCGGAACCGGTCGGGGTCCTGCCCATCATAGCCCGGCATCAGCAAAAGGGCGCATTGACCGGGAAAGGCCTTAACCAGCCGGGAAAGTGTGGCGCGCCAATTGTCAGCGACTGGCGACAGATCGGCGGCGCCTGTCGTGCCATCGGACTTGTGACGGAGGGGTTCCACCAGAAGCTCCAGCCCCTCGCCATATTCCAGAAGGTCCGCCAGCCGCAGCAGGCAGGTGCCTTTTTCCACCCGCTGGCGCCCGACGGACAGCATCCGGCACAGTCGCCCCCAGGCGGGTCGGTCGCGGGGCAGGGCGATGGCGGCAAAACCATCCTCCAGCACCAGCCGTGCCGCGGGCAAAAGACGCGGCACGGACAGGATATCTGCCGAAGGCGGGTGGGGCATGTCTGGCGGGCGGGCCGGGCCAATCTCACCATCCGCGAGGGCCGCCATCCGTAACCGGACATCCCGCGCCACCTCGCGCAGTTCGACATGGGCGCGGACAATCCCGGCAACCGAGTTCCGGTCGGCAATGGCAAAGCTCTCCATCCCCAAAAACGCGGCGGTCTGGGCCAGTTCTTCGGGTTGGGACCCTCCGGTCAGGAAGGTGAAATTCGAGGTGATGTTGAGTTCCACAAACGACATGGCGGCAGTATATTCACGTTTTGTTCTCATGTGGAGTCTTTCAGATGCCAGCGGCAAACGGCCGCGCAGAACGGAATTGCTGGCGAAATGGGAAAAGGCGTCGTAGGCTGTCGCCACAAGAAAGAAAACCTGGGGGTGACATCATGAAAAAACTGCTTGTACCGACACTTGCTCTGGCCCTGGCCGCCAGCAGCGTCACGGCTGCCGACACGGCGACGGCAAACAAACAGCCGCTTGTGACGAAATCGAGCACCTTGGTCGGCGCGGACCCGATCACGACGCTGATCGTTCTGATCTTTGTGTTGCTGACGGCGTTCCCGGCCCCGGTTTTGGGA
>Ga0070726_10003755_pt1 | contig 12578 bp, 10 predicted proteins | sample tdAd471_FD_67275 | JGI IMG/M metagenome (GOLD analysis project Ga0070726, IMG submission 67275) | Marine sediment microbial communities from the Atlantic coast under amendment with organic carbon and nitrate - tdAd47.1 | ecosystem: Environmental > Aquatic > Marine > Coastal > Sediment | place...
AAGCGTCCGCCACGTTTCACTGGAACATAAGGTGCACTGTCCGATCTGGGTGTGCTTCTCTCACCGAACACTGCTCCTCACACAGCCGTCCTCGGTTACTATCGCTGCATGATTTCCGGACCTCGCCTCGATAGGAGCCACCTCTTCGCTGCACCGTAGAGAGCGTTCCCGCGCCCCGATCGACCTCATGCAATAGGAGAAGAGATGACAGACCTACAAACACGATTCCACGACATCATCGCCCCCGTAATCGCCTTCGACAACGAAGTCGAAATCGTCGACGGCAAAGGGAGCTGGGTAACGGGCAAAGACGGGAAGCAGTACCTCGACTTTGCATGCGGCATTGCCGTCACCAACCTTGGTCACCGACCCGACGCAGTGGTCGCTGCAGCCCAGTCGCAACTCAACAAGCTCTGGCACGCGGGTGGCGCCTTTCTGTATGAGCCACTTGTGACCGCCGCTGAAAAGATCGTTGAGATCGCTCCGGAGGGGATCGAGAAGGCCTTCTTCATGAACTCCGGCGCCGAGGCCGTTGAGGCTTCGGTCAAACTTGCTCGCAAGGTCACAGGCCGCCAAGGCATCATCACGTTCCGCGGTGGGTTCCACGGTCGTACGATGGGATCCGTCACCTACACGACGTCAAAGTCGAAGTACCGACAGGGATACCACCCGTTGCTTCCTTCCACGTTCGTCGTTCCTTTTCCTCATCCATTCGGATGGGGGATGGATCAGGAGGAAGCAAACGCCTATGCCCTCCGTGAGCTCGACTTCAAATTCCGGTACGAGGTCACGCCTGGTGAGGTCGCTGCATTCCTCGTCGAACCGATGCAAGGTGAGGGCGGCTATTACCCAGCGAGCAAACCGTTTCTCGATGCGCTCAGAGGCATCGCTGATGAACACGGAATCCTGCTCATCATGGACGAGGTCCAGACCGGATTCGGCCGGACCGGTGACTGGTTCACATCGCAGGTCTACGACGTCCGGCCCGACGTACTTGTCATGGGCAAGGCGATCGCAAACGGTCTCCCGCTTTCGGGAGTCGCAGCATCGACAGAGCTGATGGACCAGTGGCGACCAGGTAGCCACGGAACGACCTTCGGAGGGAACCCAGTCGCGTGCGCCGCATCTGCGGCAACCGTCGATGGTCTTCGGGATGTCATTCCCACGGTCGGAGATTCATCGCGGCATGCCTTCGCAAGGTGGAACGATTTGAAGTCACAGCACGCGTCGATCGGTGACGTGCGCGGACTCGGACTGATGATCGGCATCGATCTCGTCAACTCGGACGGATCGCCAGATGCGGACGCGTTCGGATCGATTGCTTCCTATGCGAAAGAAGCAGGGATGTTCATCTTGAACTGTGGACCCGATGGCAACATCATCCGCTTCATCCCGCCGCTCAACGTTTCTCGCGACGACCTCAATCGGGGAATCGACATTCTGGCCGACGCCATCACGGCGTATGAGACGACCAGTTAGCCAAACAGGTTATGACGAAGGAAAGGGAGCGGGACGTGTGTCCCGCTCCCTTTCCAATGGTCTCTGCGTGACCTATTCCTCGGTCGAGAGGACGCCTCTAAGGCGGGGGTAACGCACCGGACGGTGGGTGTGGCAGAACTCAGCACGGTTGTACTTTGACAAGAGGGTGCTGCACTCGTTCACGGCACAGGTCCGGTCCTCGTCGTATGTCTTCGGACGACGGGATCGACCCTTTGGTCGCGATGCTTTCAGAATGTCTGACATGTGGGCTTGATGCCTTTCTATCTCGGTTGCTGTGGCAACGAAGCGCGGTCTTAGACACGCGGCAGCGCTGCCGGTAAATCTCGGTGATTCAGATTGTATGGCACGAATCCCGAACCTGCAACCCCGTATTAGGGATCTTTTCTCGAAGTCTGCTGCTGATGACCCGGTCGGTCACCAGGAAGGACCGCTACGGCGACGGCCACAGCGATGGCAAGGATCGCAAGCCAATCGCCGAACTTGACCCAAATCGTTTGCGCTCCGACCCGAAACTGGACTGAGCCATAGTGCACAACTCGATCCAGTAGCTCGGTGCGAGGTCCCACTCCGCCATCGCCAGTTATGAAGGTCGACTTGCCCGTGATCGCGCCGAGGGCCGTGTCGAGACCAATCGCCGCAGCATTCACCCTTGCAAGTGCAATCAGTTGGTCTGATGCTGGCGATATCCCAAAGCTCGATTCGTTCGTGGCGATCACCATGGTCTCAGCACCAGCTCTGGCAATCGACCGCATCGAACGGGCAAAGGCACCCTCGAAGGAGATAACGGAGCCCAGAATCCCTTGATCGGTAGGAAATACAACCGGCTCGGTGCCAGAAATCATGTCGCGAGGAACCTGATCGAGTTGTGGCACGAAGCCGAGCACACCGCGGAGAGGTACATACTCACCGAAGGGAACGGGATGCCGCTTCCAGTACTCGCCGACCTTCACACCCTCTGGCGAGTAGACGATGTTGAAGTTGACGAACTCCGTTTCGCTCACGACTCTGGTTCCAGAGATCAGCATGTAGGCATCGAGCCTGCGCGCCTGCTCAACAATCTCGGTGCGCACCGTCTCGTTGGTGTCTGGTTCGTACGGCGTCCCGGTGCTGTTCTCCGGCCAGACCACAAGCTCCACCGTGTCCACAGGGATGGTCTTCGTAAGTTCGAGGTGCGACTCATAGATCCTTCGGTTCTCGTTCTGGCAATGGGTCTGAGGACACGGACTCGAACCCTGGACGATTGCGGTTCGCCACACTTGGGCTGACGGTGATGGGGCAAACAGCCCGCCAGCAATAATGAGCAGCACAACGACCACCGACGAATCAACAGCCATACGCCATTCGTCCTTCTGCTCGATAACCAACGCGATGCCAGCGGCAACCGCAACGACGAGAACGGTCCAGCCCGACGGACCAATCCACTGGACCGATCCTGCAGCACCAGGGAGACCGGCAGCCGGATAGCCGATATCTCCCCAAGGGAACCCACCGAAGGGGAACCTTCCTCGGATGAACTCCATCGCGGCCCACCCGCCGATAGCGACAAACCACCATCGCCACGGCGTCCAGAGTCGGAACACCCAAAGCACGAAGCCATACCCCGCTGTGAATGTGCCCATGACCACGAGCACCGGAACCCAGGCAACAAACCCAATACCGATGAGCCACGTAAGGAGAAGGCCAAAGAACACAGCGCCCCACCCAAAGCTCAGCATCACCGCGACCGATGCCTTCTCAACGCCCCGAATCGCGAGGAAGAAGGGAATGGGAGCAACGAACGCCAACGGACCGAATCCGATTGGCGGGAATGCTGCCCACATCAAGAGGGAGCTCGCAGCTACGAGGACAATGGGCACCATGGCTCGGCAGGATAGGGTTGCAAACATTTCCCTTCGGTGCCTCGGTGGATGAATCGCGCACCGCACCGCCGATACCATCGCCCAATGGATGATCTCGCTGTTGCGATAGAGGCAGCACAAGCAGGGGCTGCAGTCGTCGCTGCGAACTTCGGCGATCGACAACGACCGCACTACAAGGGCCGCTTTGATCCGGTTACCGCAACCGACAAGGCAGCTGAGGCCGCAATCCTCGAGGTGCTAACTGAGTACCGACCAGACGACCATGTGCTGGCCGAAGAGGGAGGCGGATCCATCTTGGCTGGCCGCCAATGGATTGTGGATCCACTCGACGGAACGGTGAACTTCGTCCACTCGATTCCACAGATCTCGGTTTCCGTTGCCCTGTACGACGGTGCGGTTGGTCAGGTAGGAGTCGTCTACGACCCACTGCGCGACGAGTTGTTCACCGCCGCCAACGGCGGCGGTGCGTTCCTAAACGGATCTGTCATGCGCTCCTCACCGACAGCCGATCTGTCGACAGCGGTCGTTGCAACAGGGTTCCCGTACGACCACGACGTTCACGCTGACGCTCTTTCGGTCGTTGTGCGAGAGATGCTGAGACATGTGAACGGGCTGAGACGGTTCGGCTCGGCAGCCCTCGACCTTGCATGGGTCGCAGCCGGCCGGTTCGATGCGTACTGGGAGCTGGGAATCGCTCCCTGGGACGGTGCCGCAGGGATGCTGCTGGTTCGCGAAGCTGGGGGGCGCGTTACCGACCCATTCGGCGCAGCATCCACGCCGGCAAACGGTCTGGTTGTCGCGACCAATGGTCTACTTCACGAGCAGATTCGACCGATCATTGAGCAGTTCTGCCCGATGCACTTGAGGCCGTCTTGAGAACGATTGTCACCGCTGACTCGGTCAACACCGGCGAGATGGACCTCGGTCACGCATTGGCGATCGACGATGGTGTTGTTGTCGGGATCGGAGCCAAGCGCGATCTGTATCAGCCAGGCGACCACGTCATCGACTTCGACGGCGGCCACATTGTTCCTGGCTTCAGGGACACGCACATCCACGCCATTCCGTATGCCGCACTCCTCTCGGGGTGCTCGCTGAAGTCAGCCGTGTCGATGGACGACATGCTCGATCGCCTTGGGCGATACGCAAGATCGCTTCCGGCAGGAGCACCAGTCGTTGCATCGAGACTCGATGATGAATCGCTGAGAGAGCGGCGGCTTCCAACCAGAGACGACCTCGACAGAGCGGAGGCCGATAGACCGGTTGTGATCTACCGATACTGCGGCCACGTAGCGGTCGCCAACTCAGTGGCACTCAAGATGTCTGGCATCGATGCAAACATCAATGATCCGGAAGGCGGGGTCATTGATCGAGATTCGACAGGCACACCGACGGGCGTACTTCGCGAGACGGCCACAGGCCTCATCGCAGGGGCTCTGGCACGCGGCGCCCCGCTCCCGGCTGGGCGTCTCATCGACGGTCTAACGCGTCTTGGAGGCCTCGGGATTACATCAATCGGGGCCATGGTCGGCTACGGAGAGAGCCCATACGAGAAGCTCGAAGCCGAATCCGAGTTGTTCCGACAGGTCGCTGACGATCTCCCCATCAAGGTACATGCCCTCTCGATTGCGTCAACGCCGGCAGATCTCGTTGCCTCAGCCATGGTGCTCGATGCTGGGTCGTCACGGCTTCGTTGGCTCGGCGTCAAGCGCTTCTCGGACGGCAGCCTCGGCGGTCATACAGCCGCTATGTGCTCTCCGTTCTCAGACGTCGACACGGTTGGTACCTACCGTCTGACGCCGGCCGACGTCGATGTCGCAAAGACCGCTTTGGACCTCGGAGGCATGGTCGCGATACACGCGATTGGTGACCGGGCAGTCTCAGGAGTGCTCGATGTGTTCGACGAGCTGCTCGCCAACGGTGCTGAATCGGACGATCTGAGAATGGAGCATGTCTCTGTGGCGAGCCCTGAGTTGATCTCCCGTTTCGCAAGGACGGGTGCAACCGCCGTCGTGCAGCCTGCCTTCCTCGCATCGGAAGAGGGTTGGATCGCGAAACGACTTGGACCAGAGCGCGCATCGTGGGCTTACCCATTCCGTTCGATGTGGAACGCTGGCATCACCCTCGCGGGCTCGTCTGACAGCGTCGTCGAGCCACCGCATCCGTTGTGGGGCATGGCTGCGGCGATGGACCGTCACGGAATCAACCCCGGTGAAGCGCTCACAGGGCAACAAGCCCTCGGATTGTTCACCACAGGAGCCGTTCGCGCTATCAGAGAACCCGAACCGTTCTGGATGTTGAGCCCGGCAGACTTCGTCGTTCTCGACGTCGATGTCACCAAGGCAACGGCACCCACAGTCCACGACGCAACCGTGCTTGAGACGTTTATCGACGGCGAACGGCTCGAGATTGACCGAACGCTTCCGACGTGGGTCGATTAGGCGGAGCGCAGCGACGGCCAGCACTGCTGGCAATAGGAACCCCACTCGCCGTGACGAGAGTCGTGGTGAAGTTCTGCATCACAGCCCGCACAACGCGCAGACACAAACGTATCGGCAAGGTGCGTGAACGGGCCATCGTTAAGGAGAAGGTCCGTCACGAGGATGGTGTTGGAGTGTCCGCGCGACATGACACAAGTGTATGGCGAACCCCAGATACCTACCGCTGAACTGCGGTCACTCGTTAGTGCTCGCCAACCGGCTCTGGGATGGGTCCGATGACGCTGTCAACGGATTCGAGGACTTCCTGGATCTCGGCATGTCTCCCGAGTTCCTTCTTGGAGAAAACCAGGTCGTCTCCGACCATGACCTCAAACACGCCACCCCTCGAGGGGATGACGGTCACGTCCTGTATGTGGTGCTCGAACTTTCCGAGGATTGCTTCAGCCATGCGCACGGCACGGTCGGTATATCCTCAAGAAGCGCAGTACTCAATTGATAGATGCATTCCGCAATCGTATACCGACTCGGCGTCCACGAAGTCGTCTAAGACAGCACAGCACCGGTTTCTGCGGACCCGACGAGCTTGGCGTACTTCGCAAGTGCTCCGGTCGTGTATCTCGGTTCGATGGTCTTCCATGCGGTCCGACGCACTTCCATCTCAGCATCTTCCACAAGCACGTCCAGGAGCCGGTTCGGAATATCCACACGGATGCGATCGCCCTCGTGGATCAGTCCAATCGGTCCTCCATGCGCCGCTTCCGGAGCGACATGCCCAATGCAGAGACCGGTGGTGCCTCCAGAGAACCTGCCGTCGGTGATGAGCAGCACGTCCTTGCCAAGACCGGCTCCCTTGATCGCTGCTGTGATGGCAAGCATCTCCCTCATACCTGGGCCACCTTTTGGGCCCTCGTAGCGAATCACAACGACGTCTCCTGCGTTCAAGTCATGGTTCCAAAGTGCCTCGAGCGCGTGCTGTTCGTCGTTGAACACCCGAGCCGTGCCTTCAAAGACATCGAGTTCGACGCCAGCAATCTTGACAACAGCGCCCTCAGGTGAGAGCGACCCGCGAAGCACGGCAATGCCGCCCTGCGGCGCGATCGGATCACTGATTGGTCGAACCACATCCTGATCCGTGGGTACGAGCACGCCTTCCAAGTTTTCGGCCATCGTTTTGCCGGTGATCGTCATGACATCGCCGTGCAGCAGTCCGGCATCGAGAAGCGCACGAAGGACAACAGGAACCCCTCCTATGCGGTCGAGATCGACCATGTGATAGCGACCGAATGGCTTCATATCTCCGATGTGGGGGGTCCGGCGGGAAATCTGATCGAAGTCCTCAAGCGAGAGGCCGACGCCAGCCTCGTTGGCGATTGCAAGGAGGTGGAGCACAGCGTTCGTGGACCCTCCCAGCGCCATCACTACGGTGATCGCGTTCTCAAAGGCTTCGCGGGTCATGATGTCTCGTGGTCGAATGTCCCTCTCGAGCAGTGCCACGACCGCCTCACCAGACTGGGTCGCATACGCATCCAACCTGGCATCAACAGCAGGTACGGACGCTGAGCCAGGCAGAGACATACCAATAGCCTCCCCTACTGACGCCATCGTGTTCGCTGTGAACATGCCAGCACATGATCCGGCACCAGGGCACGCGTTCTGTTCGAGCGTCAGTAGCTCTTCATCCGTGATGCTCCCCTCGGAATGCGCCCCGATGCCTTCGAACACATCAACGATCGAGATGTCTCTACCGTCGACCTTTCCGGGAAGCGACGAGCCCCCGTAAAGGAAGACTGAGGGAAGGTTGTGTCTGGCGGCTGCCATAAGCATGCCTGGCAGCGATTTGTCGCAGCCGGCGATCGACACCATCGCGTCGAACCGTTCCGCGTGCATGACGAGTTCAACGCTGTCAGCAATCACTTCGCGTGATACGAGCGATGCTCGCATTCCCTCATGACCCATCGAGATTCCGTCAGAGACCGCAATGGTGGAAAACTCGAGCCCAACGGCGCCTGCCTGCCTGATTCCAATCTTGGAGAACCCGGCGAGTTTCGGGCCGGTGACATTGCATGGCGTCACCTCGTTCCCTGCTGACACGACACCTACCTGCGACTTCACGAAGTCGCCTTCACCCAACCCGACGGCTCGGAGCATCGCTCTGGCACCAGCCCGCGCTGGGCCAATGGTGACTTCCTGTGAATGAATCTTCTTCGACATGGCGCCAGCGTACATCCTCGTCGAAGCAGTCGACTCATCGTTCAACGATCCACGTTGCTACCCGAAGGCTGGTTCTAGGCTCTCGGGACATGTCGAATGTCACCGACACCTTCCCACAGATCCCTGCAACGCGGCCCCCCAAACGGAACCGCCGCTGGAGCGCGCCGCAGAAGATTGTGATCGGTCTCCTCACTGTGATGGTGCTCGTCGTTTTCGGTGGGTATGGGTACCTGGCGTATACCGAAAGCAAGATCGACCGAATTGCGGCAAGCGAGCTGACGTCCCTCAATTCGGCGCCTATCCCCGAAGGCGGCTCGGTCAACTTCCTGATTGTGGGTGTCGATGATCGTTCAACGATCCCTGACGACTGGGATCCGTATTTCGGAGAGTTCTCCGGCCGGAGGACCGACGTGATGATGGTCGCCCACGTCTCGGACGAACGCATCCAAATGTTGAGTATCCCGCGCGATTGGCGTGCCAACATTCCCGGCCACGGCACAAATCGTGTCAACGCGGCATATGTGCTCGGCGGTCCGGATCTTCTCGTCCAGACGATCCAGTCCGAGACAGGTATTCCGATCAACCACTATGTCGAGATCGACTTTGCGGGGGTCGGTGCCGTCGTCGATTCGCTCGGTGGCGTGACGCTCGACTTCACTTATCCAGGCCGCGATGGCAAGTCGGGATTCGACATCGAGGCTGGACGGCACACACTCAACGGGGAGGAAGCTGTCGCCTACGCGAGGTCGCGCCACTACGAGATCTACTCCGGCGGATCTTGGCAGTCCACGGGTGGAGGCGATCTCTCGCGAACCGGCCGTCAGCAAGAGGTTCTCATCGCTCTCTTCAGCCAGGTCACGTCTGCATCGAGCGCTTTCAACCTGCCAACGTTCCTTCCCACCTTCGCCGATCAGATCACGGCAGACGAAGGGCTCACGCTCGGTCTGATGGCCGATCTCGGCCGCAAAGCGCTCACACTCGATTCTCGTTCCATCGACGCAAGAACCCTTCCTGTGAAGTACGAACGCGGTGAGGATGGGCGGTCCTATGTCGTTCCGGTGGACGAGACGGCGGTTGTCATCAAGTCGTTCCTTGCAGGCACCGATCTGACTCCCTAGCGAGCAGCGTCTTCGACGGCGCTGAGCAAGACCGCGATCTCCTCGTCGGTATTGAACGCATGCACCGACGCTCTACATACCGTCTCCAGCCCTCGCATCGTCATGTCGAAGGGAGCAGAGTTCACCGTTGAGTGAGAGATGTTGATGCCACGCGCCGCAAGGAGGTGTCTCACCTCTGGCGCTGGCATCGCGTCAACCGTGAAGGTCACAAGCCCACTCTGAATGGAGCCGCGATCTCTCACCACAACTCCCGGAATGTCGTGCAGCCCGTCCCTCAGAGAACCGGCGAGCTGCTGGATGCGGTTCCACACCGCAGCCACACCGATGTCGAGGCTCGAATTGATCGCTTCACGAAACCCCATGACGTTGGCCCACGGATGCTCGAACCACTGGATCCTCCGCGCATCGCCACGAGGGACAACCGAGTTCGCCCCGACGCGAGCGGCAACGTTGTCGAGAAATACAGGTTCGATCAGATTTGTCGACCGCGAAGCGATGAATCCGAATCCCACACCTCGCGGCCCTCGAATGTACTTTCGTGAGGTCCCCGTGAGGAAATCACACCCGATCTCAACGACATCAACTGGCAGTTGACCCACTGATTGACAGGCGTCAAGAAGGAATGGGACGCCTGCCCTCTTCGCGATGCTCCCAATGTCGGCAGCAGGGTTGACGACGCCGCCATTCGTTGGAATGTGATTGACGCTGATGAGCGATGCCCCGCGTATCGCCTCGCGTTCAAGCTCCTCCAGATCGATCTCACCCGTTGCCGCGTCCCGAACAACGGTCGTCTCGACTCCGTACCGTTCTCTGAGCCTCAGATAGACAGCCCAGTTGGACCCGTACTCGGTCGTGGTAGTGAGGATCCGATCTCCCTCGCCGAGATTCAGTCCGCCAACAATCATGTTCCATGCGCCGGTCGCTGAATCGGAGAGAGCGACCTCCGACGGATCGGCTGCGACGAGAGCCGCCACCGATGCGTAGACGCCGTCGACTGCTGATTCGTGCGCAGCGAGTGCCTCATACCCGCCAAGTGTGAGTTCAGATTCGAGATATGCCGTGATAGCGGAAACGGTCTTGCGCGTCATCAACGACGCACCTGCGTTATTGAAGTGCACGACATGGTCGACGCCGGGCGTTTCAGCCCTGAGAGCCTCAACATCGATCACGGAACGAGGCGGCCTTCCATGCCGCCAGCCACTGTGATGACTTGACCGGTGACGTGTTTGGACAACCGATGTGACCCGAGGACCAGGATCTGAGCGGCTACGTCGTCTGGTGTGGCAAGTTCCTTTCTGGCCATCGTCGAGGTCGCTCGCTCAACCATTGCAGGCTCTATTCCTGCCGCAGCTCGCTGTGGCGTGACCGTCCACCCTGGAGCGACAGCGTTTACCCGCACGTCGTCACCGATTCGCGCTGCTTCGTTCTTGAGCGTCATGAGCAGGCCAGAGTTGATCGCGCCCTTAGCTGCTGCGTAGTCAGATGAACCTGCTTCCCCGAAAGTTCCCGCAGTCGACCCCACCAAGACCAGCGATCCACGCCCTGTGTCTGAAGCGTGAGACAGGTAGCTACGAGCCGTCAGAAAAGCCGAGGTCAGGTTGGCATCAAGCGTCGCCCGCCACCGCTCGGGTGAGAGCTCCCATATCGGCACATCGACGCCCGGATACTTGCCAGCGTTCGCAACACACACATCGAGGGCGCCGTGTGTAGCGATCGCTGAGGTAAACAAGGACTCGACTTCCGACGGATTGGTCAGGTCGGCGCCGATCGCGCTTCCTCCGATTTCGTCGGCGAGAGCCGTTGCGGCGCCGCGACTCGTTCGGTAGTGCACAACCACCGTCGCGCCTTCAGACGCGAAGGCCCGACACACGGCCGACCCGATTCCGCCCGCACCTCCCGTAACGAGAACGGTGCTGTCTGCCAATCCAGTGTCCATGGCGCGACCTTAGGCGACGACACCGCCACACGAGTCCGATACGCTCCCCAACTCGAGCCACACAGTCGAGGAGACCATGGAACTACCACTGGATGTCAGGGAAGCGCTGGACGAGAAGGTGTTTGCCCACCTTGCAACAATCAATCCCGACGGCTCGCCGCAGGTTTCAGTCGTGTGGGTCGGCAGGGATGGCGACAAGGTTCTCGTGTCCACAGCCACCGGCAGGATCAAGCCACGCAACATCACCCACGACCCTCGCGTAGCCCTGTCGTTCTCGCCGCCATCGAAGCCTTACGTGAACATCGTCATGCAGGGCGAGGTCACGAAGACAGCCGAGGATGGCAAATGGCTTATCAACTCGCTGAGCCACAAGTACACGGGAAACGCTGACTATCAGGGAAAGCCAGGCGAAGTCCGCGTGAACTATGAGATTTCAATCGACCACATCGGGAGTTGGGGCTGAGCGCCACACCTCAAGGATGCCCATGACCTGCCGATCGAGTTCGTAGACTCGGCCGAGCACCACGAGAGCGGGATCTCCGATCCGATGACGACAGAGAACGCCACGCACATTCTGACGCCGCGTCAGCGCATCAACCGAATCGCGGTAGCCGTCTCGGTATTCATGACCCCAGCATGGTCGCTGTCATTTGCCGAGAGCGACCGTGGGTTCTCGCTGTTCGCAGTCCTGACGGTCGCCATCCTCGTCGTCCTCGGAACACTTGATCGGACGTCCGTCGACGTCATAAAAGGCCGTGTGGCACCTGTCCTTCTTTATCTCGCGGTCGCTGCGTTTGGCGGAATCGCGTTCATCTTCCACCCGTCAACGGCAGGGGCGATTCTTACCTTTGGGATGGTCACCGTTGTCGGCGTACTGGTGGCTGTCTCCTCGTTCACGAAACCCGAGCTCCGGAGCTTCGTAGCCATCCCGTTCTTGGCCATGTCCGCTGTCCAGGCCTTTATCGTCATGATCCAATCCGCCACCGACACGGCCTTTGGATACGCTCTCCTGCACCCTGGAGCTTCGCTCTTGATCACAGAGGGGTACGCACGCCCGCAAGGGATGTTCGACCATGTATACGAAGCGGCGATTGTGGCCATTCTTGCGATCGCAATCGGCCTCGCCCTCCTTCCAAAGGCTGGACATCACAGATGGACGTTTCTGATCGGCATCGGTCTCGCGGCTATCTCATTGGCTCTTACCCACTCGCGCTCGGCTTTTCTCGGTCTCGTGCTGGTCGTCGCTATCGGTGCGGTTGCGACCGTTCGGTCCATTCCCTCGCTGAGGCTTGGCGTTGCAATCGTGATTGTCGCCTTTGGCGTTCCCGCCTTGATGACAGCTTCCATTTGGGAGGCACGGCTCACGGAGTCTGTGACGGGATCACTCGACGAAGCGTCGTCAGGTCGCATCACACTCATGGCGCAGGCAGTCGACCTCGCGGCCAGTCATCCCATCGTCGGCGTTGGCCCGAATCGATACATTGAGGTCCTCGAAACCCGGGTCGACGAGTCC
>Ga0070726_10003762_pt1 | contig 12562 bp, 7 predicted proteins | sample tdAd471_FD_67275 | JGI IMG/M metagenome (GOLD analysis project Ga0070726, IMG submission 67275) | Marine sediment microbial communities from the Atlantic coast under amendment with organic carbon and nitrate - tdAd47.1 | ecosystem: Environmental > Aquatic > Marine > Coastal > Sediment | place...
GAAAATGACATGCCATGGCCAACTCCAAACCACCACCTAGTGCAAAACCATTTATTCCCGCAATAACAGGCGTGGAAAGGTTTTCTACAAAATCGAAGAGGTTTCGCTGCCCCGCGGCGGCAAGCTGACGGCCTTCTTTTATAGAAAAATCTGCAAATTCAGAAATATCTGCACCTGCCACAAAGGCTTTTTCCCCGCTTCCGGTTATAATAATTACCTTAATCTCATTATCCTCATCCAATTCTTTAAAGGCTACGTGTAGCTCTTCAATAGTTCGTTTATTGAGGGCATTGAGTTTTTTGGGTCTGTTTATGGTTATCGTGGCCAAATTGTTCTCTTCTTCAATGTAGATGTTTTCGAAATCCATATATACTGATGTTTGAAACGGCCTATAAAGTGTCCGCCATTATTATTTTTATTCTTTCGGGAATTTGATACAAAAAACAGTTCCTTTCCCCTCCTTTGAGGTAAAGGTAATAGTTCCTCCATAGTTTTCCACAATGTTCTTTACCATACCAAGCCCCAAACCTGTACCACTAGACTTTGTAGTGAACTTGGGTTCAAAAACGCGGTGTTTAAACTCATCGGATATTCCAATACCGTTGTCAGCTACCGAAATCTTCACCTCTGGCCCATCCGAAGCAACAGTGACCAATATTCGTGGAGAATCCACACTGGGTACTGCTTGTATCGCGTTCTTTACCAAATTTGTAATTACCCGTATCAGCTGGGTACGATCTAGCTTGGCAATAATTTCTTCTTCGTCGGCTATAAAATGAATATAATCCTCGTTGAAAATCTCCAGGGCCAATCGTACCACTTTGACCACATTCAAGGTTTCGTTTTGCTGGGCAGGCATATCCGCAAAGCTGGAGAATGCAGTGGCAATATTGCTCATGGTGTCAATCTGTTGAATCAACGTTTTGGAAAACTCCTTTACCTTTTTCTGTATATCGGGGTCTTCAGGGTCAAACTTACGTTCAAAACTCTGCACCGTAAGACGCAAGGGCGTTAACGGGTTTTTAATTTCGTGCGCCACCTGTTTGGCCATTTCCCGCCAAGCTTGTTCCCGTTCACTTCTGGCCAATTTTACAGCACTTTCCTCCAACTCATCAATCATTCTGTTGTACGAATCCACCAGTTTGCCGATTTCCTCACCCGGACTTTCCAAATAAATTTTTTCATTCTGCTGGGTCAGGTTTGTCCGGTACATCTTATCCGATATGGTCTGAAGCGATCTTGTAATATATTTTGAAATGAAATATGCCAGGATAATGGCAACGATCAGCATTAAAACATATACCAATCCCAACCTGAAAAGGAATTCCTTCAACTCCATATTATTGAAGGTATTATCTTCAAAATAGGGCAGGTGCAATATACCGATAGGCTTAAACTTGAGGTCGTAGATATAGGTATAGGTTGACTGATAGTTATCCCCCGCGGCCCTTTTTTCCTCAACAAATCGGGATTCGCTACTTTCTCTCAAAAAATTGAGCACTTCTGCATCAAGACAGGTCGCAATTGTGTTCGAATCAAAACTGGGCCTTGAGTTTTTGATCAAATTACCCTCCAGGTCGTAAATATTGAAGTTTACATTTTGGATGTTCGCTATCTTATAAATATCCTCACTGAAAATAAGATGCAGATTTTCTGTGGTTATAGGGTAAGTAGTCTCCTTTAAGGTATAGTTGATGCTTTTGATCAACTGTTCCTCCTTTCGCTCCAATCTTTCTGTGTGGTAATCGTTTCCTTGCTCTTTATACTGATAGACCGTTACACCGGCGATCAAGATAGAAGCGACCACCACCAATGTAATCATGGCAAAGAATATGCGTGACCGTAAGGAAATTTTTCTAAACAAGCTAGCTTGATTTGATGTTAAATTTAAGCAATTATCGAGCCAAGCCGTGATTTCTTTCGAGTAGTTTTCAGCTAGGCGTTGGGGTTTCGGTCCCTTACCTTTTTATACCATCGAATACCCAACATCAAAAGTATCATCAAAACAAACATGCCCACAATACCGTAAATCCAATTGAAAGCACTTTTTAAAACGACCAGAAACACGACGGCAAAAAGAATGATGGTGGCTACCTCATTCCAAATTCGCATAAATTTTGAGGTGTATTTAACCTCATCCCGCTGTAATTGCTTAAAAATTTGATGACATTTAAAATGATACCCAAAAAGTAATAGTACAAAAGCCAGTTTAACATGCATCCAAGGTTGCTGCAACCATGCAGGCATCAAAACCAACAACCAAATGGCCGTAAGCGTACATAAAATAGCTGACGGCCAAGTGATGATATACCACAATCGTTTCGTCATCAACTTTAGTTGATCGGAAAGGATTTCCTTGTCTGGTGATGGTTTTTGCCAAGCTTCAATATGATAGATAAAGAGCCTGGGTATGTAGAACAAACCAGCAAACCAGGTTACCACAAAAATGAGGTGCAACGATTTTATATATGGATATAGCAATTGCTCAGTATTTATGTTTTACATCCGAATAGCACCAATGCCATTCTCCCAGAGTTTGGCATTAAAATTAGGTATTTCTGTATTCATTAGAACTTCTGCACGCTGTTTTAATCCAACCCATTGCGCATCCAGTTCTGCCTTTCTATCTTTTGATGGTTGATTGATTTGAGGCAATGCACTATTACTGTGGTTCATTACGAATAGGTATTCCGCAGTAAATTTATTGGGAAAGTTCTCCACATCGTCATAAGCCTGCGATTTTCGCTGCACCATATCCTCGTCCCAGACTTTTAGTTTATCCAACAGTACTTGACCTTCTTTTTTGAGGTCATCATTATCCAAATCCTTTAATAATTTCTCCAATATACCTTGCACTTCTTTCAATTTGTTTACTTTGTTGTGCATCTCGGTTAGTTTGGCCTCGAAATCGTTCATGATGGCATCATATTCGGCAAAACGTTCCGAAGTTACATTTGTACCTGGTGTTGGAACAACGGCTCCTTGTGTTGAAACTGTCTCCCCTCCTGCTGTTAAATTGATGGTATAATTTCCTGGCGATACTTTATGCCCTGTAAAATTGGCTTCGATATAAACTCCCGGTACTCCCGGCACAATCGCGGTTTTTAAATCCCAAACAAAACGGTTCAATCCTTTGTCCGCTCCTAAAACAGGAGCTGGTGGGGCACCACCCCCATTATTTGGAATATAATCTTCATCTTTTTTTGATGTAAAACTTCTGACCAGTTTACCTTGACTGTTCAAAATCTCCATGGTTACCTCGGTAGAATCCATTTTTTCTGGAAGGTTATAGTAAATCACCATGCCATTGGCTGGGTTTACCCCTTCAAAAGAACTGGTCCCTGTAACGCTTTTTGAAGTACTGTTCAGTTGACTTCCCCAATTACCGTGAATGGCTTCTTCCGGCTTGTAAATTTGCAATGCTTTCGCATCGCCTTTATATTGTGAAAGCGTAGTAATATTATCTAAAATCCAGAACGACCTTCCTGATGTTGCCACAATCAAGTCTCCTTGATGCACCTTTAAATCAGTAATCGGAGTTTTAGGCAGATTTAATTGTAACGGCTCCCATTTTTTTCCATCGTTCCATGAAACATAAAGTCCTTTTTCGGTACCTGCAAACAACAATCCTTTTTGATCTTCGTCTTCACGCACTACTCGCGTAAAGGCTCCGTAAGGAATTCCTTCACTAATGTTCGTCCAACTTTTTCCGTAATCGGCACTCTTGTACAAACCTGGGGTATAATCGTTAAATTTATAACGGGTGGTGGCTATATAAATAGTGCCTGGGTCGTGGGGTGATACTTCAATGGCGTTCACCAAACATTCTTTTAACCCCTTTGGGGTTATATTTTCCCAAGATTCACCACCGTTTTGGGTAATGTGCACCAAACCGTCATCACTGCCGGTAATCAAAACCCCTTTTTCATGTGGAGATTCAATAATATAGGCCAAGGTTCCATAGTTTTCAGCACCAACGGCTTCGTTCGTGTAGGGGCCACCACCTTTTCCTTGCAATTCATCTTGATCTCTAGTGAGGTCTGGGGATATTTCTTCCCATGTCACCCCATTATCCCTAGTACGCAAAACCAATTGCGCTCCATGATAAAAAGTCCCTGGTTCGTGCTTGGACCAAATTACCGGCGCATTCCAGTTGTAAAGGTATTTCATGTCGCGCGCATCCCGTCCCAAATATTGAATTGGTGCCGCCATGACCTTACTGGACATTTTGGATTCCATATCCAACAACTCAATGGTTCCTAAATAACTTCCGCCCATTACATAGCGTGGGTCATCGGGGTCAAAAGCCAAAAAGGCACTCTCACCCCCTGCGGAATAGTGCCAATCTTCTCTACCTATGCTCCATCGACCTACAGAAAGACTTGCTATTTTAACAGAAGTATTGTCCTGCTGACCACCATAAATATTGTATGGAAAAAGATTATCGGTATTGATACGATAAAACTGTGCTGTCGGCATATTATCTAGCGGTGTCCAAGTTTTCCCATAATCAAACGTAATTGTAGCTCCACCATCGTTGGCCATGACCATATTTTTCGAATCATTTGGATTGAACCACAAATCATGTGTATCTCCATGGGGTACGTAAATGGTTTTCCAAGTTTTACCACCATCTTCGGAACGCATCATTGGGGCACTTAATACATACACTGTGTTTTCATTATTGGGGTCGGTAAATACTTCAATATAATACCAAGCACGCTGTACTAATCGGTTATCGCCACTTACCATGTGCCAGCTATCACCTGCATCATTGGAGACGAACAAACCTCCTTTATCTTGGTTGGAATCACTTTCAATTAAAGCATATACCTTATTCGAATTTGCAGGGCTTACTGAAATAGCCATTTTCCCTTTTTCTTCGGGAAGACCTTTGGTCATTTCTTTCCAAGTATCCCCTCCATCGGTACTTTTATAAAGTCCACTCCCAGGGCCACCACTAATAACTTTGTTGGGTTTACGCTGATGCTCCCACATAGCAGCATACAAAACCAAAGGATTGTTGGCGTCCATGGAAAGCTCTACGGCTCCAGTACCTTCGTCCACGTATAGGATTTTCTCCCAACTTTTCCCTCCATCCATGGAACGATACACCCCACGCTCTTCGTTTGGAGCGTACAAAGCTCCTTGGGCGGCTACGTAAACAATATCTGGATTAGTCGGGTGAATAACTATTCGGGAAATATGCTGCGTTTTTTCCAACCCTAACTTAATCCAGGTTTTTCCAGCATCGTTGGATTTATACATGCCATCACCATAAGAAGTCATCACACCCCTTGGCGCATGTTCACCCATGCCACAATAAACGATGTTCGGATTGGATTGCGAAACAGAAACCGCACCCACGGAACCCATTTCAAAAAATCCATCCGAAATGTTTTCCCACTGACCTCCTGCATTAGCGGTTTTCCAAAGTCCGCCACCAGTGGTTCCCATATAATACGTAAGCGGATCACCCACGACACCACTTGCCGTTACGGAACGTCCTCCCCTAAAAGGGCCGATGTTCCGAAATTTCATGGGTTCAAAATACTCATTGGCGGTCTGGGCAAAGGCAGAGGTGCCAAATAATGTAATTAATAATAGAAGTAATCCTTTTTTCATGGTTAAGGTTGGTTTGTAATGCTAGTATACATTGTAAGAAAAGCCCTTATGCAAAAACATAAGGGCTTTATCCATTTATTCTTCGATGCTCAAATAATTTAATTTGAGTTGATTGAACTTTGCATTGAAAGCCGAAATCTCCTTCTCGACCAAGGCATCAAAAGCGTTCAATTGAGCGTTTATCTTTCCTGACATCTCATTTTTAACAGCGATATCCTGCTCTGTTGGCGGGAAATCATCAAAGGAAACCAAACTGTTCAAATGCGCTAATTTATTGGTCAACTTGATGGGGAAGTTCAATGGATCCTGACGACTTCTATTCTTGGTTTGATACAATTCTTTTTCGATAGCACTGAATTTTTCTTTCATAGTCTTGGCTTTCTCCACTAAAGCTTTGGTTGCTTCATCGTCTTTATACTTTTTGATGAATTCATCCAACTTGCCATTAATAGCTCTAATCTTTTTGATAGATTGATGTGCCTTGTCCACAGTTTCGTTCACTTCGGTGATGAAATCGTATTGCTTTTGCATATCAGCCACTGTAACCTCGGCCCTAGGATCGGGAAGGATGGTAAATTCCTCTGTTTGATCAGTTCCATTTACATTCAAGCTAACCTTGTATGTTCCAGGAACAGCTTTTGGTCCTCTTAAGTTGGCCCCCCAAAGAATCATACCCTTTAGCATTTCGGCTCCTTTTCCTCGTGTATTCCAAACATAGGTATTGCCTCCTTTTTTTGCCTCTAACTTTTTGTCTTTTTCCTCCGCATAAGTGCTGTAGGTAGCCAAGGTATCTCCGTTCATTTTGGTATAGGTCAACGCTATACTGTCCTTTTCGGAGAAATCTTTCAAGTAAAAATGGGTAATTACTCCATTGGCCAGGTTTTCGCCTTCTGTTTTAGATGGCCTACTTGCTGCCCTACCTTTGGTTCTATAGCTATCTCTTGGCTTGTACAAAATGGCATCTGCCGATTTCTTGGCATTATCCAATTGATGTAATACGGTAAGGTCATCAATCACCCAAACACTTCTACCTTGGGTAGCAACAATCAAGTTATCATCTTTAATGGCCAAATCCGTGATAGGAACGATGGGCAAGTTCAGCTGAAACTTTTCCCAATTGGCTCCATCATTAAAAGAAATATACATTCCAGTTTCGGTTCCTGCATACAATAAACCTTTTCTTTTAGGATCCTCTCTTACTACACGGGTAAAGTGTTCATCCTCTATCCCGTTGGTAATTTTTGTCCAAGTTTTTCCATAATCGGTGGTTTTGTACAAGTAGGGTGCAAAGTCTCCCAATTTGTATCGTGTAGCAGCTACATAACAAGTGCCTTCATCAAAAGCGGAAGGTTCAATGCTGTTGATCATGTTCCACTCGGGCATATTCGGAGGGGTAACATTTTCCCAGGTTTGTCCACCATTTTTGGTCACATGAATCAAACCATCATCACTACCCACCCAAAGCAACCCTTCTTTTAAAGGACTTTCGTTGGCTGCAAAAATGGTACAGTAATATTCCACACTTGTGTTATCCTGTGTAATCGGTCCCCCACTGGAAACCAATTTTGTGGGGTCGTTACGAGTAAGGTCATCACTCAACAATTCCCAACTTTGTCCTTCGTTGGTAGACATGTGCACATGGTTGGAGAAGGTATATAGTTTTTTAGGATCATGCTTGCTGAACATGATAGGGTAGTTCCACTGAAAACGATACTTCATACCTTCCGCACCATAACCCATAGGGTTATCGGGCCAAACATTTATAGCTCTTCTGGTATTTTTAGCATGGTTAACACGAGTAAGAAATCCACCATAACTACCACCGTATACAATATCATTGTTAGTTGGGTCTACGGCAATATGGGCTGACTCGCCTCCTGCGGTTGATTCCCAGTCATCTTCTCCAATGGAACCATCGTCACTTCTATAATTGATTCTGACAGTTGAGTTATCTTGCTGGGCAACATAAATGCGATATGGAAAAGCATTATCCGTAGTTACTCTATAAAACTGCGCTGTAGGCTGGTTGTGATATGTACTCCAGGTTTCGCCACCATCGTAACTAACTTGGGCTCCACCATCATCGGCCATGATCATTCGGTTGGAATCTTCCGGAGCAATCCAAAGGTCATGGTGATCACCATGCGGAGCATTGGAGGATTCAAATGTTTTTCCTCCATCCGTACTCTTGTGATAACTCACATTCAGCACATATACTACATCCTCATCATTGGTATCGGCATAAATTCTAGTGTAGTACCAAGCTCTCTGTCTTAAGCTTCTATCACTATTGATAAGGCTCCATGTTTTACCTGCATCTTCCGAGCGGTACAAACCTCCTTTTTCTTTGTTTTCAACCATGGCCCAAACCCTATTGCTGTTTTGGGGTGAAACAGCTACACCAATAATCCCTAAAGTATCGGTTGCAAAACCTTCGTTGTTGGAAATCTCGGTCCATGTTTCTCCACTATCGGTACTTTTCCAAAGCGCAGAACCTTCTCCACCGCTATTCAAACTATAAGGGGTACGTTCAATTCTCCATGTTGATGCATATAAAATTCTTGGATTGTTCGGGTCAAAAGTCAAATCAACCGCTCCAGCCATATTATTGGCATATAAAACTTTTTTCCAAGTCTCTCCTCCGTCTGTACTTTTGTAAACGCCTCTTTCCTCCGTGGGTTTGTATAAATTTCCCATTACTGCAGCGTAAACAATATTGTGATCCTTTGGGTGGATTCTCATTCGGGAAATATGACGGCTTTTATCCAAGCCCAAAGATTTCCAGGTTTTTCCCGCATCTTCAGTTTTCCAAACACCATATCCTGATGAAACATTACCACGAACGGTCTGCTCACCTCCACCTACATAAATTACATTATGGTCGCTTTGGGACACCTCAACGGCACCTATACTTCCACCAAAATAACCGTCGGATATATTTTCCCAAGAACGACCTCCATCGGTAGTTCTCCAAACACCGCCACCAGTGGCTCCAAAATAATATAGATTGGGTTCTCCGGGCACTCCAGCAACCGTTCCGGAACGGCCTCCACGGAAAGGACCGATCAATCGGTAGTCTAAGCTTGAGTAAAGTTCTTCGGGATATTCCGGTGCGCTTTGTTTTTTGTTCCTTCGCTGGGAATGCATTGGGCTAATAAACAATGTTACGGTAAGCAAGAGCATACCGATTTTGAAAAAGCAAATCTTCATTTTAAAAGTGTTGAGTTAGTCTGCCTTAAAAGTAGTGAAAAAGGAGCAAAAAAAGTTATCCAATATTTTGTACTTTAACCTCGCAGATAAAAATCAAAAACTAAACCATGCTCAAATTTTTTAAGTTCGCAATTTTACTTTTAATCGTTGCAGCTTGTAAAGACCAATCAAACAAAAAAGAAGAAACAACAAGTCAACCCGAAGAGAAAAAATCTGAATGGACCTACCTTTTTGATGGTACCAGTCTGGAAGGCTGGCGCGGCTACAACATGGACTCCCTTCCTCCCGGATGGACGATAAAAGACAGTGTCCTCACTTTTGATACCGAATTGGGACTGGAACAAGATTATACCGGCGGGAAAGATATTATTTATGGCGCCGAAGAGTTCGGTAATTTTGAACTTTACCTAGAATGGAAAATACCCGAAGGAGCCAATAGTGGAATCTTTTATCATGTAAAAGAAGGATATGATGGCCCTCCCGAAGTTGCCCCAGAATATCAATTGATAGATGATGAAAACTATGCCAACATCCACGATTTGGTAGGGTACAACTCGCAATTTGGTGCCGAGCATCCAGAGTTACTTCAAGACTGGCAAAAAACAGGGGCCGATTATGCCATGCATACAGCGGACGAATCACAGAAACAACTGAACCCTGTAGGGGAATGGAATTCCTCTAAAATTATATTCACCCCCGAAAAGGTTGAGCACTGGCTCAATGGCAAAAAGTTATTGGAATTTACGCCATGGTCAGAAGATTGGCAAGCCAAAAAGAATTCGGGAAAATGGGACAATGCCCCCGATTACGGAAAATTTAAAACAGGCTATATTGCCCTTCAAGATCACGCGAGCCCCATTTGGTTCAGAAACATAAAAATTAAAAAACTATAACCTCCAGACCATGAACAAAAGAGAATTTATCAAGAAAAGTAGTGTGGGAGCACTAGGAATTATGTTTGCTCCTTCTATTTTAAAAGCAGGATTTCCAAAAGATAAGCTTAGAACGGCCCATATTGGGGTCGGTAATATGGGAATGGAGGATTTAAAGGCAGTTTCATCCCACGAAGCAGTTGAGGTAATTGCACTCTGCGATGTAGATGCTATTAATCTCTCAGCGGCACATAAAATGCATCCGGGAGCTCGTATCTTTTTTGATTACCGCGTCATGTTGGAAGAAATGGGTGACGAAATTGATGCCGTCATTGTTTCCACGCCTGATCATACACACGCGCCTGCCTCATTGATGGCGATGAACATGGACAAGCCCGTATACTGTCAAAAACCATTGACCCACTATGTTTCTGAATCCAGAGAGATGAAAAAACTGGCGGCCGAAAAAGGTTTGGTCACACAAATGGGTATTCAGGTGCATTCCTTTTACGATTACAAACTGGCCACACTTTTGATCCAATCCGGCATTATCGGAAAAGTACATACGGTACATGCTTGGTCTCCCAAAAACTGGGGGTACGACGGCCCTTTACCTGAAGGAGAAGACCCAGTTCCAGACCAATTGGATTGGAACCTTTGGTTGGGCACCTCCAAAGAAAGGCCGTATAAAGATGGAATGTGCCATCCTGGAAATTGGAGAAAGTTGATGGATTATGGTTGCGGTACTTTGGGCGATATGGGCGTGCATATTTTTGATACACCATATAACGCATTGGAGCTGGATGTTCCAAGAACCATTATGACAGAGTGCCGACCCACGAACGGATTTGGTTTCCCAGAAAATAATACGGTTACCTATGAGTTCCCGGGTACCGAATATACTGGCAAATCCTTGAAATGGATTTGGTACGATGGCCCTGGCGCTCCAGCAATGCACGAAGACCTTATGTTACCAGGAATGGAAATGAAAAAGGACAAAAAGGCCTCTGATAAGAATGATGAAAATAGCATCTCCTTGGATGCAGGAGTAGCAGGTGAAAACGAACTACCGGAACAGGGTGCCATGTTTGTCGGAACCAAAGGGCGTTTGTTGCTACCTCACTTTATGCAATTACCAAAGAAAATACGAAAAGGGAAATACGTGGATATCTCCAAAGAAATCGCCAAGGTCTCCGAAGAGCACAATTTGGGCGAGCCTATCCGAAACTATGGTACTGAAGGGCCTAAACACTACCACCAATTTGTGGATGCTTGTTTAGGCAAGGACACCACGACAGCTCCTTTTGATTATGCAGCAAGATTGACAGAAACTATTTTATTGGGTACCATTGCAGGTCGATTCCCTGGTGAAACTTTGCATTGGGATGCAGAAACTGCTCAATTTAAGGAAGACAAAGCCAATAAATATTTGGCTGGAGATTATCGGGATTTTTAAGAAATAATATTTTTCTATGTCATCCACCCAAGAGTACTGGTTAAGTGGTCCTATACCAGATGTACCTGCACTTTTGCAGCCTACCGCACATGCGTTATTGCAATCCGTTCGGGAAGTAAAGACGTATTTAGCCAATTTTCCTGAAGATAAGCTTTGGGAAAAACCATTTGGCAGGGCTTCGGTCGGGTTCCACCTGAGACATTTAACTGGTGTGTTGGACCGATTACTGACCTACGCTAAAGAAGAGACCTTAACAGATGCACAATTTCAATTCTTAAAAAACGAGGGGAACGGAGAGAAGGCTCCATCATCCCAAAAATTAATAGCAGATTTTGAGACAAAGGTGGGACAAGCTTTGGACTATTTTAAAACTATCCCCGAAACGACGCTTACAGACGAACGGTTTGTGGGAAGAAAAAAGCTGTCCACTACGGTGATTGGATTGCTTTTTCATGCGGCAGAACATAGTCAACGTCATGTGGGACAGTTATTGGTTACAGTGAGTGCGGTAAAAGATTAATCATAATCGATATGAGCATACGAAACCAGAGCTTTTGTTTTTTATTTTGCATATTCCCATTATTGATGCTATCACAAAACCGACTTAGAGACCATGGTGTTGAAATCGGGGTATTACAACCCGGACAGTTCAATGCTCTTACAGATGTTCCTGGGGTTCAAGTTGGGCATACCACTATAATTCAAGGGGATGATATACGAACTGGAGTTACATCAATTTTACCACATTCCGGAAATATTTTTCAAGAAAAAGTGCCTGCAGCTATCTATGTGGGCAACGGATTTGGAAAATTGGCTGGGTACACCCAAGTAAAAGAGTTGGGCAATTTGGAAACCCCCATCGTTTTGACCAATACCTTGAGTGTTCCCACAGCCATGAATGCCGTTATTGGGTACACGCTCCATCAGCCTGAAAATGAAAATGTCCGTTCGGTAAATGCCGTTATCGGTGAAACCAACGATGGCTACCTCAGCGATATCCGAGGTCGTCATGTCACGGAAGAGCATGTGCTAAAAGCTATAAAAAATGCAAAATCGGGTCCTGTTACCGAAGGCAATGTAGGTGCGGGAACCGGAACCATCTGTTTTGGATTTAAGGGGGGTATCGGAACATCGTCTAGGGTATTGCCCAAAAAATCGGGAGGTTATACCGTAGGGGTATTGGTGCAGACCAACTTTGGAGGGGTTTTGCAAGTAGCCGGAGTGGAAGTGGGCAAAAAGTTGGGGCACTATTCCAATAGTTTTAAATATTCTCCTGATGGCTCTTGCATGATGGTGGTCCTCACCGATGCTCCATTGGATTCCAGAAATCTGGAACGTTTGGCCAAGCGAGCCATGTTGGGGCTTTCGCGTACAGGTGGTATTGCAAGCAATGGTAGTG